>JAESGS010000087.1_pt1 | contig 163484 bp, 135 predicted proteins | sample 9269761 | NCBI WGS metagenome assembly JAESGS01 (sample SAMN15741799, study PRJNA653493) | algae metagenome | isolation source: Cyanosarcina radialis HA8281-LM2 and co-occurring heterotrophs from damp... | place: USA: Makauwahi cave, Hawaii | collected 2011-01-06 | reverse complement strand
CGCTTCCGCTCCGGGTTCTAACTGAGGAAGAAGCTGATTTTTCGCCGTTAGTTTCCGCCGCGTGGGTCGTTTCCTCTGGTAACGCGACACGGGGCCAAACCCGGTAACCCTACGCCGTGAACGTACCATCGACCCCCGGCCGCGACGCCGGGGGGGGTCGCCGAGCCGAGTTCGAGGCCCTGTACCAACGGCACAGCCGGGCGGTGTGGGCGGTCGCGTTCGCCCGTTGGCTGGACGCCGACTCGGCGATGGACATCGCGCAGGAAGCGTTCCTGCGACTGTGGCGGGAGTGGGAAGCGGGGGAAGAGATTCAGAACCCCCGCGCGTGGCTTCTGCGGGTCGCTCGCAACCTGGCGGAAGACTACGCGAAGAGTTCGTTCCGGCGGAACGGGACGGCCCCGCCGGAGCAGTTCCTGGGCGTGCGGTCGTTGGAACCGTCGCCGACGGAAAAGCTGGAACTGGCCGAGCGGAACGCCCTCGTGCGGGCGACGCTGGAGGACCTCCCCCCCGGCGACCGCGACATCCTGACGTTGAAGTACGCCTTCGACTACGAGACGCAGGAGATCGCGGAGATACTCGGAATTCAAGCGACGGCGGTACACATGCGGCTCAGTCGGGCGCGGCAGCGAATGGCCGACCGGCTGGGCACGAACGGAGACGGCAAGAAACCATGACCCAACCGACCTCCTCTCCGGACGCCCCCGACGAAATCGACCGGGCGTTCTCCGACTATTTCAAGGGCCAACTGCCGAGCAGTTGGCCGGCGTGCCGGGCGACGGCGGCGGTGGAACCGGCGAAGCGGGTTCCGGACCGCGACGCGACGTGGGCGAGCCGGGCGACGCTCGTGGCGTCCGTGGCGCTGCTGCTGGGCGTCGGCTTCTACTTCGCCGGGAACGTCATGCCGACCGGCCCGACCGCACCGGGCAAGGGCGGCCGGTTCGACGACGCGACGGCGAACGGCACGGAGCTACTGAAGTCGGCCGGGCCGTCCGGAAAGATCGACGACCCGATGAAGGGCATCCCGCCGATGCCGATGCCGTGAGTGCGATCCAGGGTTTTCACCCCGAAGGGGTGGGAGATGTCAGCCCAGGGCAAGGGCCGTCAGGCCCGCCGCCCTGGGTGGGGGCCGCAACCACCCCGCAGGCTGAAAGCCTGCGACAAGGCGGTCCCAGATACGCAGTCGCCCCCGCGTCCCCGCGCCCAGGGCGTTGCCCTGGGCTGAGCCCTCCCAGGCTTTCAGCCTGGAAACCAAAACCGCGCCGCCGGTTCGGTTGCACATTTCATTTTCGCCGAAGTTTCTTCGGCACTTCGGCTAGACACGCCCTAGAATGTCACAATATCCTGACGGATGAAGTTTCAACGCTTTCCCTGTTCCCCTGGTTCAAGGACCGATGGAGTCTGACGTTACCACCCCCGACCCCGACGACCTGCCCACGACCTTCCCGACGACCGACGACGAGTCATCTCTCGACGAAGAACCCGCACCCCCGCCGCCGCCGGAAATCGTCACCCCGGCCGAGAACGCGCCGACGGTCGCCTACTCCGACCTGAAGCTCATCCGCCCGCTGTTCGACGCCGTCGAGGCGGCCGGGTACAAGTTCGCCACGCCGGTGCAGAGCGCCGTCATCCCGCACGCCATGAAGGGCAAGGACGTCATCGGCCAGGCCCAGACCGGGACCGGGAAGACGGCCGCGTTCCTCATCCCGTTCCTGAACCGGTGGCGGCCGCACCGCATGAAGGGGCCGATCGGCCTCGTCATGTGCCCGACCCGCGAATTGGCCGTGCAGGTGGCGACGGAGGCCGTGAAGCTGGCCCCCAGCCGCCACTTCCGCACCGTGCCGGTCTACGGCGGGGCGCGGATGGGCCGGCAGCTCGAACTGTTGGGCAAGGGCTGCGACCTCGTCGTCGGCACGCCGGGGCGGATCATCGACCACCTCCGCCGCGGGTCGCTGTCCCTCGAACAGGTCCGCTACGTCGTCCTCGACGAGGCCGACCGGATGCTCGACATCGGGTTCCGCCCGGACATCGAGCGCATCCTGCGGCGCTGCCCGGAACAGCGGCAGACGCTCCTCATGTCCGCGACCGTGCCGGATTCGATCAAGAAGCTCGTCCACCGGTACATGAAGGACCCGATCCACCTGAACATGTCGCCGAGCGTGCTGACGGTGGACAAGATTCGGCAGACGTACATCACCGTGGACGAGGAGAAGAAGTTCGACCTGCTGCAAAAGGTGATCGACCGCGAGAAGCCGCGGCAGGGGCTGATCTTCGTCGAGCGGAAGCGGTGGGCCGACCGGCTGTACCGGAACCTGAAGCACGTCGTCGCCGGCGTCGCGGTCATCCACGGCGACTTGCCGCAGTCGCAGCGGGAGAAGATCACCGCGGCGTTCCGGGCCGGGAAGGTGAAGTTCCTGATCGCGACGGACGTGATGAGCCGCGGGATCGACGTGGAGGGGATTTCCCACGTCATCAACTACGACCTGCCGATGGACATTGAGAACTACGTCCACCGGATCGGCCGGACCGGGCGGATCGGGCGGGACGGCGTGGCCATCTCGTTCGTGACACCGGAGCAGGGCGGGCAGTTGACGGACATCGAGATCACGATCAACAAGCTGATCGACCGCGATTACATCGACGGGTTCGAGTCGCACGCCCGCCGCGAGCGGCCGGACGACCGCGTCCGGGTGCTGTCCGTGGACGGCGCGCCGACCGACGACACGCCACTGGAGGAGCCGCCCCCGCCGGCGAAGAAGGCCGTGTACGGCAAGGCCGGCCGCCGGTACAGCTCGCGGCTGTGACATCTTGTAGGGCGGGTCAAGGCTTTGCGCCGACCCGCCGGGCGGATGGGACCGACGGAGGGTCGGCGCAAAGCCTTGACCCGCCCTACAAGAACTTTTTTCACCTCCCCCATTGACACCCGCCCTCCGTTTCGGCTACACCCGTCGCGCGATGCTGCACCACCGCGCGACTCTCCGGGTTATCGCACTCCTGCCGCTGCTCGCCCTCGGCTGTGCGTCGAAGGACGTGTGTAAGACGTGCGACCTCAACCGCGTCCGCTCCACCGTGAGCCGGGCCACGGCCATCCCGCCCGAGATCGTTCCCGAACCGATCGACCCGCCGCCGGTCCCGCGGTCGGTCCTCTGCCTCAGCGGCGGCGGCATGTACGGCGCGTACACGGCCGGGTTCCTCGCCGGGTGGACGCAGACGAAGACGCGGCCGCAGTTCGACGTGGTCACCGGCGTCAGTACCGGGTCGTTGATCGCGACGGTCGCGTTCCTCGGCCCGCAGTACGACGACGCGGCCCGCGAGTTCTACACGCAGATCAAGTCGAGCGACATCTACAAGGTTCGCGCCTGGGTCCTCATTCCGGGGGCCGGGTCGGTCGCGTCCAGCGATCCGCTCCGCAAGCTCATCGCCTCCGTCGTGGACGACAAGCTGCTCGCCCACGTCGCGGCGGAACACCGCAAGGGCCGGCGGCTGTACGTCGGCACGACGAACCTCGAAACCCGCCGGCTCGTCGTCTGGGACATGGGGGCCGTCGCGTCGAAAGGCGGCCCGGACGCGGTCGAGCGGTTCCGCACGCTCCTGCTCGCGTCCTGTTCCGTCCCCGGCATGTTGCCGGCCGTGCCGATCGCGGTCGAGAAGAACGGCAAGAAGGTCACCGAACTGCACACGGACGGCGGCGCGACGGCCCAACTGTTCGTCCCGCCCGGCGCGCTGGCGCACAAGCCAGACGGCTCGCCGTCCGGCACGGATTTGTACATCGTCGTGGCGGGGAAGCTCTACGCGGACCCCGGCCCCGTCCGCCCGCGGGTGCTGCCGGTCGCCGGGGCCGCGGCCGCGAGCATCCTGCACGCCCACTGCCGGGCGGAGATCGCGACGCTCTACCACCAGTCGCGGCTGACCGGCGGGAACTTCTTCTTGACGGCCCTGCCGGACAGCGACAACGGGGTGCCGCTCGGGTTGAACTTCGACCCGAAGGAGATGGCCCGGCTGTACGAGGTCGGGTACTGCCACGGGATCGGCGGCCCGGCGTGGACGACCGCCCCGCCGTTCGAGAACGCCGCCACCGACCCGCCGCGGGACTGATGCGATACAATGTGGGCATCACCGTTCCCCAACCCCGTGAATGCGTATGTCACTCACCGAACTGCTTCCGAGCGTGCGCGAGCTGACGCGGAACGAAAAGATTCGATTGATTCAAGTCCTGGCCGACGACTTGGTCCAGGAGGAATCGCCACCGATGCCCGCCGGCGAGTACCCGATTTGGTCGCCGTATGACAGCTACGAGGCGGCCGACCAACTCCAACGATTAATCGACGCGAACAAGGCCCAGTCGTGACCCCGCCCGGACAGTGATACCCGTTCGTCATGCGGAACGCGGCGGCCGGGGCGACGAGCCTCGCACCGATCCTTCCGTTGCAACTAACGCTGACGAACACGATCGCAGCCGAGGGACTGTTGGACACCGGGGCGACTATTAACGTGATGCCGTTGTCGCTCGGAACGCAACTCGGGGCGGACTGGAACCGGCTGACGACGGCCATCCGGCTCGCCGGGAACTTGGCCTCGGTCCCGGCGAAGGGGTTGATCGTCGAGGCCGTGATCGGGCCGTTCCCGCCCGTGAAACTCGCGTTCGCCTGGGCGAACACGGACGCCATTCCGCTCCTCTTGGGCCAGGTCAACTTCTTCGCCGAGTTCGACGTTTGCTTCTTCACCAACCGCGGCGAGTTTGAAGTCCTACCGAAAGCGTGAAACCTCTCCCATGGACCGCACCCGCTACGACGCGTTCGTCCGCACGTTCTTCGACTGCGACCCCCGAGAGGTCACACAGATATTCTCCGAGTTGCTCGACGCCATGCGGGCGGAGGAGTCGTTGCCGCCGGGCCACTACCTGTCGCAGAACTACGACACCGCCCAGGCCAACCCCGAAATCCACGTCCTGCCCGGCAACCTCAAGGACGCCCGCGACGCCGTGTTCCCGTACTTCTGGGGGACCGACGGCTGGTCGTCGCCGCTGCACCTCGAGAACGTCCGCGGCCCGGCGAACTACGCCTCGCTGATCGGCGCGATCGCGTGCCTGCTCAAGAACCCGAACCTCTGCACGGACAGCTACAGCCAGCGGTCCAACGAGCTAGAGGTGAAGGCGATCACGGCCCTGGCGAACCTCGTGTTCTACCACACCGACGACCCGTGGGGCGTGTTCACCATCGGCGGCACGATCTCCAACATGTATGCCGCGAAGATCGGCATCGAGAAGGTCGTGCCGGGGGCGATGCGGAAGGGCCTCCGCGGCGAGACGGTCGCCGGCATCGTCTCGGAGGCGGCCCACTACTGCGCCGCGACCGTCGCCGGGTGGCTCGGCCTCGGCACGGAGAACCTGCACGAGATTCCCACGGATAAATCGCTGTCGATGCGGCTCGACCTGCTCGCGGCGAAGCTTGACGAACTGTACGCGAAGAAGGTGAAGGTCGCGTTCGTGATCGGCACGTTCGGCACGACGGACGCCTTCGGCATCGACGACCTCGTCGGCATCCACACCGTCATCCACGAGAAGGCCGGGAAGTACGGCGTCCCCGTCCCGCAACTCCACGCGGACGCGGCCGTCGGGTGGGGCCTCTGCTTCCTCAACGAGTACGACCTGGACAAGAACGTGCTGAAGCTGACGCCGGAGTTGAAGCCGGTCGTCGCGAAGGTGCAGCAGATGTGCCGCGGGCTGCGGGTGGCGGACAGCGTGACGATCGACTTCCACAAGACCGGCCGCGGGCACTACCCGTCGAGCGCGTTCATCGTGAACCGGCGGGCGGACCTGAAGTACCTCGCCCGGAGCAAGGACGACACGCCGTACTTCCCGGAGGCGGACAGCCGCCGCGACCCGGCCCTGTTCACGCTCGAAACGTCCCGGCCGGGCCTCGGGCCGTACACCGTGATGGCGTCCCTCGACGGCATCGGGCTGCTCGGCTGGCAGATGCTCATGGCCCGGTCGCTGGAACTGGCGGACATCTTGAAGCGGCGGCTGGAGAAGCTGGAGTTTTGCAAGGTGTTGAACGCCGAGACGTGCGGGGCGAGCGTCGTCTGGTGGGTGCTGCCGCGGGGCCGCGACGCGCGGGCGATCTACGACCGGATGGAGGCGGGCGAGCTGTCGCCGGAGGAGACGCACCGCTACCTGACGGAAATCCGGCGGCTGTACAACAAGCGGGACCGCACGCTCGACCCGGCCCGCGACGCGCGGCTGAGCTTCACCACGGAGGTCGGCTACCGGCCCGGCGGGGTGAACGTCCCGGCGTGGAAGGCGGTGTTCTTCAACCCGAAAACGGACGAGGCGGTCATCGACCGCCTCGTGGAGAGCATCGAGGAAGTGGCGTAAGCGATCACCAGTTTTCAGCCGCGGAGCGGCGGCAGTCGTTAGCCAGGGGTGAAACCCCTGGAAGCCGAGTGTCATGCACAAGCCCCGGAGGGGCGGCAGAACGCGGTTCAATCCCAGAGATACCGTTCGTCGTATTCAATAGCGTGTTTATTCAAGAACGACCGGAATTCGTCTTGAAACGACATCGTTCGGTGGTGTTTGGCCTGATTAGCGATGTACTGCTTGACTCGCCCCATCGTCGTCAGGCCGACGGTGAATGCCCCGTACCCGGCCTGCCACGCAAAACCCCGCCGGTCCGAGAACGTGTCATGAACCCAGCCGGAGGAACCTGCCTTCACCACCCGCATCACGTCGGCGAGGGCGTGCTGTTGGTTCAACCGCACGAGCAGGTGGACGTGATCCGGCATCCCACCAGCTGACAGCAGTTGCCCGCCTTCGGCACGGAACAACCCACCAACGTAGTCGTACAGCCGCGGTTGCAGTTCCGGTGTGATGGTCGGTTCGCGATGCTTGGTGCTGAAGACGATGTGGTAGTGCAAAGACGTGAACGTCTGGGGCATGTTTGGCCCTGATCTGCCGCCCCTACGGGGCTTGGGTGGTTGCGTCGCGTTCCAGGGGTTGCGCTTCGCTCCACCCCTGGCTAACGACTGCCGCCGCTCCGCGGCTAAATCAGCTCCCGAATCCGCTCCCCGTCGGCCACGTGCTGCGGCCGGCCCGTCGGGTCCAGCACGGCCGTCTCCGGCGTCAGGCCGAGCGAGTGGTACAGCGTCGCGAACATGTCGCCGAACGTCACCGGGCGGTCCTTCGCGTACTCGCCGAGGCGGTTCGTCGAGCCGACGACCTGCCCGCCCTTCAGCCCGCCGCCGGCGACGACGGCACAGCTCACCTGCGGCCAGTGGTCGCGGCCCGCCTCCTTGTTGATCCGCGGCGTGCGGCCGAACTCGCCCCACGCGATCACCGTCACGTCATCGAGCATGTCCAGCCGGTCCAGGTCCCACACCAGCGCCGACAGGCACTGGTCGAGCTTGGCCCCGTGGTCGCGGACGAGGTCGAAGTTCTTGCCGTGGCTGTCCCACCGGCCGTAGCTGAGCGTCACGCACCGCGCCCCGGCCTGCACCAGCCGGCGGGCGACGAGCAGGTGCTCGTTCACCGTCGGCGCGCCGTCGTACTGGAACTTGTACGGCTTGCCGTCGCCGTACCGGTCCCGAACCTTCGGGTCCTCCTTCGACACGTCCAGCGCCTCGATCAGCCGGCTAGAGGTCAGCACGTTCATCGCCCGCTCGGTGTGGGCGTCCATGCCGAGCAGGCTGCCGTTCGCGTCCAGGTCTCGCTTCAGGCTATCGAACCCGGCGAGCAGTTGCTTGCGGTCGGCCATGTGGACGGCGTTCGTGCCGTTCATCTTCATGTTGGCGATGTCCGGGCCGTTCGGCCGGAACGGGCCGAACGTGCTGCCGAGGAACCCGACCTTGCCGGCGTCGCTCCACTCGACGTGCTGCGTCCGCTCGGCGAGGCCGACGAACGGCGGCACGGACGGATCGACCGGCCCGTGCAGCTTCGCCAGCACCGACCCGATGCTCGGCCGCCCGCCGAGGGCGGACAGCGACTCGTTGCGGAACCCGGTCGTGCATTGGTACGCGTCGTGCCCGCCGGTCGCCCCGACGATGGAGCGGACGATGGAGAACTTGTCCATCATCGTCGCCATCTTCGGGAAGACTTCGCAGACGTCGATGCCCGGCACGTTCGTCTTGATCGGCTTCATCTCGCCGCGGATTTCGCTCGGCGCGTCGAGCTTCAGGTCGAACGTGTCCTGGTGCGGCGGGCCGCCGCCGAGGAAGACGTTGATGATCGCCTTGTGCTGGTGCGTGCTAACGCTCTGGGCCTTGTTCGCGGCCTCGGCCCGGTACACGTCCGCCAGCGTGAGGGACGCGGCCCCGAAAGAAAGTGCGCCGACCTTAAGGAACGACCGGCGCGGGACGCCGTCGCACATGCGGCTGGTTCCGCCGAGGAACGTCAACATCGGGCAGCCTCCGAAAGAAGAGGGAGGAGTGGGGTGGGATGATCGACCGTCGTGCTTGTCAACTCTTTTCTCACCCACACTTTAGCGTCGGCTTGATGCTGGAGCAAGCGAAATCACAACAAGCCTATTCTACCAGGATTTACGGTGCTGTAGGTGGTTCGGATGACTCAAACGCCGCGACGAGGCGTTCGACAACCGGCCGCGGCTCGTCCACCGTCGCGACACATGCACTCACGGCCACGCGGGTTGCGCCTGCGGAGACGGCTTGGCTGATCGTTTCCGGCGAAATGCCGCCGAGTGCAAACGCCGGGAGCGAGGTCGCGGCGAAGGCTTCCCGCACGAACGCCAGCCCTGCGAGTTGGTCGAACGCCTTTGTGCTGCTGGGGAACGTCGGGCCGACGCCGAGGTAGTCGGCCCCGTCGAGCACGGCCCGCCGCACCTGTTCGAGATCGTGCGTGCTGACGCCGACGAGCGCGTCCGGCCCGACGATCCGCCGCGCGTCCGCGACGGTCAAATCGTCCTGGCCGAGATGCACCCCGTCGGCTTCAGCAAGCCGCGCGATGTCGGGCCGGTCGTTCACGATGTACAGGGCGTTCGCCTTCCGCGTCCAGCCGCGGACCTGCCGCGCCCGCTCGATCAGTTCGCGGTCCGGCAACTCCTTCTCGCGAAGCTGGAAGACGGACGCCCCGCCCGCCGCCGCCTCCGCGATGGTCCAGTCGAGTGTGTTCACGCACTGCGAACCGGTCAGAAGCACGTACACCCGTGCGGCCGCCAACCGGTCGCGTGCGTCCGTGCCGAGGGCCGCGCGTTCCAGCGTGTACGCGGCGTACCGGACCTGCTCGACCTCGCGGGCGAACCGGCTGTCGTCGAGTTTGCCATACTCCTCGAGGCTGCGGAGCGATTCCTGCAACCGCTTGAAGTTGACGGCCGCCACCTGCCGCGGCGACGCCCGCTCGTACTCGCGGCCGGCCGTGACGGTCGTGCCCACGTCGCCGGGCGTGTCCCGCGACTTCAGCAGCAACCCACCCGGCAGCAAGTCCGTCGCTTCGGCAAGCCGGTGACGCAGTTTCTTCAACTCTTCCGTCAAAAGGCGGTCGTTCAGCGAGAACCGGGCGAAGTCGTCGAGCACCCGCAGCGATTCGCGGGCGCGGTTCAGGTTCACGTCCAGGATGCGGGCCGCGTCCGTCTGCTCCGTCGGGTTCGCGGCCGCGAACTCCACCGGCGACGCGGGCGAGGCTTCGCCAGGCCCCTCGATCAGGTCGCTTCGCAGCGCCGCCTCGACCTTCGCGACACTCACGCCGGCCCGCTCTAACGTCGCGCGAAAGGCGTCCTCGTGGGCCATCACGGCGAACATCACGAGGTCGGTCGTCAGCGCCGGGTCGCCGCGGAGCCGGACGGAGTGCCGCCGGGCCGCGACGTGCAGGTCCGTCGCGGCCGGGGCCGCACCGCCAGTGGTTCGCTCTTTCAAGTTCTGCTGAAGTCGCGGCACGTCCACGCCGAGGCGGACCAGCAACTCGAATGGCCGCCCCTCCTCCTCGTCGAGCAGCGCGAGCAGCCAGTCGGACAGCCGGACCTTTGGCGAACCCAGCCGCTCGGCCCACGCCGACGCGCCGGTCGCCGCCCGCTCCACGCCCGGACTGATCTCGTGACTCATGCCGCGTTACCCAGTCGGAACACTTCCCGCCGTTCATCCTACTTGCCCAGGGTCCGCCGGAAAACTTACCCGGACGACCCGGCTTCCCGCCCCCCGCCCGTTCAACCGGCACGACCGACGGATTTCTTCCGCCGAGTCCGGTTTCCCGCGCAAGCCGCGTTCGAGACGCAACCGCCGCCGGACGATGATAGAGAGCCTGCACACTTTCCGCGAACACCCTCCGCCATCCGGCACGGCCGCCGGTGGCCCGTGGAGACGGCGTCATGATGACCGCCCGACGTTCCCGTTGGCTCTGTCGGCTCAGCGCCGCCGCCTGCCTCGCGGTCGGCACGGCGGCCGCCACGTCCGGCCAGGAGAAGGCCGCCCCTCAGAAAGTGGTCGCGAAGAAGGAAGACATCAGGAAGTCGAAGGAGAAGCAAGGCCCGGCCGTCACGTCCGAAACGACCTTGAATTTGCAGGACTGCATCGCCATAGCCCTGGAGCGCCAGCCGAACATTCGGGCGTCCGCCGCCAGCCTGAAGGCCACGGAGATCGGCAACCGGTCGCTCGGCAACCTCGGCACGCTCGCGAAGCTGCTCACGCCCGATTTGAAGTTCCGCCAGCAACAGGCGGCCCGCGGGCTGACCACCGGCCAGGCCGACCTATTGAAGGTCCAGTACGAGACGGTCTACGACGTGACCCGGCTCTACTACACGTTCGTCTACGCCCGCCAGCAGGAACAGACGGCCACCGACATCATCGACCAGATGGAAGTCTTCTACGACATCGCCGCGGAACTGGTGAAACAGGGTGCGCAGCCGGACCTGAACCAGTTCTCCCTGTACCGGATGGAGGACGCCATCGCCGAGGTGAAGCGGCCGCGGATCACGGCCCGCACCGGGCAGAAGCTCGCGCTCGCGGCCCTGAAGGAGGCGATGGGGGTGGAGCAGTCGTTCTCGTTCGTCCCGAAGGACGCGGAGATGCCGCTCATGGGCGGCGAGGTGACGCAGGACCAGGTCACCGGGTTCGCCATGTCCCGGCGGCCGGAACTGTCGCTCGCCGCGGCCGGGGTGGATGCGTTCCGTCTGGAGGTTTGTGCCCAGAACGCGATCAAGCGCCGCCAGAAGGTTCCCACCCTGGCGAGCGGCAGCGACCTGCACAGCCGGATGGTCCCGGCCCCGCTGCGGAACGGCGAGTACCGGCCCGGCGCGCTGGCCCCGGAGATGCCCGTCGCCCTCGTCGGCACGCGGGAGGACCGCGTCGCCCGCGCGACCGAGTTCAGCAACCGGCAAGAGACGGTCCTCGAGAAGACCCGGAACCTCGTCGAGCTGGAGGCCACGAACGCCTACCTGAACTGGGAGGCGTCGGTCGATCGGTTCAAGCTGGCGAAGGGCCGGTTCGAGAGCAGTCAAAAGATGGTCGAGCTGTCCCGCACGACGGCCCCGAACATTCGCAAGTACGACCAATTGATTTTGAACGAGGCGCTCGCGGCGAAGTCCCAGGCCGAGTACCTGGAGGCCGTGTTCGAGAACCTCAAGGCCCTCGCCACCCTGGAGCGGGTGACGACCGGCGGCGTCAAACCGGACTTTCCCCAGAAGTGATTGACCGTTCCTCGGGAGGTGGGCTGTGGAACAACGGTTCAGGGCCGCGGCACTCGCGGCGTTGGGTTGCCTTCTCTTCGCCGGCACGTCGTCGGGGGCGGACGGCCCCTTGCAAATCGGCATGGTCCAGAGCATGTTCCGGGACGTACAGCCGGCCATCGTGCAGGCCCTGGCCCGCCCGTTCCGGTCGCTCATGGAGAAGCAAACCGGCCTGAGCTACGACGTGGAACTCTGCCCCGACTCGCTGGCGATGGTGAAGCGGTTCAAGGAACAGAAGATCGAACTCGGCGTCATGCACGGGTTCGAGTACGCCTGGATCAAGGCGAAGAACCCCGACCTCGTGCCGGTGTCCGTCGCACTGCCCAACGGCGGGATCGTGCAGGCGATGGTCGTCGTCCACGAGGACTGCAAGGCGGCGGGGATCGCGGAACTGGACGGCGAGAGCGTCCTGATCCCCCGCGGGACGAAGGCCCACTGCATGATTTACCTGGAGAAGCTGCGGGCGGGCGTCCCGAAGACGGCGGCGCGGACGCTCGCCAAACCGGGCCTGACGCCGGAGGAGGCGCTGAACCTCGTGGCCAACGGCGAGGCCCCGGCCGCCCTCGTCGATGCCGCGTCGCTGGCCGCGTACAAGGTGTTGCAGCCGGGGGCGTCGAAGCGGGTCAAGGTGCTGGCCCAGTCGGACCACTTCCCGCCGGTGCTGATCCTCACCCGCAAGGGGGCGATGAAGGACGAGGCGATCACGAAGCTGCGGGACGGCCTGTCGGTGGCGCACAAGACGGCCCAGTACAAGCCGCTCATGATGATGTGGAACATGCAGGGCTTCGAGAACGTCCCGAAGGACTATGACGCGCAGCTGGAGAAGTGTCTGCAACAATACCCGGTGCCGAACGTGCCGCCGGCGACCGAGACGAGTCAGAAGGAGTAGACTGTCGAGGAGTTGGACCCGCGCCACCCCCGCACCGCGGGGGTGTGTTTTTTTTACCTGACTTCCGAAGTCCGGCTTCGACTTCGGAAGTCGAACGGGACGAGAGCGTTTGCCGTAACCGCGAAAGCCGCCGCGCGGGATCGACTTCCGAAGTCGAAGCCGGACTTCGGAAGTCAAGAGTGGTCGTCGCGGTCACCGCAACTAACCTGGAATCGTCCGCAACCCGCATGATAAAGTCTTTGAACATTTGAACAAATCGAGGCGACCCGATGGCGGAGACGATTGAGACGGTGTCGATCGCCGGCGAGGTGCGGTCGCGGTTCCTCCGGTACGCGATGTCCGTCGTCACCGGCCGGGCGCTGCCGGACGTGCGGGACGGGTTGAAGCCGGTCCAGCGGCGCATCCTGTTCTCCATGTTCAACGACGCGAACCTCACGTTCGACCGCAAGGCCGCGAAGTCGGCGAAGATTGTCGGGGACGTGATGGGCAACTACCACCCGCACGGCGACGGCGCGATCTACGACGCCCTCGTGCGGATGTCCCAGGACTGGGTCATGCGGGTCCCGCTCGTCCACGGCGAGGGGAACTTCGGCTCCGTCGATGGCGACCCGCCCGCGGCGTACCGGTACACCGAGGCAAAGCTCAGCCGGTCGGCCGCGTACCTGCTCAACGAGATCGACCAGGAGACGGTGGACTTCCGCGACAACTACGCCGGCAACAAGCGGGAGCCGGTGATGCTCCCGGCCCAGTTCCCGAACCTGCTCGTCAACGGCACGGCCGGCATCGCCGTCGGCATGGCGACGAACATCCCGCCGCATAACCTTGCCGAAGTTTTGAAAGCGTGCGTGTTCCTGATCGAGAACCCCGACGCGAGCGTCGCGCAGTTGCTCGACAAGGTGAAGGGGCCGGACTTCCCGCTCGGCGGCAAGATCGTCACGGACCGGACGACGCTCCGCAAGATTTACGAGGACGGCACCGGCAGCATCAAGGTGCAGGCCGAGTGGAAGCTCGAAGAGGTCGCCCGGCGGTCGCAGATCGTCGTCACGTCGATCCCCTACGGCGTGGACAAGGGGGCACTCGAGAACCTGATCGGCGGGCTGATCGACGAGAAGAAGCTGCCGCAGTTGCTCAGCGTCTCGAACGAGACGAACGACAAGGACGGCATGCGGATCGTGCTGGAACTGAAGGGCGAAGCCGACCCCGCGCTCGTGATGGCGTACCTGTACAAGCACACGGATTTGCAGAAGAACTTCGCGTACAACATGACCGCCCTCGTGCCGAGCGAGGACGGCAAGACGCTCGTGCCGCAGGACGGGCTGAGCCTCAAGGCGATCCTGCAACACTTCCTCGACTTCCGTCTCGACACGGTGAAGCGGCGGTTCGAGTTTGAACTGCGGAAGTTGCGGGCGCGCATCCACATCCTCGAAGGCTTCCGGATCATCTTCAACGCCCTCGACCGGGCGATCAAGCTGATCCGCGAGTCGAACGGCAAGGCGGACGCGGCCGACAAACTGAAGGCCGAGTTCGCCCTGGACGACGACCAGGCGAACGCCGTCCTCGACGTGCAGCTCTACAAGATCGCGAAGCTGGAGATCAACAAGATTCTCGAAGAGCTGCGCGAGAAGCGGAAGCGGGCCGAAGAGATCGAGGCGATCCTCGCGTCGAAGCGGCGGCTGTGGACGGTCATCAAGGCCGAGATGGAGAAGCTGGCCGAGGAGTTCCCGGAGCGGCGGAAGACGCGGATGGCCAGCGAGGACGACGTGCTGGAGTTCGACGAGCAGGCGTACATCGTGAAGGAGAACACGAACGTCGTCCTCACCCGCGACGGGTGGATCAAGCGGGTCGGCAAGCTCGCGTCCGTCGAGAGTACCCGCGTCCGGGAAGGCGATTCCGTCGTCGCCGTCGCCCCCGGCAGCACGCTCGACCACGCCGTCTTCTTCGCCGACGACGGCACGGCGTACACGATGCGGATCAACGAGGTTCCCGCGAGCAGCGGCTACGGCGACCCGATCGCGAAGTTCTTCAAACTGGCCGACGGCGTGCGGATCGTGAACGCCGTCACGACCGACCCGCGGTTCACGCCGGCCGACGGCAAAGACGGGCCATACATGCTCGTCGCCACGTCCGCCGGGAATGTGTTGCGCATCCCGCTCGCGGCGTTCCGGCCGGAGTCCACGAAGGTCGGCCGGCGGTACGTGAAGCTCGACGACGGCGACAAGGTCGTGATGGCGCAGCTGGTCGCGTCCGAGGAGAGCGTGATGCTCGCTTCCCGCCAGGGGTACGTGATCCACTTCAAGCTGGACGAGGTGAACGTCTTGTCCGGCGCGGGCCGGGGCGTCATCGGCATCAAGCTGGGCGACGACGACACTTGCATCGGCGGCGTGCTGATCGGCGGCAGCCGGTTCGACAAGATCGTGGTCGAGCAGTCGAACGGCAAGGAGGCCCAATACGGCCGCGAGGCCCGGCGGCTGGTCGCCCGCGGGGGCAAGGGGGACGAGGTCGTGAAGCGGCTGACGCACACCCGCGTCGTCCCGCCGGCGATCGAGGTCGTGAACTGGGACGAGATCGAGGGCAAGCCCGCCAAGAATAAGGGCAACGGAACGCTGTTCGAGTGAGCCATGAATCAGACGACGCCTACGGCCGCCGACCTTGAAGCACACCCGGTTGTCCGGGCGGCACTAGATCAGGCATGGCTTGACTCGATGCCGGATGACGCAATCCAGCGACACGAGGAAGGGGGGTGGATTTATTTGAACCTCCTTACCGGCGACATCCTGATCGAACGGGCCGCACCGGGGATTCAAGCCGCCATCGACCTTTCTTCGCCGCCGGTCTTGGCAAACGCGGTCGTGGTCGGGAAGTTCCACACGCACCCGAACCCGACGAGCGAGGGATGGCTGCCCGGTCCGAGCCGGAGCGACCGGGTCGTTGACGCCCGGCACGGCGTACCCGACTTGATCCGCGCCGACGACGGGGTGTACCATTCCGGTCCCGACAGTCGCCGCGGCGGCCTCGGCGGGAATCCCGGATTTCCAGCGTGAGGGGATGGAATGACGACGCAACAGCTCGCACAGCCAGCCGTTTCTAGTGGGCAGGCCCTTCAGGTCGCCTGCGCCGACGCGAACAAGGTCTACCGCGACCTCCACCTGTACGCCATCGCGATTCGGCTCGAACCGGACGGGTGGCACATCGACTTCGATTTCAAGGACGCCGACGCGCAGAGCGGCGGCCCGCACTACGTCATTGACGCGACGACCGGTGCCATCGCCTCGAAGTATTACGAGCAGTAACGGCACCCTTCATCACGACTCACCTAGACCGAGCAGACATGAGCGCACTCCCGATCCCTCGCACGAAGTACACCGCCTCCGAGGACATCCAGGTCCTCGAAGGGCTGGAGCCGGTCCGCGTGCGGCCGTCGATGTACATCGGCAGCACCGACGCGAAAGGCCTCCACCACCTCGTCTGGGAAATCGTCGACAACTGCGTGGACGAGTACATCAACGGCTACGCCGACCACATCGCCGTCACGCTCCACAAGGGCGGCGACAGCATCACCGTCCAGGACAACGGCCGCGGCATCCCGGTGGACAACCACCCGAAGTTCAAGATTAGCGGCCTCGAACTGGTGCTGACGAAGCTGCACGCCGGCGGGAAGTTCGGGAACAAGGACTCGAACTACTTCTACTCCGGCGGCCTGCACGGCGTCGGCGCGTCGGTCGTGAACGCGCTGTCGAAGAAGCTCGTCGCCACCGTCCGCCGCGACGGGTTCGAGTACCAGCAGAAGTACGCGAAGGGCATCCCGCAATCGAAGCTCGAAAAGGTCGGCCCGTTCCGCGGGCACGGCACGATCATCCACTTCCAGCCGGACGACGCGATCTTCCGCAACACGCACTTCGACGCGGACGTGATCCGGCAGCGGCTGGAGGACATGACGTACATCCACAGCGGATTGACCGTCACGTTCAAGAACGAAATCACCGGCGAGTCAGTCGAGCTGAAGAACCCGGCCGGGCTGCCGGCGTTCCTGGCGAAGCTCGTGGCCGACGCGCAGAAGCCGCCGGTGACGCCGACGGCGTTCCACGCCGCCCGGAACAACGGCGAGCGGATGGAGGTCGCGCTGCAGTGGACGCAATCGACCGACGAGACGTTCCGGTCCTACGTCAACGGCATCCGCACGGCCGCCGGCGGGACGCACGAGAACGGGCTGAAGGCGGCCGTCCGCAAGGCGATCAACAACTACATCGAGACGCACGACGAGGCGAAGAAGACGGTCAAGAGTGTGAAGATCACGGCCGAGGACATCCGCGAGGGCGTCGTCGCGATCGTCTCCGTGTTCGTGCAGGAGCCGCAGTTCCAGGGGCAGACGAAGGAGAAGCTCAACAACGCGGAACTCGAATCGCAAGTGGACGGCTTCGTGCGGCCGGCCCTCGAAGCGTGGCTGAACAACAACAAGTCCGCGGCGGACGAGATCGTCTACCGCATCTTTCTGGCCGCCCAGGCGCGGGAGGCGTCCCGCGAGGCGGCGAAGGAGGTCAAGCGGAAGACGCCCGGCACGCGGCGGGGTACGCTCCCCGGCAAGCTCGCCGACTGCAAGTCCACGGACCTGGACGAGAGCGAGTTGTTCATCGTCGAGGGCGACTCCGCCGGCGGCAGCGCGAAGCAGGGGCGGAACAACAAGACGCAGGCCGTGCTGCCGCTCCGCGGGAAGATTCTCAACGGCGAGGAGCTGACGACCGGCAAGGTGTTGCAGAACCAGGAACTCGCGGACCTCGTGAACGCCATCGGCACGGGGGCCGGGGACAAGTTCCACTACGACGGCCTGCGGTACGGCAAGATCATCCTGCTCATGGACGCCGACGCGGACGGCTGCCACATCGCCACGCTGCTGCTCGACTTCTTCTTCCGCCACGCCCCGGAGCTGATCCGCAAGGGGCACGTCTTCATCGCCCAGCCGCCGCTGTACCGGATCGACGTGGGCAAGGAGACGCACTGGGCGAAGGACGACGAGCACAAGGAAGAAATCCTCGCCGGGCTGCGGGCGAACGCGAAGTACGACATCACGCGGTTCAAGGGCCTCGGCGAGATGCCGTTCCGGGTGCTGGCACAGACGACGCTCGACCCGAAGTTCCGCAAGCTCTTGAAGGTCGAGATCAGCGAGAACCTGGAGGCCCACAACACGTTCAAGGACCTGCTCGGGAAGGACGCGGAGCCGCGGTACGAGTTCATCAAGCAGAAGGCCGACCTCGCCACGGCCGAGGAGCTGGACGTCTAAGGCGAGCGGCACGGCGTGAGCGTGCCGGTGCTGCATGTATAAATCAACCGGCACGCTCACGCCGTGCCGTTCGCCTAAACCGCGACCCCTGAGTCGCGGTTTTTTCGTTGACAGTCCCGCCAGGTCGGGTTACTGTTCTAGTCAACCGATACACCGACACGCCGAGGGCGGCATGACGATCCGCGTGCGGTCCGACTCGCCGGTCCCGATCTACGAGCAAATCGTCACGCAGGCGGTGTTCGCCGTCGCGAGCGGCGACCTACCGCCCGGCGAGATGCTGCCGAGCGTGCGGGACCTGTCGGCCGAACTCGTGGTCAACCCGAACACCGTCGCCCGCGCGTACCAGGAGCTCGAACGGCTCGGCGTGATCGCGGCGAAACGCGGCCTCGGCATGGAGGTCACCGCCGACGGCCCTAAGCTCTGCCGCGAGCGGCGGAAGGCGGTCGTGCTGGCGCGGCTCCGGGACGCCCTCCGCGAGGCGGCATCGGCCGGGCTGGACGCGGACGACGTCTGCCAAATGGTCGCGGCCGAGTGGCCGAAGCTCCACACGTCTCGGAACGGGAAGTAATCGTAGCCGGAGGAACGCATGTCTAGCGAGGCGGCGATTTCGATTGAGCGGCTCGTGGTCCGGTACAAGGGCAAGCCCGCCGTCAACGGGCTGTCGCTGAAGGTTCCGAAGGGGTCGGTGTTCGCCCTGCTCGGCGACAACGGGGCCGGGAAGTCCACGACGATGAAGGTTCTCGCCGGCCTCGTGTCGCCGAACGGCGGGCGGGCGGAGATGCTCGGGTTCGACTGCTGGAGCCGGGCCTACGACCTCCGCCACCGCGTCGGGTACGTGCCGGAGAAGCCGCGGTTCTACGACTGGATGACGGTCGCGAACGTCGGCTGGTTCACGGCCGCGTTCCACCGCAAGGGGTTCCTCGAACACTACGAGCAGTGGGTGGGCAAGCTCGCCCTCGACCGGACGAAGAAGCTGAAGGAACTCTCGAAGGGCGGGTACGCCCGCGTCGGCTTGGCCCTCGCCCTCGCCGCCGACCCACAGATTTTACTTCTCGACGAACCGACCTCCGGCCTAGACCTGTTGACCCGCCGCGAGTTCCTCGCGAGCCTCGTCGAACTCGCGGCCGAGGGGCGGACGATCCTCATTTCCAGCCACTCGATCGCGGAGTTGGAGCGGTTCACGTCGCACGCCGCGTTCGTGCAGGACGGCCGCGTCATCCTGTCCGCGACGCTCGACGACCTGCGGTCGCAGTTCCGCCGCATCTCGTTCCGCGCCGCCGGCGTGTCGCTCGACCTCTCGACCGTCGGCAAGGTGCTGCAAACGCAGCGCATCGGCAAGTACGTGCAGCACCTCGTGCAAGAACCGGACGCGGACGGGATGGCGATGCTCCGCGACAACCCCCTCGTCTCCGACTTCGAGGAAACGGCCGTCAACCTGGAGGACGTGTACGCCGCACTCATGGCCAAGCCGGACGACCGGCGGACGCCCGCCCCGGTCCGGCAGCGGACCGAGCACGAGTTGGAGAATCAACTCTCCCGCGAGGGGGTGTGACCATGTTCCGCGCGATGCTCTGGAAGGAAGTCCGCGAGCAGGCGGCGATCCTGATCGCGCTGCTCGTGCTGGGGTCCGGTGTCATTGCGGCCGCGGCCGTGCTCGGGTCCACGACCGGCCTGGACGCCGGCGTCGCCGACTTCCGCGCGTACACGAACGCCGGGCGGCTGGCCGTGCTGTCGCTGGCGGTTGCGGCCGGCGTCGTCATCGGCGGGACGCTGTTCGCCGGCGAGAAGGAGAACGAGACGCTCGGCGTGTTGGAGCAATTGCCCGCGACCCGGCTGAAGGTCTGGTGGGCGAAGCTCGCGGCCGGCGTGGTGATGGCGACCGCGGCGGGCGTAACGCTCCTCGCGATGGGCACGTTCATCGGCGCGCTCGGCAGCACGTCGCTCACCGTCTGGCTGATGTGGGGCCTCGTCCTCGTCTTCGTCGCGTTCGGGTGGGGGACGTTCGGCTCGACCATCACGGAGTCCACGCTCGGCGCGTGCGCCGTCGGGCTGGTCTGCGCCGTAATCATGGGCACGCCGACGTTCGCCGTCGCGGCCGTGCTGCTCCGGCAAATCTTCCGCGTTCGGCAGCAACTGGTTTCCGGCATCTGGCTCGAACTGCCGGCGCTGCTGGCGATGTACGCGGTCGCCCTCCTGCCGCTCCTGCTCGCCGGACTGATCTTCACCGCCCCGGACCGGGCGCGGCAGGCCGTCCGTCGGGACGTGTCGGCCCCGCGGGCGCTCGTGCGGCGGATCAACAGCCCCGGCCTCCTCGGCAGCCTGCGGGCGCTCCTGTGGCTGACGAACCGGCAGTGGGTGGTCGCCGCCCTCGTCGGCGTCGGCCTCGCGCTGCTCACCGGCGTGGTCGGGCTGCACGAGGACGTTCACCTGATGCTCGTCTGGCCGCTGGCGACGGCGCTGGCCGGCGTCCTCGGCGGCGTGCTGGCGTGGGCGGACGAGCAGCGGAAGGACACGTTCCGGTTCTGGGGCGAGCGCCGCTTGCCGCTCGGCCGCCTCTGGATGATGAAGGTGGCGACGAGCTTCGCCCAAACCCTCGGTTGGGCGCTTTTGATCTTCGCCCCAAGCCTCGTCCGGCAACTGGTGAGCGATCACCGCGTCCCGCTGGTCCCCGGCGCGTTGCGGTCCGGGGTACTGGGCGAAGAGCAATCGGCGTTGGTTTATTACCTACTCGTCTGGCCACTGTACGGGTTCGCGTTCGGCCACCTCGCCGGGCTGCTGTTCCGCAAAACCATCGTCGCCGTCGGCGTCGGGTTGTTGGCCGCGGCCCCGGTCGCGTCGTTGTGGTTGCCGTCGCTGCTCACCGGCGGCGTCCACCACTGGCAGCTCTGGCCCGTGCCGCTGCTCGTGCTGCTCGCCACCCGGCTGCTGCTCCGGCCGTGGTCCGCCGACCGGCTCGCCACCCTCCGGCCGCTCGGCACGCTGGCCGTCGTCGGCGCGGCCTGCGTCGCGTGGGTGGCCTACGGCCTGTTCTACCGGTTCCACGAGGTCCCGGTCGTCGCCGAGATCGACGACGACCTGGCGTTCGCCCAAACGGTCCCGCAACTGGACGGCGACGACGGCGGCCGGGCGTTCCGGCAGGTGACGAGCGGCTTCCGGCTGGTGTTCCGGGAGGGGTACGTGCGGTCGCCCGACGGGCGGGCGCTTCGCCTTACGGACGGGGACCGGCCGACCCGCGACCAGTTGCAATACCTCGCGACGGACCGGTGGCCGGAGGACGCACTGAAGGCTTACGGCGGGTGGCTGGCGGACCCGGGGCTTGAGGGGGTCGTGGCCGGGCTAAAGGAGGCGGCGGCCAAGCCGCACGGCCCGATCGAGAACCCGCGGGGGCTGACGGTCTTCCAGGGCCTGTACCGGGACGCGGACGAGGTCGTCCCGGCCGTAGGCGTGTTGCTGGCCCGCGGGCTGTGGAAACAGTTGGCCGGGGACCACGACGAGTTCCCGGCCTGCCTGGACGCCGCCCTCGCGGTGACGCGTAACGCCCGTACGATGCAGCCGCGGCAAATCTGGCACTACGGACTAGTCGCGGAGCGGCAGTGCTTCGACGCGGCCGACGCGTGGGTCGCCCGCGTCGGGAACCGGCCGGACGCCGTCCGCCAACTCCTCGCCGTGTTGCGGAAGCACGATGCCGCGTGCCCGCGCGACGCGTACCAAGCGTTCCTGACGGAGCGGATGATCGACAGGAACGTCCTCGTCGAAGTCAGCCAGTGGGGGCCGCGCGCCCTGGAGTACCAGCTCGGTTCGCTGTGGGGCCGGTACGACTTGCCGGCCGTCAAGCAGAAGGCGGAAGTCGAGACCGAGTTGTTCAGCTTCTCGCTCGCCGTGCCGTGGGAGCGGGAACGCTACCGGCGGTTACTCGGCCTGAACAACGCACCCGGCAACGCGGTCCGCATCGACGAGTACATGAACCGGTGGTTCGCCCGCCACCTGACGCGGGGCGGCATCCCGAAGTTCGCCATGTCGGACCTCGTGTCCGAGACGCTTACGCGGCTGGCCGTGACGCAGGCGGCGCTGAAGCTGTTCGAGGCCGAGCAACAGCGTGCGGCGAAGTCGCTCGACGAGTTGGTCCCGCACTACCTGCCGGCCGTGCCGGTCGATCCGTGCGACGGAAAGCCGCTGCGGTACCGCATCTCCGACGGCGAGCGCATCAAGATGGGCGTGAAGGTCAACGACATCCCGCAGTTCCCGGAGGTCGTCCTTCTAATCCCGGTCGGCCCCGAGGAGCGGGCGGGGCTGAGCGGCGCGGTCGGCGGGTTCGCCCACACCGACCGGCAGTTCGGTCCCGCGCCGGGGATCGGCCCCGATAATTCGTTGGAAATCGACCTCGACGCCGTCGCGGCCGTGGCCGGCGGCCTCGTCCAGTGGCCGCTGGCCCCGCTCGAAGAGCTCGGGGAGGAACCGGGTGTAACACCGGCCGGAAGGGCCGCCCCCGGATTCCGGCACGTGTACGTGGCCGGGCCGGAAGCGGAGACCGTCATCTGGCAGGAGGTCGAAGCCGGGGACGGGATCGTGTGGAGCGTCGGGCCGGACCTGATCGACAACGAGGGCCGCCGCCACGGCGGGCTTAACAACGGTTCGCGGGAACAAGGCGACCTGTTGCGGGTCGTGCCGAAGACCAAGAAGTGAACCGGCCGACGATCACTTCACGCCGAGCGACTCACGGAGCAGGACCTCCACGTCGGTCCGTGCGTCCCACGATGGGGGGATGCCGTTGCCGACGGTCGTTTGCTCCGCCAGCCACTTGATCGCCTTCTCCCGCCAGCCCTTCGCCTCCTCGCCCTTACCGGACCGGCCCAGCACGGCCGCCAGCGTCAGCCACGCCGTCGGCCGGGGTTCGGTATCGTCGCATAGAACCTTCAGCCGCGTCAGGGCGTCCTCGCCGCGGCCGGCGCGGAGGAGGGCGGCGGCGTGCGCCGTCACCGCCGCGGAGTCGGACGGGTTCGGCTTCAGCCCGGCCTCCGCGAGCCGCAGCAGGATCGCCGGATCGACGCCGCTGTCGGCCGACAGGCAGCATGCCCACGCGATCGCCCGCGCTTGCCGCGGGTCGGCCTTGTCGCCGAACTCCGCGACGAGGTCGAGACACGCCTTCCGGTAGCCGTCGGCGTCCCCGGCCTCCAGCCGCACCTTCGGCAGCAGCGCGAACGCCGAGTCGGGGTCGGCCTTCAGCTGCATCGCCTTGTTCATGTGCGCGGCCGCGTCCCGCCAGTCGCCGAGCTGCCCGAGGGCGACGCCCCGCTGGTACCACCCGTCCGGGTGGGCCGGCTGAAGCAGGATCGCCGCCCGCGCCCCGTCGGCCGCCCGCTTCCAGTCGCCGAGCTTCGCGGACACGGCCGCCCGCTGGCGGCGGAACCCCGGACTTTGCGGCACGGTCGCGATCAGCTTGTCGAGGTGCCACCCGGCCGCGTACCACTGCTCGATCTTCAGGCTCGCGTTCACCTGCCGCTCCCGCCACGCGAGCAGCGCAGCCGGCGAGGTCTTCGTCACGATGGGGTAGCGCTCCTTCAACAACACCCAGTCGTCGCGGAGGCTGACGGCGTCCGTCGGCAACACGTCGCCGGACTCGCTCAGCCGCTGGCCGGAGAGCATCCGTCCGCCGGCGAGCATCTCCTCGACGGACCACTTCGCCTTGTCCAGGCTGTCCCGCCAGTCGCCGCGGGCGGGGAAGGGGGGCGTGAGCGGCTCCCCGGTGTTCGCGTCCCACACCCGGCCGCGGCCGTTCGCCAGTTCCGTGTAGAACAGCTTGCCGTCCATCCCGAACTCGACGACCGTGACGCCCGCCCCCATCCGCACCGGCGGCACGATCGGCGACCCGTCCTCCGCCTTCCAGATGCGGGCCGTGTTGTCGTCGCTGGTCGTGATGATCGCCGTCCCGGCCGGGTTGAACACGACGCGGAGCACCTTGCTGACGTGCTTCGCGGCCGTGGCCCACAGTTGCTTGCCGTCGGCCGTGCTCCACGCCATCACGCCGCCGTCCAGGTCGCCGGTGACGAGGACCGTGCCGTCCGGGGAGAACTCGGCGGTGGAAATCGGGGCGGCGGACCGCAGCGGGGGCGTCGTCGGCTCGTGGTCGCTCGTCCGCCGGACGCGGACCGACTGCCCGCCGCCGAACGTGACGGCCAGCGCGCGGTTCGCGCTCGTGACGGTCTGGATGTCGTCCCGGCCGCCGGGGGCCGCGTCCGCCCGCGGGTTGTGCGTCGTCGTCGTGCCGGACAGGTCGCCGTTGCTGATGAGGTTCCAGACGCGGGCGACGCGGGTTTGGTCCGCGACCAGCACCTCGTGCCCGTTCGGGCTGAACCGCACGGCCGTGGCGAGCGCGTTGTGGCGGAGCGGGGGCGTGATGAGGTCGCCGCCGGCGATGTCCCAGACGCGGATCGTGTTGTCCTCGGCCACGGTCGCCGCCCACCGGCTGTCCGGGCTGGTCGCGGCGAGGATGACCGGGCCGTCGTGCGACACCGGCCGGCCGACGGGTTGGCCGGTCGCGATGTCCCAGACCTTCGCCGTCGAGTCGTCACACGCCGTAACGATCCGCTTGCCGTCGGCGCTGACGGCCGCCGCGTTCACGCCGGCCGGGTGCTTGAGCGGGGCGAACGTCGGCTGCCCGGTCGTCGTGTCCCACACGCCGACGGTGCGGTCGAGCGAACTCGTGACGGCCTTCTTGCCGTCCGGGGTAAAGTTGATCGTCGTGATGGCCGCGGCGTGCTTCAGCGGGCCGATCAGCGCCTGCCCGGTGTTCGCGTCCAGGATGCGGGCCGTCCCGTCCCGACTGCACGCGGCGAGCTTCGCCCCGTCCTCGGAGACGTGTAGGTCGGTCACCCGGTCGGTGAAGTTGACGAGGAACTTCTCCCGCCCGGCCGCGAACTCCCACCCGCGGACGCGGCCGGCGGCGCAGCCCGTCAGGAGCGTCTTCTGGTCCGACGTGAAGAGGAGCTTCGTCAGCGGCGCGCCGTTGTTGAGCGCGTGGAGGAGCTTCGCCTCCTTCGCCTGCCAGACCCGGACGAACCCGTCCGCGCCGGCCGTGGCGATGAGCGACCCGTCGCGGGCGATCGCGACCGCCCGGACGGACGCCCCGTGCTCGACCGGCGGGCCGATCGGCGTGCCGTCGGCCGTGTCCCAGACGCGGGCGATGCCGTCCTCGCTGGCCGTGACGACGTACCGGCCGGTGAAGTCATACCGGGCGTCCGTCAGGGCGACCTCGTGCAGCCAGACGTGGCTCATCCGCGGGCAGTGATCGAACACCGCCCGCAGCCGGATGCGGTGCATCAGCTCCCGCTCGTCGAAGCCCGGTTCGTCGCCGAGTTCCTGCGACTCCAGCCGCAGTGCCTCCGCGAACCAGAGGGGCGCGCCGAGGTAGTCGAACGTGTCGAGCAGCCGCGTGCCGTTCGCCACGTTGAGGCGGATCATCCGCCGGGTACTCTCGTCCAGATTTTTCTTCGCCGCCGCGTGCGCGTTCTCCGCGTCCTTCGCCCGGTTCGTGATCTCGACGTAGGACCAGATGCCGAGGGCGAGCATCATGAGGCCGAAGACGTGGACGATGACGACGGCCGTGGCGCGGGCCGGGTTCCGCTTTACCCACTTCCACACCCGCTCGGCGATGCCGATGGGCCGCGCCTTGATCGGCTCGCCGTCCAGGAACCGCCGCAGGTCTTCGGCGAACTCCGCGGCCGTCGCGTACCGGCGGTGCGGCGGCTTCTGGAGCGCCTTCAGGCAGATCGTGTCGAGGTCGCGGGGCGTGTGCGGCTGGAACGCCCGCGGCGGCACGGCGTCGCTGTCCAGCACCAGTCGGATCGTGGCGATCGGCGACTCGCCGCGAAACGGCGGCTGGCCGACGATCATCTCGTACAGGATGCACCCGAGGGCGTACACGTCCGTCGGCGGGCCGATGTCGTGGATGCGGCCGGCCGCCTGCTCCGGGGCCATGTAGCTCGGCGTGCCGAGGATGCTGCCGGCGTGCGTCTGCCCGCTCCCGGCGTGGGCGATGTCCTTCGCCAGCCCGAAGTCCGTGACCTTCGGCTGCCCGTCGAGCGTCATCAGCACGTTCTGCGGCTTCAGGTCGCGGTGGACCACCCCGGCCGCGTTCGCCACGTGAACCGCCCGCGCCAGCGTCTCGACCGTCTGCGCTGCGAACTTCACCGCCTGCGGCTTCCCCTCGCACTTCGCCGCGAGGTTCCCGCCCTCGACGAGTTCGAGCGCGATGTACGGCGCGCCGTTGTGCTCGCCCACGTCGTACACCTGCACGATGTTCGGGTGGTTCAGCTTCGCGACCGACTCGGCTTCGAGCCGGAACCGTTCGAGGTGCGTCTCGTGGACGAGGCTGCCGCCGATGATCATCTTGAGCGCGACGACCCGGTTCAGGTGGACGTGCCGGGCCTTGTAGACGACGCCCATGCCGCCCTTGCCGAGTTCGTCGAGAATCTCATACGGCCCGACGAGGGACTCCGCGAGCACCTTGCCGCCGGCGGCCGTGGGGAGCGAGCGGGCGAAGTTGCCGGGGACCGAGACGCGGCTGCCGGACCCGGCCGGGCGGGTTCCGAAGACGCTCCGCGGCGTGTTCCCGAGGGCCGCTTCCGGCGGGGTGTTGGGGACCGTGGAATCGCGCTTCTCGACGACATCCTTGGACGGGATCGACTCGTAGCCGATCGTCTGGTCGGACGGCGCATCGACGGGACCGGCGGACGGTCCCGGCCCGTTGTTCGGGCTGGTCATACACGGGCCTCGGTCGGCCGGGAGGAGGAGGTGCTAAACATGAAAATACGCGATTTCCAGGGTCGATGGAAGCGGCGAACGGAAACTCCCGAAAAATGTCCGCGGCGGCGCGACCGGCTTACCCGGCGGAACCCGCGGGACCGGACGGCCTCCCGCAACTCCCCTCGACAGGCCGCGGCCCGCACGCTATCTCCGGGCTGCCTCTGGGGGAGGGTTCCGATGGTCCGCGGGGTGGTGTTTTTGTTCCTCGTCGCCTCGACCGGTTGCGCGTCGAACGCCGCTCGGACGGTGCTGCGCGACCGCGACAGCGGCGTTGTCGCGATCCCGAAGAACACCGACTCGTTCCCGGACTACTACCGCACGCAGGCGGACGATCTGATTCAGGAGCACGTCGGCCGGGCCTACGAGATCGACCGGGAGGAGGAGTACGTCCTCGGCCCGGTGACGACGAACGAGACGCGGTTCAGCCGGCGTCCGTTCCTCAACATCCTCGTGCCCTGGAGACTGGCGGAGAGCGCGACGAGTACCAACACGACGAGCACGCACAACCAGACGGAGTACCGCATCCACTACCGGAAGATGCCGACGGCGTCCGGGCCGGTCACGCCGGTCGAGGGCCGCGACGACCTGCCGCCGCTCCGCGACGGCGTCGGCGAGCGGTGACGGTCATTCGACCGATTTCTTCCCCTGGTTCGCGTCGTACCACGCCCGCAGGTCCGTCTCGCAGCGGTTCAATCCCGTTCGCAGCAGCCACGCGGTGAAGGCCGCCGTCAGAGTGAAGCCGACGAGCCAGCCCCACGTCACGCCGAGCTTCATCGGCACGAACGCCGCCGCCGTCGGCACGAGGGCCGCGAGGTCGTACAGGCCGAGCCGCCACAACCCGACGAGCGCGAGCGGCAGGCCGAGCGTGAACAGCGACGCGACGCCGTTCGTCTGATTTCCGGTGGCGAACCCGCGATACCCGACGGCGAATGCCAATCCCCAGAGCACGAACGCGCCGGCCGCGGCCGCGACGGAATCCCACCACATCACCCGGCCGGAAACGGCCATCGCCACCCACAGGAACGCCGCCCCGACGAGGTAGCCGCGGCCCCGCGTCCACGCCGCCGAGAACGAGGCGTGGGCGTAGTCCTTCGCGCTCAGCTCCGTAAGCAGCAGCAGCTCCAGCCGCTGACACCGGGCCGCGACGGTCGAGTCCCACAGGCCGAACTGGTAGACGGCCGGGACGGCCGCGAGGACGACGAGGGCCGTCGCCACCATCGGCGGGCCGCCCCACGAGTCGAACAGCACGAACACGAGCTTCCCCATCCCCGGCGGCCACGCGTCCCCGGCCACGAGGAACGCCGCGTATACCAGCGCGAACCCGCACGCGAGCCAGAGGTTCACCCGGCCGCTGTACTCCATCACCCGCCGCACCGCCCACCACGACAGCGGCCGGTCGCCGATCCGTTCGAGTTGCGACTCGCGGTTCGTCGAGAGCGGCCGGTAGTGCCGGTCCTGGAAGTGGCCCCGCAGCCGGAACGCCCCGCGGACGCCGACGAGAACGAGCAGCCCCGCGCCGAAGAGGTGGAGGTTGAGCACGCGGTCCCACGCGACGCCTACGACGCGGCCGGCGTCGAACCAGTACCGGACGACGCCGAACGGGTTCATGTTGTGAAGGAAGACCACGCCGTTGAACAGCGACCGGCCGAGTGCTTCGGGTAGTTGTTGGAGCCAGACGCGGAGGTTCTCCCCGGCCATCACGCCGACGACGAGGTAGACTAGCACGCCGAGCAGGCCCAGCAACTCGCCGATCCGGCGGACGATCAGCGGCTCGTACACCCACGCCGTCAGGGCGAGGCCGGCAACGACGCCCCAGAGGAACGGCATCGCGAGCAACAGTACCACGTCCGGCCATTCGAGGACGCCGTCGAGCGCGAGCAGTGCAAGGACCGGCAGCCCGCTCAGGCTGACGAGCGCGAACCGGGTGACGCCGACGAGCGATTCCGCGACGAACAGCCGCTTCGGTTGGATCGGCGACGTGAGCAGGAATTCGAGCGCCTGGCTCTTCGGAAGTTGCGTCAGCCGCCAGCCGATCATCGCGGCCCCTTCGACGAGGCCGAGGACGAGAATCAGCTGCGCGACGACGGAGACGAAATCGGGACTCGGCCGAAGACTGGTCGCGATGGCGAGGACGGAGAGTAAGGCGACGTGGATGACCGCCGCGCGACGGAACGCCGTGTGTCGGCCGGGGGCCGTCATCGCGACGGCGAAGAACGGTGCGAGCATGTCAGACCGACCGCGGGGCGGCGACGGGGATCCGCAGCGGCGTGTTCACGACGCTCGAGCCGGGCGGCCGCCGCCGGGTCGCGACGGTTTGCGTCTGCTTGTCCCGGATCATTTCGACGTTGACCGTCTGGGCGAGGGCGTCGATGAACGCCGAGCACGACGGGTAGCGGTTGTGCGGGCTGGGCGAGAGGGCGCGTAACATGACTTGCTGTTCGTCCGTGCCCTCGACGGCCAGGTGCGGGGGCGGGCGGTGGAAGCTCTTGCCCGGCGAGTGCGGCGGCGGCGGGAACGGGAACGTCCCGGTGCGGAGCAGGTGGTACGTCACCGCTAGCGAAAACTGGTCGCTACTGTCCGTCATCGACCCCTGGAACACCTCCGGCGCGGCGTAGTCGAGCGTCCCCTGCCGGAAGCACGGCGTCAGCGGCCCCAGCATCGGGGTCGCCAGCCCGTAGTCGGCCAGTTTCGCCACGTTGCCGATCAGCAGGATGTTGTTTGGCTTGATGTCGCTGTGCTGGAACCCGACGAGCTTGCCGTCGAACGCATGCCTTCGGGCGTTCAGGTGATCGAGCGCGCTGGCCGCCTGGCCGAGGTAGAGGAGGATCTTCTCGGGTTCGAGTAGCTTGTTGAACTCTTCCACGTACAGGAGGAACAGGTCGAGCAGGCTCGCCTCGGCGAGGTCCATGCCGATCACGATGTAGCTCGGCATCGACCAGACCCGCTTGATCTCCAACAGGTACGGGTGGTCCAGTTTCTGAATGCCTTGAAGCGACCGGATTTCGCGGGACGTGGACGCGGCGTTGGCGCTCGACATGAACTTCAGGGCCACGACCTCGCCGGTCGGCGTCATCGCCTCCCACACCGTCGCGAACGCCCCGCGGCCGCGGAGTCGGACCAACTTGTAGCCAGGGAACGGTACAGCCCCTACCTCCGGCACGAAGCGGTCCGGCGGGCGTATCCCGCTGTCACGCGGGCGTACCCCGCTGTCGCGTCGAGAACGGCTCCGGTCCTTCATAGAGTGCCCAAGGTCTCGCCAAGTAAGCCAATGGAGCAGATTCGTAGCGCTAGCTTAGAACACGTTCGGAGCGAGAACGGGAAGAATGTTTATTGTCCGGACGAATTGTCTAGCCCGGAAGCGAATGGACGGTCCACCCCGTCGGCGTTCCCTGAATATACGGCATAACCCCGTGGAACGGGGGGGCGGCGAAGTCGAACACGAGGGGGAGGAAGTACCGGTCGCCCTCCCAAAGGGGCAGGGCCGAAACACGGTCCAGATCGACCCACTCCAGCCGGCCCTCGGGGTTCTCGGCCGCCGGAGTGCCGGTCCAGGTGAGAACGCGAAAGACGAACCCGAACCAGTCTTCGCCGCCCTTGCCGAACCCCGGCCAGGAGACCGTCCCGGCGAGTTGCATGTCACCGCACTCGATGTCCGCCTCCTCGCGGATTTCGCGCCGAATGCCGGTGACGATGTCTTCGTCCCGTTCGAGCTTCCCGCCGAGGCCGTTGTACTTGCCGAGGTGGGCGTCGCCGGGCCGGGCGGTGCGATGGACGAGCAGGACTTGCCGCCGGTCGGGCGAGAAGACGTAGCCGAGCGTCGCGAGGATGGGGGTGTACGGCATCAATCACCGTCGAACTCTGGGCCGTCGGTCCAGTTCGCCACGATCTTCCGCACGTCCTGCAGGTCTTCGTCCTTCACGCCCTCCCGCCGCTGGTAACGGCGTTCGAGGGCGTCGAGTAGCGTCTCCCACAACTCGCGGGTCTGGCGGCGGAGCGGGGACCAGTCCTCCCGCCGCTTGTGGCGAACTTTGAAAGACCACTTCCGTGCGAACTTCGTGGCGACGACGAACCGCCGCTCGCCGGTGTCGGGGTCGGTGTCGGTCCACTGCACTTCGACGCTCATTACAATCAGGATACCGCAACGACGAGTTCCCTCAAGGACGACGCGATGCTGATTCTGGAAGGCCCGAAGGCGGCGGTGACGGCGCTGGCGTTCTCGCCGGACGGCGATGAGATTGCGATAGGGGCGAAGGACGGATCACTCGCGATCACGAACGTCTTCGACGGCTCGTTGACGGTACTTGCCTCCAACACGACTGGTATTAACACACTCACATTCGACGCCGCCGGCGTCCAGTTACTGTACGGAGGTTCGACGGGGTGGGTCGGTTATCAGCGTAGCGCGAGCGCAGTCTGGGGGCAAGACATGCCGTCTCGTTCAACTCGTGCGACAACGTCTCTTGCCTTTCTCAACGAAACGACACTCGTGATCGGCGGGGGGGATCGGGTACAACCTCAACCGGGACTTCTTGAACTGTTCACGACAACAACTGGCAAACGCCGGGAACCGCACTTCCAAGAGACGAGCGGAGTGCGGGCGGTCGCCGTGCATCCCGCGTCACACACTGTTGGGTGGACGAACGCGAACAGCCGCGTCAGCGTCTGGAACACGCTCACGCTCGAACCTCGGCATATCGGCCTCACCCACACGTCGCCGAGCCTGTCCTTCTCACCCAACGGGGAACGTTTGGCCGTGGCGTTGGAGTGGGGCGTGAAGGTCTACGAAGTCGCGACACGGGACGAGCTGCTGGCCCTGAAGGGGCACACCGGCCGCGTCACGGCGGCGGGGTACAGCCCGGACGGGAAGGTGATCGTCACCGCGAGTTGGGACCAAACGGTGCGGGTGTGGGACGCCGCGAGCGGGGCCGTCCGGGCGACGTTCGACTGGGGCATCGGCAAGGTGTTCTCGCTCGCGTTCGCCCCGGACGGCCTGCGGCTCGCGGCCGGCGGCGAGAACGGCCTCATCGCCGTATGGGACGTGGAATAGCTCGCGAACCCTCTGTATATAGCCGCCGGCTGGCCGGCGGGGTTCTGGTTTCGCAAAACCCCGCCGGCAAGCCGGCGGCTATATAAGCGGCGGCCCACTCACTGCGCATCGATGAGCACGTCCGCGTCGCGGACCCAGCCGACGAACAGCGCCTTGAGGAAGCCGCGTACTTCCTCGATCCCCGCGTCTGTCTCGACTTGGCCGAGGAACAGCTTCGCCCGCTTCGCGCGGTCGGCCGGGTCCAGTCGGGCGAGCTTCAGCGCCTCGTCGGCCGTCGTCGGGATCGTGGCGTCGAACTTGACCGCCCCGAACCAGAGGAGGATGTTCAACGCCTGCCACGGCACGAACTTCCCGCTCGGAATCAGGAGCGGCTCGAACAACTCGTCGGCCGTCAGCTCGGCCTTCTCGTAAGGGTTTGCCCCCATCGCCCGCTTGAGGCCGGGGAACGCTTCGAGGTGGTCTCGCGTGCGGCGGTCGCGGCTCCTCTCGCCGGTCGCGCCGGACTCGATCAGCGTCTCCATGCACATCGCGCCGCCGATGGTGTCGAGCGGTTGGACGCGGTCGAGCAGCCACCGCTCCGCCGTCTTCTTGATTGGGTACTTCACGACGACCACGCACCCGAACGGCTGGCGGAGGGCGTTCACCGGGCAGTTCGTGCAAGTCGGGACGTGCGGGTCGAGCACCACGGCCTCTGCTTCGAGCTGGCCGAGCGTGGTGAGTTGCTCGACCGGCGCGCCGTCGATGACGCGGACGACCTTCACCTGGAGATCGACCGTCAAATAATCCGGCCGGGTGGTGGCGCGGATCTGCTCGACCCGTCGCTTGACGCTGAGCAGGTCGAGCAGGGCGGCTGTGCCGGCGCGGAGGTCGCCGCGGCCGAGGTCCTTCTTCACCCGGCACGGGAAGTCGATGACGGTTTCGAGCGACATGGCCGGCCACCCGCGCGGTTACTCTTCGAGCTTGAACTCTTTGACTTCCAGCCGGGTCTGGTGGCCGTCGAACGTGCCGCCCTCGGCCTGCTTGCCCTGGAAGTAGTCCTTCTGCCAGCCCCGCTTCACGGCCTCGGGGTCTTTCGTCGTCAGCCCGGTCAGGAACGTCGAGCGGCTCGCCTCCCACGCCCGGTACTTCGCGTTCAGCTCCGCGTCGTTGGCAATCGGCATCGTCTTCGGCACGAGCGTCTCGGTCAGGCTCCGGGGGACCGGCACGATCATGCACACCGGCTCGCCCTGGGTGAACCGTATCCACTCGCCGGGGCGGGTGATCTTCCAGTTCATGGTGAAGGTGCTGAACGCCCAGTCCGTTTCGACGACGCCTTCGAGCGGTTGGATGCCGTCCTTCGGCAGGTTCGCCGGCCCCTTCACCCACAGGTTGATGCCCGCCGGGGTGCGGAACAGGTACGGCAGCGAGAACGTCAGCACGCCGTACCCGAAGTGGGTGGTGATGGCCGGGTCGAAGTGGCCGAGGAACCGCAGCTCGATGTCCGTCTTGTCCGGCCCGCCGTACCAGTACGCGTCGAACGTGCAGGGGCAGGTGAGGAACCACCCACTTTGGTTGGCGATGTTCAGCGGCAGGCAGCGGTACGCGAACCGCTGGGCGGTGTTACTCATCCACTCGCGCTCGAACGGGGCGGCCACGATCTCCATGTTCGGCGGGTTGTTAATTCGGTACGCAATGATCGCTTGCTCGTCGGCCATCGGGATGGGCTTCTCCTTTGTAGGGCGGGTCAAGGCTTTGCGCCGACCCGCCGGGGCGGCCGGTGCTGCGGCGGGTCGGCGCAAAGCCTTGACCCGCCCTACAACTATCGCGCGCTCGTGACGGGTATCCCCGCCTCGTAGGTGCGGCCGTCCTCGCTCTTGCTTCGCAGCGAGAGTTGGAAGAGTTGCTCGCCCACCGGCGTCGGGTACTCCCGCGTCAGGCACGCCCGGCAGAGCTGCGCCGGCTGCTTCTCCAGGCAGTTCGCGACCGACTCCACGGGCAGGTACAGCAGCGAGTCCGCCCCAAGCTCCTCGGCCATCGCCCGCTGCTCCTCGATCGTCGGCACGAGGCCGGCCATCCGGGCCGGGGCGTACAGTTCCTTCACCGTGGACATGTCGATGCCGTAGAAACACGGCGAGATGATCGGCGGGCACGCGACGCGGACGTGAATCTCCCGCGCCCCGCCCACGTCCCGGATATAGTTGAGCAGCGTCTTCAGCGTCGTGCTTCGGACGATCGAGTCCTCGACCAGCAGCACCCGCTTGCCTTGCAGCACCTCGCGGAGCGGGGTGAATTTCAGCTTCACCTTGTCCGCCCGGTTGCCGCCCTCGATGAACGTCCGGCCGACGTACCGGTTGCGGATCAGCCCCTCGCGGGACGGCAGGCCCAGCTCGAAAGCCATCGCGTCCGCCGCCGCCTTCCCGGTGTCCGGGACCGGGACGACGATCGTGTCCTCCGGGTCGATCGGGAACAGGTTCAGCTTCCGCTCCTGGTCGGCCAGCTCCTTGCCGAGCGCCGACCGGGACAGGTAGACGCTACGGCCGTCGAGCGTGCTGCCGACGTTCGCGAAGTAAATCCACTCGAAGAAGCAGTGGGCCGTCCGCTTCGACTCGGCGTAGCGGTGCAGCGAGAACTTGCCGTCGCGGATGAGGACGAGCTGCCCCGGTTCGAGCGAGTGAATCTGGTTCGACGAGAACCCGAGGTTCAAGAGCGGCACGCTCTCGCTGGCGGCGGCGAAGAGGCGGCCGTCGAACGCGTAGCAGAGGGGCCGGATGCCGAGCGGGTCGCGGGAGACGACCATCTCCCCCTGGGCGTTCAGGAAGACGATGTTGTACGCCCCGTCGAACTTGTTCGCGAGGTTGCTGAACACCTTGACCAGGTCGCCGCCGTCCGCCGCCGACATCTCGCGGGCGAGGTAGTGGAGGATGACCTCGGTGTCATTGTCCTTGCGGACGATGTGGTAGTCGGGGTGGTTCTCGAGCAGTTCGTGCTGGAGTTGGGCGAAGTTGGCGAGCTGTCCGTTGAACGCGAACGCGAACCACTTCCACTTCTGCGAGTGCTTTCGCTCGAACGGTTGGGCGTACTCCCGGCTGTCCTGGCCGCAGGTGGCGTACCGGACGTGGCCGATGGTCGCCCGGCCGCCGTGCGTCTCGATGATGCTGGCGTGCTTCTCCGGCCGGGCCATCCGGAACGCCTCGGAGACGGGGCCGAGTTCCTTGTACGTGTCGAGCAGCTTGCCGCGGTTCGGGTTGAACCCGCTCATCCCGGCGGCGAGCTGGCCGCGGTTCTGGAGGTCGAGGAGCATCCGGGGCATCAGGCGGGCGATTTCGTCCGGGTCGCCGTTCCACACGTTGGATCGCGCGTCCCCTTGTAGGTCGTAAAGGGCCGCGATTCCGCACTCGTGTTGAAGTTCGTCCATTTCACCGCCTGATGAAGAGGGGACGGGTCGGGCTTGTCGTCGTCGATCAGGGGGATTGTCGGGAGAACGGCCTCCCACAGTGAAGTTATAACCCACGGCCCGCCCCGGAAACGGGCGACCGGCCCGTTTGGTTTCCGCAAGACCCCGACCTACAACGAGTACGAGGTATTATTCCCCCGCCGCGCGACCGATTCCCACCCCGACCCCACTTTCGTCGGAGAAGATCGACCATGGACACGACCCCCCCGACGGCCGACCCGGTGCGGTTCGACCGGCTCCGCGAAACGCTGGCGGCCGCCGGCCCGCGGGCGGCGGCGGACCAACTGTGCGACGACCTCCGCGCCGCCGGGGACTACCACGCCCTCTTCTACGCATTGTTGATGAAGAAGCGGGTCGAACTCGGCGTGTCCCCGTTCCCGACGGGACCGTCGGGCGACCTGCCGCCGGAGGCGCACGAGCCATACGAGAATGCGATCCGCGAGGCGGCGCGGGAGGTCGGCAACATTTATCTGGGGAAGAACGACTTCGCCCGTGCCTGGGGCTTCTTCCGGCTGATCGGGGAGCCGGGGGCGGTGAAGGACGCGCTCGAGAAGTACGAACCCGGCCCGGACGACGACACGTATGCCGTCGTCGATATCGCGTGGCACCAGCAAATCCACCCGAAGAAGGGGTTCGACATTTACCTTTCCCGCCACGGCATCTGTTCGACGATCACGATGGTCGGCAGCACGGACCTCGGCCAACAGGCGGAGTTGCGGAACCACTGCTACGGCAACCTCGTCCGCACGCTGTACGAGCAACTCGCCGAGCGACTGCGCGCCGACCTCCAGGCCCGCGGGCTGCCGACGGGAAATTCGGTGCGCGAAATGCTCCGGGACGAGCTGTTCGGCGATGACGTGTACCACATCGACGTTTCGCACCTGTCGTCGGTCGTGCAGATGGCGCTGCAACTGCCGCCGACCGAGAAGGAAACGCTCGAACTCGCCACCGAATTGAGCGACTACGGCAAGCGGCTGGCCCGACAGTTTCAAGGTGACGCCGACGCCCCGTTCGAGAACACCTACGAGGACTACTCGATCTACCTCCGCGTCCTGACCGGCCGCGACGGGGAGGAGGGGTTGGCCCACTTCGCGGGGAAGATCGAACGGGAATTGGAGGACGGCAACACGTTCCCGGCGGAGGTGTACGTCAACCTGCTCGTGAAGCTCGACCGCAAGGCCGACGCCCTCGCCGCGGCCCGGAAGTACCTCGCGACCGTCCCCGACGACCGCGGGCTGTCGTGTCCGACGGAGACGGAACTCGCCCGGCAGGTCGGCGACTTCGCCGGCGTGGCGGCGGCGGCGGAGGCGAAGAACGATCCGGTTACGTTCCTCGCCGGGCTGATATCGATCGACCGACGTTAAGTTCTCACGAAGAATTCATGTCCGCGGCCGTCCGACCCGCGGCGTCAACAAATACTGGGGGTTTGCGTTTGACATCTGAAGAACTGTGTCGTTTCCGGTTACTCGGATGAAACCGGTGTTGAAAATCGGGGCGCGCATTCGGCCCAACCGAGCTAGGATTCCCGACCCGAAAACTTTTCGCCCCGACCCCGCCCCGAATAGGGGGTATAATGGTTACGTCTTCAGCAGTTAACTCGGTCGCCGTGAACCTCCCCCGTCGCCCGACCGTCAGTCCTGACGGTTGGTACTGACGACTTCGCGGCCGTACAATTTCATGTTGGTGTCCGACCGGGCGTCCGGAACCGCTCGGTCGGTGACCCTCCCCATCACACGGACGTAGGACTTTTGGCAACGAACGGGCCGAAGGTGCGGTACGTCGTGTCGGTAGGGAGCGGTCGGCGGTTCCTGACCCCAGAGGTATTCCCGCCCATGAGCCGATTGACCCCCGCGGATCCCGACTCGCTCATCGAGAAACTCCGCAAGAAGGAGATCGACTTGACGATCGACGCCGACGAGGACGAGCTGGAAGAATTGGACGAGCCGTCCGAGGACGACACGGAACTCGAGGACGACGCGCCGGCCGAACTGGCGGCCGAGGAAACGTCGGCCGTGGACGACGCCCTCGGCCTGTACCTCCGGCAGATGGGCGAAATCCGGCTGCTGAACCGCGTCGAGGAACTGGCCATTGCCGAGCGGTTGGAACGCGCCCGCAACCGGTTCCGGCACGCGGCCCTGTTCTGCTCGCGAATCGTCGGCCGGGCCATGTTCACGTTCGAGCGGGTCCTCGCCGGGCACACCCCGGTCGATCCGACCATCGACGTGTACTCGTCGGCGGAAGTCCGGATGAGCCGGGCGCAAATCCTATCGCGGATGCCGCACAACCTTCCTTTGATCCGTCGGCTGCTGCACGAGGAGGCGGACTCCTTCTCGACCGCACTGAAGCTCGGGCACGCCGACGACCCGACGTGGCAGCGGGACCGGTTCCGCCGGCTCATCAAGCTCAACCGGCTGACGGCCGAGCTGTCCCCGCGGATCGAGATGCTCGAGCAGTGGGTGGACGAGCTGACGGACATGGCCGACGAGATGAAGCATCTGGTCTTGGCCGACTACCCGGACGCCGGCCAGCGGTTGTTCGACGCGCAGAACAAGATTCACATGACGGCCGCCGAGTTGACCCTGGCCGTCCGCGTGTTGAAGAAGCGGCGGCTGGCGTTCCAGGCCGTCCGCCGGCAACTGGCCGAGGCGAACCTCCGGCTCGTCGTGTCGATCGCGAAGAACTACCGCAACCGCGGCCTGCCGTTCGCCGACCTGATCCAAGAGGGCAACCGCGGGCTGATGCGGGCGGTGGACAAGTACGAGCACCGCCGCGGGTTCAAGTTCGGGACGTACGCGACGTGGTGGATCCGGCAGGGCGTCCAGCGGGCGCTAGCCGACCACGCCCGAACGGTCCGCGTGCCGTGCCACCAGATCGGCCTCCTGGCGAAGATGGAGCGGAAGCGGAACGAAATCACGGTGGCGACCGGCCGCGAGCCGACGAATGAGGAACTGTCCGCGGCCCTCGGCGTGAAGGAGGAGGACACGCGGTCGCTGCGGCTGGTCGGCCGCCAGCCGATGAGTCTGCACGACCCGATCGGCAGCGACGGCGAGCGGTCGGTGGAAGACTTCCTCTCGGACGTGGAGGTGTCCAACCCCGGCGAGCACGTGGATCAACGGCTCCTGAAGGAGCGGATCCACGAAGTCCTGCGGTCGCTCGCTCCCCGCGAGCGGGAGGTGATCGAACTTCGGTACGGGCTGAAGGACGGCACGCCGCGGACGCTCGACGACGTGGCGAAGCACTACGGCATCACCCGCGAGCGGATTCGCCAGATCGAGGCCCGCGGCTTGTTGAAGCTGCGGCAGCCGACACGGATGAACCGGCTGGAGCAGTTCACGGACGAAGAGTTGAACTGACAATGCGTCGACAGTCACGAAGAAGGCCGGGCGTCGGAACGACGCCCGGCCTTCTTTAATAGGGTGGGCACAGCCCACTGACGCATGGGGGCGTTGCCCGTTCGTCAAGTTATGCCGCCCTGTTCCATCGTTTGCTCGGACACTACCAACAGTTCCCGCTCACGGAAGAAGGTTAGGTTTCGGAGCAAATCTGACGGCCGCACCCGTCCCGTGTGATCGGCCAAAGCACCCTCGTCCCCGTTCCAACACGCATACACCTCGACGGTCGCTTGGTGCTGGAGGGCCAGGGAGAGGAACTCGACCAATCGCCGCCGCGACTCCCGGTTGGGGGCGAGTTCCGCCTCGTCCTCGAACCCTTCGTGCTCGCCGTACTGGAAGCCACACCCGCAACCCTCATGCGACCCGACGTAGTACACGCACGGTTTGGAGAATTGGCGACGAACCGCATCGTTCAGTTGAGCCAACTCGGTGACGTGGAATTGTGGGTTGGCCTGGTCCCACGTCCGAGTGGGCAACGGATAGTCGGACGCCACGTAAACGACCATGCACATCTTCAATTCCCCGGATTCGGCAGCATCACGACCGAGCCGTCGAGCATCGGCACGAGCAGCGACTTCCCGTTCCCGACCGGAATGGCCACTGTTCGCGGCAGTAGGTCCTGGTTCTCCGAACGGATCGAGCCGAGCTTCTCCCCCAACAATTGGTCGTAGGCCGTCACGATCCCGGCGATGTCCGTGAACAGGAACGCCGTGCCGTGCGGGACGCCGCCGAGGATGTCGGCCGAGCCGAGCCGTCGGACCACCCATAGGGCCTTCTCGCTGCCGGGGGCGATGGCGACGACGTGCCGGTTCTCCACCAGGTACGTCACGACCACGCCGGCGGCCGTCGTCCCGACGACGAACCCCGTCGTCGGCTTCCCGGCCGGGATCGGGTTGTCCGGGTCGTCCTTGCCCGCGCGCCACCGGCGGATCGGGTCGGCGACGGCGTCCGCGTCGTACATCCACACGTTGCCGCTCGGGTCGGCCACGAACAGCCGCTGCTCGGTCCCGCCGAGCGTCACCATCACCGGCGCGAACGGAATCTTCTCCCGCATCGTCCACGGCCCGGCCACCGCCTTGTAGTCCGCGCCGGTCGCCCACCGCCACCGGGTCACCTGCTTCGCACCGTCAGTCGTCAGGAACTCGTCCGCGGAAATCGTGGACACGAAGCACGGCTCGCCCAGCGGAACCTCGCCGCCGCGCCACATCGGGCCTTGTTGAAGTTTAGCCGCGCCCGGCTCGAACCGGTGGAGGAAGCCGTCGGCGCACGGAAAGACCACGCCGTTACCGGACACCGTCGGCGGACCGGCGGGCTTCTCCGGGAGTTGCACCAACTCGTCCGCCAGCGGCTTGCCGTCCACGACGTGGCGAACCCGCAGCCGCAGCGACTCCTTCTCCCCGCGCTCCGGGATCAACACCCAGACGGACTTCCCGTCCGGGGAGCCACACATCTGCGCCGGGGCGACGGCCGCCGGGACCGGCGGGGCCACCACCCAAGCTGATTGAATCGCCGCCGTCTCCTTCGCCGCCGCGTCGGTCGCGTTCGCGCGCAGGACGTAGACGCCACCGTCCTCGTCCGCGAGGGCCGTCGCCGCTTGCCCTTGAGGGATCGGCCGGGACTGCGGGGCAAAGCCGAGCTTCCGCTGCCACCGCGGCCGGCCGTCGCGGGGGTCGAACGCCATCGCCCGCACGCCGTCCGAGTCGTCCGACCGCACCACGATGAGCGCGACCTCCCGCCGGGCGTTCAACTGCGGGACCTGGATCGGAACCCCCGCGGGCAGCGGCAGCCCGGCCGTGTTCACCTGCAACCCCGTCCCCGGCGTGAGGCCGAGCCGCAGGCGGTACAGCTTCGACCGCGACACCGCCCAGAACGTGTCCTCTTCCGCCGAGATGACCTGCCCGGGCATCGGCGATTTCGCGTCCGTCGGCAGCGACGCGGACGGGATGGCGAAGATGTTCGCGTCCTGGTTCCCCGGCTGGTTCGTGCCGAACAGCCCGAACGCCCCGGCGTCCGTCACGACCGCGACCCGCTCGCCGTCCGTGTGCGGCGGGAACAGGACGTGCCCCGGCATCGCGACCGCCCCGGCCAGCGGCGGCGCGACCTCCGGCGGGCCGACCGCCGCGTCCACGGGTTCGGCCGGGGTGATCGGGAACGCCCGCAGCTTCGACGCCGGCGTGCCGTCGGCCTGCGCGAGGATCAGGAACCGGTTCGCCCGCCCCTCGCCGGCGACCGGCCCGGTCACGACTGGCGGCACGCGGAGCGACAGGTCCGGGTGGTCGGTCGCCAGCACCTGAACGCACTGCACCGGCTGGCGGTTCCCCTCGGCGTCGAACGGCTCGGTGTTGATGACGAACACCCGCCGGGCCTCGGCCGCGACGAAGATCGTCCCGCTGCCCGGCTGACGGACGCCGCCGGGGCCGATCCGCTGGCGGAGGTGGATGCGGCTGAGCCGGTTGCCGCTACCGGCCTCGATCTCGACGACCGTGCCGAGGTCGTCCTTCAACGGCACGTAGACGCGGGTGTTCACCACGATCGGCGGCCCGGCGATAGGGGCTTCGAGCGGCTGATGCCACTTGACCTCGCCGGTGCGGGCGACGCGGGCCGTCAGCCCGAACCCGTCGCGGTCGAGCGGCACGAGGGCCAACTCCGGCAACCCCGGCCGCTCGGGAACCCGCACCGGCACGTCGCGGACGGCCCGGCCGACGCGGGCGGCCCACAGCAGGTTTCCGCTCTCCGGGTCGAAGGCGTACAGGATGCCGCGGACGCTGGCGAAGAAGACCTCCGGCTGCGCGTCCGGCGGGACGATCACCGGTAGCGTCGATTGCCCGAGCGGCGACGAGACGAACAGCAGGCCGCCGGCGGGGTCGGCGGGCGGCGGGACGGGCGGGCGGAAGTCCGGGACGCCGCGGATGAGCCGCCGCAGTTCCGCCTTCGCGTCCGTAATCAGTTGCAGCGCCTCCTCGTCCGTCTCGAACCGGGCCTGCTTGAGCGCGACGGCGAACTCGAAGATGCGCTGGTCCGTCGGGTCCTTCGCCAGGTCGCGGTACGGGTCGATGACTCGCAGCCGCTCGCGTTCACGGACGAACTTCGCGGACAACTCGTCGAACCGCTTCCGCTGCGTGTCGAGCGGCAGGGCGTCCTTGATCCGGTACCGTTCCGCCACCGGCAGCACCTTCCGCCCCTCGACGACGGCCTTCTCCGCCGCGTCGAGCAGCTCCCGCTTCTTGCGGCCGGCCACGAAGTTCTTCAGGTTCTCGTCCGCGTTGCCGAGGTACGCCTCGACCAGCTTCCGGCCGGCCTCGAACACGTCGAACCCGTACCCGGTGTCGGTCGGCTTCGCCAGCGGCGTGTCGCCGTACTCTTTCAGGAAGTCGTCGTACTTCTTCTGCCCCTCGGCCGGGTTGTCGCGGGCGGTGACGGCGGACACGGCCGTGTGAACGTCACTGAGCTTGCCGAAGAACTCGTACTTCGGCTTGTCGTCGCTCGCCGGGAACTCGGCCTTCAACTGGTCGTACAGTTTCACCGCCTGGGTGTAGTTCTGGAGGTCGAACTCCTTCTTCGCGTCCTCGGCGAGGAGCTTCTCCCGGTTCGCCCGGTTGATGAGGGACTGAATGCCTGCGTAAGCGCCGACGCCGAGGATGGCGGCGACGAGGGCGAGGAGGACGTACTTCCACACGCCCGGCCCGCGGCGGTTCGGCAGCACGAGTTCGCCGGTGCTCTCCGGCTCGTCGCGGCGGACGCGCTTCGGCTCCGGCTTCTCCTCCGCGGCGACCGGCGGCGGGGCGACCTTCTTCCGCCAGTCCACGACCTTCGGCCCGTCCTCCACGACCGTCGCGACGACTTCCGGAACCTCGTCCTCGACGAGGACCGGGACCAGCTCCGGCTCCGCGACCGGCGGGGCGGCCGCCTCGCCTTCGAGGATCGGGACGAGCGGTTCGGATTCGACTTCAAACCGCATCGGGGCCTTCGGCTTCACCGGCGGCGGGACAGCCACGTCCGGCACGGCGACGGACTCCCCTTCAAAGATCGGGACGAGCGGCTCTTCCTCCGCGACGGGCGGCGGGGGCGGCGGGACGACAGGCGGCAGAATGGCGGTCGTCGCGACCTTCGGTTGGACGACGAAGATTTCCCGACAGTCGTTGTTCGGGCATCGCATCGACTTGCCGACGAGGTCGGGCTGGAGGTTGAACTGGCTCTCGCAGTGCGGGCATTCGACGACGATCGACACGATGTATCCCCGGCCGAAGATGTGCGGACGCGCGTGCGGCCCCGTTCCTGAAAGTGTACGCGAAACCCGCCGACGGTGGAACGGCGTTCGCCGTGGGGCCGTTTGTCGTAGAACCCGGAGCGGTAGCGACGGGGTGTCCGGTCGTGCCAGACACCCCGTCGCTACCGCTCCGGGTTCCAAAAACGTTAGCCCGACTTCACCGCGCGACGAGGGCCGGCTTCGGCGAGGTCGCGGACGTGGGGGCGGCCGTCTTCGCGAGGTTCCACACGAACTGCGGGTAGACCCCAATCGCCACCGTGCCGACGGTGCAGACCGCGGCGGCGACGAGCGGGCCGACCCCGCGGGCCGTGGCGACCGGCCGCAGCGGGCTGCGGAAGTACATGACGCCGAGGATGCGGAGGTAGTAGACCGCGCCGATCGCCGCGTTCACCGCCGCGATCACGGTCAGCGTCTTGTAGTAGTCGCCCATCCCGGTGACGGTCGGGGCGTCGTACAGGCCGATGAACAGGAACAGCTTCCCGGCGAACCCGGCCGTGAACGGGATGCCGATCAGGCTGAGCAGCGCGACGAACAGCAGCCCGGCGGCGACCGGGTTCGTCTGGTGCAGCCCGGCCAGGTCGTCCACGGATTCCGTCGGCTGGTCCGGGGCGTTCAGGTACGCGATCACGGCGAACGCGCCGAGCGTCATCAGGGCGTACCCGACGAGGTAGAAGATCAGCCCGTCGAACCCGTTCATGTACTTCGGCGACAGCCCGAGTTCGGCCGGGGCGTAGGCGGACGTGGTGATGAGGCCGAGCAGCATGTACCCGGCGTGCGCCACGCCGGAGTAGGCGAGGACCCGCTTCAGGTTGTCCTGGAGCAGGGCCATCACGTTGCCGAGGGTCATCGTCGCGGCGGCCAGGACCCAGAGCATGAGCGGGACGAGCGTGCCGTTCGGGAACGGCAGGTCGGTGACCGGCAGGTGCGTCAGCCCCAGCACGCGGGCCAGGGCGATGAACCCGGCGACCTTCGGCAGCACGGCCAGCTGCGCGACCACGGCCGTCGGCCCGCCCTGGTACACGTCCGGGGCGTAGTAGTGGAACGGCACGGCGGTGACCCGGAAGCCCAGCCCGGCGACGACCAGCACGACCGCGAACACGGCCAGCGGGGACACGGCCACCTTGTTCGCCGCGGTCAGCGCGACCGTGATGGCCGAGATATTCGTCGAGCCGGCCAACCCGAACAGGTAGCTGAACCCGAACAGGAGCACGGCCGACGACAGGATGCTGAGCAGGAAGTACTTGACCGCCGCCTCCTGGCCCGGCTTCCCCCGCGCCGGCAGGTAGAGCAGCACGTAGGTCGGAACACTAATCATCTCGAGCGCGAGGTAGAGCGTCACGAGGTCGTTCGCCCGCGCGACGAGGGACGTTCCGGCGATAGCGATGAGCAAGCAGGCGAGGTAGTCCGCGGCGATCTCTTTCGTCGCCTCCTTCGTGCTAAGGAAGACGAGTACGAGGCCGACGGCGAGGGCGAGCCAGCGGACGAACGTGGCGGCCGGGCCGGGCAGGATCGGGTAGTACGTTTCGGTGGCCGTGCGGAGCGAGTCGGCGACGCTGGCTTCCCACGGGTGGAAGACGACGGCGAGGGCGGCGGCCCCGCCCAGCCCGACGAGCGCGAGGGCCGTGTGGAAAAACCGGCTGGAGGTCGCCAGCCCGAGGAGGAACAGGACGCACGCAGTGCCGACGAGGGCGATCTCCGGCACGACCAGCTCGATCGCCCCGGTCAGCGCATTAGTTCGGGTGATGTCTGACAGCGGGTTCACGTCGGCGGGACCTCGATGGGGACTATTGTTTGGGCGGGGCCGGGGGAACCGGCGGCCGCCCAACCGGCCCGCCCGGCAGTCGGAGGGGCGGCAGCCCCGGCGGCGGGCCGCCGGGCGGCAGGCCGAACGCGCGAATCTGCAGCGGCTCGGCGGCGTCCGGGGCGGTCGGGGCGGCGGCCTTCGGGTCCAGCCGCGTCCTGGCGCGGGCGACGACGGCGGAGAGCCGCCGCACGTCCGACGACATCACGTCCAGCAGCACCTGCGGGAACAGCCCGAAGGCGAGGCAGAGCGCGGACAGGGCGGCGAGCGGGACGAACTCCCGGTTCGTCACGTCGCGGAGGGCCGGGGCCTCGGCCTCCGGGACGGCCGGCGGTTCCAGCAGCGGGCCGAAGAAGACCCGGCGGAGCATCGTGAACATGTACCACGACGACAGCAGCACGCCGACCGCCGCCACGACCGCCAGCCCGTACCCGGCGATCGTCACGTTCCGCGGGTCGAACAGCCCGGCCAGCATGAGCATCTCGCTGACGAAGTTGTTCAGCCCCGGCAGGCCGACCCCGGCGAGGGCGATCACGATGGTGAAGAAGGCGTACTTCGGGTACTTCGCCCACAGCCCGCCGTACTGGTTGGCGTCGAGCGTCCGGTACCGGCGGGCGAGGAACGCGAGCAGCGCGAACATCGCCCCCGCCGTCAGCCCGTGGTTGACCATGTGCAGGACCGCGCCGGACAGCCCCTCCGGGTTCATCGCGAACAGGCCGATGACCAGGAACCCGAGGTGCGATACGCTGCTGTACGCGGCGAGCAGCTTCAAGTCCCGCTGGGCGTAAGCGCAGAACGCGGCGTACACGATCCCGATCGCGCCGAGCGTGCCGAACCACGGCAAGCCGTACAGGACGCACATCTCCGGGGCGAGCGGGATGACGATCCGCAGGATGCCGTAGGTGCCGAGCTTCGCGAGGACGGCGGAGAAGACCATCGTGACCGGCAGCGGGGCCTCGCCGTAGGCCGCGGGCAGCCACGTGTGGAACGGGACGATCGGCACCTTCACCGCGAACCCGGCCATGAGCGCCAGGAACAGCCAGAACTGCACCGACCGCCGCTCCCGTTGGACCGCGCGGGCGTCCGCGACTTCCTTCTCCCGGTCCGCCCGCTGGGCCGGGGTCGCGGCCGCCAGCCGGGTTTCCCCGTGTGTGACGGCGTGATGCGCCATCGAGTCCCACATGCTGACGTTCTTCATCAGCACGGGGATCGAGAAGCTGATCGGCCCCGGCCGGCCGGCGACGTAGGCGTTCCCGGCGTTCTCGCGGGCGGCCATCGCCTGCTGCGTCGGCTCGTAGTAGAACGGCTGGTTCGTCGTCGGGTGGATCGGGATCGGGTTCGTGAGCACGACGCCGATGATGCCGACGAGCGTGAGCAGGCTGCCGAACAGCGTGTACAGGACGAACTTCCGGGCCGCGTCCCGCCGGCCGCCGCCGGTCCCCCACTGGCCGATCAGGAAGAACGCCGGGATCAGCGTCAGCTCGAAGAACACGTAGAAGAGGATCACGTCGAACGACACGAACGCCCCGGTGACGGCCGACTGGAGCGCGAACAGCCAGGCGTAGTAGGAGGCCGGCCGCTCCTTCACCGTGTCCCAGGACACGAGCACGGCGAGGAACGTCATGAGGCTCGTCAGCCCGACGAGCAGGACGTTCAGCCCGTCGAGGCCGATGAAGAACTGCACGGCCGGGGCCGACGCGCCGTCGGCGGCGAGGGAGAGAAGCGTCCACCCGGTGCGGTACGTGAACGTCTCGTCGTCGGTGGGCGAGCCGGGGTCGCCGGGCACGGCCTTCGGCTGGAACCCGAGCGACAGGCTCGTCTCGTAGTGGACGAACCCGGTGTACAGGACGATGAGGCCGACGGTCAGCAGCAGGTGGACGGCCGAGAGGTAGACGGCGAGGCCGCGGGCCGTCCGCGGGCCGGCCCGGCCGGCGACGGCGAGGAACCCGCCCGCGACGGCCGGCGACGCCAGCACGACGAGCAGGAACAGGCCGAGGAAGTAGTTGAGCGTCATGGCAGCCCCGGTGCGTCAGCGCGACACTTTGAACACGACGAACACGACGAACACCGTCAGCCCCAGCACCATCCCGAGGGCGTAGAACTGGACCAGCCCGTTTTGGAGCGGCCGCAGCAGGGCGGCGAGCAGCCGCGGGACGAACGACACGAGCCGGGCGATCGAGTCGAGCAGCCCGTCGAACTGCCGGCTGCCGGCCGCCGCGACCTCGGCCGGCTTCACCACCGCGCCGTAGTAAATCTCGTCCACGTACCCCTTGTTCAGCGACATCGCGTGCAGCGGCTTCATCATCCCCGGTACGGCCGCCAGCTCGCCGCGGCGGAACATTGCGAACGCCACCGCGAGGCCGCCGAGGGCTGCGACCGTCCCCAGCCCGGCGACCTGCCAGTTGAAGTGCGGCGACGACTGCGGCCGGACGATGTGTTCCTTCTGGTAGACCCGGTTTGCCAACTGGACGGCCGGGGCCTTCGCCAGAAACTTCGAGAGCCCGTGGTCGTTCAGCGGCTCCACGACGGCCCCGACGATCACCGCGCCGACGGCGAGCACGATCAGCGGAACCCGCATCACCCGCGGCGACTCGTGGGCGTGGTGGCCGGCTTCCTCGGGGACGCGCTCCTCGCCCCAGAACGTCAGGAAGTACGCGCGGAACGTGTAGAAGGCGGTCATCGCCGCGGTCAGCAGCGCGACGCCGAACACCATCTGGTAGATCAACTTGTAGTGCAGGGCGTGCTCCCCGGCGTGGTTGAGCGCGTCGAGGATTTGATCCTTGCTCCAAAACCCGGACAGGAGCGGCAGCCCGGCGAGGGCGGCGCAGCCGACCAGGAACGTGGCGTGCGTGACCGGCAGCAACTTCCGCAGGCCGCCAAACTTCCGCATGTCGATGACGCCGCCCATCGCGTGCATTACCGACCCGCTGCCGAGGAACAATAGGGCCTTGAAGAAGGCGTGCGTGAACAGGTGAAAGATGGCCGCCGCGACGGCGATGCTCGGGGTGACCGCCCCGGCCGTGCCGAGGGCCATGAACATGAACCCGAGCTGGCTGACGGTCGAGTACGCCAGCACCCGCTTCAGGTCCGTCTGCGTGAGCGCGATGAACGCCGCGAGCAGGGCCGTCAGGCCGCCGACCGCGGCGACGATGACCTGAACTTCCGAAACCTGCACGAACAGCGGCGAACACCGGGCGAGCAGGTAGACGCCGGCCGTCACCATCGTGGCGGCGTGAATGAGGGCGGACACCGGCGTCGGGCCTTCCATCGCGTCCGGCAGCCAGACGTAAAGCGGCAGCTGCGCCGACTTCCCGACCGCCCCGCAGAACAACAGTAGGCAGGCGGCCGTCAGCGTACCGTGGCTCGCCGGGTGGGTCGCGATGTGGCGGAAGATCGCCGTCAGGTCGGTGTTGTACCCGCCGGCCGTCCAGAGGAGGAAGATGCCGAGGACGAACCCCACGTCGCCGAGGCGGGTGACGAGGAACGCCTTCCGCGCCGCCGCGGCGGCCGACGGCTTCGCGTAGTAGTACCCGACGAGCAGGTAGCTACAAAGGCCGACGCCCTCCCACCCGGCGAGCAGCAGGAAGAAGTTGTTCGCCAGCACCAGCAGGCACATGCAGAACACGAACAGGCACATGATGGTGAAGTACCGGGCATAGCCCTCCTCGCCCTTCATGTACCCGGCGGAGAAGATCGCGATCCAGGTCGCCACGAACGTGACGGTCGCCAACATGATCGCGGACAGCTGGTCGATGGTCAGGCTGAACGTGACGCGGAGCAGCCCGGCGGCGAACCAGAACGTCGGCGTCTCGGTCGTCGTCAGGGCGAAGTGCGGGGCCTGGTCCAGCACGTCCAGGCGGATGCCGGGGGTCGGGCCGGCGGGGCCGTTGGCGTTCACGTCCACCAGGAGGTAGATCGCGAGGATCGCGGATACGCCGAAACATAACACGGCGGGCAGGTGGGCGAATTTCCGCAGCCGCACCTTCGCGAGCAGCGGCGTGAGGATTGTCGCGGCCAGGAGCAGGCCGAGGATGGTGATCGCGAGCGCCGTGCTAGACACGGGCGGCCTCCTGGGGCTTCTTCCCGGCGGCGGGCAGTTTCGGGTCGTCCGCCAACTCCGGCGGCGGGGTCGGCAGCTTCTCGGCGTCGGTCGTGGCGGGCACGCCGGTCTCGCGGAGTTGCTGCCAGAGGGTCGCGTCGAGCGACTTGTTCCGGCGGTACAGCGAGATGAACAGGGCCATCGCGATGCCCGCCTCGCACGCCGCCACGGTGACGACGAACAGGGCGAACACCTGGCCGGACATGTTCGCGTGGAACCGGGCGAACGCGAGCAGATTCAGGACGACGCCCTGCAACATCAACTCGGCCGAGAGGAACATCGTGATGAGGTTCCGGCGGGTCAGGAACCCGACCAGACCGAGGGCGAACAGGACGGCGGCGACCGCCAGGTAGTGCCAGACGGAGATCACGCCGTGGCCCCCTTCCGGCCGGCGATGGCGACGGCCCCGATGGTGGCGACCAGCAGGATCGCCCCGGCCATCTCGACGGCGAGCAGGTAGTCGGTGTAGAGCGAGTAGCCGATGTTCGCGACGTTGCGGGCGGGCAGCTCGCCGCGGCCGGCGAGGAAAACCGTCTTCTCGCGGAGGTCTTCCAGGCCCTTCGCCGCGGCCGCGACCTCGGCGGGCGTGGCGTTCGACTTCAGCGTCGTGTTCTCGACCGCGTTGAGCGTCTGGCGGACGGCGACCCGCAGGTCTTCGGCCTGCTTGCGGACGGTTTGCGACGCCGGGTCTTTCAGGATCGCGAGCCGGTCCGGGATGGCCGACGCGACGGCGTGGTCCCCGGCGTCCGCGGCGGTGGGAAGGCCGATCACGTCCGCGTAGCGGTCGCGAAGGCCCTTCGTTTTTTCGTGCAGTTCGTCCTTCGTCGTAGCCTTCCCGGCGTCCCGAAGTTGTTCCGCGATGGCGAGCAGCTCCGCCCGCTCCTCGGCCGTGACCGGGCGGGCGGGCAAGGGCAGCGGGGTCTTGCCCGCGTCGGCAGAGGCCGCCGGGCTGCCCTGGTGCATGGCGAACAGCACGAGGCCGAGGAACGCGAACCCGGCGAGGCTGCCGAGCAGCGGCTCGCGGGACCGGTCGTTCTCGTCCGTGATCGTGCCGGTCTGCGACAGCATCAGGACGAAGAGGAACGTGACGATGATCGCCCCGGCGTAGATCACGATGGTCGCGGCCATCAGGAACGGGGCCGCGAGCAACAGGAACAGCCCGCACACGCTGACGATGACGAACGCGAACGCGATCGCCCCACGGGCCGGGTTCCGCTGCGTCACGAAGACTGCGGCGAACCCGACGGCCCCGGCCGAGAACAGCCAGAACAGGATTTGGCCGACGGTGTCCTTCGCGGGGTCGCCGAACTGGCGCAGCATCCACGACACGAGGACGACGGCGGCGGCGATGGCGGCGAACGTGCCGACCGCGACCGAACGGCCCTTCGGCCGCGGGAGCAGCCAGTAGAACGCCAGCGCGCCGAGGGCCGCGGCGGCGGCCAGTTGGCCGACGGCGTTCCCAGGCGGAGAGGCGGCTAAGAGGTTCATTCCTTACTCGTGTAAGTTTTCACAAGCAACGCGGGGGAGTTATACAACCGCGGCGTTCGACTGTCGCGGATTCACTTCGCGGGCGGCGGCTCGGACGCCGGGCCGAGCGCCCCGGCCCGTGTCCGCACCGGGTCGGTCCCGGCCTTCGTCGTTACGTCGAAGACGCTCAGCAGCTTTTCCTTGTCGAAGATCATCTGCTCGCGGCTCAGGCCGGTCAGGTCGTAGAGCGTCGTCAGCTCGATGGCGTCCACCGGGCAGGCTTCCTCGCACATGCCGCAGTAGATGCACCGGAGTTCGTCGATCACGAACGTCTCCGGGTACTTCTCGCGGTCCGTCCACCCGGCCGGGGCGGGGGCGGCGACGATGTCGATGCAGTGGGCCGGGCAGGCGGTCGCGCACATGTAGCACGCGACGCATTTCGTGCGGCCCTCGTGGTCGCGGTTGAGCCGGTGGACGCCGCGGTAGTTGCCGGGCAGCGTCGGCTCCTGTTCCGGGTACTGTTCCGTGACCTTCTTCTTGAACATGTGGCCGACGGTCGTGCGGAGGCCGTCCGCGATGGCGGGCAGGTAGAGTTGCCCGAGCAGGCCGAGCTTCGGCTCCTGCACCCAGGCCACGTCTTTCTCGGTGATCGGCATCCCAACACCTCGTTAGTCCACCCCGTTCGACCATGCATCGACGTAGGCTTTGAGTGTTTCCTTCAACCACTCACCGTAGCTGCCGGCTAATTCGTTGAACGGCGTTTCCCGAAATGGCATGTGGTACACCACGGGATGCTCACCGTCCGGTCTGGTGCGGCTGAAATCTAAACACACGTATCCGTCTTGATCCGGTTCCACGACCAAATACTGGTCTGGCAACTTACAGTGTTCACGCCCTAACTTTGTAACGGTCCAAGCACATTCTCGCCCACCATCGACAATCCCCTGCATGATCCCAGCGTATGTGCCTTCGATGATGCTGAAAGCTCCGAAGGTCTTGAGGAACGTCCTGTAAGTTGGCGGCATCGCTCGGCCGAAGACCGCCTCTAATTCCCGGACTGAATCCTCCGATGCAGGTCCGTAGACGTAGGTTTCCTGCTCCAATTCCTTCATGCGATCTAGCAGCGGTACGATTTCATCCATCACACCACGCCCGCCGGCAAGCCTGGCGGAAGTTTTGCGACCTTCCGCTTCGGGGCGGTCACGTTCCCGCCGGTGATGACGCCCCACATCCCCGCGCCGAGGAACAGCACCGCGGACGCGACCGTCATCGACCACTTCGGCAACTCGAACTGCAAGATCAACAGCACGCACACGAGGTTCAACAGCGCGAGCGGGATCATCACCTTCCACGCCAGCGACATCAGTTGGTCGAACCGGAACCGCGGGATCGTCCACCGCACGAGCAGGAACAGCGCGATGAACGCGAACATCTTCGCCGCGAGGACGACGAGCTTCAGCAGCACGCCGGCGGTCGTGAGGTCGTCCGCGGCCGTCAGGCCGGGGAAGTGCCAGCCGCCGAAGAACAGGACGCTCATCAGGAAGCTCGTCGTAATCATGTGGGCGTACTCGGCGAGGAGCAGCATCCCGAGCTTCAGCGACGAGTACTCCGTGTGGTAGCCGCCGACGAGTTCCTGTTCCGATTCCGGCAGGTCGAACGGCAGGCGGTTGCACTCGGCGAACACGCTGGTCATGAACAGCAGGAACGCGAGCGGCATGTACGCCACGTACCAGACGCCGCCTGCGATCTGCTGGGCGATGATCGTTTCGGGGTTCAGCGACCCGGCTAGCAGCACGACGCCGAGGATGCTCATGCCGAGCGGGATCTCGTAGCTGATGATCTGGGCCGACGACCGCAGCGAGCCGAGGAGGGCGTACTTGTTGTTCGCGCTCCACCCGGCCAGGATGACGCCGTACACGGCCAGCGACCCGACCGCGAACGTGTACAGGATGCCGATGTCGAGGCCCGGCGCGATCACGAACGAGAACGACTCGGCGTAGGGCTGCTGCGCGGCCTCGTACCGCTGCAGGGCGTTGCCGTCCGCCGTGGCGACGGCCGCGGGCGGGGCGACGGTCCCGCCGACCGGGACGACGGCGATGGCGAGCATGGCGGTGCCGAACGCGACCATCGGGGCGAGCAGGAAGAACACCTTGTCCACGTGGGCCGGGATGACGTCCTCCTTGAGGAACATCTTCCCGCCGTCCACGATGGGCTGCAGCAGCCCCCAAGGGCCGACGCGGTTCGGGCCGAGCCGGTCCTGCACCCACGCGGCGACCTTCCGCTCCGCGAGGATCAGGTACGCGACGGTCCCCAGCACGACCGCGACCACGCCGCCGATGATGAGTCCCGTGTACAGCCAGTTGAACGTCGGCATATCGTTGAAAACCTTTTTTCACCGCAGAGGTCGCGGAGAACGCAGAGAAGAATACAGAGAAAATCCAGACAGAGTTATTTTGTCTTCAAACCAATCTTCTCTCTGTTTTCCTCTCTGCGTTCTCCGCGACCTCTGCGGTGAAAATCTTTAAACCGTGGCCAGTTCCAATCGCTTCCCGACGGTCGGCAGCTTCACGTCCGCGAGAGAGGCGAACGCGGGCATCGCCTTCGCCACGTCCTTGCGGACGGTCGCGGCCGTCGCCAGCCCCTTGCGGCTGCCGATGTCGAAGGCCAGTTGCAACTCCGCCCGCGTCTCGACCGGCGGCTTCGCGGCCCGCGGGAACGACTGGGCCAGCCCCGCGTGGTTGACGAACGTGCCGTCCTTCTCGAAGGCGGCGGTCGCGGGCAGGAAGTACGTCGCCGCATCCGACAGTTTCGTCGGGAAGAAGTCCTGCACCACCAGCAGCGACGGCGGGGCGTGTGGCGTTTGCACGGCCGCGTTCACGAACTCCGGGTTCGGGTAGCCGCCGGCGAACCAGACCGCGGACAGCGAGCCGAATTCCGGCAGCACGTCCGCGAACGGGATGACCTCGCCTTGCAGCTTCGTCAGCACCGCCTCGACGCCCTTGCGGTTCGGGCACTTCTCGGCCCGGATCGTGAACTTCGTCGGCTCGACCGGGTTGCCCTTCACGTCCTTCGGGTAGCGGTCGTCCTCGCCGACGACCGGGACCGGGCCGAGGACGAGGCGGACGAGTTCGGACATCTTCTTGAAGGCGTTGCCGAGGGCGTACGCTTCCTCGACCGTCAGGAACGGTGAGAGGACGACGACGACCCGCTTCGGACTCATCAGCACCGCCTCGTCGAGGGCGTACTTGAGCTTCGGCAGCAGTTGCGTCCAGTTCGCGGGCTGCCACGTTCCGCCGGCCTTCGCCAGCGGCCGGGTGACGCGGTCCGGCGAGCGGACGTAGTGGTAGCCCCACCGGCCCTCGTCGCACATCCAGTAGCCTTGCGCGTCGAGGTTCGTGCGGGCACGGAGGCGGTAGACGATGTCCTTGTTCGTGTCGGTGTGGACGCTGCACCCGGTGCTGCAACCGGGGCAGACGTTGTCCGTCGTCTTCAGGTACCAGACCCGCTGTGTGTACAGGAAGTCCTTCGACCCGAGCGCCCCGACCGGGCAAAGGTCCACGACGTTGCCGGACAGCTTGTTTTCGAGCGGCCGGCCGGGGAAGACGTCGATCTCCTCGTGGTGGCCGCGGCCGACGACTTGCAGTTCGCCCGTGCCGGACACCTCGCGGGTGAACCGCACGCACCGGGTGCAGAGGATGCACCGGTCCGTGAACAGCGTGATCTTGCTGCTCAGGTGCGGCTTGTTCGGCGGCGTGTTCTTCTCGTCCACCAGCCGCGACTCGCTCCGCCCGAACTGGTACGAGTAGTCCTGCAGCTTGCACTCCCCGGCCTTGTCGCACACCGGGCAGTCGAGCGGGTGGTTGAGGAGCAGCCCCTCGAGCGTGTCGGCCTGCGACTTCTTCGCCCGGTCGCCCGGCTGGTACGCCGGGTCGTAGCCGAGCTTCGCGAGCTTCGGGTCGCGCTTCTCGTAGTCGCCGGTAACGATGACCGTCCCGTCCTTCACCGGCGTCTGGCAGCCGGGGAAGACCTTCGGGATCATCGTGACCTTGCCGTCCTTGAGGTCGCCCATCTCGACGAGGCACATGCGGCAGGACGCGACGACCGACAGGCCGGGGTGGTAGCAGTAGTGCGGGACGTGGACGCCCGCCAGCTCGGCCGCCTGGACGCAGTTCAGCTTCTGGGTGCCGATCTCGACCGGCTCGTCGTTCACGTAAACCGTTGGCATGGGTCTTCCAAAGTAGTAGGCACACTCCGTGTGCCGTCTCCTTCATGCTCCCAGAGAGTTCGTCCGAGTCGCTGCGGCCCCGAGCAGACGGCACACGGAGTGTGCCTACTACTATTTGTTCGCGAGGTACTGCTTAACTTGGTCGGCCGACGCGCGGCTGGCGGTCCCGGCGACTAACACGATCCCGCCGGCCTTATCCGCGTCGATCTCGTAGGCCCACAGCCCGCCCTTGTTCTTCGTGTCCGTCAGGATGATGACGCCCTCGTCGATCTGCTTCAAGATGTTCGGGGCGTCCCGCTTCAGGCTGTTCTTGATGTCGCTGGCCGACGGCATCCGGTTGTTTTCCAGCTCCATCGCGAAGATCAGCGTGCCGAGTTGGCTCATGTCGTTGAGCGCCACCGTCCGCCGCCCTGCTTGCCGAACACCGCCGAGCGTGCTGCTGCCGGGAACCGGGGCCGTGTTTCGATCGTCCACCTGCACCGGCTGCGGGGCGGGGGCCTGCTCGTTCGGCTTCGGGGCCGGCGCGGCCGAATTCTTCTTCTTGCACCCGCCCGCGGCGAGCGTCGCGCCGATCAGCATGAGCGTGAAGAACCGCATGGCCGCCCCTCCCGTGGTTAATGCGCCCCCGCCATCTGGAGCTTCGCGTACTTGCTCCTCGTGCCGTCCTTGATCGCCGCCTCGAACTCCGCGCGGAACTTGCGGATGGCCGTCTTCACGGGCCAGCCCGCGCCGTCGCTGAGGCCACAGATCGTCGTGCCGGGGATGATGCCGATGCGGTCGGCCACGTCCACCAGCACGTCCAGGTCTTCCCGCCGCCCCAACCCGCGGCGGAGGCGGTCGGTTATCTTCAGCATCCAGCCCGTCCCCTCGCGGCACGGGGTGCATTGCCCGCAGCTCTCGTGGCTGAAGAACTGGCAGACGTTGTGCAGCACGTCCACCATGCTCGTCTGGTCGTCCACCACGGCAATGGCCGCCGTGCCGAGGCCGAGGCAGCCGACCTTGCCGGGGCCGTTGAAGTCGAGCGGGATGTCGTACTCGGTCTTACCGTCCTCGCCCTTGAGCGGGGCGTCGCAGTCGATGAACCCCATGCTCAGGCCGCCGGGGTTGACGGACTTCGCCTTCCGCCCCTTCCACACGCCGCCGCCGTGTTTCTCGACCAGTTCCCGGCAGGTCACGCCCATCGGCAGCTCGACGCACTTCGGCTCGTTGACGTGCCCGGCGATGGTGTACAGCTTCGGCCCGTAGCTGCCGGCGTCCCGCGGGTTCTTCGGGTCGGGCGGCACGCCGAGCGACTTGAACCAGTCGTTCCCCTTCTTCATGATGTGCGTGACGCAGGCCATCGTCTCGACGTTGTTCACGATCGTCGGCTTGCGGAACGCCCCTTCGATCGCCGGGAACGGCGGCTTGATCCGCGGCCACGCCCGCTTGCCTTCGAGCGACTCGATGAGGCCCGTCTCCTCGCCGCAGATGTACGCCCCGGCCCCGCGGTGCAAGTAAATGTCGAGGTCGAACCCGGACCCGTTGATGTTCTTGCCGAGCAGCTTCGCGTCGTACAGCTCGTCGATAGCGGCTTGCAACGAGCGGTAGGCCGTGCCGTACTCGTACCGGATGTAGAAGTAGGCGACTGCCGATTTGATCGCGTAGCACGAGAGCATGATGCCCTCGAGTACCTGATGGGGGTCCTTCTCCATCAGGATGCGGTTGTTGTAAGTACAGGGTTCCGACTCGTCGGCGTTGATGCACAGGTAAATCGGGCCGGGGTGGTCCTTCGGCAGGAACGTCCACTTGAGGCCGGTGGGGAACCCCGCCCCGCCGCGGCCGCGGAGGCCGGAGTCCTTGACCTGCGTGACCACGTCGAGCGGCTTCTTGTCCTTGAGGACGCGCTCGAACGTGGCGTACCCGCCGTCGGCGAGGTAGCCCTCGAGCTTGCCGCTGTTCGGCTTCTCCACGCGGGCCAGGAGTGTGGGTTCAAAGGTTGCCATGCGATTCAGTTCTTGAGTTCCGCGATCAGCCTGTCCGCCGCCTCGGGCGTCACGTTCATGACGTGCTCGTCGTCCTTGAGGCACGCCGGCGCGCCGTCGCACGCCCCGATGCACTCCGCGAACTCCAACGTAATCTTGCCGTCACTCGTGGTGTGGCCGCACGCCACGCCGAGCTTGTGCTCGCAGTGTTCGATCAACTCGTAGGCCCCGCGGAGCATGCACGCAAGCCCGCGGCAGACCCACAGTCGCGTCTTGCCGAGCTTGTCGTCGCCGGTCTTGAAGAATTCGTAGAAGGTCATCGTGTCGTGGACTTCCGCCGGGTGGAGGTCCAGCAACTCCGCGATCTCGACGATCGCCTCGTTCGACACCGTCCGGTACTCGTCGTGGACGAGGTGCAACGCCGGGAGCGTGACCGCCTGCTTCCGCGGGTAGCGGGGGATGTACGCTTTGATGCGGTTCTTGATGTCTTCGCTCAGCACGCCCATCGTTGCCTCACTCGCTCCCCGCGGCCTGCTGCACGGCCGGCATGAGGTCGTTGAACTCCTCGATCCGCAACATGCGGATGTCTCGGACGCTCACCGAGAACCACGGGAACGCGCGGCCCAGTTCCATCGCCGCCATCACGCCCGTCACCGCGTTGACGGCCTCGCCGCCGAAGTACGTGCTGCCCTGCTGCCAGCGGAATCCGTAGCGTTCGAGCACTCGGCGGATTTCAAGGTGGGCCCCGTTGTACGGGTCGCCGTAGTGCTGCCGGAGCGACTCGATGTCCATGTCGAACGCGATGGCATACATGCGGCCTCCCGTCTCGTCAGGAAGACCTTGGCGGAGTGGTGCGGACGCAGGTTGTTCGAGGATTCCGGTTGCCATCGTCGTACCTCGCTATCGATCCAGCTCCGCCGCGATGATGTTCAAGCTCCCCAGCACGGCCGGCACGTCGCTGATCTGGTGGCCTTCCATCAGGTGCGGGAAGGTCGCGAAGTGGATGAACGACGGCGGCCGCGTCCGCGCCCGCCACGCCGTCCCGCCGCCGTTCGTCACGAGGTAGAAGCCGAGTTCGCCGTTGGCCGTCTCGTTCGCGCCGTACACCTCGTTCACCGGCGTCTCGAACCGACGGTTCCACATGAACAGCTCGAAGTGCTGGATCAGCCCCTCGATGCTGCGGTACGTGGACGCCTTGTCCGGGATGCCGAGCTTGTCGTCCGCCGCGATGTTCACCGGGCCGCTCGGCAAGTTCTCGACCGCCGCCTGGATGATGTTGTAGGACTGCAACATCTCTTCCATGCGAACGAGATAGCGCGCCAGGCAGTCGCCGCCCTTCGAGCAGGCGATCTTGAACGCGCCGTTCAGTTCGCCGTAGGCCAGGTACGGCTCGTCCTTCCGCAGGTCCCGCACGACGCCGGACGCCCGCGCGACCGGGCCGGTGACGCTCATGTTGATCGCCTCGTCCTTCGTCAGCACGCCGATGCCGCGGGTCCGGTCGAGGAAAATCTTGTTGCGGTTCAGCAGCCGGCACACGTCCGCGTGGACGCCGGGGAAGCTCTTGAGGAAGACGCGGATGAGCTGCACCCAGTCGTCCGTCACGTCGGCCATCAGCCCGCCGACGCGGGTGTAGCTCGGGTGGAACCGCTGGCCGCTGGCCTGCTCGATGATGTTGTAAATCTTCTCCCGCTCGTTGAACGCGTACAGGAACGCGGTCAGCCCGCCGAGGTCGAGGGCCGCCGCCCCGACGCACAGCAGGTGGTCCGAAATGCGGGCCAACTCCGCGAGGATGGTGCGGACGTACTTGCACCGCGGCGTGATCTCGATGCCGAGCAGCTTCTCGACCGTGTGGTGCCACGCGACCTCGTTGGCGACCGGCGAGATGTAGTTCATCCGGTCAACGATGGTCACGTACTGGTTGAAGTCGAGGTCCTCGCCGAGCTTCTCGAACCCGCTGTGCAGGAACCCGATGTCCGGCACGGCCTTCACGATCGTCTCGCCGTCGAGCGTGAGGATGAGCCGCAGCGTCGTGTGCGTGGCCGGGTGCTGCGGGCCGAAGTTCAGGGTGTAAAGGAACTCCTGGTCCGCGCCAGCTTCCGTCGCGAGATCGAGCGATTCAAGTGGCATGGTTCAATCTCACCCCTCGGCCCGCGTGACCTTCTCGAAGTTGTGCCGCTCGCCGTAGCCCCGCAGCGGGTAGTCCTTCCGCAGCGGGTAGCTCGTGAACTCGCTCGGCAGCAGGATGCGCCGCAGGTCCGGGTGGCCGGGGAACGAGATGCCGAACATGTCGAACACCTCCCGCTCCATCCAGTCGGCCCCGCGCCACAGGTTCGTCACCGTCGGCAGCTCCGGGTCCGGGTCGTTCACGTGCGTCTTCACGAACAGCCGCTCGCCGGTGCTGACGTTCGTGAGGGCGTACACCACGCCGAACCGGTCGGTCGCATCCGGGTAGCCGAGGTAGTCGATCCCCGCGAGGTCGCAGAGCATGTCGAACCCGAACTGCTCCTTGAGCGTCCGCAACACGTCGTAAACCTTCTCCGGCCCGACGACGACGCGGAGGTTGTCGCGGAACTCTTCGCCGCGGACGGCGTCGCCGAACTTCTGCTGCAACGGTACGAGGTAGTTCGCGGGCATAACGAAACCCTTATTCACCGCAGAGAACGCTGAGTACGCAGAGAAAAAACAAAGAAAAAATTCAAAACAAATCTCGGTTATTTCTCTCTGAATTCCCCTCCGCGGTCTTTGCGTCCTCTGCGGTGAAACTTCTTATTGTCCCACCAGTGGCAGATGTCGCACCCGCGTCCCGGTGCGGTAGTCGCCGGGTGTCGTCACCAGTTGCTCCGGCGGCAGGTCGTTCACCAGCGGGGCCGGTCCCTCGTAGGCCGTGCGGCGGAAGAACTCACGGGCGTTGACCGTGCCGGTCGCCTGAATCTTCTCTTGCAGGTCGAGCACGGCCCGGATCAGTTGCTCCGGCCGCGGCGGGCAGCCCGGCACGTACACGTCCACCGGGATGAACCGGTCGATCCCCTGCACGACCGCGTAGGTGTCGAACACGCCGCCGCTGCTGGCACACGCCCCCATGCTGATGCACCACTTCGGCTCCGGCATTTGCAGCCAGATGCGTTGCATCACCGGGACCATCTTCATCACCACCCGGCCGGCGACGATCATCACGTCGCACTGCCGGGGGCTGAACCGCATCGCCTCGCTGCCGAACCGGGCGATGTCGTATCGCGAACTGGCCGTCGCCATCAGCTCGATCCCGCAGCACGCGGTCGCGAACGGCATCGGCCAGAGGCTGTGCTTGCGGACCCACGACGCCAATGCGTCCAGGTTGCTGACGAAGACGTTCTCGTCGAGCTTCATCGCCACTGGAACACCCCCTTCTTCCAGGCGTACACGTAGGCGATGGCCAACGTCGCGAGGAACACGAGGATTTCGACGAACACGATCAGGCCGAACACCGACTTCCAGTACGGGTCGCCGCCGCCGGAGAACGCGATCACCGCCCACGGGTACAGGAACAGGAGTTCCACGTCGAACACGAGGAACAGGATCGCGATCAGGTAGAACTTAATATCGAACTGCATCCGGGCGGACCCGATCGGGTCCATGCCGGACTCGTAGGGCATCTGCTTCACCGCCGTCGGGCGTTGCGGCTTGAGGAACGGCAGCAAGTAGCCAACGTGTGTGGCCGCGAGCATCGTCATCGCGAGGCCGACGATCACGCCGACGTAGATGAGCAGCGGGTAGTACGCGGACAGGTCGAACGCCGGTTCGAGGCCGGCGGGCGTGAGCACGGGAGAGGCTACGGCCATTGGTTCGTCACTCCCTTCGACGAGGGGCGCGACTTTGTGAAAAAATTCACAAGCATCGTTCGACACCGCTATGGTAGGTGCGAACCGGGGACTGTCAAGGAAGTTCAGAAATGACCCAGCGGCCGCACGGGGGTTTCCCGTCGGCGCGAACGGTCATAGCAATTCCGCACCCGCTTCTCGGAGGTTGCCATGCGGCTCGCCGTCCTCACCCTGCTCGTGATCGTGTCCCCGGTTGCGGCCGAGCCGCCGAAGCTGTTCGCCCGCGAGAACCTCGTCGCGTGGTGCGTCGTCCCGTTCGACGGCAAGAAGCGCGGGCCGGACGAGCGGGCCGCGATGATGGCGAAGCTTGGCTTCCGCCACTACGCCTACGACTGGCGGGACCAGCACCTGCCGACGTTCGAGCAGGAACTCGCCGCGATCAAGCGGGAGGGCATCACGCTCGACGCGGTGTGGTTCCCGGCGTCGCTCGACAAGAACGCGAAGTTCTTCCTGTACGCCCTGGCGAAGCACAAGATTCGGGCACAACTCTGGGTGACGATGAACGGCGGCTCCGTCACGACAACACCGGAGGAACAGTCGAAGCGCGTCAAGCTGCACGCCGACGCGATCCGACCCATCGCGGAAGCGGCGGACAAGATCGGCTGCACCGTCGGTCTCTACAACCATGGTGGCTGGTTCGGCGAGCCGGAGAATCAAATCGCGATCATCGACGAGCTGAAGCTGAAGAACGTCGGCGTCGTCTACAACCTGCACCACGGCCACGACCACCTCGACCGCTTTCCCACGCTGTTAAAGGCGATGAAGCCGCACCTGTACGCGCTGAACCTGAACGGCATGGTGAAGGGCGGGGACCAAGTGGGGAAGAAGATTCTGCCGCTCGGCCAGGGGGACGAGGACTTGAAGCTACTGAAAGCAATCGCCGAGAGCGGGTACAACGGCCGCGTCGGGATCATCGGCCACACGGACGACGACGTTGAACAGCGATTGCTCGACAACCTCGACGGCCTCGACTGGCTCGTGCCGCAGCTCGCTGGCAAACCGCCGGGGGCGAAGCCGTCGCCGAGGACGTGGAAAAAGTAATCGTGTTGCCCAGACCCGCGGCGGCCATAGTAGTAGGCACACTCCGTGTGCCGTCTGCTGAGTGCCGCGGAAACCTTCATGAACTCGCGGCTACGACGAACAGACGGCACACGGAGTGTGCCTACTACTATGACTTCCGATGGTTGAAGCCCTTTCACAGTTCGTTCCTGACTCGCTCGCGTTGATACTCGCAGCCTTGGTCGCGGCCGGGCTGGTGTTCGCGTTCGTCGGCCTCGCCGCGTTCCTGTTCATCTGGGGCGAACGTAAAGTCTCCGGCCGCATCCAGGACCGGCTCGGCCCCACCCGCGTCGGCAAGTTCGGCCTGCTGCAATCCCTCGCCGACGGCATCAAGCTCGTCACGAAGGAAGACTTCGTCCCCGCCGGGTCGGACAAGCTGCTGTTCCGGATCGCCCCGTTCGTCGCGTTTTGCGCGTCGTTCGCCGGGTTCATCGCCCTACCGTTCGCGGAGGGCGTCGTCACCCAGTCGCTGAACGTCGGCGCGTTCTTCCTACTCGCCGTGCTGAGCAGCGAGGTCTTCGGCGTGATGCTCGCCGGGTACTCGTCGGCGAACAAGTGGTCGCTGTTCGGCGGCGTCCGTGAGGCGGCGCAGGTCGTCAGCTACGAAATCCCGCGGTCCATCTGCGTGCTGGTCCCGATCTGCATCGGCGGGACGTTAAACCTGAACGCGATCGCGCGGCAGCAGGAAGGTTTCTTCTGGAACTGGTACGTCTTCCACGACCCGTTCACATTCGTAGCCTTCTTCCTCTTCTTCATCGTCGCGACGGCGAGCTGCAAGCGCGCCCCGTTCGACCTGGCGGAAGCCGAGAGCGAACTCGTCGCCGGGTTCCTGACCGAGTACAGCGGGATGCGGTGGTCGTACTTCTTCCTCGCCGAGTACGCGAGCATGTTCGCCGTCAGCGGGCTGGCGACGCTCCTGTTCCTCGGCGGCTGGCACCCCGGCGTCCTGCCGTTCGAGCCGGCCAACCAGTTCGGCAGCGTCGTCGGCAACCTGCTCGACCTCGGCGTGTTCATCCTGAAGGGGTCCGTCCTGGTCGTGGTGATGATGTGGGTGCGGTGGAGCCTGCCGCGGCTGCGGATTGACCAGGTCATGCTGACGTGCCTGAAGTATTTCCTGCCGATCAGTTGCGGCCTGCTCGTCGGCGTCTGCGTCTGGCAACTGTTCGTGCCGAAATCGGTCGCGGAAGGAACGAAGTTGGTTCTTGCCGTCGGCTCCGTCGTTGGCACGCTCGGCGTTCTGATCGCCGCGGCCCGGATAAAGCCGACCCCACAGGCGTCGGGGGCGTTCGCGAAGTCATGACCCTCGACGCGATTCTCTTCACGATCCTCGCGGCCGTGATCGCGACCTCCGCGGTCGGCGTCGTCGCGTCCGCGTCGATCGTCCGGTCGGCCGTGTTCCTGCTGTTCACACTCATCGGCGTGGCGTTCCTGTACTTCCTCCTCGGGGCCGAGTTCCTCGGCGCGACGCAGTTGATCGTCTACGTCGGCGGCACGCTCGTGCTGCTCGTCTTCGGCGGGATGCTCACGTCCGGCGGGCCGTTCCACGTTCTGAAAACGAAGGTCGCCGAGTGGGTTCTCGGCCTCGGCGTGGCCGGACTGATTTTCGCCGTTCTCGTGAAGGTGTCGCTCGAACTCGGCGAAGGCCGGACGACTACCCACGACATTCCCGGCCCCGGTCCGCTCGGGCTGTCGTTCCTGACGACGCACCTGCTGCCGTTCGAGATCGTGTCCGTCCACCTGCTCGTCGTGCTGATCGGCGCGGCCTATCTCGCCCGAGCGAAGAAGAAAGCGAGTCCGCCCTGATGGACCTCGGCCTCTCCCACTTCCTCGCCCTGTCCGCGTTCCTATTCGCCTGCGGCGTCCTGTGCATCGCCACGAAGCGAAACGCCATCGGCGTCCTCATGGGTGTCGAACTGGTGCTGAACGCCGCGAACATCAACTTCGTGGCGTTCGCCCGGTACACGCCGGCGTTCCGCGCGGACGGCCAAATCTTTGCCGTGATGGTGATCGTCCTGGCGGCCGCGGAGGCGGCCGTGGCGCTGGCCATCATTCTGAACTTCTACAACAACCGCGGCAGCGTGGACGTGGACGACGCGACCGAGCTGAAGGGGTGACATGCCCGACTTCCTGCGAGACGTGCCCGGCCGCCTCTTCCTGGCCGCGACGCTGCTGCCGCTGCTGGCGTTCGCGGTGTTGCTATGCGTCGGTATGGTCGGCCGTATCTACAAGCTGAAAGCCGACCGCTCGCCGCTGACCGCCGTTTTTGCCACCCTCTGTCTCACCCTCGCCGCCGCGTGTTCCGTCGTCGGCCTCTCCTGGTTCCTGCACGACGCGGAACACCTTCACGACCAACCCCACACCATGTCCGCGCGGTGGGGCGAGCGGGTCGAGTGGCTGCAAATCGGCGGCTGGAAGGCCGACCACCGACAGGCCCGCAGCATCGAAATCGGCTACCGCGTCGATCACCTGACGGCCGCGATGGTCACGATGGTCACGGTCGTCGGCACGCTCATCTTCGTCTTCTCGCTCGGCTACATGAAGGACGAGCGGAACGCCGTCGTCGAGGACCAGCACGCCCACGTCCGTCGTCGCGGGCGGTTCGGCCGATTCTACCTGTACCTGTCGCTGTTCGCGTTCGCGATGCTGAACATCCTGATCGCGGACAACCTGTTCCAGATCTTCGTCGGTTGGGAACTCGTCGGTGTGTCGTCGTTCTTCCTGATCGGCTTCTACACGGAACGGAAGTCGGCGAGCACGGCCGCGAACAAGGCGTTCATCGTCAACCGCGTCGGCGACGCCGGGTTCCTGATCGCGCTCGCCGTCGCGTGGGTCCACGTCGGCAGTTTCAACCTCGACGTGCTGTTCGCGAAGGCGTCCGCGATGCCGGCCGACGCCCTCTGGCTGCTCGGCCTCGGCATCCTCTGCGGGTGCGCCGGGAAGTCGGCACAGGTTCCGCTACACACGTGGCTGCCGGACGCGATGGAAGGCCCGACGCCGGTGTCCGCCCTCATCCACGCCGCCACGATGGTCGCCGCCGGGGTGTACCTCGTGGGCCGCTGCTTCCCGCTGTTCACGCCGGACGTGCTGCTCGTGATCGCGTACCTCGGCGCGGCGACGATGATCTTGAGCGCCCTCGTCGCCGTCGTGCAGACCGACATCAAGCGGGTGCTGGCGTACTCGACCTGCTCGCAGCTCGGGTTCATGATGCTCGCCCTCGGCCTCGGCGCGTGGACCGCCGGCCTCCTGCACCTGCTCACGCACGCCTTCTTCAAAGCCCTTTTGTTCCTCGCGGCCGGGAGTGTGATCCACGGGCTGAACCACGAGCAAGACCTGTCGAAGATGGGCGGCCTGCGGCGGAAGATGCCGGTGACGGCGTACACGATGCTCGTCGGCGTCCTCGCCATCGCCGGGATGCCACTGCTCTCCGGGTGGTACTCGAAGGAGATGATTCTGTCGCACGTCGTCGGCTCCGCGGCCGCCGACGGCGTGGCCCGGCCGTTGTTGCTGTTCCTACCGTTTCTGACGGCCGGGCTGACGAGCTACTACATGTTCCGCCTCTGGTTCCTCGCGTTCGCCGGCGAGCCGCGGGACGAGCACCTGTACGAACACGCCCACGAGTCGCCGCCGGTGATGACGCTGCCGCTCGTCGTCCTCGCAGTCTTCAGCGTCGGCGTCGCGTGGGGCTGGCCGGTATGGGACTCGGAGGCGAGTCAGCTCGGGAAGCTGCTGCACCACGGCCAACCGGAAATTGTAACCTCTCGATACGCGAAGGCTCATCACGCGGCAGAAGAGTTTCACCTGCCCACGACGGCCCTCGCGTTCGCCGTCGCCGCGTTAGCCTTCGCCACCGCGCTCGTCTCGCACCGGCAAGGCAAGCTCCTGACGCCCGGCCGCCCGCTGTGGCTGCACCGGCTGTTCGCGAAGAAGTTTTACTTCGACGACCTGTACGACGCTTTGTTCACTCGGCCGACGGTGAAGCTTGCCGAAGTCTCGGCCGTCGCGGACAAGAACCCGGACGTGAAGCCGTTCCACCTCCGCTCGCTCGACGGCGTGCTGAACGCGATCGCCGACACGTTCGTCGCCCTCGGCGAGGGCGCTCGCCGCCTGCAGACCGGGCGGCTGCGGGGCTACGTCCTCGCGTTGGGGTTGACGGTCGCGGCTGGGTTGGGGATTCTTCTCCGATATTCACGCTGAATCACGGGATGACCGGATGGACCCGAACGCTCGCGAAGTGGACATGATCTGGCTGTCGGCGCAGGTGTTCCTGCCGCTGGCCGTGGCCGCGCTGTTGCTCGTCGTGCCAGGGCGGTTCAAGGAGCTGATGCGGTGGCTCGCGCTGTTCGGCTGCGCCGCCACGCTCGCGCTCTCGCTCTGCCTGTGGGTCGATTACTACCACCGCGTCCTCGAGTACCGCTCCGACCGGTCCGTCGAGTCGATGTACCACCCGGCCGCAAGCCTCGAAGCGCGGGTCGAACACCAGCAGAGCCTCTCGTCGCAGGCCGTGCCGGGGCCGTACCTCAGCATCGACCTCGTCACCGTCCGCACCTGGATCAGCGCGTTCGGCGTGAACTACGCCCTCGGCGTGGACGGGCTGAACCTGCTCATGGTGATCCTCACGGCCCTCGTCACGCTGTTGGCGGTCGCGGCCAGTTGGAAGATCGACGACCGCACGAAGGGCTACCTCGTCCTCGTCCTCACGCTCGAGTCCGGCGTCATCGGCGCGTTCCTCAGCCTCGACCTGTTCCTCTTCTACGTCTTCTACGAGGTCATGCTGCTGCCGATGTACTTCCTCATCGGCCTATGGGGCGGCGGGCGGCGGAAGTACGCGGCGCTGAAGTTCGTCATCTACACGCTCGCCGGCAGCGTCGGCCTGCTCGCGGCGATGATCGCGCTCTACACGGTGGACGTGCGGGACTTCGTGGACCAGGGCGTCGTCGAGCGGCAGGCCGAGGAGATGGTCCGCCGCAACCGGTCGCTGCAGATGACCGACGCCCGCCGGTTCGTCGCCGTCCACAGCTTCGACATCGTCACACTCTCGAAGCTCGGCCGCGCCGCCATGCTCGTGCTCACCGGGCAGGAGGACCGCATCGCCGTCCGCGACCCGGCGAAGGAACTCGCCCCGCCGTCGGCGAAGGCCCCGGTCGAACTGTTCGCCCCCGGCGTGGACCGTGACGCGGCGCTCAAGCGGTTGAAGGCGTCCAACGTCTGCAACCCGACGTTCCAGTACGTCGTCTTCGCGCTCCTGTTCCTCGGCTTCGCGGTGAAGGTTCCAGTCGTCGGGCTGCACTCGTGGCTGCCGGACGCGCACGTCGAGGCCCCGACGCCGGTGAGCATGATCCTCGCCGGCGTGCTGCTGAAGCTCGGCGGGTACGGCCTCATCCGCATCGCGTTCCCGCTCTGCCCGTGGGCGGCGGCGGAACTCGCGTGGTGGGTCGGCCTCCTCGGCGCGGTCGGCATCGTTTACGGCGCGTTCGTCGCGATGGGGCAGACCGACTTCAAGAAGCTGCTCGCGTACTCGTCCGTCAGCCACATGGGGTACGTCATCCTCGGCCTCGCCGCGTGGTCGTCGGCCGAGAACTCGCAGTACTGGGAACTCGGCGTCAACGGCGCGGTCTACCAGATGCTCGCCCACGGCATCACGGCGTCGGCGTTGTTCTTCGTCGTCGGCGTCGTGTACGAGCGGGCGCACCACCGCGAGCTGAACCACCTCGGCGGGCTGACCGAACCGATGCCGATGTACGCCGGCATGAGTGTCGTCCTGTTCTTCGCGTCGATGGGGGTACCGCCGCTGTGCGGGTTCGTCGGCGAGTTCAAGGTGATGATGGCCGCGTGGGCGTTCGCCCCGCCGCTGGCCGTCGCCGCGATCCTGGCGACGGTCCTGACGGCCGCGTACCTGCTCTGGGCGTGGCAGCGGGCGTTCCTCGGCGTGAACGAGAAGGCGAAGGACTACCCGGACCTGACCGCCCGCGAGTTCGTAATCCTGCTGCCGTTCGTGCTGCTGGCGATTGCCCTCGGCCTGTTCCCGAGCGTGCTGATCCTGAGTTGGGTCGAGCCGAGCATCGCCGGGTGGGTCGAAAACCTGAGCGTGCTTAAAAAATAGGCAACCTGCCGGGTTGGCAGGCGTCGCCGCCACCGCCGCCACCGCCACGGGTGGCCCCCCGTGGCGGAATCGCCACTTGGGTTGACGCGACACTTATAATGTAAAATTGTTCACATTTCTTACGATCGGTCGAAACCCCATTCGGTGCAACACGTCCTGCTCGACATTGATGCCCGGCGCGACCTCGATCAGCTCGACGCCGTCCGCGGTCAGTTGAAACACGGCCCGCTCCGTCACGTACAGCACCCGCTGGCCCTTCCGTCGGGCGACCGGGCCGCTGAACGAAATCTGCTCCACGGCCGGCACGAACTTCCGCACCCGGCCCTCGCGGACGATCCGCAGCTTCCCGCCTTCGACTTCCACCTCCAATCCGTCGGACGTGAACGTCCCACAGAACACGACCGTCCGCGCGGTCTGGCTGATGTTCACGAACCCGCCGACGCCGGCCACGCGGCTGCCGAACCGGGAGACGTTCACGTTGCCGGTCGCGTCGATCTGGGCCGCGCCGAGGGCGGCGAAGTCGAGGCCGCCGCCGTCGTAGAAGTCGAACTGGCTCGGCTGGTCGATCACCGCCTGCGGGAACGCGGCCGCCCCGAAACTCAGCCCGCCGGCCGGGACGCCGCCGATCGGCCCGCTCTCGACCGTCAGCGTCACGCGGTCGAGCAGCTTCCGCTCCGCGGCCACCCTCGCGATCCCCTCCGGCATCCCGATGCCGAGGTTCGCGATGTCGCCGGGCCGCAGTTCGTCGCATGCGCGGATGGCAATGATGCGCCGGGCGTCGGGCGGCATCGTCGCGAACTCGTAGTCGATGTCGAGGCCCGGCTCGCCGTAGGCCGGGTTGAAGGCTTCCGCGAACGTCTGGTCGTGCTCCCCGTCAACCGCGACGACGATCCGGTCGATCAGGATTCCCGGCACGCGGACGTGCTTCGGGTCGGCGGGGCGGTCGAGCAACTTCTTCACCTGGGCGATGACCGTCCCGCCGCTGTTCCGCGCGGCCTGCGCCATCGGCAGCACCTCGCCGAGGATCGCCTCCTCGTCCATGACGAGGTTGCCGTGCGGGTCGGCGGCCGTGCCGCGGATGAGCGCGACGTGGATGGGGAACGCCTTGTAGAGCAGCCAAGGTCGGCCGCCGAGTTCGACCCGCTCGACGAGCGGCTCCGCCGCCCGGCCGTTCAACCGGCCGCCGGAAATGGCGGGGTCGATGAACGTGCCGAGGCCGACGTGCGTGACGCACCCCGGCCGCCCCGCGGCGATGTCGCGGTAGAGCTGGCAGACGACGCCCTGCGGAAAGTTGTACGCCTCGATCTTCTCGTCCACGGCGAGGCGGCCGATCTTCGGCACGAGGCCCCAGTGCCCGCCGACGACGCGGCGGAGCAGCCCCTCGTGGCCGAGGTGGTTCAGCCCGCGCGTCTTGCCGTCGCCTTGTCCGGCGGCGTACACGAGCGTGAGGTCGCGCGGCCGCCCGGTGGCAAGGAACCGGCGTTCGAGGGCGGCGGTGAGGCTTTCCGGATGGGCCGCGCCGACGAACCCTCCGGAAGCGACGGTCTGCCCGTCGGCGATGAGCGCCACGGCGTCGTCGGCGGAAGAGAGGAGGCGGTCGCGGCGGGGCATGCGACTGTTGTAGAAACGCGAAAGCCCAGGCACGGCCGTGCCTGGGCTTTCACGGGAAAAGAAAGACCTACTTCTTCGCCATCCGGCTCATCGCCGCGACGCGGGCGGCCATCTTCGACTTCGTCGCCTTCTCCGCGTCGTTCGACGCCGGCAGCGCGTCCGCCTTCGACCGCTCGGCCGCGATCAGCGCCGCCGTCACGTCGTCCTTCTTGCGGGCGAACTGCGTCAGCACGTTCACCACGTTCTTCGCCACCTGCGCGAACCCGCCGTCGATGAAGAACGTCCGCGTCTCGCCGCCGTGCTTGATCCGCAACTCGCCCGGCCCGAGCTGGCCGACGAACGGCGAGTGGTTCGCCATCACGCCGAACTCGCCGTCGAACAGCGGCAGCACCACCATGTCCGCGGCCTCGTCCAGCACCGCCCGCTCGGGGGTGACGACGACCACCTTCAGCGTTTTGCCCGTGGTATCGGCCATTTGAGACTCGGGTATGTCGGGTATCGGGTTTCGGGTATCGCAGAACCGGACACCGGGCGGGTCGCTTGTTTGCGAAACCCGAAACCCGATACCCGATAGACCCGATGTCCTACTTGCCGCCGGTCGCCTTCTTCAGCGCCTCTTCCGCCTGGGCCGCCGCTTCCTCGATCGTGCCGACGTACATGAACGCCGACTCCGGCAGGTGGTCCCACTTGCCGTCCGCGATCTCCTTGAAGCTGCGGATCGACTCCTTCAGCGGCGTCACGTTCCCCGGCTTGCCGGTGAACGCCTCGGCCACGATGAACGGCTGCGACAGGAACCGCTCGATCCGCCGGGCGCGGGCCACGACCTGCTTGTCCTCTTCCGACAACTCGTCCACGCCGAGGATGGCGATGATGTCCTGCAGTTCGCGGTAGCGCTGGAGAATCCGCTTCACCCGGTCCGCGACGACGAAGTGCTCCTCGCCGACGATGGCCGGGTCGAGCAGGCGACTGTTCGACGCGAGCGGGTCGATGGCCGGGTAGATGCCCTTTTCCGAGATGGAGCGCTCGAGGTAGATGAACGCGTCCAGGTGCTGGAACGTGTTGGCCGGGGCCGGGTCGGTCGGGTCGTCGGCCGGGACGTACACGGCCTGCACGGACGTAATCGCCCCCTTCGCCGTCGAGGTGATCCGCTCCTGCAACTCGCCCATCTCGGTGGCGAGCGTCGGCTGGTAGCCCACGGCGCTCGGCATCCGGCCGAGGAGGGCCGACACTTCCGACCCCGCCTGACTGAACCGGAAGATGTTGTCTACAAACATGAGCGTCTCAGCGCCCGTTGCGTCGCGGAACCACTCGGCCATCGTCAGCGCCGACAGCGCGACCCGGAGCCGCGCGCCCGGCGGCTCGTTCATCTGGCCGAACACCATCGCCGTGCTCTCGAGCACCTGCTTGGCGTCCGCCCCCACGCCGGTCTTCGTCTCCTGCATTTCCAGCCAGAGGTCGTTCCCCTCGCGGGTCCGCTCGCCGACGCCGGCGAACACCGAGTACCCCTTGTACACCTTCGCGATCCGTGAGATGAGTTCCTGCAGAATGACCGTCTTGCCGAGGCCGGCCCCGCCGAACAGCCCGGCCTTGCCGCCCCGCGCGAGCGGGGTAAGCAGGTCGATGACCTTGATGCCGGTCTCGAGGATTTCGGACTTCGGCGACAGCTCGTTGAACTTCGGCGGCTCGCGGTGGATCGGCCGCTTCTCGTCGGCCTTTACCGGGCCGCGGCCGTCGATCGGCTCGCCGAGCAGGTTGAAGACGCGGCCGAGCGTGCCGTACCCGACCGGCACGGACAGGGCCGCCCCGGTGTCGGTGGCCGACATGCCGCGGACGAGGCCGTCGGTGCTGCCGAGGGCGACGCACCGGACGCGGCTGCCGCCGAGGTGCTGCTGGACCTCGCCGGTCAACCCGATGGCGACGCCGCGGGTGGCGTCCTCGATCCGGAGGGCGTTGTAAATCTCCGGCAGGTGGCCGTCCTCGAACTCCACGTCGAACGTCGAGCCGATGATCTGCACGATTTTGCCGGTCTTCTGCGCGGTAGCAACCATGTATGACTCTCCCCGGTATGTTGTCTTCGGCGAACGGCACGGCGTAAGCGTGCCGGTGTTCTGTCTGCTGCCGCCACCGGCACGCTTACGCCGTGCCGTTCGCCTTGGGCACGAGAAAGCTCAGGTGGTGGGCGGCGTGCGTCAGTTGCAGCCGCGTCGCCGTCGCCTTGTCCATCGGCCCGAAGAACGGCGACGGGACGATCGGCCCCGCGTGGTCCCGGAACCGCTCGGCCGCCCCCTTCAGCTTCGCGACCGCGCCGGCGTCGTCCCCGTCGGACGGCTTCACGGACGCCGGGTCGGTCATGCCGCCGGGCGGGAAGCCGTTCGCCAGCACCTTCCTTAACTGCCCCGGCCCGACCGTGTTCCGGGCGAGCCACATTAACCCTCGCACGGGCAACGGGGCCTCGCTAAATCCGTCGAGCGGGCAGGTCATCCAGAACGCCAGGTGGTGGCAGCACTGGCTCAAGTCCCAGTTGCCCGCCCGGTCATAGCCCTTCTCAAGCAGGTTGTCCGCATCGCGAACAACGTCGTCGAGGGTGTCGAACTTCAGCGCTCGCCGGGTCACGCTCATCCGCCGAACTCGAACGGCATCTTGCCGTACTTCTTGAACACGTTCCCGTACACCTCTTTGTCGAGGTTCTTCTTGCAGATGCGGATGAACTCCTTCCGGCCGCCGAGGAAGTCGATCACCCAGAGCGACTGCCGGCCGGCCTTCACCACGAACCCGCCGATCAACCGGTGGTACGTGACGCTCTCGATGTCCTCCCACCGCATCAGGCCGACGCTGCCGAACACGCCGCGGCCGCCGAGGCCGTCGTCGTAGATCACGACGTTGCGGAGGAACGCCTCCAGCACGCCGGCGAACCCGATCAGCGTGAACAGCACCGCGGCCCCGTACAGAATCCAGAGGCCGAGGGCGTCGTACGGGATCACGTTCGCGACCATGAGCACCGTCCCGACGACGGACCCGACGCCGCAGACCAACACGAACGCGGCCATGATCCGGTAACCGAGACCGTACTGCATGACCACGTCGCCGTCGGCCGTGTAGCTCCGGCGGCCGCGGAACACGAGCGCCGCGAGGGCCATCATTGCGAGCATGAAGAGGAAGCCGCCGCCGACGACGACCCCGCCGCCGATTGCCCCGAGACCCGCTTGTGCGAGGATCATGGCTACCCCCCGGCCGCTTCTTACTTCAGCGCCTCGCTGCCCGCGATCAGCTCGCTGATTTCCTTCGTGATGTTCGCCTGCCGCGTCCGGTTGTACTCGCGGGAAATCTCTTTAATCAGGTCCCCGGCGTTCTCCGTCGCGGCCTTCATCGCGACGCGGCGGGCGATCTGCTCGCTCACGGCCGCGTCGAGGAAACACTTGAACAGCCGCACCTTGAACGCGACCGGCACGAGGTTGTTTAGAATCTCCGTCGCGTCCGGCAGGAACTCGTAGTCCGCCTTCGGCCCGGCCGCGGCGGTCGTCGCCGCCGTCGGCACGCTGGCCAGCGGCAGGAGTTGTTCGACCACCGGCGTCTGGCGGGACGCGGTGACGAACTTCTGGTAGCAGACGTACACCGCGTCCACCTTGCCGCCGACGTAGAGGTCGATGTACTTCTGTGCGATCTCGTCCACCTGCTCGAACGCCGGCTTGTCCTCGAACTGCTGGTACTGGGCGGCCATCGGCACGCCCTGGAACTTGAAGAACGTCGCGCCGCGGCGGCCGGACACTTCCAGGTCGAAAGGGACGCCGTCGGCCCGCAGTTGGCGGATCTTCGCCTGGGCTTCCCGCAGGATGCCGCCGTTGTACCCGCCGCACAGCCCGCGGTTCGAGGTGCAGACTAACAGTAACACCTTTTGAACCTTCGGCCGCACCGCGAGCAGCGGGTGGCTGACCTCGCCGGCGCTCTGGCTGAGGTCGGCGGCGAGTTCGGCGATCTTCTTCGTGTACGCCTCGGCCTCGGTCGCCCGGTCGAGCGCCTTCTTGAACCGCGCCGTGGCGATGAGTTCCATCGTCTTCGTGATCTTGCGGATGTTCCGCACCGCCTTGCGGCGTTTCACGAGTAAGCGCAGGTTGGCCATTGGGGTTAAGCTCGCTTTGGCGAACGGCACGGCGTAAGCGTGCCGGTATTCCACACTGCCACAACCGGCACGCTTACGCCGTGCCGTTCGCCTGTCAGACCGGCACGCTTACGCCGTGCTGTCGCCACAACTACGCCTTGAACTGCGGCTGGAACGTCGCGATCGCGTTGTCGAGCCGCTTCACCACCTCGTCCGTCATCTTCTTGTCCTTCGCCAGTTGCTCGCGGACCTCCGGCATCTGCTCCCGGACGAAGGTGAGGAACTGCGACTCCCACGCCTTCACCTTCTTGCGGTCCACCTTGTCCAGCGCCCCGCTGTTCCCGGCGTAGATGATCATCACCTGGTCCAGCACCGGCAGCGGCTTGTATGCGTCCTGCTTCAGAATCTCGACCATCCGGTAGCCGCGGTCGAGCTGCTGCTGCGTCACCTTGTCGAGTTCCGTGCCGAGTTGGGCGAACGCCTCCAACTCGCGGAACGCGGCGAGGGCGAGCTTCAACCCGCCGGCGACCCGCTTGTCCTTCATCGCGCCGATCTGGGCGTTCCCGCCGACGCGGCTGACCGAGATGCCCACGTCCACGGCCGGCAGCACGCCGGCGTTCTTCAGGTCCGGCTGCAGGTAAATCTGACCGTCGGTAATGGAGATTACGTTCGTCGGGATGTACGCCGACACTTCGCCTTCGAGCGTCTCGATGATCGGCAGCGCGGTCAGCGACCCGCCGCTGGTCCCGATCTTCGCCAGCTTGTGGCCGGGGAACTTCGCGAGGTCGTGGCTCTCGGCGTGCTCCTTGTCGAGCGGCCCCTTGTAGACCTTCCCGGCCTCGCCGCTGTTCCGCTTCCGCGTCGGGTCGGCTTCGGCGTTCACGGCCCAGTCGTCCTGCACCTTCGCGGCGTCGGCGTCGTTCGGCACGATCACGTACCGCTCGGCCATCTTCGCGGACCGTTCGAGCAGGCGGCTGTGGCAGTAGAACACGTCGCCCGGATAGGCTTCCCGACCCGGCGGCCGACGCACGAGCAGCGACAGCTGGCGGTACGCGGCGGCTTGCTTCGACAGGTCGTCGTACACGACGAGCGTGTCCTTGCCTTCCTCGTACATGAAGTACTCGGCCATCGCGCACCCGGCGTAGGGGGCGATGTACTGCAACGGGGCGGCGTCCGACGACGACGCGACGACGACGATCGTGTAGTCGAGCGCCCCGGCCTCGCGGAGCTTCTCGACGACGGCCGCGATCTTCGACTCCATCTGCCCGCACGCGACGTACACGCAGATGACCTTCTCTTCCTTCTGCGCCAGGATCGCGTCGATGGCGATCTGCGTCTTGCCGGTCTTCCGGTCGCCGATGATGAGTTCCCGCTGGCCGCGGCCGACCGGCGTCATCGCGTCCACGGCCTTCAGGCCCGTTTGCAGCGGCTGCTTCACCGGCTGCCGGTCCACGATGCCGGGGGCCGGGCTTTCGAGGGCACGGCGCTTGTCCGTGATGATCGGCCCCTTGCCGTCCACCGGGTTGCCGAGCGGGTCCACGACGCGGCCGACGAGGGCCGGGCCGACCGGCACGCTGAGCAATTGCCCGGTCGTGCGGACCTCCATCCCCTCGCGGACCTTCAGGTAGTCCCCCATGATGATGACGGACACCGAATTCTCTTCCAGGTTGAACGCGAGGCCCTTCACCCCGGCGTCCGGGAAGTCCACCATCTCGCCGGTCATGACGCCGGACAGCCCGTAGCAGCGGGCGATGCCGTCGCCGACTTCCAGCACCTGGCCGACCTCGCGGGCCTCGGCCTTCTGGCCGAACTTCGCGATCTGGTCGGTCAAAACCTTGACGATCTCGCCGGCGTTAATTTTGGAGGACATAGCTCGTGCCTCGCTCCATCAGTTGTGCGCGGAGGGTTTGGATGCGGGTGCGGACGGACGTGTCGATGACGCGGTCGCCGATCTGCACGATCAGCCCGCCGATCAGGTCCGGCTCGACGACGGGAACGATCACCGGCGTCTTCTTCAGGCTCTTCTCGAGGGTCGTCTTCAACTTGTTCTTTTGGTCGTCCGTGAGGGGCACGGCCGACTTCACCGTGACGCGGACGCGGCCGGCCTGCACGTCCCGCAGGTCGCGGTAGACGCCGGCGATCGACCGGAGCAGTCGCAGCCGGTTGTTCTGGTTCAGCACGCCGAGCAGGTTGCGGACCGGCTCGGACGCGGACGCGAACGCCTCGGCGATGGCCGGCTCCTTCTGCCGCTTGCCGACGGTCGGGTTGTTCAGGAACGCCTCGACCTCCGGCTTCGCCGCGAGGACGTTGCGGACGAGGTCGTCGAGTTCCGCGCCGACCTCGTCCCGTTGGTTGGCCTTCGCCGCGACGCCGAGCAGCGCCTCGGCGTAGACGCGGGCCAACCGGCTGCGGACGACGCCTTCGTCGAGGACGGTATCGTGGGTTTCGGCCATGAGTTCTTCCCGTTCGCCCGCGATTCCCCACGGACGTTCGTCCGTGGGCTTCGCCCAATACTTAGTTCCGCGACGGCTGTGCCTTGAGTTCCGCCAGCGCCTCGTCCACCAGCGAGCGGTGGTCGTCGGCGCTCAGGTTCTTCTTCACGGCCTTCGTCGAGAGCAGGGTCGCGAGGTCCACGGCCTTCTGGTAAATCTCCTGCAAGGCCGCGTCCTTCGCCGCGTCGATCTCCCGCTTCGCCCGGTCGCGCTCCGTCGCCGCTTCCTTCTGGCCCAGCTCCCGCTCCTTCGCCCGCAGGGCGTCGGCGTCGCGGCGGGCTTCTTCCAGCATCGCCCGAACCTTGTCGTTCGCGGTCGCGAACTCGGCGGCCAGTTTCGCGGAGACCTCTTCCGCCTCCCGCTTGGCCCGCTCGGCCGCGTCCTTAACGGCGGACAGCATCTCCTCCCGCTTCTGCAAACCGGCCGAGATATTGGGCCAGGCGAAGAAGTAGAGGATGAGGAACAGGAGCACGAACACGGCGATGGTGTAAAGGCTCAGGTCCCACCGCTTCGGCAGGTCGATGAACGCGGTCGGGTCCTTCTCGTGCCCGTCGCCGGCCTTCGTCTCGGCGACCGTGCCCGCGCCGGTCACGCCCTTCGCTTCCGCGGCGGCGAACGGCGTCGTCGCCACGAAGGCGAGCAGCACGAACAGCGCCGCGGCGGCCAGTCGTTTTGCGAACATGATTCCACCTCCGGGAAACGAGTGGTTCGAGGCCCCGGCTCGTTAGTTGCCCACGAAGATGGTGACGAGGCAGAGGATCAGGCTGAGAATCCCGGCCCCTTCGACCAGCCCGCCGACGATCAGCATGGCCGTCTGGATCGTGCCGGCTTGCTCCGGCTGGCGGGCGATGCCGCTCATGGCCGCGTTGCCGATGAGGCCCAGGCCCAGGCCGATGCCGAGGACGCTCAGGCCCATGCCGATGGCGGCGGCGCTGCCCGCGCCGGCGGCGGCGAACGCCAGGTTGCCGGAGCAGAGGACCAGGAGCAGAGCACCGAAGAGCGGGAGGATGCGACGCTGCATGATACGACTCGTCCTTTCGAGGAAAACGGAGGGTTTCGGGTCAGTGGGCCGGGTGCTTCGCCAGGCCGATGAAGATCGACGTGAGAAGCGTGAACACGAACGCTTGCAGCCCGGCCACGAACAGTTCGAGGCAGCTCAGGGCGACGGAGAGCAGGACGCTCACCGGGGTAATCACGTAATACAGCCAGCCCGGCGCGTCGTAGAGGTAGCCGCCCATCGGGTCGGACACCGGCCGCGAGACGTAGCTGATGAAGAACAGGATCATGAACAGGGCCGTGTGCCCGGCCAGCATGTTCGCGAACAACCGGATGGCGAGGACCGCGAGCCGGATGAACGCCGTCGCGTACTCGAGGACCGCCATGCCGACGGTAATCATGAACCCCATCGCGCGGATCGCCGGGCCGCCTTCCAGGTGGATGTGCGGCACGAACGACTTGATGTACTTCGGCAGGCCCATCTCCTGAATCCCGGCGACGTGGATGACCACGAACGCGCACAGGGCCAACGCGAACGTCACGGCGATGCTCGCCGTCGCCGACCCGAGGAACGGGATCATGCCGAGCAGGTTCACCAAGAAGATGAACAGGAACAGCGTCGTCAGGAACGGCACGTACTTGTCGGCCTCGTCGTGCAGGCCGGGCTTCGCGATCTTCTCGCGGACGAAGTAGAGCAGCGACTCCAGCATGTTCCACAGCTTGCCGCGGGGGTTCTGCCCGGTGGCCATCTTCTTGCCGAGCCAAATCATCGCGACGGCGACGAGCAGGGCGGCCAGGGCCAGGAAGACGTGGAACTTCGTGATCTGGTAGCCGGCGATCTTCGGCAGGTGGAGGTGCAGGCCGAGAGATTCAAACAGTTCGATTTCGGGGTTGTCGATGACGTGGTGGAACGGGTCGATGTCGAGCGGCTTGCCTGGCGTGGCGGCGTGAGCCATAGGAGGTCAACCCTTCCGGCCGACGCCTCCCCGTCCGACCCAGCCGGGCTTCGCGAGAACGAAGACCTCGGCGGCCAACGTGGAGAGGTAGGCCACTGCTATCAAGAGCCAGAGGGCCAACCCGGCGGTCGGCTCCCAGTTCAGTCCGAAGAACGCGAGACACCCGCCGCCGAAGGCGACCGTCATCCGAAGGAGGGCGGTCGCGATCATCCCGACGGCCGACCGTTTCGGGTCGTGGGCCATCAGCCGCCGCATCCACCACAGCGAGAGGGCGGCGGCCGGCCACACCACCACCACCGCGAGGACCGCCGCGAGCATCAGTCCGGGGGCGGTCCAAATTTCGAGGGCCGGGGCGACCGCGAGTATCGCCAAACTCGGCAGCGAAATCCAAGCATAATCCCGGCGGTTCACGGCTTTTGTTCCGATTTCGCGAATCGGACCAGGTGAACCATGCCGACCAGCAACCCGAGCGGGGCGAGGATCAACGTCGCCCACGGGACGGTGTTCAGCGTGCCGATCAGGTAGTCGATCAGCACGCCGACCAGGGCGAAGCCCACCATCTCGGACCCGACGACCACCGCGCCGGTTTTCATCGATTTCGGCTTCGTCTCGGCCATTCACCACCTCGCGGGTGGTGTAGTAACTCGTTGTCTGTTGGCATTATCAAAGGGGTGAAAAAATCGTCAACGGGACTTTGTGAATTTTTTCACAAAGTCATCGGGCCTCTCCCGCTTTCGCGGAAGCAGCTTCCAGAGGTCGTGGCCGAGGTGAGCGGGAGAGGTTTCGCCCGCCAAAAAATCGACAAAGATGCAGAACAATTCCCAAATCGCGTTGACAGACTTAACCGACTTTTTTTACACTACTTGTGTTGAGACAGGGAAGGTTCAAAGAACTGCCGTTGTCGCCGGACGCCCCACCCGATTCGCTGACGCCGCGTCAGTATCTCCCGAACCCGTTTCGGGTCAACGGCATTAGACGAATAGAATATCTAGTACCCGTACAGCACATCCGGGACGGACCCCGGCCGGTGGCTTGAATGCCGCGGTTATTTGTGGTGTCTTTTGACACCCGTTCGCTCTTTTGCCGGAATAATATTCAGGCGAGAGCCGTTCCCGTTGAAAAAACACTCTCCTTCCGACGACCCCGAGCGCACTGTGAAATCGATTCCCGTACCTTCCGTCGCCAAGACCACGAAGAAGCCGAAGGCCGCGGCCGCTCGCGCGTCCAAGCCGACGCGACGTAAGCCCGTTAAGCCGCTAAAGCCGCAAAAGGTACGGAAGCCCCTCAAGGCGGCCGCGCGGATCGTGAAGCCGAAGCCGGCCGCGAAGCTCGTGGCGAAGGCCGTGAAGCCGGCCGCGCCGGTGAAGAAGGCCCCACCGGTCCCCACGCCCCCGGCACGGGTGACGAAGCCCGTCGTCAACGGCAGCCACAAGCCGACGAAGCCGGAAGGGAAGAACGCCCGCCCGGCCCCCGCGCCGCTGAAGGTCATCGAGACGCCGATCCCGGCCGACAAGGACCTGTCCACGAAGACGAAGGCCGCGGCGAAGGACCGCATCTTCCTGATGGTCCCGGACCCGCACTGGCTGCACGCCCACTGGGAACTGACGATGCAATCGGTCCAGCGGGCCGAGGCGTCGCTCGGCCAGGACTGGCACGGGGCGAAGCCGATCATCCGCCTGTTCGACGTGACCTCGCAGGACACGACCAGCACGAGCGAGGCGGCCGTGCGGGACATCGTGATCCACGGCGGGTGCAGCCACTGGTACATCGACGTGCCGCAGCCCCCGCGGAGCTACCGGGCGGACATCGGCTACCTGTCCCGCCGCGGCGACTTCAAGGTGCTGGCCCGGTCGAACGTCGTCACACCGCCGAAGGCCGGGGCGAGCGAGGCGCTCGAGGACAACTGGCAGACCGACGTGGACGAGATGACGGCCGAGCGGTTGCTCGCCATGTCCACCGGGTTCGAGACCACCGACGGCCCGCCGCAGCTCCGCGAGCTGTTCGACGAGCAGCTCAAGCGGACCGGCAAGGACAGCATGTTCGGCACGGGCGCGGTACTGCCGGAGAAGTTGAAGAAGTTCGACTTCACCATCGACGCGGAACTGATCGTCACCGGGAAGACCGACCCGTCGGCCCACGTGACGCTCCAAAACGAGCCGGTGAAACTGCGGCCGGACGGGTCGTTCACCATGCGATACGCCCTGACCGACGGCCGGCAAATCCTCCCGGCGGTCGCCGAGTCCGCGGACGGCATGGAGGAGCGGACGATCGTGCTGGCCATCGAGCGGAACACCAAGCACCTCGACCCGACGACGCACGACATGTACGGCGAGAACTAACCCCCTCGCCGCGGTTCGTAGACTATGCCCACGACCCCGCTCGTGGGCATTTTCGTTTCGCCAACCGACCGGTGACTTCATGGCCCGCACCCGTGCCGTCAACCCCCGCGACTACGTCGAGCCGGGGACCGGCTTCGCCCAGACCCTCGGGTACATCCTGTTCTTCCTCTCGACCGGCCTGGGCATGATCGTGTTCGCGGTCGCGACGTTCGGCGTCGGCCTCGTCATCATGCTGGTCGGCTTGGTGTTCTACTACCTGCGGTTGAAGGTCGCGCTCGCGCAACTCCGCGGGTCGGCCCTCCGCGTCGGGCCGAAGCAGTTCCCGGAGATATACGAGCACGTCGCCGACCTCGCCGACGCGCTCGACATGGACCCGCCGGACGTTTACATCGTCGAGAGCAACCAGCAGAATGCGTTCGCGGTGAAGATCGGCGCGAAGAAAAACGTCGTCCTGTTCGACGACATCGTGTTCGGGGCGAAGCAGACGAACAACGAGAACGTCCTGCGGTTCATCATCGCGCACGAGCTGGCCCACCACGCCCTCGGCCACACCGGGCTGATCCGCGCGCAGGTCAGCCTGCTCTACCGCCCGCTGTCCCGGCTCGACGAGCTGACGTGCGACGCCGTCGCCGCGGCGATGGTCGGGTACGACGCCGGGCGGGACGCGCTCAGCCTGCTCCTCGTCGGCCCACAACTGTTCGCGAGCGTGAACAAGGCCGCCCTGGAGCGGCAGGCGATTTCCGTGGAAGACGACCGGCTGACGAAGAAGGCCGAGAAGCAACTCTACTACCCGCTCATGCTCCGGCGGATCGCCCGGATGATCCCGGACGAGGACGCCGACCGCGAGGACGACCGGCCGTCGAAGTCGAAGTCCAAGGGCGGCAACCGCTACGAGGACGACGAAGAAGACGACCGGCGGTAAAGACCATGGAACGCCGCGACTTCCTCTCCGCGACGCCCGGCGGCACGCTCGCCCCGCTGATCCCGCTCCCGGCGGCGGAAGCGGGGGACTACCACCTGCTCCGCGTCTCCCGCCGGGCGATGGCGACGACGTTCGAGGTCGCGATCCCCTACGGCACGCCGCACGCCCTCGCCGCCGCGACGGCGGCGCTCGACCTCATCGACGACCTGGAAGACCAACTCACCGTCTACCGCGACCACAGCGAAGTCAGTCGGCTGAACGCGACCGCGGCGGGACGGCCCGTCGTCGTCGAGGAGAAGCTGTTCGACCTGTTGGCGTTCTCCGCCGGGCTGACGAACGACACGGCCGGGGCGTTCGACATCGCGACCGGGGCGCTCGTCAAGGCGTGGGGCTTCCATCGCCGCGAGGGCCGCGTGCCGTCGGCCGCGGAACGGTCCGACGCGATGGCGACGACCGGCTCGCGCCACCTGATGCTAGATGCCGGCACGCGGTCTGTAAAGTTCCGCGTGCCGGGGTTGGAGATCAACCTCGGGGCCGTCGGGAAGGGCTACGCCCTCGATCGTGCCGCGGGGTTGCTGAGATCGAAGTGGGGGATCGTGTCCGCGTTGCTGCACGGCGGCGGGAGTAGCGTATACGCCGTGGGCCGGCCGCCGAACGACGCCCGCGGCTGGCCGGTCGCCGTCCGCCACCCGTGGGACGACGCGCGGACGCTCGGCACCGTCCGCCTTCAAGACGAGGGCTTCGCCACGTCAGCGGCCACCTTCCAGCACTTCATCTACAATGGGAAGAAGTACGGCCACCTGCTCGACCCGCGGACCGGGTCGCCCGCGACCGGGACGGCCAGCGCCAGCGTGACGGCCCCGACGGCGGCGGAAGCCGACGCCGTCTCGACGGCGTTCTTCGTCCTCGGCCCGGCGGCCGCGGCCGAGTTCGCCCGGTCCCGCCCCCGGTTCGGCGGCCTGATGCTGGCCGACGGCGACGACCAACCCACGACGTTCGGCACGATGACGGACCGGCACGCGCCCCCGACCCTCCGCGAGACGTACCTGAACACGCTCGCTTACCCTGACTGAACGGCCCCCGATGACCCTCCCCATCCCGATCCAAGTCGTGTACGCCGGCCTCGTCGGCACGCTCCTGGCGCTCGTCGTCGCGACGGCGCAGCAGAAGTGGAAGCCGAAGGTCTTCTTCCTTCTCGCCCTGCGGCTGGCGATCGGCTGGCAGTTCCTGTTCGAGGGGCTGCACAAGATTCAGTCGCACTACGTCGGCGAGGTCGAGTCGAGCAAGCCGTTCAAGAGCGACCCGTACTTCAAGGAAGCCCCCGGCCCGCTCGCCGGGTTCATGCGGTCGATGAACGGCGACCCGACCAAGATCATCGCGGACAGGTTGGCCCAGAAGAAGCCGATGACGAGTTACGATTTCGCAAAACTCAACGAGGCGGAGCAGGCCGCGCTTTGCCACGACGAGGTTGCGAAGCAGCTCGACAGCATGGCCGACACCGCCGAGGCGACGACGCGGGACAACGCCAAGTCGCAGTTGGAGAAGGTTGCCGAGTTGCACGAGAAGGCGCTCAAGGACATCGCCGACACGGAGAAGAAGGACACCGACGCCGCGAAGGACCAAGCCGGGAAGGACGCGGCGAAGAAGAAGGCCGACGACGCCCGGAAGAAGGAGAACGAGGCGCACGCCGAACTGAAGGCACAGATCGAGAAGCGGGCGGCTACCGCGAAGGACATCGTGGCGGCGGAGATTCAAGCCGCGAAGGCCGAGTACGCCCGGTGGGTGTACGGCGTGGACCGGCGACCGCTGAAGATGACCCGCATCACCGGAGATGTGACGTTCACCGCCCCGCAGCGCCTGCACTACATCGAGATGTTGAAGAAGGAGAAGCAGGAGGCCGAGAAGCGGCTCGACGAGAACCTCGGCACGGGGTACGGCATCGACGTGAAGAAGGCCCAATCCGCCCGCGCCGACTACTGGAACGCCGAGGCGGAACTGGTCAAGGACATCGACGCCTTCGTCACGGAGTTGAAGACGAAGGTGAACGACGGCAAACCACTGGAGCCGTCGAAGGACATGACGATGACGCAGAAGAACGACTGGCTGACGCGGTGGTTCCTGGCCGTCGTCGGGGCGTTCATCCTGTTCGGGTTCCTGACGCGGATCAGTTGCGTGATGGCGGCCGGGTTCTTGCTGCTGACGTACCTGACGCACCCGCCGTTCCCGTGGTACACGCTGCCGCCGGGGACGGAGGGGAACCCGCTGTTCATCAACAAGAACGCGATCGAGTTCTTCGCGCTGCTGGCGCTGGCGTGCATGCCGACGGGCAAGTGGTTGGGGATCGACGCGCTGATTAGCTACGTCTTCCGCGGCAAGCCGAAGCCGGAGGCGGCGGCTTCTTGATTTAGCCGCCGGCCTGCCGGCGGGGTTCTGGGCGTCGCAAATCCCGCCGGCAAGCCGGCGGCTATATATCATCACCCGAACTTGAACACCTTCGCGGCCGTGCCGCCGAATACCTTCGCCTGGTCGTCCGCCGACAGGTGCGCCAACACCTCCCGCACCCGCTCGCGCTCGGCGCGGTAGCTCGCGCCGGTCGCCTTCCCGTCGTACCCGCCGCCGTACATGAGCCGGTCCGCGCCGAAGGCGTCCGTCAGTTGTCGCACCACCTTCGCCGGGTCGCGGTGTGGGTACTTGCTCCGGTCCGGCACGGACGACAACTTCATCACCACGTTCTTGTACTTCGCCCACCCGACGACGACGGCGTGTTCCTTCTCCGTCCCCTGGAACGGCCGGCCGAGGTGGTCGATCAGCACGCGGACGGCCGGGAAGTCCTTGATGTACCGCTCGAACCCCGGCGCGTACCGCGGCTCGAAGTGGACCTGTACCGCGAGGCCGAGTTCGCCGGCCAGCTTCCACATCGCCGCCAGCTCCGGCTTCTCGAACGGCGGCAGCCGGTCCGGGTTGTACGCATGAACCCGCGCCGCCACGAGCGTCACCTTCTTTGCCAGTTCCCGCATCCGCTTCCCCGTGTCCGGCCGCTCCGCGAAGAACAGGCACGTCCCCTTCAGCTTTTCCTTTCCGACCGTCAGGCAGTGTTCGAGGTAGCGGTGGTCGTCCTGGTACGGCTCCGGGTGGACGACGACGGCGCGGTCGAACCCGCCGTCGGCCATGCACTTCAACAGGTGATCCGGCGTCGCGGCGTCCGGCGGCTGGTACGGGCCGTCCTTGTGGTACGGGAACCGGGCGTCATCCTTGCCGGCGAAGCAGTGCAAGTGCGTGTCGATCACGAGCGGCTTCTCAGCGGCGACGGCGCGAGCCGCGAGCGCGGCGGCGGGAAGGGCGGCGAGGAAGTCGCGGCGGGTCGGCATCGGGTAGCCTCCGGCCGTCAGAACAGCCGCTTCTGGCGGCCGGTCGCGACGGCTTCAAACAGTTTCCGCTGCGGCGTGCTCGTTGGGAAGGACGAAAGTTCGGCCGGCCGCACCCACCGGCACTCGGCGTAGAAGTCCGACCGCGGCGTGCCCCGCGCGCTCGCGGCTTCGAGGGCCGTCATCGTGATGGCGAACCGCGTGACGCCGTGCTTCACGGTCAACAGTTCTTCCGACACGCTCACGGCGAGGCCGGTCAGTTCCTTCGCGATCCGGACGGCCGCGTCGTCCACCGTTTCGCCAGCGGCCGTCTCGGCGTGGGGGAATTCCCACATGTTCGCCCACCGGATCGCGGTCGGCGGTCGAAGGCACAGCAACACCTGATCGCGCCGGCGGATCACGACCGCGACCTCACGGCTCTCGATGACGGTGGGCGGTTTCTTCGCCGGCGGGATGACGCTCTGCAGCCCTTCGCGGTTCGCCACGCAGATTCCCGCGAGCGGACACAGTCCGCACCGCGGCGCGGCCGGCGTGCAGACCGTCGCGCCCAGTTCCATCACGGCCTGGTTGAAGTCGCCGACGCGACGGTCCGGCAGCACGGCCGCGGCCGCTTCCCAGACCCACGCCTTGCCCTGGCCCTCCCGCGGGTCGCCGCGGTAGCCGAACAACCGGGCGAGCACACGGAGGCTGTTCGCCTCGACGATCGGCAGCTTCCGCTCGAACGCCTGCGACAGCACCGCGCCGAGAATGTACCGCCCGACGCCGGGGAACGCGGCCCACGCCGCCGAGTCGTCCGGGAAGACGCCACCGTGGTCCGCGACGACTCGCTTCGCCGTCGCGTGCAGGTGTCGGGCGCGGCGGTAGTAACCCAGGCCCTCCCAGAGCTTCAGCACGGCCTGTTCGTCGGCCGCCGCCAGCGCCTGGACCGTCGGGAACGCCGTGAGGAAGCGATGGAAGTACGGCACGACGGCCGCCACCGTCGTCTGTTGGAGCATGACCTCACTGACCCAGACGCGGTACGGGTCGCGGTCGGCCCGCCAGGGTAAATCCCGCTGGTGGCGGTCGAACCACGCGAGCAGCTTCCGGCGTAGTACGGGGAGCGTCCGGTTCGACCAACCCGGCGGGAGTGGGAACGACATGGCGGGTGGGGGAAACGAAAAAGGCTCCCGACGGCAAGCCGCCGGAAGCCTTCGGGAGAGACGGACCTCGTTAGCGGGGCCGCCGCATGTACTTCCGCAGGATGTCGCTGGCCGCGTTCGACGAGTCCTCGCGGCTGAGAACCTTCTTCTCCCCGCTGCCCGGCGGCGGGGTTTCTTCCTTCTTCGGCGTGCCGTCCGGGTTGATGCCTTGCATCTCGAACACCGTGCTGCCTTCCGGCACGCTCGACTCGTCGCCCATGCCGAGGAGCATGGCCGCGATGTCGTCCTCGCTGTCGCTCCCGGAGGACGCCGGCGGGCCGGGGATCGGTTGCGGCTTCTCGGCCTTCTGGACCGGCTTCGTCGTCGTCGAGCCGGGCTTCGCGCCGGCGGCCGCCTTGAGCTTGTCGGCTTCCGGCGTGTTCGTCAGGTTCAGGGCGTCGGGCAGCGGGGTCGAGTCGGACGGGCGGGGGAGGACGATCTGGATGTTGAAGTCGAGCGGGCCGACGCGGACGCGGACCCCGTTGGCCACCTCGAGTTCGGCGTTCGGCTCGATCTGCTCCTCGTCCACGAACGTGCCGTTCGTGCTGCCGTAATCCTTGAGGAAGACCTTCCCGCCCTTGACCAGGATCGCGCAATGTTGCTTGCTGATCGCCTGACTGGCCGGGCGGAGCTGGCACTGGGGATCGCGACCGATAACGAATTGCTGGCTGACCACCGGAATCACCTTCCCCTGGTGAACCCCACTGGCTACCACCAAACTCACTTTCATAGGACTTCCTTCTGGCAAACCGCGCCGCGCCGAACCACGCGGGAGAGGGTTTGTCAAAGGTCGGTCGGGGACCGGCGCGAGTACCGGTGCGACAGACGCGGACGAGTTGTAAACGTCGTGAGCGGAAGGCGAAGACGCTCGTAGTATACCATCGGGCGAAATCGTCTCCCTCTACGAGCATCTTATTTCACGGCCCCTTCAACATGCAATGGAAATCTGCCAAACCCGGTAAACTTTCCCGGCTGGGCAAACTGATCGGCTCGATCGCCCTGGCGGTCGTACTCGCGTCGGGTTGTTCGGACAGTTCCGCCCCGCCGCCGGCCGCGAAAAATCGGCAGCCGTTTGCCGGCGTGAAAGTGAAGGTCGGCTGTGCCGACCCGCGGGTCGCCGTCGAACTCGCCCGCCGGGCCGGGCCGTGGTCGCAGCGGACCGGGGCGGCGGCGACGGTCGAGCCGGGGCTGCCGGCCGACGCGGACGTGGTGGTCATCCCGCCCCGCGAACTCGGGGCGTGGGTGGCGAAGAACGACGCGAAGCCCGTTCCGGAAGAGATTCGCGGATCGACGCACCCGCTCCAGTGGCCGCGGCTGTTGACGATCTCGGCCGAGCGGCTGGCCGGGTGGGGCGGCGACGCCCGCGCGATCCCGCTCGCGGGCGAGGCGTACGTCCTCATCTATCGGGCCGACCGGTTCGCAGACCCGAAGGCCGCACCGGACTACGCGGCGAAGTACGGCCGCCCGCTCGCCCCGCCGGCGACGTGGGAAGAGTTCGCCGACGTGGCGGAATTCTTCGCCGACCGCGGCCAACCGAGCCTCCCCGCGCCGGCGGAGCAGCCGCACCGCGCCCTCCGCGAGTTCCACATGGTCGCGGCCTGCTACGACCGGCTCGTCGTGGGCGGGACGACGGCCACGGCCGAGCGGGTCGAGTCGAAGTCGGACACGTCGGCCGCGGAGATGCTCGCGTTCCACCACGCCATCGACACCGGCGAGCCGCGGCTGCGGAAGCCGGCGTTCGTCGAGGCCGCGCGGTGGGTGAAGCGCACCGCCCGCTGCCGGGCGGCCGGGCCGGGGGACAACCCCGCGGCGGCGGTCGCCACGGGGCCGGCGGTCCTGGCCGTCGTCTCGCTCGCAGAACTCGGCCGGCTTCCGAAAGAGGGTGCGGCCGCGCCGCCGACCATCGGGGTCGCGCCGCTACCCGGAACGAAGGTCTGGTTCGACCCGAAGGACGGCCAACCGAAACCGCCCGGCGACAAGGTGAAGGGGGTGAACTACATCCCGTACTTCGGCGAGGGCGGGTGGGTGGCCGTCGTCCGGAACTCGTGCCAGAACCCCGACGCCGCGTTCGACCTACTTAGCGACCTGTCCGGCCTGAGCCGCAGCGCGGAGTTGCTGAGCGAACCGGCCCTCGGCTTCGGCCCGTTCCGCGCGGAGCACCTCGACGAGGCCCGCGAGGCGATCTGGCAGCGGTACGGTTTCGACGCGGAGCGGAGCCGCCAGCTGGCGAGCGCGATCCGGCACTACGTCGGCATCGGCATGGCGAATCAGGTCGTCGCCCCGCGCGGCGCGGACCAGCAGGAACTGATGACGCTCCTCGCGTCTGAGGTCCGCAAGGTCGGGACCGGTGCGGCGTCGCCGGAGGACGCGATGAAGGCGGCCGACGCCGCGTGGCGGAAGGCGGACGCCGCCCGCCCGGCCGACGCCCTCCGCGCGGAACGGCGACAGGCCGCGGGCCTTCGTTGAATAAACAGTTGCACCGGCCGCGACGCGGCGATAACGTCAGGCGTCGCCCCGGAGGTTCCCCATGCGATTCGCCCTCTCCGCGATCGCCCTTGTTGTTTGCGCGTCCCTCGCCGTCGCGGCCCCGCCGAACGTCGTCCTCTTCTTCGCCGACGACCTCGGCTACGCCGACCTCGGGTGCTTCGGCGCGACGAAGTGGAAGACGTCGAACCTCGACCGCATCGCATCCGAGGGCGTCCGGTTCACCGACTTCCACGTCTCCCAGCCGGTCTGTTCCGCGTCGCGGTGCAGCCTGCTCACCGGCTGCTACGCCAACCGCCTCGGGATCCACGGCGCGCTCGGGCCGCAGGCAAGGCACGGGATCCACGCGAACGAGACGACGCTCGCCGAGGTGCTGAAGGCGAAGGGCTACGCGACCGGCATGGTGGGCAAGTGGCACCTCGGCCACCACCCGCAGTTCCTGCCGACGAGGCACGGGTTCGATTCTTATCTTGGGCTGCCGTACTCGAACGACATGTGGCCGCACCACCCGGAGGCGAAGAAGGGCGCTTACCCGAAGCTCCCGCTCATCGACGGCGACAAGGTCATCGACCACGACGTGACGGCCGAGGACCAGGCGCTCCTTACTGCGAAGTACCGCGACCGGGCGGTGCAGTTCATTCAGGAAAACAAGACGAAGCCGTTCTTCCTCTACTTCGCGCACACGTTCCCGCACGTCCCGCTGTTCGTCGGCGAGAAGTTCCGCGGCTCCTCCGTTGAAGGCGGGGTCTACGGCGACGTTCTCCAGGAGTTCGATTCCGCCGTCGGCGACGTGCTGGCCGCGCTCAAGGCCGCGGGGGTCGAGGACAACACGCTCGTCATCTTCACCAGCGACAACGGCCCGTGGCTGAGCTACGGCAACCACGCCGGCACGAAGGGGCCGCTCCGCGAGGGGAAGGGGAGCGTGTGGGAAGGAGGCGTCCGGGTCCCGTTCGTCGCGAAGTGGCCGGGCAAGATTCCGCCGAAGAGCGTGCAGACCGAACCCGCCATGACCATCGACCTGCTGCCGACCATCGCGAAGCTCGCCGGGGCCGACCTGCCGCAGCTGCCGATCGACGGCAAGGACATCGGCGACCTGCTGCTCGCGAAGCCGGGGGCGAAGTGCCCGCACGCGGCGTACTTCCACTACTTCGCGCAGGGCGAGTTGCAGGCCGTGCGGAGCGGGAAGTGGAAGCTCATCCTGCCGCACACCTGCCGGATGATCGAGGACCGCGCCCCCGGCCAGGACGGGAAGCCCGCCGGCTACCGACAGGTGAAGCTCGACACCATGCTGTTCGACCTGGGGGCCGATGTCGGCGAGACGAAGAACGTCGCGGACCGGCATCCCGACGTGCTGAAGGCGATGCTCGACCACGCGGAGCGGGCACGGGCCGACCTGGGCGACGCACTCACGAAGCGGAGGGGCAGCGGGACGCGCGAGCCGGGCCGGGTCGCCGATCCGCCGGCGAAACAGTTTTCATCCGAACTCGTGTTCCCGCTGAACCCGAAGCACAACCACGCCCCCGGCATCGTCGAGTGCCCGAACGGCGACTTGCTCGTCTCGTGGTACCGCGGCAGCGGCGAGCGGAGCGCCGACGACGTGAGCGTCCTCGGCGCGAGACTGCCGAAGGGCGCGGATAGGTGGTCCGACGAGTTCCTGCTCGCGGACACGCCGGGCTTCCCGGACTGCAACACGACGCTTTTCATCGACGCGAAGGAGCGGCTCTGGCTGTTCTGGCCGGTCATCCTCGCGAACTCATGGGAGTCGTGCGTCACGCAGTACCGCGTGTCGTCGAAGTACGCTACCGGTATGCCGACGTGGGACTGGCAGGGCAGCCTGTTCCTGAAGCCGGTCGATTTCGAGGCGACCATGCTCCGCGAGTTCGCGGCCTGGAAGAAGACGCTCGACGTTTCGATCCCGGCCGCGTTCGGCGACGAGTACGTCAAGAAGAAGGTCGGCGACAAGCTGCTCTCCCGCCTCGGCTGGCAGCCGCGGTGCAAGCCGACGGTCTTGTCCACCGACCGCATCCTGCTGCCCCTCTATTCCGATACGTACTCGGCCGGCCTAATGGCGATCAGCGACGACGAGGGGAAGACCTGGACCGCGTCGAAGCCGCTCGCCGGGTTCGGCAGCATTCAGCCCGCCGTGCTGGAGCGGAAGGACGGGTCGCTCGTCGCGTACATGCGGGAGAACGGCGTCTTCCGCAAGGTCCGCGTATCCGAATCGACCGACCGCGGGATGACCTGGGGCACGGTGACCAGCCTCGACCTGCCGAACCCCGGCAGCGGCCTCGACGCCGTGCGGCTGGCGAACGGCCACTTCGTCCTGATTTACAACGACTCGACGCGGGGCCGCAGCTCGCTCGCCGTGTCGATCTCCGACGACGAGGGGAAGACGTGGAAGTGGACCCGCCACCTCGAACGCCACGAGTCGGGGTCGTACCACTACCCGGCGATCGTCCAGGGTCGCGACGGGACGGTCCACGCCGTCTACAGCTACTTCGTCAAGGACGGCAAGAGCATGAAGCACGTCGCGTTCACCGAGGATTGGGTGAAGGCGGGCGACGACAAACCTTCCACCGGAACCGCTCGATGACCCGAAATCTCCTCTCCGTGTTCGCGCTCTTGCTTCTCGCCACCGTCGGCCGCGCGGCCCCGCCGAACGTGCTGTTCGTGCTGACCGACGACCAGCGGTTCGACACGATCCGCGCCCTCGGCAACGCCGAGATTCAAACGCCGACGCTCGACAAGCTCGTGGACCGCGGGTTCCACTTCACGAACGCCTACTGCCAGGGGAGCATGGTCCCGGCCGTGTGCGCGCCCAGCCGCACCATGATCCTCACCGGCAAGTCGCTGTTCCGCATCCCGCCGCCGAACGCGAAGACCTACGACGGCCCGACGCTCGGCGGCACGTTCCGCGCGGCCGGGTACGCCACGCTCTGCGTCAGCAAGCCGGGGAACTCGTTCCGCGTCGGGCACGATGCGTTCGAGAAGGTCGTCCACGTCCCGCACGTCGGCGCGGCGACAAACCAGAAGTGCGCCGATGCGGTGATCGACCACGTGACCGCGAACAAGGCCGACGCGAAGCCGTTCTTCATCTACTACGCCCCGAGCATGCCGCACGACCCGCGGACGGCCGAGCCGGAGTTCCACAAGCTGTACGACCCGGCGAAGGTGACGCTGAGCAAGAACTTCCTGCCGAAGCACCCGTTCGATAACGGCGAGCTGGCCGTCCGCGACGAGAAGCTGGCCCCGATCCCGCGGACCGAACCGGAGATGAAGAAGCATCTCGCCGAGTACTACGCTTGCGTCACGTCGCTCGACCACCACCTCGGCCGCATCCTCGACGCGCTGAAGGCGGCGGGGAAGTACGAGAACACGGTCGTCGTCTTCACGAGCGACCAGGGGCTGGCCGTCGGCGGCCGCCACGGGCTGATGGGCAAGCAGAACCTCTACGAGCACTTCAAGTCGCCTCTCGTCCTCGCCGGGCCGGGCGTGCCGAAGGGCAAGAGCGACGCCCTCGTCTACCTGTTCGACCTGTTCCCGACGGTGTGCGAGTTGACGAAGACGCCGACCCCACCGACGTGCGAGGGGAAGAGCCTCGTGCCCGTGCTGGCCGGCCGGGAGAAGGGCGTGCGAGACGAGTTGTTCGCGGCGTACAAGGACTGCCAGCGGATGGTGCGGACCGTCCGGTGGAAGCTCCTGTGGTATCCGAAGGTGCAAAAGTACCAGTTGTTCGACGTGACCGCCGACCCGGACGAGCTGCACGACCTGACCGAGAAGGCCGAGCAACGGGCCGTGCTGGACCGGATGAAGGAAATGATGGACGCGGAACGGAAGGCGTGGGGCGACGACAAGTTTTAACTCGAAACATCCGGCAAGTTTCTCACGATGTTCGCGTTCGTCCTACGAATAACCCCGAAGACTCGCGGCTTGTCAGGCGTCAGGTGTCCCATGTCCCCGGAAGAGTTGCACTCGCGGTACGTCGCGGAGATCGAGAAGCGCGGCTTCGACGACCGGTACATCGACGGCGTCGAGGAGCGGGAACTCATGCAGATCGCGATCCAGCACGGGTTCCCGCTGGAGCGGGCCCGCGGGTTCCTCGCGGACGTGTGCCGGGAGAAGGGGTACGTCATCGAGGCGACGGTCGTGCAGCAGATCCGCGACCTGTTGACGGCCCACGCGGCCGGGAAGGGGACCGTCGAGCGGGCCGGGTTCGAGACCGTCGTTCGCACGGCCCTCGGCCTCGTGTCCGGCACGACCCGCGGGGAGCGGGACGTGCGGAAGCTCGTCGTCACGACGATGGACGACAACGGGATTTCGCGGGCGAAGAAGTGGTGGACCCGCGACTGGTACTCCCGGATGAAGCGCGACCTCGGCGTCGCGTGATTCACTTCCCCGACCAGCCGGCGCAAATCTCCAGGACCTTTCGCGCCGCCGTGCCGTCGCCGTAAGGGTTCGGCTTGCCGACCATTTCGGCGTAGGCCGCGGGGTTCGTCAGCAACTCGGTCACGCCGTTCACGATGCCGTCGAACCGCGGGCCGACCAGCTTTACCGCGCCGACCGCCACCCCCTCCGGCCGCTCGGTCGTGTCCCGCATCACCAACACCGGTTTCTGAAGCGTCGGGGCTTCCTCCTGTACGCCGCCGCTGTCCGTCAGCACGAGCGTGCAGCGGCGGAAGAGGTCAATGAACTCGCGGTACGCCAACGGTTCGAGCAGGAAGAGGTTCGGCCGCTTTCCGCCGAGGACGCGGAATATCGGCTCGCGGACGTTCGGGTTCAGGTGAACGGGATAGACGAACGCCACGTCCGGGAAGCGGTCCGCGAGTGCCGCGACCGCCCGGCAGATTTGCTCGAACCCGTCCCCGAAGTTCTCGCGGCGGTGGCCGGTGATGAGGACGAACCGGCGGCCTGGCGGGAGCGCGTCTAAAGGCAGGCCGGGGATGGTCGGCGGGTTCGCTTCCACGTCGCGGACGGTGTGCAAGAGCGCGTCGATGACGGTGTTACCCGTTACGAACACGCGGCCCGGTGGCACACCTTCACCGTGCAGGTTGTCGGCCGCGGCGGGCGTCGGCGCGAAGTGCAGGGCGGCCAGCCGCGAGGTGAGGACGCGGTTCGCCTCCTCCGGGAACGGCGAGCCGAGGTCGCCGGTCCGCAGCCCGGCCTCGACGTGGCCGACCGGTACGCGGCGGTAGAACGCCGCCAGCGCCGTCGCGAGTACCGTCGTCGTGTCGCCTTGAACGAGTACCAGATCGGGGTTCGAGTTCGCGAGGTGGGCATCGACCGACGCGATCGTCCGCGCCGTTAACTCCGCGAGCGACTGGCCCGGCGTCATCAGGTTCAGGTCCACGTCCGGCTTGATGCCGAACGTGCCGAGCACCTGGTCGAGCATCTCTCGGTGCTGTCCGGTGACGCACACCTCGACGGCGAACCGCGAGTCGCCGCGGGCCGCGAGGATGACGGGCGCGAGCTTGATCGCCTCCGGCCGCGTACCGAACACGACGCAGACGTTTTTCGGCGGGCCGGACTTCATCGGGATCAGTCCAACTTGAACTGCGGTTCCGGCGGCGGGTCGTCGTCGAAGATCGGCATGAGGTCGCCCTCACCCGGCGGCGGGACCGAAACCGCCGGGGCGGGCGGCGGGGCCTTCACGGGGGCCGCGCCCGCGGTCGGGACCTTCACCGGCTGCTTGCAGATCAGGCACGGGACGACATTCCCCTGGTCCGCGTCCTCGACGAGCATGAACTTCCGGCACTTCGGGTTCGGGCAGCGGACGGCGGCGACCATCGTTACGTTCCTTCCCCTTCGTTCGCGAGTGACTCGGCCAGGGCCTTCAGGTTCGCGAGGTTGATCTCGATCTGCTTCCCCGCCCCGAGTCGGATGAGCGGCGACAGGAGTTTGAAGAACCAGTTCCGGACCGGGAAATGGAAGTCGTAATCCACGGCCGTGCCCGCCGGCCCGTCGCCGGGGGAGAGTGTATAGATCACGCCCATCACCTCGTCCTTCGGCAGCCCGCCCCCGGTCAGGCCGACGGACAGCCGCCGCTCCGGGTCCCACTCGATGACCGACGACCGGTACTCGACCACCCGGTTGTTCTGCCGCAACCGTACCGTCGCGGATGTCCCCGCGCCCGTCCGGCCCGGTTCGTCCGGCTCCTCCGACACGAAGTTGCTCAGCCACTTCGGCCGGAAGTCGGGGTCGGTCAGGCACCGCCAGACCACGGCCGGCGGTGCCCCGATGGTGACGGTCCGGTGCAAGTGCATGGGCGGGCGGCCCCCGGTTACTTGTTCTTCTTCTCGAACGCGTCCACGTACTTCTTCGGGTTGTCGTTGAACTCGTCGCGGCAGCCCGAGCAGCACACGTAGTACGTCTTGCCGTTGTACGACACGGTGCTCGTGCCGACGCCGCCGGTCACGACGCACTCCGGCTTCTTGTTGGCCGTCCCGCCGGCGAACGTCTCGCCCTCCTTGTTCCCGCTCGCCTTGTAGACGGCCGCGAACAGCCCCTTGCCGCCGGCCTGCACCTCGTAGGTGAGCGCCATCCGCACGCCCTCGCCGAGGGTGTTGATCGTGATCCGATGCACGTCGCCGGTTTTCGCGTCCTTCCGCTCGAACTTCAGCGTGCCCCGCTTGAATTCGCCGGCGTACACGTCCGCCTTCTTGTCCTTGTCCGTCGTCGTGAGCTGGTACTGCTTCTTGTCCGCGAGGTACTTCAGCTCCCCCTTTGTGAAGTACTTGCCGTCCTTCACGTCGAGTTCGATCCAGGCGTCGTCCTTCTTGAACTTCCAGCCCCAGGTGGCGGTCTCCCGCCACGACGACCCCTTCGCGGGCTTGGCGTCGAGGTTCCACTGGCCGATAAACTCGCTCACGTCTTGCAGGGCCTTCTTCGCCTTCGCGGCGTCGGCCTTGTCGTCGGCCGAAATCGAGCAGAGGAACAGCCCGGCGAGCAAGGCCGGGGCAACAAGCAGTCGGCGATTCATCGCGCGGTCCTTGATTCGGAGGGTGGGTGTTACGGTGTTGGACGCGGGCGGTCGGCCGCGGTTCCTTCCGTTTAGACGACGAACCCGCCGGTCACTCGGCCTTCTCGACGGTAATCGTGTGCTTGACCGGGAACTTCGGCAGGGCGGCGCGGACGGCCGCGTGGTTCGCGTCCTCCTTCGCCCACAGCCGGTCGCGGACCTTCGCGAGCGCCGCGGCCAGCTCCGCGTCGTCCTTCGCCAGCCCGGCCAGCGCCCGGTGGTTCGTGATGACGCTCTTAATCATGAACGTCTGGAAGTCCTGCTGCTTCGCGATCGCCTTGTCGATCTCCGCGAACGCGGCCGCCAGCGGGTGGTTCCGGAAGTGGGCCGCGAGGTTGACCCCCTGCTCGACCTCGGCCTTCGCGAACGTCTTCGACTCCTTGCCCCACGTCACCTTCACCTTCTCCGGGGCGTTCTTCACCTTCAGCGTCAGGCGGTTGAACTCCTCGTTGAACGGCAGGAAGGGGGTGATGCCGCCGGTGACTTTCCCGTACTTCGCGTCGTCCCCGAACGCGAACGGGAGCCGCGAGCTTTCGACCTCGACCGTGCCGCCCTCGCCGCCGACGACCGTGTGCCCGTTCTCGGCGGACGACTTCCCGGCCAGGTCCACGGTGATCGTGCCGAGGTCGCCGTCGAGGTTCAGCCCGCGGAGGAACGCGAAGGCCATGACGAGCTGCCCGTTGGCGTCCGGGTGGAACCCGTCGCCCCCGCAGACGGCGTAGGTCTTGCCGAGCTTGTCGGACGCCTGGGCCTTCCGCATCGCGTCGATCATCGCGTCGTGGACGTTCGCGAACGGCATGTCCGCGTCGGCCGCCGTCTTCTTCGCGATGTCCCGCAGCTTCGCGAGCGTCGGGTTGTACATCTTCGATTGCTCCGTGACGCCGTCGGCCTTCGGGTCGCGGCGGAAGAAGTAGTCGTCCACCGCGCCGGGCGACCCGACCACGACCGTCGCCCCGGCCGCCTTCAACTTCTTGACGATCGCGACGAGCGGCTTCTCGTAGTTCTGGCCGGTCTGCTCGTTGAACGGGGCGTAGCCGCCGTCGTTCATCCCGTAACAGAGGGTGACCACGTCCGGCTTGAACGGCATGAGGTCGTTGTCCATGCGGGCCAGGAACCCGGCCGCCCGCTCGCCGCTCCAGCCGAACTGGACGACGCGGGCCTCCAAGTCCGGGTAACAGGCGGTCAGGTAGTCGGCGAGGAACCGGCTGTAGAGCTTCTGCTCCGTGATCGAGTCGCCGACGACGGCCACCCGGACGCCCTTCTTCAACTCGGCCTTCTTGGGCGGGGCCTGGGCGAACGCGAAAGGGGTCATGGCGACGAGCGCGAATGCGGCGAGGAACGGTCGGCGGGAGAGGACGGTCATCGGGCTGGACTCCGGTTGCTTTTTTGGAACCCGGAGCGGTAGCGACGGGGTGCTATGCAGAAGACACCCCGTCGCTACCGCTCCGGGTTCCACGAGCGTAGGTCTCAGATGTTCCGCTATTCGGCGGACCGGTTCAATAAAAAATCCGACCCGAGCGGTGTCGGGTCGGATTCGGAAGATTTAGCACGCCGGGATCAGCTCCCGGACCCGCCCGGCGCGCCGCCGGGACCGCCGGGCCGGCCGCCGGCACCGCCCGGCCCCATCGGGCCGGCACCGCCGGGGTTGCCGCCGCCGGAACTCGACGCCTGGAGCGGGAGGTCCACGCCGTAGACGGGGACGTTCCGCATGGACCGGACCCACGTTTCGGCGAAGTTCTTGAACGCGGCCTGGTCGATCTCCTCCGGCTTCTGCTTGTCCATCAGGTTGAAGCACTTGCAGAACGTCTTCAGCACGAACTGCTCGTCGAGCCGCATGTCCCGCGGCATCCGCCGCAACTCGGCGTAATACTTCTGCACGCCGTACATCTGCCCGCGGGACAGGTAGTACGTCAGCGCCCAGGCGGTGGCGTCGGCCTTCGTTTGGAGCCGCTCGCGGGCGTTCCGCTTGTTGGCCGCCTCGTTCTCCAGGACGACCGGCCCGCCGGTCCCGCCGGGGGCCGCGCCGCCGGGGCCGTAGGACTCGCCTTCCTCGCCGGGGCCGCCGGGCGGAATCGCGCCGGGGCCGCCGCCGCCGGGCGGCCGCCCGCTGCCGCCGGGCCGGAAGCCGCCCCCGCCCATCGGGCCGAACCCCGGCCCCGTCGGGCCGTTCGGCTCGCCGGGGTTCGTGGTCGGCTTGGCCGGCGGCGGGTCCGGGTCCACGCCCGTCTTCGCCCCCTCGAAGTACCGGTCCGTCAGCACGTTCTTGAGGAGTTCCTCGGCCTTCGGGTGCAGTTGGCGACCCTGCTCCTTGTCGAGTTCCTTGTAGTGCCGGTGCAGGATATAGTTCGGCGACCCGTACCCGAACGCCAGCCCGACGACCATCGACTGGCCACCCTTCGAGTCCTTGACGAACATCGGCCCCTTCGGGTGCTGCATGAAGCTGCTGATGCCCGACTCGGTCCAGTGCGGGAGTTGCACGTTCTTGGGGATCAGCCCGCTCGCGACGTACAGTTGCCGGCTCGCCTCCCGGCTCATCGCCGAGTGGTCCATCTCCTCCTCGAGCAGCTTGTCCACGAGGGCCAGCGTCATCATCCGCGCGAGTTCCTGCGGGGACTGCTTCTGCCCGCCGGTCGGCGGGATGCCCTTGAGCAACTCGTCCCGGCTCCAGCCGTTCTTGTACGACGCGCGGGCCATGTCCGCGAACGCCGCCCCGAGTTGGTCCATCCGCTCCGGCGAGAGCACGAGCACGTCGTGCGACGGGGAGTAGAAGGCGTCCGACTGGAGGGCCAGGCCGTCGAGCTTGTTGTGGAGCGGGGTCACGTCCGTCACCCGGTCGGTGAGGATGACGACCATCGGCTTGTCCGGCACGGACAGGGTGATGCCCTGGAGGGCGTGCCAGAGGTAGAACGCCTTCATGTTCCGCTCGAGGGCGTTCAGCCGGCGGTCGATCTCGGCCGGGTTGATCTGCCGGTCGCCCCAGTAGACGATCGAGTAGTGCTTGCCGTTCTTCACCGCCGCGGCGGACAGCCGGGACCGCCACTCCTCGGCGTCGTTCGGCTGGGTAGCGGCGGCGTCGAGCTTGGCCGCCACGGCCTTCCACGCCTTCGCGAAGTCCAGGACTTTCTGCGGCGGCGTCTTGTCCTTGAACACGTCCATCAGCGTCAGCGTCTCGTTCGCGTACTTGAACGCGTCGTCGATCATCCCGGCCGCCAGCGCGTCGAGGGTGAGTTCGAAAATCGGGTCGAACGTGCGGTTGTTGGTCCACTTCCGGTAACGTTCCTGGATGGCGGCGTCGAGTTGCCGTTGGATCGTCCCCTTCGCGTCCTCGCGGAGCGGCTCGACGAAGACGGACGTGCCGTCGTGGTACAGGTACGTCGTTCCGTACTTCGTCTTCGCGGCCGGGTAAACCGGGTTGTTCGGCCCCGGCCGGCGGTCCGTGTAGAGGAGTTTGAAGTTGATCGACCGGAACGGGGCGACGACGTAGATCGACTTCACCGCGTCCGCCCCCGCCGGGCGGGGCGGGCCTCCACCCATCGGGCCGCCGAACCCGAACGAGCCGGGAGTACCGGAGTCGCCGGGCGGCGCGCCGCTGCCGGGGCCGTACTGCCCCTCGCCACCGTCGCCGGGGGCCCCCGGCGGCGCGCCGCCGACCGGGGCGGCCGCCCCGCCGGCGTCCAGGACCACGCGAATCACCAGGTAGCCGGGGTACGTCACGTCCCGCGAGTTCTGGGCGTGAGCCGTCGATACGCTTCCGACCAGGGCCGCCCCGAGGAGCAGGAGCCAGCGTCGCATAGTCGCCCTCCGCGAATGGTCCGGAAGACCCGGACCGAATGAGATACCTGTATTGTTGACGACAATCGGGGGAATCGCAACGGCCATTCCGGTTCCGTCACCGGGCCGACACGAACCCCGGCCGCACCGGCGGCTCCTTCGCCTCGACGAACAGCTTCAACTCCTGGACGCCGTTCTGCTCCCGCCACCGGGCGACGGCCTCGAAGTTGGGGGCCTGCCCGGCGTTCCCGACCTTCTCCAGCGGGGCCAGCACCCGGTCCACGAGCACGGTCGTCAGCGAGTCGATCTTGTTCGCGAACCGGCCGGCGTTCGGGGCCTTCTTCATGTCCAGGATCGCGGTCATGATGAGGCTGCCGGTCACCTTCCACGGGATCGACTTGTCCTGGGCGTTCCCGGCCTTCTTCCCGGCGAAGTTCACGACGCCCTGGGCGATGCAGTCGCACAGCGCGTCGAAGTTCACGTCCTTGTAGTCGTGCAGGTTGCACAGGCCGATGACGGCGATGGCGATCTCGTCGTTCCCCGGCGTCGTGGTGATTGACGGGTCGCCGACGGCGATCTTCGCGAGCGTGGCGAGCGGGCGGAAGGCGTTCCCGTTCGCCGGGTCGATGAATTGCGGGTAGCGGCACTGGGCCAACGCCCGCAGCGCCGCCCGGCGGAAGTAGCGGACTACCATCTGCTGTTCCGGGGAGACGGTCTCAGTCTCGAGCTGCCCGACCGGCACCGGCGGCATCGGGGGCGCGGCCTTCGGCTCCGTCTTCGGCTGAACCGGCGGGGCCTTCGCGGCAGGCGGTGGGGCCTTCGCCGCCGGCGGTGGCGGGGCCTTCGGGTCGCCCGACTTCAACTCGCCACCTTTCAACTCCCCGGCCTTCGGCGCGGGCGGGGGAGGGGGCGTCGGCTTCTTCGGCTGGACGCCGTAGGGCTTCGTCCGCTTCACGACGGCGTCGAGCGCCTCCGTCAGCTTCAGCATCTCGGCGTCCCGGACGACGTGGATCGCGTACTTGGCGTCATTCACCAGGACGGGGTTGTACGCCGCGATGAACCCTTCCGCCGCCTTCAGCGCGTAGATCAGGACGCCGGGGTCGGTGTCCGGGTTGCCGACGAGCTTGAGGATCGTCGGGTAGAGGGCCGGCGCGCCGGACTTCGCGGCCGTGGCCAGCATCCGGGCGGCGTTCACCCGCATGATGTCCGGGACGGCCGGCGGCGGGTCGCCCGCCTTCGCCGGCTTCGGCTCGAGGATGTCCAGGATGGCCGCGTTCATCGCCTCCCCGAACCCGACGATGTAGTCGTACTGGTCGATGGTCAACTTCCGGCCCCACGACGGCACGAGGACGAACCGCTCGGCCGCCTCGAACCGGGATTCGAGCGTCAGTTCCGCCGGCGTCGGGGCGAGGACGTTCTGCCGGTTCGGCCCCGGCTGCGTGTAGTATTTGGGGTCCGTGATGGCGTACACCAACTCCTTCGCGATCAGGTTCATCGAGTCCTGTAGCTCTTTCCGCGGCTTCTTCGTGGCCGGGTCTTGCACGACAATCTTGCCGTCTCGCATTTCCTGGACTTGCCCGCGGGCGTTGCCCAGGATGGTCGGCAGCGGCAGGGTGAACGCCGAGAGCGGGACGTAGGCCCGCGGCTTGGCGGCCGGGGGCGGCGGGGCGGGTTTGGCCGGAGTGACGGCCGGCTTGGGATCGGCCTTCGGCGGGGGTGCGGGCGGGGCCTGGGCGCTGAGGGCGAGGACCGAACCGAGGAAGAGGGTCGCGGCGAGTCCGGGTCGGAGTCGGAGCATGGTCGGGGTCCGCGGGCGGTGGAAAGACACGGATTGGTAAAGGCGTAACGGGTGTGCGGGCGAAGTGTTGGCGCGGCCGCCCCCCGTATTTCGTTCAAGCTATCAGCGAACCCGATGGGATGCAAGCCGCCGGCGAACCCCGACGGGGAATGCGGCGTCTTTGTTGGCAGCCCGTCGTGATCGTGCGGAAAGTCCGATTGTCGATGCGGCGGGAACCGGTAAAACGAACGCATCGGGCCGTAGCGCAGCTTGGCTAGCGCGCTTGCTTGGGGTGCAAGAGGTCGGGAGTTCAAATCTCCCCGGTCCGACCTGAACCCCGGCGGTGAAAACCGCCGGGGTTCGTTTTTTCACACTTCGACCCTGGAATATCTGCCAATCTGGCAGGCTAGATGTCCAAGATTCCCAGGATTCCAAGATTTCACGCACTCTACCCCCACGGTGGTCGGGGCCGAACCACCCGCAGCGGCGTCGTGGGTGAAGTGCTGGGGTGAAGCCAACGTAGTAGGCACACTCCGTGTGCCGTCTGTTCGGCGTCTCGGCGAGTCCACTGAACTCGCTGCGACCGACGGCAGACGGCACACGGAGTGTGCCTACTACTATGTCGCCACCACCTCCGCGACTTCGATTTCCTTCCAGAACTCCTTCAGCGTCTTGATCGCTTCCACGGCCGGCAGGTCGGCCTTCGAGTAGAGCGACTGCACGTACAGGGTCGCGAGTTGCCGGCCTACGTCATTCAGCTCCTCGCACTGCTCGCCGACCTTCGCGGCGAACTCGTTCGGCGTCTCGTCCGGCGTGCGGCCGAGATCGTGGTCGTAGCCCCACGCCTCGAACGCCGCGAACGTGTACGCGATCAGCGCCGGCAGCGTCATCCGCTTCGCCGTGCCGTCCTCGAACGGGTTCGGGTAATCGCTGAACGGCGGCGGTCGCTCGACCGCGGCCTCTTCTTCCTCGTCGTCCGTGTTCGCACCACCGGATTTCACTTTAGCCTTCCGCGCGAACAGGTTCCGCAGCCAGTCGAGGAGGTTCTTCGCCCAACTGGTGAACGGCGCGAGGTACTTCAAGAAGAAGATGACCACGCCGACGATGACGAGGCAGGCGATGACGAACCACGTCACCCACTTGAGGAACCCGCCGATGGCCTCCATCATCTGCGACACGCTCGGCCGCGAGGAGCTGCTGTCGTCGCTCGACTTGTCCTGCTCTTCCGCCTTGCCGTCGGCGTCGTCGGACTGCTCGCCCTCCTCGCCGTCCTTCTTCTCGCCCTGGTCGTCCTTCTTGGCGTTCGGGCCGTTCTTCTGATCGTCCTGCTTCTTCTGTTGGTTCTTGTCGTTGCCCTTGTTCTTCCCTTGCTCGCCTTGCTTCCCGCCCTTGTCGCCGTCGTTCTGCCGGCCGCCTTGGTCGTCGCCCTTGCCGCCGCCGTCGCCCTTCTCGCCGGCGTTGCCGCCCTTCTCGCCGTTCTTGCCGGACTTCTTCGCGTCCTTGCCGGCCTCATTCTTCTGCCCGGCCTTGCCCTCGCCCTTGCCGGCCGCGCCGTCGTCCGTCTTCTGGGCGTACTTCGACGCCTTGCGATCCTGTTTCCCGGCCCGCGGCAGGTCGATCAGCGGCGTCTCCGAGTGCGGCCGCGGCAGTAGCGCCCCGACCGCGAGGAACAGCAGGATCAACCCCGCACCGATGCCGAGCCAGCCCATCGTCATCTGGGCCGGGACCTTCGCACTCCGCTCGCGGAGGTACTTCCGCAAGCCGAGCAGGCTCGTCGTGACGAGCAGCATCAGCCCGTTGCCGACGTACACGGCCATCTGCATGAAGGTCGCCCGGCGTCGGGCCGCGTCGTCGGCGGCGATGAGCGACTGGCCGAGGCCGAAGATCGGGAACGCGGCGAGCGAGAAGTAGACGATCCACGTCCCCGGCGTGTGCGGCTTCTTCTTCTGTGCCTCGCGGAACCGCTTCCACCGCGCGAGCCAGCCGGAAAAGCCCTCGGGGTCCTTCCGCCGCTTCTTGTCTTCCGCTTTCTCGGCCGCGGCCGCTTCCTCGTCCGTTTCGCCCTGCTTCTGTTTCGCGCGGTCGGCGGCGGCGTTGGCGCTGCCCTCGCCCAACCCCGCCGCCGCGAGGACGCCGCGGCCGGACGCCTTGCGGTCCTCGTCCAGGTGCGTGCAGTCCCACGTCAGCTTGTTCGCCGACCACCAGACGATCGCCATGAGCACGAGGTTAATCAGCGGCGCGATCGGCTTGACGGCGCTCGCCGGGTACTCGACGAATGCCATCATCGCGAGGAACGTGGCGATCCCCAGGCCGATGCCGTAGAGCCGGGCTTTCAGCGACCCTTGCTCGATGCTGATGCGGGCGATGAGGACCGCGCCGACGACGAAGAAGAACAGCGTGTAGAGCAGACGCGAACTGTACTGCCCGGCGTACAGCACCTCGACGAGGAAGAAGACGAGGCTGCCGACCATCAACATGACGAGGAGCGGGCTGAGGGCGATGACCACCCAGTCCGTGATCGTTTGCGATTGCTTCTCGGCGGCCATGCGGGGTTCCGTGACGAGTTGACACCAGTGTACCATATCGGCGAGCCGAGCGGCGTGAGCCGCCGGGTTAGTCTCTTCCAACCCACATCCGTGTCTGGTACACTCTCGACATCCCGCCACCCGGCCTCTCCTTCGCCGGAACCCGACATGCACCGCCATTCCCACGCCTTCACGTCGCTCCTGCCGCACGCCCGTGAGGGGCTGACGCTGCCGACCCGCCGCAACTTGCTGAAGGCGGGTGTCGGCGGCCTCGCGGGGCTGTCGCTGCCGATGCTGCTCGCGAACTCGGCGAAGGCGGTCGAAGCCGGTCGTTCCTCGCCGAAGAAAAAGAGCGTCATCCTCCTGTGGATGACCGGCGGGCCGAGCCAAATTGACACGCTCGACCCGAAGCCGGACCGGCCGCCGGAGAACCGCGGGCCGTTCGGCGTGACGAAGACGAAGCTGCCCGGCGTGCTGGTGTGCGAGCACCTGCCGAAGCTCGCGGCGATGCTCGACCGCTGCACTGTCATCCGCTCGGTGGATTGCCGGCATAGCAGCCACGAGCCGAACACCGTGATGACCACCGGCAACCTGCTCGCCGAGCCGCGGACGAACCCCGAGGCCCGCAGCTACCCGGCCATCGCGTCGCTGGTGTCGAAGTTCCACGGGTCAAACCACCCGGCCGTTCCCGCTTACGCGGCGTTCATCAAGTCGCGGTCGCACCTCGCGTTCGCCGGGCGGGCCGGGAAGCAGTACGACCCGTTCCTGGCCAACGACGCGGCGAAGCTGCCGGTCTACGACCTCGTCGGCAAGGATTCGGGCAAGCTATCCGGCGGCGGCATGTTCGAGCTACCGGTCGGCGTGAGTACCGACCGGCTCGACGACCGGCAGTCGCTCTTAAAGAACTTCGACCGGCTCCGCGACAGCCTCGATTCCGATGCCGGCGGCCTCGATAAGTACGGCCGGCAGGCGGTCGAGATGCTGACGAGTGGCCGCGTTCGCGACGCGCTCGACCTGGAGAAGGAGCCGAAGGGGACGCGCGAGAAGTACGGCAAGCACCTGTGGTGTCAGCAGGCACTGCTCGCGCGGCGGCTCGTGGAGGCTGGGTCCGCGTTCGTCACGCTCGACCTGAGCTACCACACCGCGTCCGGGACGTGGGACACGCACGGCGACAACATCCCGCCCTACGGCGGCATCAAGAAGGGCCTCGGCCCGCTGCTGCCGCTGTTCGACCACCTGTTCACCACGCTCGTCGAGGACCTGCGGCAGCGGGGCAAGTTGGACGACACGCTCGTCGTCGCGATGGGCGAGTTCGGCCGCACGCCCACCGTCGGCACGCAGGGCAGCACCGACGGCCGCAACCACTGGCCCTACGTCATGTCGATGCTGCTCGCCGGCGGCGGGCTGCGGCACGCCCAGGTGATCGGCAGTTCGACTAAGGACGGCGGCCACGTCCAGGAGCGGCCGGTGTCACCCGGCGACTTCGCGGCGACGATCTACCGCTACTTCGGCGTCCCGCTCGACAGCGCCTACGCGGACGCGACGAACCGCCCGTACCACCTCCTGCCGGACGGCGGCGAGCCGATCCGCGAGTTGTTCGCATAGTAGTAGGCACACTCCGTGTGCCGTCTCGTTCACCGTCGCGGCGAGTTCGTCCGAGTCGCTGCGACCCTCAGCAGACGGCACACGGAGTGTGCCTACTACTATGGCCGACCCCTGCGCTTCCTGTAGGCTTCTCCGCAGGCATCATCTCCTTTCTGCGCTGTAGGAACCTCTCATGAGCACACAGAAAGTCCGCGTGGCCATCGTCGGCCTCGGGTTCGGGGCCGAGTTCATCCCGATCTACCAGGCCCACCCGAACGCGGAGATGGCCGCCGTCTGCCGGCGGAACAAGGCCGAGATGGACAAGGTCGGCGACAAGTACGGCATCAAGAAGCGGTACACGAGTTACGAGGAAGTCCTCGCCGACCCCGACATCGACGCCGTCCACATCAACAGCCCGATCCCGGACCACGGGCCGCAGAGCATCGCGGCACTGAAGGCCGGCAAGCACGTCGCCTGCACCGTGCCGATGGCGACGAACGCCGAGGACATCAAGCAGATCATCGACCTGCAGCGGAAGACCGGGAAGGTCTACATGATGATGGAGACGGTCGTGTACGCCCGCGAGTACCTGTTCGTGAAGGAGCTGTACGAGAAGGGCGAACTCGGCCGCATCCAGTTCCTCCGCGGGTCGCACCAGCAGGACATGGACGGGTGGCCGGACTACTGGCCCGGCCTGCCGCCGATGTGGTACGCCACGCACTGCGTCAGCCCGTGCCTGGCACTCCTGAGCAAGCCGGGGCAGCCGGCGCTGGCCGAGAGCGTCGTCTGTCACGGGTCCGGCCGCATCCGCGAAGACCTCGTCAAGAAGTACAACTCTCCGTTCGCCCTGGAAACGGCGACGTTCAAGATCAAGGGGTCCGACGTGGTCGCGGAGGTGACGCGGACGCTGTTCGACGTGGCCCGGCAGTACCGCGAGAGCTTCGACGCGACCGGCAGCAAGAAGAGCTTCGAGTGGCAGCAGGTCGAGGACGAGGACCCGGTCATTCACACGAAGAACACGGCCGCGCGGCCGCTGACGGAAAAGGAGATTCCGCAGCGCGTGAAGGTCCCCGACTACGCAAGCCGGCTGCCGGAGCCGATCCGGAAGTTCACGATGCCGGCGGCGATCCAGGACGCCGACCACCTGTCGTTCCTCCAGGGCGGCGGGCACGGCGGCAGCCACCCGCACCTGACGCACAACTTCCTCATGGCCGTGCTGGGACAACAGCCGGCGTTCCCGGACGCGGTGACGAGCGCGAACTGGACGCTCGTGGGCCTGTGCGCCCACGAGAGCGCCATGAAGGGCGGCGACCGCGTCGCGATCCCGCAGTTCTGACGACCCGTAGGGCGGGTCAAGGCTTTGCGCCGACCCGCCGACGCCAACCGCGCCCCGGCGGGTCGGCGCAAAGCCTTGACCCGCCCTACAGGATTTGCCCATGTCCCACGAGCCACGAGGCCCCGTGCGCCGGTTCGCCGAGTACCTTCTCGTCTTCGCGGTACTCGTCGCCGTCGGCGCACTCGGCCTGTGGCGGATCAAGGTCGTGAAGGGCTATCAGGAAGCGCCGGGCGAAATTCGGTACGTCCTCGACGCGCAAGTCGCCGCCTGGAATCGCGGCGACCTCGACGGGTTCATGGCCGGGTACTGGAACAGCGACGAGATGACGTTCTGTTCCGGCGGCACCGTCACGAAGGGCTGGCAGGCCACCCTCGACCGCTACCGCAAGCGGTACCAGGCCGACGGCAAGGAGATGGGCAAACTAACCTTCGACGACGTGCGGATCGAAGTCATCACGAGCGACGTGGCCCTCGTCCGCGGGCGGTGGAAGCTCGACCTGAGTACCGGGAAGCCGGAGGGGCTGTTTACCTTGCAGATGAAGCGACTGCCCGAGGGGTGGCGGGTAGTCTACGACCACACATCCGCGGCCGACAAATGAAAACCGCCCTTCAATCGAAGGGCGGTACGCGGGGCCGACAGTCAGAAGTCACTCCTTGATCCGCTCGAACTCTGTGTAGTCGTCCTTGGACCCGGCCTCCGGCATGTTCGTGTCCTTCGGGAAGTCCTTACTTCCCTTCGGGGAGTTCCTCATGACCATCTTGTCGCCGGTGATTTCGTAAGTGCCGTACTCCTCGTCGCCGACCTTGGCTTCGGGGGTGGCCACGATGATGCTCGTCAACTTCGTCACCATGGTCTTCGGCGTCTTGCTCGCGTCGATGGTGAATTCACTGGACGTCACCTCCTTGCCGTTCGCCGTAACGATGACGCGGTTGCCCAGGACTTGCACCTGCATCAACTTGAGGGCCTCGGCCGGTGCGGCCTTGCCCTCCTTGCCTAGGTAGGCCTTGGTAATCCTCCACTTCCCTTGCATCTTGTCGAGATCGGCCTCGTTGGCCGGATTTTTCGTCGTCTCCGGCTTCCCGCCCTTCGGCCGAACCGGGTTGGAACCGACCGTGCCCTTTAGCTCGCCCTCGCCCTTCTTCGGGCCGGCGACCAGCGGGGCTTCCTTGTCCAGGTCGGCGATCGCCTCGCCGCCGGCGCGGGTGACCATCGCCTTGAAGACGGTGGGGTTGATCGTCTCCGGGACGAACCGGACCGCCCCGTCGCCCATCATCACGAACGTGCCCCGCTTGTTGCCGGGGGCCGTGTGGACGAAGTCCGCGACCGGGTTCGGGAGCGTGTCGTCCACGCCCTGGATCGTCGCCCCGCCGCCGGCGATCCACGGCCGGGCGTGCGTCGGCGGGACCTGGATCATGTAAATCGTGTTCGACATGCCGTCCGCCACTTCCGCCGGCTTGGACCCCCAGTTGTACCCGGTCATGCCGACCTTCTTCGCCATCGCCGGGTCGGCCGGGTCGTACCGGGCGGCGTCGAGGCCGAGGCCGGAGAGGGCCACGTAGTTCGTGCCGCCGTAGGACTTGCCGTCGGCCAGCGGGTGCGTCGCCCGCCAGGACGACTGCGGGTAGTACGGGACGAGGAACTCGGCCACCCACGTCGTGCCGGCCGTCTCGTGCTCCTTCGCGTACCACGGGTACTTCTTCTCCTCGATCGACTGCCGCAGGCCGCCGCGGCCGAGGTACGGCAACAGGTCGGCCATGAAGCTGACCCGGTGGTCCGGCGGGTACGGCAGCCCGTACCGGTCGATGCTCGCGTTCCGCGCGAACGTACTCGGCGGGACCATCTGCTTCTCGTCGATCAGCTTCTTCAACGGGGTCGCCAGGTCGTACTGCTTGGCCGCGCCGGACAGCACGGACATCCGCCCCTTGAGGGACGCGGCCGCGGTCGCCACGCCGGGCTGAACGACCTTCGTGTAGGCGTCCGAACTCCAGTTGATCTCGGCCTCGACCGTCACGAGCGTGTCGCGGACGCCGAGTTCGATCTTCGACGGCTGCTTCCCGCCGCCGCCGGGGACTTGTCCCGGCCCGACCCGGCCGCCGGACCCCATCGGGTTGCCGGGGCCGATGTCCCCCTCGTTGCCCGGTCCGCCGGGCGCGGCACCGGGTCCGCCGGAACTGCCGAAGCTGAACCCGCCGGGCGGGCCGTACTGGCCCTCGCTGCCGGGCGGCCCCATCGGGAAGCCGGAGTTGTTCCCTTGCCCGCTGGCGGCGTTCCGCATCTCGATGTGCGTGCCGAGCGGCTTGCTGAGCAGCACGGCGAGCGCCTTGAACAGCCCGTCGAGCCGCTCGTTCGCCGTCGTCTTCGCGTCCTCGGCCGAGACGAACTCGAACGCCAGCTCGGCGGTGAACTTGTCCTTCGTGAAGTTCGTGATCGCCATGCCCATGATCTGCGTGTGCTCGACGATCGCCCCGACCAGCATCCCGATCTGGGCGTAGACGGACTGGTAGTCGCGGTTGAACAGCCGCTTGTCGAGGATGTCGGCATACAGGATGCCCGGCGGGTTCTTGTCGTCCTCGTCCAGGTGGTTGAGCATCCGCTTCAGCTCCGGCTTCACGGACCGGAAGCTGGGGACCGACGTGTAGAGCTTCGGCGGGGCCTTCGCCGCCGGCGGGGCCGCGCCGCCTTCGCCGCCCGGCCCCATCGGGCCGAAGCCCATCGGCCCCATCGGCCGGCCGCCGCCCGGCGGTCCCATCGGCCGGCCCATCGGGTTGCCCGGCCCCATCGGGCCAGCGCCTTCCTCGCCGGGGCCGCCGCCCGCCGCCGGCGGGGGGGCGGCCGGCGCGGCCGGGGCAGTGAGTTGCGTTTGGAACGGCGGGTAGCCGTTGTCGCCGATGTCGAACAGGAACCGCTCCAGCCATTCCACGTCGCCGATCAGCACGGTTTGGCTGTCGTACACGCACATGGCGAGCGGCCGTTCCTGCCACCGCTTCTTGTCCTCGTCCGTGATCGGCATCCCGGCCTGACCGAGCAGGGCTTCCGTGGACAGCGCCCGGCTGATGGCCGTCACGAACGGGTTCGTCTTGATGACCGCGTAGTGCCGGTTGTTGATCGGCGAACTCTTTCCGGCCGTGAACTCCGTCCGGTCCGACATGGCGTTCAGCGACGGGACCGGGGCCTTCGTCCGGAGGACGGCGAACGGCTGCCGGTCGTTCCCCACCAGGGCCAGGATGACCTGGGTGATGTCCGTGGCGTCGAACTGCATCGAGTTGCGGAAGAAGTCGAGCGTCTGGCGGTCGAAGAACGCGCTGTAGAACGGCGTGTTCTGGAGCCGCGACAGGTTGAGTTGCAGCACCGCCCGGCTCTCGCCCGGCAGGAGGTTCGTGATGTCCTTGAGCTGGCCCGCCGCGACCGGGACCGGGGCCTCCACCTTCGCGGCGGCGGCCGGGGTGTTGTTGCCGGGGTTCATCGGCGGGGCGATCATCGGCGGGGCGATGGCCGGGTCGCCTTCCGGCTTGGTCGGGTCCCCTTCCGGCTTCTTGGTCGGGTCGCCTTCCTTCATGGGGTCGGCCATCGGGTCCGGCTGCGGTTGCGGCTGGGGCTGCGGCCGTGTCGCGACCGGCTGCTTCGGCTTCGGCTTCTCGTCCTCGGAAAACATCAGGAACCCGACGACGCCGAGGATTAGGAGTGCGGCCACGCCGACGCCGGCCCCGATCAGCACCTTCGGGTTGGTCTTCTTTTTCGCCTTCTTGGCCGGCACTTCCGCCGTCGCGGTGTCGTCGCCGGCGGTCGCGTTCGGGTCCGGAACCTTGAACCGGTACTTGCACTTCGTGCAGTCGATCTTCTTGCCGATCATGCCCTCGTTTTTGACGAGAACGTCGGCTTCGCAACTCGGGCAGGTTACGCTGAAGCTCTTGGCCATGGGGTCACTCCCGGCGGGCGGATCGGCCGGCGGTTGAGTCCAGAGGAGGAGATGGGTACGAGATCAATTAAGTTTGCATCTTACCCGTCGGTCACGGGTTCGGGCAAAGCCAATTTCGCACTTTGCCCCAACATGTTACGCAGTTCCCCCGCGTTTCGTTGGCGCGAACGGGACGGTTCGACCCGGATAATCGGTCAATCCCGCAGCTTCATCGAGACGTACTTCGTCTCCAGGTACGCCTCCAGCCCCTCGTGGGCGCACTCGCGGCCGAGGCCGGACTCCTTCATCCCGCCGAACGGGCACTGCGGCGTCGCCGGGACCGGGTCGTTCACGCCGATGATCCCGGCCTCGATCCCCTCGGCCATCTTCATGGCGACGCTCAGGTCGTTCGTGAACACGTAGGCGGCGAGGCCGTACCGGGTGTTGTTCGCCGCCGCGATCACCTCGTCCAGCTTCGAGAAGTCGAGGATCGGCATGACCGGTGCGAACGGCTCCTCGGTCAGCACCTTGCAGTTCTCGTTCAGCCCCTTCAGGACCGTCGGCTCGAAGAAGTAGCCCTTGCCGAACTTGTCGGACCGCTTGCCGCCGGTGAGGACGTTCGCGCCGTTGGCCTTCGCGTCGCCGATCAGGTCGAGCGTGCCGTCCATCGCCTTCTTCTCGAACATCGGGCCGACGACCGTGTCCGCGTCCAGCCCGTTGCCGAGCTTCAGCTTCTTCGCCTCCTCGACGGCCACCTCCGTGAACCGCTTCTCGATGTCCTTGTGGACGAAGAACCGGCTCGGGCTGATGCACACCTGCCCGTTGTTGCGGAACTTGCCGAGGACGGCCGCCTTCGCGACGACCTCCGGGTCGGCGTCCGAGAAGACGATGAACGGGGCGTGCCCGCCGAGTTCGAGGCTGAGCCGCTTCACCTGGTCGGCGGCCTGCCGCATGAGCTGCTTGCCCACGTCCGTCGAGCCGGTGAAGCTGATCTTCCGCACGCGGGCGTCGGCCATGAAGGCGTCCGAGATTTCGCTCGCGCTGCCGATGACGAGGTTCGCGCAGCCCGGCGGCAGCCCGGCGTCCTGGAGGCACTCGAACAGCCCGATGAGGGACAGCGGCGTCTGGCTGGCGGGCTTCGCGACAACGGTGCAGCCGACGGCGAGCGCCGGGGCGATCTTGCGGGCCTGGAGCATCATCGGGAAGTTCCACGGCCCGATGCTGCCAACGACGCCGACCGGGTGCTTGAGGACGAGGTGTCGCTTGCCGGGAACGCTGTTCGGGATGACCTGCCCATAGGCCCGCTTGCCTTCCTCCGCGAACCACTCGAACGTGTCGGCCGTGGCGTTGACCTCGCCCTTCGCCTCGGCGACCGGCTTGCCTTGCTCCATCGTCATCGTGCGGGCGAGGCCGTCGGCCCGCTCGCGGAGGAGGTCGGCGGTCTTCTTGAGAATCTTGGCGCGGTCGTAGGCGGTGAGCTTCATCCACGCCGGCATCGCGGCGGCGGCGGTGTCGATGGCCTGCTGGATGTCGGCCTTCGTGCCGACGGCGACTTCGGCGATGGCGTCCTCGGTCGCGGGGTTCTCGACGGCGAGCTTCTTGCCCGCGGAGCCGTCGGCCCACTTGCCGTTGATGAAGAGTTGCCGCTTCTGGACCGCGATGCCGGACATGATGACGCCCTCGGTGGTAGTGAGGGTATCGTATGGCGGGCGAAGGGAGATGTTTAGCCGCGACGCGAAGCCTTTACAAAGCGGAGCGCGGCGACCAGACTTCCGAAGTCCGGCTTCGACTTCGGAAGTCGATGCGGAGGAGGGGCGGTTGACACCGCAACGAACGCTTACGCGCGGGATGGACTTCCGAAGTCGAAGCCGGACTTCGGAAGTCTGAGCCTTTTCCCGTCGGTCACTTGATGCAGTACAGGCTATCCACGCCGCGGAGGATGATGCTCCCGCCCGCGACGGCCGGACTGGACCAGTACACGTCCTTGCCGAGCGCGTTCTTACCCAGCACCTCGAACGACGGCCCGGCCTTGAGTACGTGCGTAACGCCGTTCTCGTCGATGGCGAACACCTTGCCGTCCGCGGCCCACGGCGACGCCCAGAACGCGGCCGCGTTCGGGAGCCGCTCCTTGCTGTACGCCGGCTTGCCGGTCTTCGCGTCCAGGCACGAGACCAGCCCGCCGTTCCGCTCGAATGCGTACACGTAGCCGTCGTACACGAGCGGCGACGCCGCCCCCGGCGCGGTCCGGGCCGCCGACCACGCGACCCCGGCGTTCGACGTTTCGCCTTGCTTCAAGCTGATGTCCCCGGTCGTACCCGCGTTGATCGCGTACAGGGTTCCCCCGCCGCCCGCGCCGAACCCGCCGGGACGGCCACCGCCGCCCGGTTGGCCGCCGCCACCCGGCGGGCCACCGCCGCCTGGCCGCCCGCCGCCGCCCATCCCCGTGCCGACGTATAGCCGCTCCTCGTCCCCGACCGGCGAAGCATTCGCCTGCCCGCCTCCGACGGCCAGTTCCCAGATCACCTTCCCGTCCGCCGGGTTGTACGAAATGACCTTCTGGCTCGCGCCGACGACCAGTTCCGTGCGGCCCTTCGTCTTCCAGACGTAGGGCGTGCTCCACGTCGAGCGTTCCTTGCGGTCGATCTTCCACTTCTGCTCGCCGGTCTTCGCGTCGAGCGCGAGGAGGAACGACTTCTCCTCGTTGTCGCTGAGGACGAACAGTGTGTCGTCGTGCAGCACCGGCGAGCTGGACGTGCCCCAGCCGGCCATCATCGGGAACGCGCCGACCTCCTTTTTCCACACTTCTTTGCCCGCGAGGTCGTAGGCGATCACGGTCCCGCTCGCGCCGAAGTAGGCATATACCCGTTCGCCGTCGGACACCGGCGTCTCGCTGGCGAACGTGTTGCTGTTGTGCGAGCCGTACTTCGGCTTCCCCTCGGCCGCGGTCTTCGCCCAGACCTCCTTGCCGGTCGCGCGGTCGAGGCAGACGACCTTCCAGGTGTAAACCTTGTCCGGCCCCGCGCCGCGGCCGCCACCGCCGGGGAAGCCGCCACCACCCGGCGGGCGACCGCCACCGCCGCCGAACCCGCCGCCGCCCCGCGGCTTCGGCTGGCCTTCGGCCACGGCCGTCGTCACGATGACCTTGTCCCCGACGACGATCGGGCACGACCACGCCACGCCGGGCACGGCCACCTTCCACGCCACGTTCTTGTCGGCCGACCACTCGGTCGGCGGCTTCACGTCGGTCACGACGCCGTTCGCGTTCGGCCCGCGGAACTGCGGCCAGTCGCCCGCGTGTGCGGTTGCCAGGGTGAACGCGCCGAACGACGCGAGGAGCCATCGGGATTTCATGAGACGCCTCCGAAAGGGGTATCCGTCCTAAACGGCGACATTCTCGACCCGTCGCCGTGAGGATTCGATGAGACAAACGAAAAAGCCCGCGGCGTCGCCGCGGGCTTCGAGTTGCGAACCGGTGCGGTTACTTCTTCTTTTTCAGCGTGAACGCGAACGCCTTGTCGTCGTCGAACTTCTTCGGCCGGTCGCCGCCCATGCCGTCGTAGGTGAGCTTCAGGTCCTCGCCGCTCAGCTCGATGATGCCCTTCGCCTTCGACCCCTTCAGCCCGTCGATGGCGGACTCGGTAATCTCCATATCGATGGCCGCGGGCGAGGCCTTCGCGTCCACGGTGTACGTGAAGACGAACTGCGTCTTGCCGTCTTCCTTCAGGGTGATCTTGTCCTTCGAGATCGTGTACGTCCCCTTCTTGGCGTCGTCGCCGATGTCCTTGCCGGCCTTCTTGCCGCCGGTGATCGTCCAGTCGCCGACGACCTTCTCGGCGTCGAACTTCGCTTCCTTCTTGTCCTCGGCGACGACCGGAACCACCAGAGCCACGACCACGGCGAACGCCAACGCGCGAACTGCCTTCATGACGGATCTCCATCCGAGCGATGTGACGCGGCGACGGAGGACCACCCTCGTGCCGCCCTCTGAGTGTATGTACACGCGCGACGACGGCAACCGGGCGGACGGAACTCGCGGAAACTTCACGCGGCGGTCAGTAGCTGCGGGTGGTGAATCTCAACAACGACAGTCCCAACAAGATGACGAGGTACGTTCCGGCGACCGCCAGCACTTCACCCCACGAGATGGCCCGCAGCTTCATCCCCTCCTGGCGCTGCTCGCCTTCGGAGAGCAAGTCGCGGCTGACTAAGTTGCCGGTCAGGGTGTCCAGGTCCTTGGTCCGCGGGGTGAAGGTGTTGAGAATCTTGAAGACCTTCACGAGCGTCGCCGGCGGTTTTGGCGGGCCTTGGAACTCCGGCTCCTCGGAGTCATCTTCCTTCTTCTCGGCCTTCTTCGGCGGGTCGGCCTTCTGCCGGGCCTGACGCGGCGGAGCCTGGATTTCGAGGTTGTCGAGCACGGTTAGGATGTTGTGGACGTACCCGATGAGCCAGATCACGAACCAGAACACGATCGTGACAACGATGCTGACGATGGCGTTGCGGGTCAGCACACCGAAGAGGGTCGAGCAACCGTAGAGGATGGCGAAGTAGAACGTCACGCCGGGGACGCAGTAGAGCAGGCCCGGTGCCCACACGCCGGTCCGTAGGCCGATGGCGAGCCAGATGCCGCCATAGGCAACGGCCGCGAGGACGAACACGAAGATGAGGCCGCCGATGTACTTGTACAGCAGTATGGTGGACCGCGCCAGCGGCTTCGTCAGCAGCAGGTCGATGGCCCCCTTGCGGAGCATGTTCGGGATGAACCCGGCCGTGACGATCACGCCGGCCATCAGCACGACCCACGCTCCGAGGCCGTTGACGATGTTGTTCTCGATGAGGTGGATCAACTGACCGAGCGGCATTTCGAGGAACGACAACGGCACGCTCCCGAAGAACAGGCTCGGCCGGTGCGGCCAGGCGAGCGGGCTACTCGCCCCGGAGGTCGTGACCCGGAACTCGCCGTCGCCGACCTTCTCGACGCTCGAGACGTTCAGCCGCGTGATCGTCTTGAGTTGGGCGGCGAGAAACTCCTTCGCCAATTCGTCGGTGTACTTCGGCTTATCCCCCTCGCTCGGTCCGGCCCAGGTTCGCACGGCCTCCTTGAACGGGTCGCGGAAGAGGTCGTTGAAGTCGATCTTGTTCGGCTTCCCCTCACCGACTTCCCGGCCGATCCCGCCGAACTGGCCCGAGGAGACGGCGAGCGTGAACGCGATGTCGTCCTTCCAAGGGTCGCCGCCCTTCGCCGCGGTGGACACGTCCTTCGCGGTCGTGGTGAAGCCGTAGACGATGATCCGCTGCCCGGTCCCGCGGTCCGGCGATACGGTCTGAACCGGCCCTGGGTTCCCCGGACCGCCGCCCGTCGGGATCATCTTCGCGACGGCCTGTTCCGTGGGCGTGGGTTTGAACGAGATGCTGAAGACGAGCAGCGTGACGATGCCGGAGAGGACCAGCATGACGGTGAAAATCCACCCGTCCACCGCCTCCTTATAGGAGTCCTTCAGCATCGCGAGGAACTTGTTCACGCCCCCACCTCTCTGACTTTCTTCCGGCGGCCGTCCGTGCCGGGGTCGTCCTGGTCCACCATCTGCACGAAGACGTCTTCGAGCGATTGCTTCTTCTCGACGAGATGCCGCAACTTTAGCCCGCGCTCGTTGAGAAGGGAAAGGACCTGGTCGATGTTCGACGGGTCGTTCAGGACGACTTCCCAACGGCCGTCGATCTTCTCGGCCCGGTAACCGAGCTTCGCGACTTCTTCGGTCGGGAACTCCTGGCCCTTCGCAAGGCCGATCTGGTAGCGGCCTTCCTGCCGCGTCAGTTCGGCGACGGTCCCTTGTTGCATCAACTCGCCGCGCTGAAGGATGGCGACGCGGTTGCACATCAACTCGACTTCGCCGAGCAGGTGCGAGTTCACGAACACCGTCTTCCCCTGGTCGCGGAGCTTCTCGAACAATTCGCGAAGCTCTTTGCGGCCGACCGGGTCCACGCCGTCCGTCGGCTCGTCCAGGAATATCACGTCCGGGTCGTGGAAGATCGCCTGCGCGATCCCCAGCCGCTGCTTCATCCCCTTCGAGTACGTGCGGAGCTTGTAGTCCATCCGCTTGCGGATGCCGACGGTTTCCAGCACTTCGGGAATCTTCCGCCGCCGCTCGGACCGCGCCATGCCGTAGAGCTGGCCGTAGAAGTCGAGCAGGTTCGCGCCGGTGTGGTACTGCGGGAACTGGTGGTCTTCGGGCAGGTAACCGACCCGCGTGCGGATGCCGGAGCGGCCGGCCGGCTCGCCGAGGAGCGTCGCGCCGCCGTCGGTCTTGCGGACGATGCCGAGGAGGATTTTGATGAGCGTCGATTTCCCGGCCCCGTTCTGGCCGAGCAGCCCGAAGATTTCGCCGCGGTTCACGGCCAGCGACACGCCCTTGAGGGCCTCGACCGCGCCGTACGTCTTCCGCAGGCGGTCGGTGACTATCACCGCGTTTTCGGCAGACACGGGCGGCCTCCGGGGGATCGCGTATAACTCCTGTGATACGGGATTCGCCGCGGCCGCCTACAAATTGAATCGGCGGGCCACTTTCCTTCCAACGGGGCGTGTATCATGGCGAAGCTAACGGTCGAGGGCGTGGGCGAGTTCGACGTGGCCGACGGCAAGCGGCTGGTCCTGGCCCTGACGGACGACGCGAAGGTGGACCAGCTCCACGCCTGCGGCGGCAATGCCCGATGTACGACGTGCCGCGTCGAGTTCGTGACCGGCGAGCCGGCGCAGATCACAGAGGCGGAGAAGACGGTCCTAGCCGCGAAGGGCGTCACCGGCGTGCGGCTGAGTTGCCAGATCGCGTGCGACCACGACATGAGCGTGAAGGTGATCTCGCGGCTGGCCGGCAGCGGCCGGGCCGACGCCGGGAAGCGGCCGACGGACGCTATCGCCCCGCCGCCGGCGTGGGTGGCGAAGTAAGAGGCGAACGGCACGGCGTGAGCGTGCCGGTTTCTCCCGGCAGGTAACACGGGCACGCTCACGCCGTGCCGTTCGCCGTGCATCTGACCTTCGCGCGGGTCGCAACCGGCGGCAAAATACGGGGTAATGCGAATCCTCCACACCGCCGACTGGCACCTCGGCGACCGCCTCGGGCGGATCGACCGGACCGACGACCTCCGCAAGGCCGTCGAGCGGCTCGCCGCCCACCTCCGCGAAACGAAGGCGGACGTGCTGCTCGTCGCCGGCGACCTGTTCAGCGAACTCGCCCGGCCGGACGGCCTCCGCGAGACGATCCGGCACTGGCAAGACGTGTTCGCCGGGTTCCTCGCCGGCGGCGGCACCATCCTCACGCTGACCGGCAACCATGACAACGAGAACTTCTGCCGGACGCTGACACACGCCATGTCGCTGGCCGCGCCGACCGTCGGCGAGGTGGGCCAGAGCGTCCCGCCCGGCCGCCTCTACCTCGCCGCCGAGCCGACGTTCCTGCAACTGTGCGGCGTCCAGTTCGTGCTGATGCCGTACCCCACGCCGACGCGCTACCTCAAGGGCGAGGCCGGGCAGAAGTACTCGTCGCCGGAGGAGAAGCAGAAGCTGCTCAACGCCGCGTTCGAGCGCACGCTCCTGGAGTTCCGCGAACACCCGCGTTTCCAGAAGCTGCCGACCGTGCTTTCGGCGCACGCCACCGTCCGCGGGGCGGTCATGGGGTTCGACGCCCGGTTCAAGCCGGACGACGACGTGCTGGTGAGCGAGGCCCGGCTGCACGAGGACTACGACTACGTCGCCCTCGGCCACATCCACAAGCCGCAGTTCCTCGGCGGGCACGCCCACGTCCGGTACAGCGGCAGCATCGAGAAGATGGACCTCGGCGAGCAGAACGACGCGAAGGGCGTCGTCCTCTTTGAATTGGATGAAAAGGGCCGCGTCGGCGAGATCGTTACGCTGCCGCTGCCGTCCACGCCGGTCTACGAGTTGCAGATTGCGAACCCGGCCGAGGACATCCCGCGGCTGCGGGCGGAGCAGGGCGGGCCGTGCGACGACCTCGTGAGCCTGCACATCGGCTACACGTCCGGTCGGGACAACCTCGAAGAAATCCTACGCGAGCTGGACCAGCTCTTCCCGCGGTGGTACGCCCGCGACTGGAAGGAGGCGGGCGAACTCGGCCCGACGCTGACCGTGGACGAGGCGGACCGGTCGAAGAGTTTTTCCGACACCGTCCGCGGCTACGTCGATGCCGAGCTGACGAACCACGACGACGCCGAGCGCGGCGAGCTGCTGGCCCGGCTCGACGGCTTGCTCCAGGAGATGGACTGACCCGTGATCCCGCAGCGCGTGAAACTGTCCGGCTTCCTCTCGTACAAGGACGAGCAGGAGATCCCGTTCGCCGGGGCGTCCGTCTGGATGCTCGCCGGGACGAACGGGTCCGGGAAGTCGTCCATCTTCGACGCCGTCACGTATGCGCTGTTCGGCCACCACCGCGGCGGCAGCCAGAACGCCATCGAACTCATCAACAAGGATTCGACTTCTCTCGCCGTCGAGTTCGACTTCACGTCCGACGGCGTGCTGTTCCGCATCCGCCGGACGCTGAAACGGTCCGCGAAGGGGACGGCCAGCGGCACGCAGCAGATCTTCCGCTCGCTGGGCGGCGACGACTGGGAGGCCGTCGAGGACACGAACAAGAAGGTGGACTTCGACAAGTGGGTCCACGAGCACATCGGCCTGACCTACGAGACGTTCACGTCGTCCGTGCTGCTGCTCCAGGGGAAGGCCGAGAAGCTGCTCGACAGCAAGCCGAGCGGCCGCGCGGAGGTGCTGGCGGGCATCGTCGATCTCGAGCGCTACCAGCGACTGTACGAGCGGGCGAACCAGAAGAAGCTCGCGCTGAAGGGGCAGCTCGAAGCGCTGTCGCACCAGCAGAGCGCCGTGCCGGAGGTGAGCGAGTTCGAGTACGCCGCGGCGGTCGAGGCCATCGACAGCGTCGAGGACGAGCGGCTGGCGGCGCAGCGGGAACTCGACGCGCTCCGCGACTTGGAGGTGCAGTCGCGGAAGTGGGCCGACGCGCAGACGCGGCTGGCCGCCACGCGGGAGAAACTGCGGCAGGCGGAATCGCTGCTCGGTTCGGCCGTGAAGATCGAGAAGGCGTTCGCTCGGATGGCGGAGCTGAAGGACGCGCTCCCGGCGGCGTCGGCGGTCGTGACGACCCGCGCGAAACTACTCGAATCCGAGCGGAAGACGGAACGCCTTCAACGGGATCGCGACGACGCGACGGAGCGCCGCACGCTCGCGGACAACACGCTCAGCACGGCGAAACAGAAGCGCGAAACTTTGAAAAAACAACGTGACAAGGATGAGGAGACGCTTGCGAAAACCGTCGCCCGCCTCCGCGAACTCGCGGGCGTGCTGCGTTCTGTCGAACTCGCCGAGGAGCAGGAAACCCGCGTCACGAACTTCGACAAGGATTTGTCCAAGCTCCCGGCCGATCCCGCGTCAGAAGTGCGGACGGCGCAGGACGAACTCGACCGGCTGCAGGAACTCGGCCGCGTCCTGCCGGTGCTGCAACGGGTCCACGACGAGCGGACGGAACTGAAGGGTGCGAATCAACGGCAGCAGGTTTCGCAGAAGCGAGCCGACGAGATCAAGGTTCTCGGCGAGACGAAGCGCGACGCGATGAAGAAACTGGCGGACGAACTGGCCGACGCGAAGGCCGCCCGCGCCGCGGCCGACGAGCGCGCCGCCGGGGCCGCCGTCCTCGCCCGACAGGCGAAGGAACTGCTCGCGGAGTTCTCGTCACTGACCGGCGAGAAGTCCTGCCGCGCGTGCGGGCAGCCGCTGACGCCGCAGCACTTCGAGGAGGAGAAGAGCCGCCGCACGGAGGAGGCAAAGGTCGCCGAGCAGAAGTTGACGGCGGCGACGACCGCCCAGCGTGCGGCGACGGCCCGCGAGAAGGAACTGCACGACCGCGAGCAGGACGGCAAGGCGGAACTCGACAAGCTCCGCGAGGACTACAAGGACGCGGACACGGAACGCAAGCAGGCCGCGGCCGACATCACCCGCCATTTGAAGACGCTGAAGCTCGCCTACGCGGAACTGCCGCCGTACCTGGCGAAGAAGATTTCGCCGTCGGAACCCGCGGACTGGCCGGCGACGGCGTTCCCGGCCCGCGACGAACTCGCCCGCATGAACCAGGACGCGGCCGGCCTCGACGCCGCCCGGCGGACGCTCCGCGCCGCGACGGACACGCTCGACAAGTGGAAGCAACTCCGGGCCGAGCGGGACGCCGCGAAGCAAACGCTCGCCAAGCTGAAGGCCAGTTTGCCGAAGGAAAACCTTCTCACACTTCGTGAGGAGAGCGGCAACCTGCAGGCGGGCGAGACGAGCTTACAGAACGCCATCCGTTCGACGAAGACGAACCTCGGAATGATCGAGACGGAGATCGACCGCCTCGGCCGGGAGTCGCACGCGGCCGTCACCACGCTCACGGAGATCGTCGGCAAGTTCCACACGGAGGACGTGACCCGCACGCACTGCCGGGAGACGATCGACCGCGAGATGAGGAAGCTCGACCCGGCGTGGCAGATGCGGGTCGAGAAGGCGGGCATGGCCGAGTACCACGGGTGGAAGGCCGAGTACGACGACCTCGTCGCCGCCGACACGGAGGTGACGTACCGCAAGCTCGAAGTCGCCCGCGGCGGCCTCGACGCCATCCGCGGCGAGATTCGCAGGCAGGAAACGGAAGCGAACGAGTTCCCCGAAACGGCCCGACTTCAACCGGATGAGGTGAAGCAGCGGATCGCGACGGCCCGCGGCGCGCTCGACGAGAAGGACAAGGAACTGCGGGACGCGCAGCGGCGGAAGTCCGTCTTCGACGGCCACCGCGAACAGCGAACGAAGCTCGGCGAGCAGTGGAAGGCGGCCGAGGCGGAGTTCAACCGGTTCAAGATTCTCTCCGAACTGCTCGGCCGCGACCGGCTCCAGCGGCACCTCGTCCGGCAAGCCGAGCGGCAGATCGTGGACTACGGCAACGCCGTCCTCGACCGGCTGTCCGGCGGGCAATTGTTCCTCAAGCTCGTCGGCGGCGACGAGGGGGCCGGCACGGACCGCGCCCTGGATTTGGAGTGCTACAACCGCACGACCGGCGGCGCGCCGATAAACGTCCTGTTCCTGTCCGGCAGCCAGAAGTTCCGGGTGGCTGTCAGCCTCGCACTCGGCATCGGGCAGTACGCCAGCCGCCAGCACCGGCCGATCGAGAGCGTCATCATCGACGAGGGGTTCGGCTGCCTCGACCGCCAGGGCCGGCAGGTGATGATCCAGGAGCTGCAGAACCTCCGCGGCCACCTGCACTGCATCCTGTTGGTGAGCCACCAGGAGGAGTTCGCCGAGGCGTTCAACGACGGCTACCACTTCTCGCTGGAGAACGGCGCGACGCGGGTGAAGCGGTTCCAGCGGTAGCAGTACTTTTTGGAACCCAGAGCGGAAGCGACGGGGTGTGGGATCAGCCCCCACACCCCGTCGCTTCCGCTCTGGGTTCCACGATGAGTCGTATCATTCCCGCATGAACTACCTGCAGCGCACCCTGTCCAGTCCGCGGTGGCAGTGGCTGAACCGGCTGATCGGCCCGTTCGTCTGGTCCGGCGGCCCGGACAACCAGTGGCTGCGGGTCGTCATGAACCGCGAGACCGAGAATCTCGTCGCCGGGCTGAAGCCGGAGACGCTGAAGGCGCTCGAAATCTCCGGCAACAACTGGGACCGCCCGAACCTGTTCCGCGAGTACAAGGCCGTCGATTACCCGGAATACGACGTGTGCGCCGGGCCGTACCCGGACACGTTCGACCTGATCTTCGCCGAGCAGGTCTTCGAGCACCTGCTGTGGCCGTACCGGGCCGGGCGGAACGTCTACCAGATGCTGAACCCCGGCGGGCACTTCCTCATCAGCACGCCGTTCCTGTTGAAGGTCCACAACCACCCGGTCGATTGCTCGCGGTGGACGGAACTCGGCCTCAAGCATTTCCTCGCGGAGTGCGGGTTCGCGCTCGAGAACATCGTCACCGCGTCGTGGGGCAACCGGAAGTGCGTGACGGCGAACCTCGGCCCGCGGTGGGTGATTTACCAGAAGTGGCTGCACTCGCTGCGGAACGAGCCGACGTACCCCATCGTCGTCTGGGCGCTGGCGCGAAAATGAACCGCCGAACCTTCCTTGCAACGATCCCACTCGTGGTGGCCGGCTGCCGACCGCAAGCCGCGCCAGTTCCCGATCGCACGGCCCGCGACGCGCACCTCGCGATGCTCGAAGGCTACCGCCTGCCCGCGACGGCGACGCGGACGACGCCGAAGGCGGCGGTCGATGTCGTCGAGCGGTTCCCGGAGCTGAAGCCGCTCGTGCGGGTCGCGGTGCGGCTGCACCCGCGGTTCGGCGACGAGCCGGGCGTTGGGGAGTCCAAGCTCGGCGGGGCGTTTCTCTGGCCGCTGGCCGACGAATGGCCTCAGTGCCCGGAGTTCCACATTCCGATGACGCCGGTGCTGCAACTGCGGGCCGAGGACGCGCCGCCGCAGTTCCCGATGAAGCCGAAGGCCGAGCTGTTCCAACTCTTCTGGACGCCGCGGGCGACGAAGGCCGGCCCGCCGCACGTCGCGGGCGTCTGGCGGGGCCGCGACGCGACCGGGCCGATCCTGTACCACGGCACGCCGCACGTTTCCGCCGACTGGGGCTTCGTCCCCGTGCCGTGCCGCCTGTTCCCGGAACGGGTCGCGGAGTTGCCGCCGCCGGCGCTCATGCCGAAGCAGATGCGCGACAAGGTCGATGCGTGGACGCCGCCGGTTCCGTTCGCGACGCACCTCGCCGCCGCCCGTGGCACGAAGCTCGGCGGCTGGCCGCGGGTTCCGGACGCCCCGAAGTGCCTGACGTGCGTTCACCCGATGGACTACCTGCTGACGGTCGATTCGTGCGAGTGGACGGCGGCGGGCGCGGCCCGGTGGAAGCCGGCCGAGGACCGCGACGCGGACGGCTTCCGCCGCGCCGCCGGCCTCGACTTCGGCAAGCCCGACACGGCCGTGCAGGTGTACGTCTGCCGCCGCTGCGAGAAGTGGCCGCTGCGGGCGGTAATCGCTTAACCGACGGCGTAATCGGTTAGCTGGCGACTGCGAGGAGACTTAAAACCGAGAACGATGCGATCCTTCGGAATCCCGGCCTCGACCAGCGCCTCTGCTAACGGTCGGTTCGTACCGTCGTACTGAATCCAAACCTTGCCGTCGATCAAATCGGCGTGCAGGATCGCGCCGTGGACGTAGGTGTTGTTTTCCCGACCGAATCGAATGAGTTCAAAGTGCCGGCCGCCCACGTCCTCGACCATCTCGGCCGTGATGCCGTGACCGCCCGTCCACTCGGCGTACTGTTGGAAGACTTGGCGGATGATCGCTTTGTATTCGGCTAGTTGATCCATCGGGTCACCCGACGCGAACTGACATCGAACACGATCAACGGGACAGTGTAGGCCGAGAGAATCGTTCGCCCGAATTCCTGGCTCAGGAAGTCATTATAAACCTCGGATTCCACCGCCATCAAGAGCTTGCGGTCCGGCTCGCGGACGGACAACACGAACCGATAGAGCATGAACTGGCCGAGCGCTTCTTCGAGGTTTCGCACGTCCGAGGGACCGCGGAAGCTTTGTACTTCCACGGCGATCCGTTGCCCGGCCTTCTCCGCCGAGAACGCCGCGTCTTCCGCGGCGAGATCGATCAACACGTCCCGTCCGCCGAACTGCAAGCGCAACGGGTCGGCCGTGATCGTCCACCCGTCGGCGATGAGGGCCTCCCGAACGATGTGATGGTGAATGTTTCGTGCCGACATCACTCGCTCCGTGAAAAAACCTCACGAGCAAGCTCGTGAGGTTTCGCTTTTCTCGCCACTGTCACTTCCGCGCGATGTTCGGCGGCAGGTCGGCCAGTTCCACCGACACCGGGGCGTAGTGGCTGAACTCCATGCTGAAGCTCGCCTTGCCCTGCGTCGCACTCCGCAGGTCGCTGGTGTACCCGAAAAGGTTCGCCAGCGGAATCTTCGCCATCACCTGCGCGACGCCCTTGTCCTCGCTCGTCTCCTCGATGATGCCCCGCTTGCTGCTGATGTTCCCGGTGATCGGCCCCTGGTACTCCTTCGGGGAAACCACCACCACCTTCATGATCGGCTCCAGCAGCGTGATCCCGGCCTTCGACTCGGCCTCCCGGAACGCTTCCAGCGCACACAGGTAGAACGCGTCCTGAGACGAGTCCACGTCGTGGTACTTCCCGAAGTGCAGGTCGAACTCCAGGTCCACGAACGGGAACGGGTACTTGTACCCCTTCTTCGCCGCCTCCCGGAGACCTTCCTCCACGCTCGGGATGTACTCCTTCGGGATCGACCCCTGGGTGATGCTGTTCACGAAGTAGACGTTGTTCGGGTCCGGCTTGACCTTCGGGTCCTTCAGCTCCTCGATCTCGCGGACCTTCTCCTCGATCGCCTCCGGCGTCAGCGGGCTGTACTTCACCACGATGACGGCGAACTTCCCGCGGCCGCCCGTCTGCTTGACGAACTTGTACTCGAAGTCCACAACCTTGCTGAAGCACTGGCGGTACGCGACGCGGGGCTTGCCGAGCTTAATCAACTCGGTGTTCTCCTGCGGCACGCCGATGGCCCGCTTCAGCTTCTCGATGGAGATTTCCAGGTGCAGCTCGCCCATCCCGGAGAGGATCGTTTCCTTCGTCTCCTCGTCCGTGTGCGTCTTCAACGTCGGGTCGTCGCGGACGAGCCGGTTGAGCGCCTCGCCGACCTTCCCGGCGTCGAGCGTCTTGCTGAAGCTCAGCGCCTGCGCGATGACCGGCTTCGGGAACTGGATCGCTTCCAGCGCGATCGGCTGGTCCGGGTCGCACAGCGTGTTCCCGGTGTACGTGTCCGCGAGGCCCATCGCCGCGACGATGTCGCCGGGGCCGGCCTTTTCGAGGTTGATCCGCTTGTCGCCCATCATCCGGTAGAACCGGGCGATCCGCTCCTTCTTGCCGGTCGTCGTGTTCGTGTACGACTCGCCCGGCTTCAGCTCGCCGGAGTAGACGCGGATGTACACGAGGTCGCCGTTCGTCTCGGCGACGGTCTTGAACGCCAGCGCGCTGAGCGGCTCGGACGCCTCCGGCTTCCGCTGCTGGGCCTCCTTCGTCTTCGGGTGCAGCCCGTCCACCGGCGGCCGGTCGAGCGGGCTGGGCAGGCAATCGACGACGAGGTCGAGCAGGTGCTGGACCCCGTGGAACATCTTGCTGCTGCCGCAGTGGACCGGCGTGAAGGTGTTGTCCAGCGTCCCCTTCCGCAGGGCGGCCCGAATCTCATCGTTGCTGACCGGCTTGCCTTCGAGCACGGCTTCCATGATCGCGTCGGACGCGGCCGACACGCCGTCGAGCATCTGCTCGCGGCGCTTCTCGGCCTCGGCCCGGTACTTCTCCGGCACGTCGGTGGTGAAGAACTTGCGGTTCGTCTTGTCCGACAGGTCGCGGGTGATCAGCTTCATCTCGATCAGGTCGATGATGCCTTCCAGCTTGTCGTCCTGCCCGGCGGGGATGGTGACGACGACGGGGTTGGCGTGCAGCTTCGTCTTCATCTGCTCGACGCACGCCCAGAAGTCGGCCCCCATGCGGTCGAGCTTGTTCACGTAGGCGACGCGGGGGACCTTGTACTTGGTCGCCTGCCGCCACACGGTCTCGGACTGCACCTCGACGCCGCCCTTGGCGCAGAACACGCCGACCGCGCCGTCGAGGACGCGGAGCGACCGCTCGACCTCGGCCGTGAAGTCCACGTGGCCGGGGGTGTCGATGATGTTGATGGCGATGTCGTTGTCCGCCCGGTCCTTCCAGTCGATGGACACCGCGGCGGAGTTAATCGTGATGCCCTTCTGGCGTTCGAGCGGGTCGAAGTCGGTGGTCGTGTCCCCGTCGTCCACGTCGCCGACCTTGTGCTTGGTCCCGCTGTAGTACAGAATCCGCTCCGTCGTGGTCGTCTTGCCGGCGTCAACGTGGGCCATGATTCCGATATTGCGTACTTTGTCGAGCATCGTCATCGGCCGGCCTTCTGTGTGAGCCGGCTCCCTTCGCACGAGGAAACAAACGACCGCCGGGGGCACACGCCTCGGTCGGCTTGCGGGACGGAACAGCCATTATTCGTGACACCGGGCGGACCGCCAAGTTCGCCCACGCACGGAAGAGAGGCTACGAGTTAATCGTATGCCGAAGAGATTGATCGTCCACCGGCCCGCGAGAAGGTTCCGTGAGGCCCGTTTTGCACTGGAATCCCGCCCCCGCTTCCCGTCAAATCGGGGAAAGACTCGCGGACCAACCCATGTCCAACGAAGCGCAGACGATCGACCACATCGACACGAACGAACCCGACGCCCCGGCCGGGCGACGGCCGGCGAAACCGGTCGTCTCGCCGGCCGGGTTCGAGGTCCACGAGGAAATCGGGCAGGGCGGCATGGGCGTCGTCTACCGTGCCCGCGACCTGACGCTGAACCGCGAAGTCGCGATCAAGGTTCTGCAGGACCGTTATCCCGCCGGGTCGGCGACGGCGGCCCGGTTCGTCGAAGAAGCCCAGATCACGAGCCAACTCCAGCACCCCGGCATCCCGGCCGTGTATCAGGTTGGCCAGCTGCCGGACGAGCGGCCGTACCTGGCGATGAAGCTGATCCGCGGGGAAACCCTCGAAGAGAAACTGAAATTAGCAACCCCGGTCAGCCCGCTGCCGGTCATGGAGGCCATCGCCCAGGCCGTCGGGTTCGCGCACTCGCAGGGGGTCATTCACCGCGACCTGAAGCCGGCGAACGTCATGGTCGGCCGCTTCGGCGAGGTGCAGGTCATGGACTGGGGGTTGGCGAAGCACCTCTCGGCCCCGGAGCGGACCGAGCCGCACGCCGACCTCGCGACTCATCGCGACGCCGACGGGTCGTTCACCCAGGCCGGGTCGGTCATGGGCACGCCGGCGTACATGCCGCCGGAGCAGGCGAACGGCGACATCGAACAGATCGACCAGCGGGCGGACGTATTCGGCCTCGGCGCGATCCTCTGCACGATCCTCACCGGCCATCCGCCCTACACCGGGGAGTCGGCGGCATCCCTCCGCGCGGCGGCCTCCCGCGGCGACACGGCCGACGCCTTCCGCCGGCTCGACGCCGCGGCCGTCGATCCCGAAATCGTCGCCCTCTGCAAGGCGTGCCTGAGCTTCGATCCGAAGGACCGCCCGGCGGACGGCACGGCGGTCGCCGAAAGAATTGCGGCCATCCGCGCCTCCGCCGACGACCGCGCCCGGCAGGCCGAGGTCAGCCGGGCGGCGGCGGAAGTCCGGTCGGCGGAGCAGCAGAAGCGGCGGCGGGCGATGTTCGTCGCCGCGTTCGCGATCAGCGCGGCGTTCGCCGTCGGCATCGTCGGGACGACCCTCGGCATGATCCGAGCGAGGGCGGCCCGCTCCGACGCCGAGAGTGCGAAGCAAGGCGAAGCCGACCAGCGGCAGAAGGCCCAGGACCGGCTCGTGAAGGCGGTGAGCGCCGTCGAGCAGCTGATGACGCGGGTGAGCGGCGAGCGGTGGGCGGCGCGGCCGGAGATGCAGGCCGAGCGGCGGGAGATGCTCGAAGAGGCCGTCGCCTTCTTCCGCAGCTTCGACGAGGCCGACAGCCGCGACCCGGCGGTGCGGCGGCAAACGGCGCGGGCGTACCTGCTCACCGGGGTCGCCTACATATCCCTCGGTGAGTACGACGAGTGCGCCGGGGCCGTCGGCCCGGCCCGCGACCTGTACGCCGGGTTGGTCGCCGAGTTCCCGGCCGACATGCCGTCCCGCCGCGGGCTGGTCGAGTCGGTCGCGTTGCAAGGCCACGTCGCCGCCATCGCCGCCGACTACGCGACGGCCCAGGAGAAGTACGCCGAGGCGCTCCGGCTCGCGGAGGCGGCGAGCGGCATCGACCCGACCTCGGAAGACGCGAAGGTCGCCGTCGCGGAGATGAACACGTCGCTCGCGCTCTTCTACAGCTTCCAACAACCCGAGAAGAGCGTCGAGTTCCACAACAAGGCGCTCGCCATCGGCGAACAACTGACCGGCGGCGGGCGGGCCTCCTTCCGCGGCAGGCTCGTCGTCTTCAGCGCGCTCGTCAACCTGGCCACGACCGACATCCAAACGGGCCGGGTCGGGCCGGCCCTGCAAAAGTTCGACCGCGCCCACGGGATGATTCCGGGGATGGACGCCGTGCCGCCACCGTCCGCCCGCGCCGCCGAGAGTTACGGCCTCGCGAAGGCCACGCTCGGCGTCTTCCGCGGGATGTTGCTGTACCGCACGGGGAAGAAGCCGGACGGGCTGGCGGGCATCCGCGGCGGCCTCGAACTGATCGACCGACTGCTGGTGGTTCAACCGAAGTCGTTCCCGCTACGGGTCAAGAAGCTGCAATTCCTGGCGACCTACGCCGACCTGCTGATGCGGGACAACGACCGGGCCGAGGCGGAGAAGGTGTTCGGCATTCTCAAACAAGAAGAGGAGCGGATGGTCGCCGAGTCGCCGTCCGCCGGGTGGGTCCGGCGGATCGGGATGTTGCAGCGGTCGATGTTCCTCGTCGCGCAGGCCGCCGACGGCCTCGCCGACGCGGTCGAGAGGTCGGCCGAGGAACTGTTGAAGACGCAAGAGCCGCAACTGGGGTTGATCGTGCAGTACAACGTCGCGTGCGCTTACTCCCAACTCGCGAAGTCCGCGCCGACGGCCGACCGGGGCAAGTACGCCGACCGCGCGGTCACCCTGTTGGAGGACCTCAAGGCGAAGGGGTACTACAAGAGCGCGGGCAACGTCCGCCACCTCGCCGCGGACACGGACTTCGACCCGATCCGCGGCCACGACGGGTTCAAGAAGTTCGTGGCCGCGTTACCGAAGTCGGACGAGCCGAAGAAGAACTGACGGCGCTACTTCTTCTCGGCGAGGTTCACGAGCTTGCCGACGGACTTCGAGTTGTTGTTGCCGACCTCGTCGAGTTCCGTGCCGGTGTCCTTGAGCGTCCACTTCAACACTTTCGTGTTGTTCGGCAGCCCCTTCTCCGGCTGACTGAGCAGAATCACGCCGCGGTCGTATGACCAGACGGCGGTGCCGTCCGGCTCGGTGTACCGGCCGTTCGAGTAGAGGTAGGCCACCCACTTGCCCGTCCACGTAACCCCGGTTATTTCCCACCGCGCCACGAGCTTCGGGGCGAGGGCATCCTTCTTCAACTTGAGAACCGCGGCCGCTTGCGTGTCCTCCTTCGCCTTCGTGTGGGCGTCGATCACCTTGTCGAACGCCTCGGCCAGCGCCTTCTCGGCGGCCAGCCGGGTGCGGATGAATTCCACGAGGGCCGGCCGCGACAGGGCCGACCACGGGTACCACCCGTGCTGCTCGAACGCCGTTTTCTCGGCCTTGAGCTGTTCGATGAGCTTCTGCTTCTCCTCCGCCTTCTTCGACGATTGGCGGATGAGGTCCGTGTTCTTCTCGAACGCGGCCGCGAGTGCCTTCTCGGCCTTCTCGATGGCTTGCGTGTAGGCGGTCTGGGCCTTGTCCAGTTGCTCGTCGGCGGCAGCGGCGTGCGGGACCGCGAGCACGACGAGGAGTGCGAATAGTCTCATCTCGGATTCGCTCCCGCGTTTGGGACGGTCGGCGTGTCAGGTTTCGCCCGGCGGTCGTGGCCCCAACCGGGCGACCGCCGATTCGAGCCACGCCGTGCGCTCGGGTTCCGTGGCCGCGAACGCGGCCCACTCCTGGCGAATGAGATTCACGTCGATCTCGTTCCGGTTGGCGATCAACAGCGTTTCCATGTCCGCCAGATCTTCCGCGCGGAACGACAGGAGTTTCGTGAGGATCAGCCCTTCCGGGGAGGCAACCCGGAGGGGCTCTCCGGCCCACGTTTCGACTTTGGCCGAGGTCATGACGGTGTTATAGACCGGCAGAATCCGTTGCATCCAGTCGATCCGAACGCGGTCGCGATAAAACACCGTGAACCGTTCGGTCGGCCACCGGCGAATCACGTCCATCACGTCGATGGCAAACCCATCGGTCGCTAAGTCTTCCAGAAGCGGGGGGAAGGATAGGGCCGGGACGTGAACGATGAAATCGGCGTCCTTCGTGGACCGGGGACGGCTGCGGAGGCCTACGGCCAGCCACCGATCAGGGCGTGATTCGCCTTTCGCCGGGCGAACGCCTTCGCGATGTCCCGCACGGCGTCCGACAGTTCTTGTTCAAACATGGCGGCTCGCGAAGGCAAGAATGGATCGACGGGCCTCGTCCTCCTCGCGGTCGGCGATACGGTCGATGCGCTCCTGCCGCCCGGACGTTTCTCGCAGGAAGTGGTAGAGGCGGAACATTTCGTCGAACGCATGAACCCGGTCGTCCGGCGTTAGCGCGCGGAATCGCGCGACCTCCTCGCGGATCACCTCTTCCTGGCTAGGGAACGCTATCGGGAGCTGCATCGGTAACCCTCCGCATACGACCGATTATGCCGCACCCAACGCCCCGCCGCCGCTACGCGATCAGCTTCTTGTCTTGCAAGTAGGTCAGGATCATCGCCACGCCGACCTCCACGGCCTGCTTCGAGGCGTCGAACGTCAGTTCGGGGTTGGTCGGCGGCTCATACGGGTCGTCCACGCCGGTGAACCCCATCCCCCGACCGCTCGCGGCGGCGGCGCGGGCTTGCTTGTACAGCCCCTTCGGGTCGCGGGCTTCGCACGTCTCGATCGGCGTGTTCACAAAGATTTCAACGAACGGCAGCGGTCCGCCGGCGTTCTCGGCGTGAATCCTTCGCACCGCGTCGCGGTCCCGGCGGTACGGGCTGACGAAGCTCGTCAGCGCGAACAGCCCGGCGTCGGCGAACAGCTTCGCCACCTCGCCGATGCGGCGGACGTTCTCCTCCCGGTCCTCCGCCGAGAAGCCGAGGCCGAACCGCTTGGCCGTTCCCTCGCCGACGCCGCGGGTATCCATCAGAATCTTCGGCCCGGCGTTCAGCCCGAATCGGACGTTGTCGCCGTCGAGCCGATACGCCGCGTGGCCGCGGCGGATGAGTTCCTGTTCGAGGGCCGCGGCCAGCGTACTCTTGCCGGACCCGGACAGGCCGGTGAACCACAGGGTCGCGCCGGTTTGTTTGAGGAGCTGCTGCCGCTCGTCACGGGTGACCGCGCCGGGGTGGTAAACGATCTGCGTCAGTTGGATGTCGGCCATCGTGACCTGTCGGGAATGGTTGCTTGCAGAAGTGATACAGACGGCCCGGTTTTCAGGCCAACGGCCCGGGAGCGCTCAGCCCAGGGCAAGGGCCGCAGGCCCGCCGCCCTGGGTCGCGGCCGCAACCACCTGGCAGGCTGAAAGCCTGCGACAAGGCGGTCGCGGACACGCATGCGTCCCCGCGGCACCGCGCCCAGGGCGTTGCCCTGGGCTGAGCGCTCTCAGGCTTTCAGCCTGAAAACCGGTGCTGTGATAGGAACGATTGGAAAAGGTGGGGATGCCGCTTCACTCCGCCAGGAACTCGACCGTCTTCCGCACCCGGCGGGTGCTCTGCGGGTTCGGGTCGCGGATTTCGAGCGTCAGCGAGTACCGGCCGGCCTTCTCCGGGACCGGGAACTCGATCTTCAAGAAGAAGTCCCGCACCGGGCTGCGGGTGAAGTCGGCCCGGACGAACGGCAGTTCCGCGACCATCTTCCCCTTCTCGATGTCGTACAGTTCGACGACCCGGCCCATCGCGTCCTTCAGCTGCAGGCTGCCGCTCAGCCGCGAGACGTGCCCGGCCTCGCCGCTGGCCATCACCGCCGGCTCGGACGGCACGCGGTCGATCTCGGCGTACAGCAGCCCGATGCCGCCGGGCAGGAACTTGTGGTTCGCCGGGAGCGGGTGGTAGACGCCGTACTGCACGACCTTGTGGACGAACGCCGTGGTTCGGATTTCGAGCGGGGCGGACTTGTTCACCAAATCGACGACCGTGTCGAGTTGCTTGGCGAGGGCGGCCGCCGCCCGCGGGTCGCGGCCGGTGAGGTCGGTCGTCCGGGCCGTGTCGATCAACGGTAGAAGTAACAACAACAGTTCCTGATTCGGCCGCTCGAAGGTGGACAGGTGGCCGACGGCGGCGGCGAACTGGTTATCGAGGTGCGCACGCAGCGCCGCAACGAGCGGGCCGTCCGGCCGCGGGGCACGGTCCCGCGGGTCGAGGAACGACCCGCCGTAAGGGAGTGGGTTCGGCTCGGTCGCGGACGCCGGGACCGGCGGGGCCGGGACGATGGACTCGGTCGCCGGGTCCGCCGCCGGCGGCCGCTGCGATTGCGCGACGACCTCGGCCTTCGTGACCCGCTGGCCGGGTGCGAGCGCCGTGAACTCGCTGACGTTCGGCGGCGGAACGGGCGGCAGCTTTGCCGGCTCCGGGGAAAAGAACTTCGTCACCGCACAGGCCGGCAGCGCGGGTAGGAGCAGAGCGAACAGGAGTTGCAGCCGAATCCCGGCCATCCGCACCTCGTTGACCGCGCCGGACCGCGCGGGCCGAGGGATATAGTCGCGGGCGGCGGAACGATCAAGGTGAAGCCGGCGGACGGCCTGGCAAAAGTCCGCAATTGTATCTGTCGCGTCAACCCAGGTGGCGATTCCGCCACGGGGGGCCACCCGTGGCGGTGGCGGCGGTGGCGGCGGCGCTGCCGATTTGACAGCTTGACTCGACGGTAAGGGCGTGGCGGCCTCCGAAACCTCCCAAACTCTCGTGCCGCCCTTCCGCGAACCCCGCAAGTTGTCTATACCGATAGAATTGGTTTTTATTCGTTTGTCCACCTGAGACGCGACCCGATGGCCGCCCGCTCGTTCTGCCACCTGCACTGCCACACGCACTACAGCCTCCTCGACGGCTTCAACCGCATCCCGGAGCTCGTCGAGCAGACGAAGAGGCTCGGCATGAACTCGTGCGCGATAACCGACCACGGCAACCTGTACGGCGCGGTCGAGTTCTACACGAAATGCACCGAGCAGGGCGTCAAGCCGGTCATCGGGTACGAAGCCTACGTCGCCCCCGGCGACCGCCGCGAGCGGAAGAAGGTGGACGGCAACAACTACTTCCACCTGACGCTCTTGGCGAAGAACAACGTCGGGTTCAAGAACCTCATCAAGCTCTCCAGCATCGCGTTCCTCGAAGGGTTCTACTACAACCCGCGGATCGACAAGGAGGTACTCGAAGCCCACAGCGAGGGGTTGATCTGCCTGAGCGGCTGCCTCGCCGGCGAGCTGAGCGAACTTGTCCTCAAGGAGAAGACGAAGGAAGCCCACGCCCTCGTGAAGTGGTACGAGCGGGTCTTCAAGGACGACTTCTACCTCGAAATTCAGAACAACGGCCTCGACCTCCAGGACCAATGCACGGTCGCGGTCACCGAGATCGCGAACAAGGTCGGCATTCCGCTCGTGGCGACGGCCGACGCGCATTACCTCTGCGCCTCGGACGCCGACGCGCACGACGTGCTGTTCTGCATCAACACCGAGCGGAAGCACAACCCGAACAAGCGGCTCTACCCGGAAGGGCGGATGCCGAACCCGTACTACGTCCGCAGCCCGGAGGACATGTACAACCTGTTCCCGAAACACTCTGAAGCGGTCGGCATGTCGCAGCAGATCGCGGACAAGGTGGACGTGCAGCTCGACTTCAAGAAGCGGCACTTCCCGGTGTTCGCCACGCCGGGGAAGATGTCCGAAGACCAGTACCTCCGCAAGCTGTGCGACCAGGGCGTCCGCGAGCGGTACGGCGAAAACCCGCCGAAGGCCGTGTGGGACCGGCTGGCCCACGAGCTGAACATCATCACGCGGATGCGGTACTCGGCGTACTTCCTGATCGTCTGGGACTTCGTCCGGTTCGCCCGCGAGAACGGCATCCCGTCCACCGCCCGCGGGTCCGGGTGCGGGGCGATCGTGGCCTACGCGCTCTACCTCAGCCACGTCTGCCCGCTGGAGTACGACCTGCTGTTCGAGCGGTTCCTCGACCCGAACCGGACGGAGCCGCCGGACATCGACATCGACTTCTGCCAGGACCGGCGGGAACTCGTCATCGACTACGTGAAGCAGAAGTACGGCCAACGGAGCGTAGCGCAGATCGGCACGTTCGGCACGCTCGCGGCGAAGGCGGCGCTCAAGGACGTGGGTCGGGCGCTCGACGTGCCGTTGGAGCGGGTCAACTTCCTGTGCAAGCTCGTGCCGATGAAGGGGGCGATCTCGCTCGACCTGGCCGACGCGATGGCGACGCCGGACTTCCGCCGGGAGTACGACACCGACCCGCAGGCCCGCAAGCTCATCGACGTGGCGATGAAGCTGGAGGGGATGAACCGCAACGTCGGCACGCACGCCGCCGGCGTGGTCATCGCGAACGGGGACATCACGGACTACGTCCCGGTCCAGCGGGCGGTCCGCAAGAGCGACGGGCAGAACGGCGAGAAGGCGACCGGCGACGTGGTCGTCACGACGCAATGGGAGATGGGCATCCTCGAGAAGGTCGGGATGCTCAAGATGGACTTCCTCGGGTTGCGGAACCTGACCGTCCTCGACAACACGGTGAAGCTGATCGAGAAGAACCGCGGCATCAAGGTCGATCCGATGGCGTTCCCGCTCGACGACAAGGCGACTTACGCCCTGTTGCAACGGGGCGACGCGAAAGGCGTGTTCCAGCTCGAAAGCGAGGGCATCCGCGCCCTCCTCCAGCGGATGAAGCCGGACAACATCCGCGACCTGATAGCGGTGCTCGCGCTGTACCGCCCCGGCCCGCTCGGCGGCGGCATGGTGGACGCTTACGTGAATCGCAAGCACGGCCGCGAGACGTGGGGCTACCCGCACCCGGTCATGAAGGAGATTCTCGACGAGACCTACGGCGTCCAGGTCTACCAGGAGCAGGTGATGCGGCTCTTGAACCGCCTCGGCGGGATCGAGCTGTCGAAGGCGTACGCGGCGATCAAGGCGATCAGCAAGAAGAAGCAGGACGTGATCGACGCGAGCAAGGCCGACTTCGTGAAGGGGGCCGTCGAGCGCGGGCTGAACCGCGAGACGGCCGAGGAAATCTTCGGACTGATTGAGAAGTTTGGTTCTTACGGCTTCAACAAGTCACATACGGCCGCGTACGCCCAGATCGGTTACCAGACCGCCTACTTGAAGACGCACTACACGGCCGAGTTCATGGCCGCGCTGCTGTCCAGCGAGATCGACGACGGGAACAAGCGGCTGGTCATGGTCGATCACATCGCGGACGCGAAGAAGCTCGGCGTGGACGTGCTGCCGCCGGACATCAACAGCGGGCAGCCGGACTTCGACGTGAAGAACGGGCAGATCACGTTCGGCCTGACCGCCATCAAGGGCCTCGGCCGGGGGGCGGCGGAAGAGATCGTCCGGGCGCGGGCGCAAGGCGGGCGGTTCAAGGACCTGTTCGACTTCTGCGAGCGGGTGGACGGCCGGATCGTGTCAAAGGCGGCGGTCGAGCGGGTCATCAAGGCCGGGGCGATGGACGCCTTCGGCCGGCGGTCGGCGCTGACGCTCGCCGTCGAGAAGGCGTTCTCCGCCGCCGAGCAGCGGATGGCGGACAGGAAGCGCGGGCAGAAGAACTTCTTCGACCTGTTCGACGGCGGGGACGAGGCCGAGGCGAACGGCGCGCCCGCGGGCGGCCACCACGGGCTGCCCGACATCGCGGAGTGGCCGGAGGTCGAGAAGCTGAAGTACGAGAAGGAGGCGCTCGACTTCTACATCTCGTCCCACCCGCTCGCGCAGTACGACGACCAGTTGCGGAGGTTCCGCACGCACACGGCCGCGGAGTGCGTTAAGCTGCCGCAGGGGTCCAGCGTGCTCCTCGCGGGGATGATTACCGGGTTGCAGCACCGCACGGTCCAAAAGAACGGCAAGCGGTGGGCCATGCTGTTCCTCGAAGACTTCACCGGGCAGGCGAAGTGCATCCTGTGGAGCGAGGTGTTCCTCCAGTTCCAGAACGTGATCCAGGACGACGCCATCGTCCTGTTCGAGGGGACCCTCGAATGGCGGGACGGGTCGAGCACCGGCGACGTAATCGTGAAGCGGGTGCTGGACGTGGACCAGGCGAAGCGAGAGATGACGCGGGTGATGCTGCTGCGGATGACCTACGCCGACGACGCCGAGACGCTACACAAGTTCGAGGGGCTGAAGGGCGTGCTGACCCGGTCGCGGGGGCGGTGCCCGGTTCACCTCTCCGTGCGGGACAAGGGCGGGAACGTCGCGGAACTAAAGCTGGCGAACGACTACGCCGTGGATCCGAACAAGGTGATCGTCGAAGACCTGGAAAAAATTCTCGGGCCGGGGAACGTGATCTTCACGAAGTAGCGGGGGCGAGCCGCTTCGTCGGCCGTTCGAGGCCGATAAAGTTCCGCAGGCCGAGCAGGATAATCATGCTGATGGACCGCAGGGCTTCCTTCCCGTTCACCTTGCTCGCGCCGGCCCGGCGGTTCTCGAACAGGATCGGGTACTCGCCGAGCTTCGCCCCGGCCTTGTGGCAGCGGAACAGGACCTCCTGCTGGAACGAGTACCCGCGGCTGCGAATCCGGTCGAGCGCCGTCTCCCGGAGCTTGCTCACCCGGTAGCAGCGGAACGCCCCGCTCGCGTCCTTCACCGGCATCCGCAGCAGGAACCGCACGAGGTAGTTCACCCCCTGGCTGATGACCTTTCGCTTCAGCGGCCAGTTCTCCGTGCCGCCGCCGGCGACGTACCGCGAGCCGATCATCACGTCGTTCTTGGCCATCCCGGCGAGGATGCCCGGCAGGTACCGCGGCGGGTGGCTGAAGTCCGCGTCCATGTTCTGGTGGTAGTCGTACCCGTTGTCCATGGCGTACTTCATGGCCGCCAGCGTCGCGGTGCCGAGGCCGAGCTTGCCGGGCCGGTGCAACACGTGAATGCGCGAATCCTTCGCGGCCAGTTCGTCCGCGATCTTGCCCGTCCCGTCCGGCGAGTTGTCGTCCACGACCAGGATGTCGGCGTGCGGGGCGTACTTGTGAATCTCGTCGATCAGCTTCGCGAGGTTGCCCGCCTCGTTGTACGTGGCCAGGGAGACGAGCAGGCGGGGTTCGGTGGTCATCGGTTTCAGCGGAGGTTCGCCGTGAATGGCAACGCGGGACTCGTTTGCTACCATATTAAATCATCCGTCCGTCGTCGTATCTGCCGCGTTCACTAGCCCGATGGGGTCGCCGAATGGCCGACACAATCCCGGTAACCTGTCCCGAGTGCCAGAAGAAGATGAACGTCCCGGCGGCCGTCGCCGGGAAGAAGATCCGTTGCAAGGAGTGCGAGACGGTCATCAAGGTCGCGGCGGCCGCGCCGAAGGTCAAGAAGGCGCGGCTGGAGGAGGAGCCGAAGCCCGCGCCGCCGGCCGGCCGGCACGACGACGACGATGAGGACGCGAACCCCTACGGGAGGATGGACGACGACCTCGACATCGCCCGCTGCCCGTTCTGCGCGAAGGAGCTGGACCCGCCGGACACGATGATCTGCCTGAACTGCGGGTACGACCTGGTCCAGCGGCGGCGGCACGAGAGCAAGAAGGTCTACGCCCTCACGCCGGCCGATTACATGAAGTACCACGCCTCGACGTTCGCGTGCGTCTTCGCCGTCATCCTGTTCATCACGCTCATCGTGCTGGCGATCATGTACATGCCGGAGCTGTTCATCGAGATCGGGTTGCAGAACGAGGAAGAGAACCCGATCACGAAGAAGAAGGACTTCGTCTTCCCGCCGGGGGCTTGTACCGTGCCGTTCGTCGTGATGTCGCTCGGCATCATCTTCAAGGCCGGGGCGTTCGCGTTTAACCGGTTCGTGTACAAGTGGAAGCCGGTCGAGAAGAAGAAGGTGGACAAGTAGGACGCTCGCGGGGGGGGCTTCGATGGACGAGCGGATTTCGGTCGGCACGTCATTCGGAAACGGGTGGTTCGTTGCGGCCGTCGTGGTCGCGGCGCTCGCCGCCTTCGGCGGCCTCTCGCTTGTCGCGTTCCATCCCGGCCCGGCCGCGATCGTCCTCGGCGTCGCGGCCCTGTTCGCGCTGATCGGAACGGCCCACGGGTTCGCCATCGCCCGCGGCCGGAAGTGGTTCACGCCCACCGACGACGGGTTCGTCTACGCGGACCGCAACGGCGAGTTCGAGTTCCGGGACGAGGATGTCGCCGAACTGGGGACGTGGGCCAGGACGCGGTTCTCGAACGGCGTCCCGAAGTCGATCGTCCGCGATTGCCTGATCGTCCTTTCCGCCGGCGACTACCGCGGCGACCTGCGGTTCTCGTTCGCCTTCCCCGTGACCAAGCTCGACCCGCTCGGCGAGTTCCTCGAACGGAACCTCGACCGGCTGGCGAAGGACGCGACGGCGCGGATCGACAAGGGCGACGCCCTCGTCGGCGACGACTGGGAGCTGGACAAGAACGAACTCGTCTTCAACGACAAGCGGCGGAGCGAGGCGTTCGGGGCCGAGGAGCTGTCGGCCGTGGACGTGGTGGACAACAAGGTGTGCGTCTGGGTCCGCGGCGAGCCGAAGCCGGTCGTGCAAGTGCCCGCGGCGTCGGTGAACGCCCTCGTGCTGGCCCGCGTCCTCGGCAAGCGGTTTGAGACACGCGGCACGAAGCCGGACGACGACGGGCCGGGCCTGGGCCGGATCATCTTCGAGCGGGACAACTCCACCTCGAAGGGCCTGTGCGTGTTCGCCGTCATCGTCGGCGCGATCATGTTCCTCGGCGGGTGCGTCGCCGCGTACTTCGCGACGCAAGAGCGGAACCCGACGGGGCCGATCATCCTCGCCGTCGTCCTCGTCCTGCTCGGCCCCGGCATCGCCGTGGCCGTGTGGTTCAACCGGATCAGCGTCCTCCGCTGCCACTCGCGCGGCGTCTCCCGGATCACGACGAAGTCTACGAAGGAGCTGGAGTACAAGGACGTTCGCGTCTTCAGTTACCAGGCGATCCGGCAGTACGTGAACGGCGGGTACACCGGCACGACCGTCACGATGACGTTCGAACCGGCCGAGGGGTCGGACAAGCAGACGATCCACTACGCGGCGACGATGAAGAAGATCGACGTGGAGCTGGACAACCTCCGCGACCACGTCAGTGGTGTCATCGCGAAGCACATGAAGGACCGGCTCGACGAGGGCAAGGCCGTCCGGTGGACAGACGGCTTGCGGTTCACGCCGGAAGGTCTCGAGGTGGAACTCGCCGGCGGTCGGCTCTCGGCCGGCAAGAGCCGGCTGGTCGCCTACGACAAATGCACGTTCACGCTCCAGGACGGCTACTTCTTCCTCTTCAAGAAGGGCGGCCAGGACTCGCTCTACTCGCTGCCCGTCAGCGCCCCGAACTTCTTCCCCGGCTACGCGCTGCTGCACCAGCTCGTCTACCCGCCGCGGCCGAAGGAGGACGAGGGGGAAGACGTGCCGACGATCAAGCCGAAGCGAAAGCCCATCGAAAACACGGACGAGTGACGGATGAGTGTGCCCAACTCGGACGTGGTCATCATTGGGGCGGGACTGGCCGGGCTGTGCTGCGGCCGGCGGTTGCACCAGTGCGGCATCCCGTTTCAAATCTTGGAAGCGTCCGACGGCGTCGGCGGGCGGGTACGAACCGACACGGTGGACGGGTTCAAGCTGGACCGCGGGTTTCAGGTCTACTTGCCGGCGTACCCGGAGGGGAAGCGCGTTCTCGACCTGCCCGCCCTCGACCTGCGGCCGTTCCGCCGCGGCGCGCTGGTCCGGTTCGGCGGAACGTTCCATCGAGTCGTGGACCCGCGCGAGAGCTTTTTCGGCGCGGCGCGGAGCTTGTTCAACCCCGTCGGCACGGTCGGCGACAAGTTCCGCGTCGGCCGGTACGCGGCCCGACTCTTGCGGTTACCCTTTGAGAAAGTGCTCGAAGCTGACAACCGCCTGACGCTCGACGAACTGCGGTGGGCCGGCGGGTTCTCGCCGAAGATGATCGACCGCTTCTTCCGCCCGTGGCTCGGCGGCGTAACGCTCGATCCGAGCCTGGCGACATCGAGCCGGTTCGGCCGCTTCGTGTTCCGGATGTTCGCCGAGGGCGGGGCCGCGATCCCCGCGCAAGGCATGGGGACGATCCCGAATCAAATCGCGAACGGGCTGCCGGCAGGATCGATCCGGCTGAACTCGTCCGTCGCGGCGGTCGATCGCGGCGAGGTGATTCTTCAAAACGGCGAACGGGTCCGCGGCCGGGCCATAGTGGTCGCGACGGAGGCGACCGCGGCCGCCCGGCTGATCGACGGCCAAGCCGCCACTGTCAACTTTCGCGGCTCGGTCACCCTTTACTATTCGGCCGCGAAGTCACCCGTCGCCGAGCCGATCCTCATCCTCAACGGGGAAGGGGAGGGCGTCGTGAACAGCCTCGTGGTGCTCTCGGACGCGGCCCCGACGTATGCCCCCGATGGTCGGTCCCTGATTTCCGCGTCCGTGGTCGGCGTGCCCGCGGCGGCGGACGCGGAACTTGAACGAGAAGTGCGGACTCAGCTTCAAAGTTGGTTCGGCCCGCCCGTTAGCGACTGGAAGCTGCTCCGCATCGACCGCATTCCGTACGCTCTCCCGGACCAATCGGGCGGCGTCCTCGATTCGTGGCAGCGGCCGGTGCGGCTGCGGCCCGGCCTGTACGTGTGCGGCGACCACCGCGACCAGGCGTCCATCGACGGCGCGATGACCTCCGGGTTCCGAACGGCCCAAGCCGCGGCGGAAGACCTCCACGCGAAGCGGGCGTGAACGTCCCCAATGTGAGGTGATAGAATTTCAGGAATCTTTCGGGAAGCGTGCATGACCCCAGCCGGCGACGCCAAACCCGCCCCCCGTGCGACGGATCAGTTCGCCGGCGCGGCGTCAGTCTGCCACACGGCCGCCTACTCGCTAATTTGTTTCTCGCTGCCGATGGTCGGGCGGTCCGACGGGTACATGCATTTGGTCTACTCCTTCTCGATGGTACTCGTCGGGCTGCTCATTCCGTTAAAGCTTTTCCCGCACCCGTTCCGTGTACTGGGGTTGATACCGCCCGCGAACGTCGGGGTGCTGGTCAGTGTGGTTACGGCCTGGGCGTTCGGGACGGCTGCCTGGAATGGGATGCTCCTAGGCCTCGCCGTCGGGATCGTCTCGGGGGCGGAGCTTCGCTACTTGCGATTGTTCGACCGGGCACGACTCGCAACCGGGCACGGCTGGCGGAGGAAATGGTCAACCCTCGACACGGTACTGACGTTCGGTCTTCTCGCCGCCTTCGTCTGTTACCCTCTGTCCGTCCTCACGGGTAGCGGCGAGCCGACGGATTGGCCGAACCTGCCTTACCTCTGGTGGTACACGTTCGGCGTAACCTTCTTCCTACTCGTCTTCTCGTGGGTACGCTTGTTCCGCCCGTTTTTCGAGCTGTGCGTGGAGGCCGTGGTCTGGCGGAACTACCGCATATCCGCGGCCGGCCCTGGTTCGTCGGGGCTGCCGACCGACGGGCCGATGCTCGTGATCGCGAACCACGCCTGTTGGTGGGACCCGCTGTTCCTCGCGAAGGTGCTGCCGCGACCGGTCACGCCGATGATGACCTCCGTTTTCTTCGACAAGTGGTTCCTGCGGCCGTTGATGGTCCACGTCTTCCAAACCATCCGGGTGGCCGACGCCCGCGTTCGCCGGGAGACGCCGGAGATTCAGGAAGCGATTCGGGCGCTCGACGAGGGAAAGTGCGTCGTCATCTTTCCGGAGGGGTACCTCCGGCGGAAAGAGGAAGTCCCGCTCCGGCGGTTCGGCCGCGGCGTTTGGGAAATTCTGAAGGCACGGCCGAACACGCCGGTGGTCGCGTGCTGGATCGAGGGCGGGTGGGGCAGCTACGCCTCGTACTGCGGCGGACCGCCTACGAAGAACAAGCCGAAGGAACGCCGCCGGCCGATCAGAATCGGGATGTCGGCCCCGTTCACCCTGCCGGCGGATCGGTTCGAGGAACACCTCCCGACCCGGATCGCGTTGATGAACGAAGTGTTGACGGCGAGAAGCTACTTGGAACTGCCGGAACTTCCGCGGGCACAGTTGCCGACGCACGACCAGAAGGAAGACTCTTCCCAACCGGCAGAATCCTGACGACCGGAAATGTTTCGGCAGCTTCGCCACGTCGCACGACCGGCAGCGTCCCGGCACAATCCGCACACTTTCCCTCAAGACCCGCGTTGCACGCCGCGCAAGCCCGACCTAGCCTTCATCGTTTACGGGTACGAGTCGCAGCGACCGCGCCGGTTGTCGCTCGCCGCGAAACCTCCCGCCTAGGCGGACACCCCGACGACCGAGTTGGAATTAACCATGCGAACGCGATTCTCCCTGCTGATGCTCGTCATTTTCCTCGTGGCGACCGCGACAGGTTGCCACGGCCGGTTCCTCCGCCGCGGGTGCAACTCGACGACGCGGGCCGACCTGCCGCCGGTGCCGGTGGACTACTGTCCGAACCCGTGAGCGGGAGTAGAAACCTCGTCGCCCGTACCGACACCGCATCAGTTAGGACACGTCCGACCGGCACACCTTCGTTGACCGCCAGACGCCGCGGCGCTTAACCCGCTTGCGGCGTGAAACCATTCTTCCACGATTTGCCCGTCCCGCCAACCGGCGCATACTCCTCCTGACGGCCGAGGCCGGCCGCACGGGACGGATCCCGCGACCTCCGACGGATCGGACACTGGCACGCACCCCTCGGTGAGGCCGTGCCACGAAAAGGAGGTTCGTTCGCCATGACTCGTCGCATTCTGTTCGCCGCTACGTTCGCGGCCGTCGCCCTGTCCGCGACCGGTTGCTGCGGCGTCGTTCGCAACTTCGTTTACCGCATTCGGCACTGCAACGGCTGCTACCCCGCGTTCGGCGGGTACGCCGAGCCGGCCGTCGTCGCGCCGAGCTACGCCGGGCCGGTGATGCACCCAGGCCCGATCGGCGATCCGGGGTGCGCGACCTGCGGCAGCTCGCCGGTCGTGCCGTACCAATCCGCCGGCGTCCCGATCGTCCCGCCGGCCTACGCCGTGCAGCCCGGCACGACGGCCCCGTTCGCATACTCGGACGCGGGCGGGAAGGTAGCCGGGGCGAAGTGACTTACGCCCGGTCGCGCTTCGCCTTCTCCTCCGCGGAACTGCCGCGGAGGTAGAGCGGCTCGATTCGCATCAACTCGTCGCGGTCGAGGGGCGTGAACCCCTCGGCCGCCCGTAGGACGCCGTCCAATCGGGGGTCTCGGTCCGCAGGTGGAACCACGCGGGCGTTACACGGCAGCTTGTCCGCGTGAACCGACACGCCGGGGCCGGTGACCCACACCTCGCGATTCGCCCAGGGCAACCACTCACCAACGGGCACAATTCGCAACTCGTCCAACGGCTGTCGTTGGCCGTCCTGCGTCTCGAACCGCTGAAGGTAGATTGACCCTTGTAATGCGTCGGCGACGACCCAGAGCCGTTCGGCTTCGGCCGGCGCTTGCTCCGCGACCGCGGCGAACGTCGGCACGGCGATCATCGGCACGCCGGCCGCGTAAGCCAGCACCTTCGCCGTGGTTAGCCCGACCCGGAGGCCGGTGTACCCGCCGGGGCCGATGCTCACCGCCACGGCCCCCAGTCGCGACGGGGTCAGCGATTCCTTACTCAGCAGTTGGCGAATCACCTCGGTGAGGTCGCGGGCGTGGCGGCGCTTCTCGTCCATCACGGTCAAGTAAATCAATTCATTCCCACGGCCCAGCCCGACCTTCCCGACGCGGCCCGACGTTTCCAGGACCAACCGCCACTCGCTCATCGTTGCCTCGCGAATAGAATCGCGTTCATTCTAAGGCGGGCGGCCAACGCCGACCGGAAACTCATGAGCTTGGAAGCGACGGTCCACATCGACGGCGGCTCCCGCGGGAACCCCGGCCCGGCGTCCTACGCGGTCGTGTTGACGCGGCCGGGGGCGGCGGCCGTCGAGGAGGCGGAGACCATCGGCACGGCGACCAACAACATTGCGGAGTATACGGCCCTCGTCCGCGGGCTGGAGTTGGCGGCCGAGAACGGGATCGAGTCCCTGAACGTCAGGAGCGACAGCGAGTTGCTCGTGAAGCAGATGAACGGCGAGTACCGGGTCAAGAACGCCGACCTTCAGGAACTGTTCCGCCGGGCGACGGACCTGCGGCGGCAGTTCCGGACCGTGAGCATCACGCACGTCCGCCGCGACCAGAACAAGCGGGCCGACTTCTTGTGCAACGAGGCCCTCGACGGCCGGCCGCGGCGGCGGGGCGAAATCTACAAGGAATCGGCGAACGCCGCCCGCCCGTCGGCCGTCAAACCCGCGGCGGTCGTGGGGGACGAGCGCGTCCGCGACGACGCCATCGAGTGCCTACGGGCCGCCGCCGAGGCGTGGGCGGACAACGGCCCGCGGAACCCGCCACCGGCGATGGTGTGGGAGCAACTCTGGTCGATCCTCGAAGAAGGTGGCGTACTGAAAAAGCGGTAGGGGTACGAATGGCCGACCTGCTATGGTTCGACTCGATCACCCCGGCTGACGCCTCACGGGTCGGCGGGAAGGCCGCGAGCCTCGCCGCGATGGCGGCGAACGGCCTCCCGGTTCCGCCGGGGTTCGCGCTCACGACCGACGCTTACCGACGACTTCACAGCACGGGGATTCGCTCGGACGCCGGCCTCGCGACCGCCGTTCGCGACGCCTTCCGCAAGTTAGGCGGGGCAGTCGCCGTTCGCTCGTCCGCGACGGACGAGGACGGGACCGAGACGAGTTTCGCCGGCCAACAGGAAACGGTCCTCGGCGTCGAAACGGAAGACGGCGTTCTGGACGCGATCGAACGATGCTGGGGGTCGTTGCACACGGAGCGGGCGGTCGCGTATCGACAGCAACAGGGCGTGTCCGAGGTCGGCGTCGCGATGGCGGTCGTGGTTCAGAAGCTCGTCCCGGCCGATTCCGCCGGTGTTCTGTTCACGCAAGACCCGACGGACCCCACGGCCGGCCGTATGGTCGTCGAAGCCGCGTTCGGCCTCGGCGAAGTTGTCGTTTCGGGCCGGGTGACGCCCGACCGGTACGTGATTGAAAAATCGACCAGCCGCATCGTGGAGCGACACCTCGGCAAGAAGTCGGTGCGAGTTGTTGGCGGTCGCGAGGAAAGGGTTCCCACAGAACTTCAACAGGCCCTCTGCCTCAGCGACACGGCCGTCGTGCAGCTGGCCGAGTTAGGCGGGAAGGTGGAAGCGTTTGTCGGCCACCCGCGGGACATCGAGTGGGCGATCGCGAACGACGAACTGTTCCTACTGCAAGCCCGTCCGATCACGACCACGGGCTTGGATCGCAAGGCGGTTCGCACGGAAGTCATCGCGAGCCTCAAACCCCTGGCCGACCCGCGGGGGACCGTCTGGGTCCGGTACAACCTTAGCGAAATCCTGCCGCGGCCGACGCCGATGACGTGGGCCGTCCTTCAGCAGCTGCTCGCCGCGGACGGCGGCATCGGATTGATGAACCGCGACCTCGGCTGTCGGCCCGACCCGGCGTTGAACGGGCAGGGGGCGTTCGACCTCGTCGCCGGCCGGCCGATGGCGAACCTCTCGCGGATGCCGCGGTTGCAACTCCGTCACCCGCCGTTCGAATTCCCGTTCGCAACGTTCCGCGACAACCCAGAACTCGCTCTCGACCCGAAGGCGGTCTTGAACCCGTTGCGGGACGGGGCGGTCAAGGGGCTGCTCCGACTGCCCGCGACCGTGTGGCGGCTTTGGCGGATGGCGTCGATCGCCCGGAAGGAGGCCGACACGTTCGCGGACCGATTCCGAAGTCAAATCGTGCCGCGGTACGTTCGCCTGATCGAAGCCGCTAGGGCCGAGGATTGGTCGAACCTCGGCGACCAACCCCTGCTCGCGAAGTTTGAAGAATGGGTGCGGCTGTCGCTCGTCGAGTTCGCGCGGCACAGCCTGAAGCCGACGGTCCTTGCCGAGAACGCGTGGGCAACCGTGGTCTCCCTGCTTCAACCCACCCTCGGCCAAGACGAGGCCCGCGCCGCGGCGGCCGAATTCGCTCGGGGCGTTACGCCGGACCCGGAGACCGACCTGGCGTCGGCGTTCCGCGACCTGGCGACCGGAACGACGACGCGCGAGTCGTTCCTCGAACGGTTCGGTCATCGGGCGGCGAACGAAATGGAGTTGGCCGCGCTGCGGTGGAACGAACAACCCCCCGCGCCGCAACCGTTGCCCGTGGGGCCGAGCATGCACGCGCCGACGGGCGACGGGATCGACGCCGTTCTCGAACGCTTTAAGCTCGCCCCGCCGCTCGCCTCGGCGGTCCGCAAGCAAGCGCTCGACCTCCGGACCTATCTGGGACTTCGGGAATCGGCGAAGCACTACCTGTTGATGGGGTACGCGCTCGTCCGTCGTGCGCTGGTCGAACTCGGCCGCCGGTTCGAGTTGGGGGACCGTATCTTCTACCTATTGCCGGCGGAGCTGCCTCAACTCGTCGGCGGGCAGAGGTTCGATACCGTGATCAGGGAGCGGATGGAGCGAAGGAAAATTGAACTGACGCTGGAGGTCCCCGCGGTCTTGTTCAGCACCGATCTCGAAGCGATCGGGCGGCCGGCCGCCATGCCGGAAGGGGCGACGAAGTACACCGGCACGCCGCTGTCCGCCGGCGTCGCGGAGGGACCGGCCTTCGTCCTGACGGAGCCGACGAACCCGCCCGAAATCTCGGACGGCTTCGTGCTGGTCTGTCCTTCGACCGACCCGGCGTGGGTTCCGCTCTTCGCCCGCGCGACGGCCCTGGTCATGGAGACGGGCGGCGTCCTCTCGCACGGGGCGATCGTGGCCCGCGAGTTCGGGCTGCCGGCCGTAGCGGGATTGCCCGATATCACGCGCCAACTGCGGACGGGCCAGCGCGTTTGCGTGGATGGGAGAACGGGTATTGTCGCGGTCCTCGAAACCTGACTACGTCAGGATGTCCTTCACGACGTTGCCGTGAACGTCGGTGAGGCGGTAGTCGCGACCCTGGAATCGGTACGTCAACTTGGTGTGCTCCAGGCCCAATCGATTCAAAATCGTCGCCTGCAGGTCGTGGACGTGGACCTGATTCTCGACCACGTTGTACCCGATGTCATCGGTCTTGCCGTGGATGTAGCCCGGCTTCACGCCGCCGCCGGCGAGCCACATCGTGTAAGCGTCGATGTGGTGGTCCCGGCCGACCGTCTCACGGGTTTCGCCCATCGGCGTGCGGCCGAACTCGCCGCCCCAGACGACGAGCGTGCTGTCGAGCAGGCCGCGACGCTTCAAGTCCTTTACCAGCGCGGCGCACGGCTGATCGACCTCCTTGCAAATGTTGTCTAGCGACTTGCCGAGGTCGATCGCGCCCCCGTGGTGGTCCCAGTCGGTGTGGATCAGCTGGATGAACCGCACGCCCCGCTCGACCATCCGGCGGGCGAGCAGGCAGTTGTTCGCGAACGACGCCTTGCCGGATTCCGCCCCGTAGAGGGCGAGGGTTTCCTTCGTCTCGGTCTTGAGGTCCATCAGCTCCGGGGCGGCCGTCTGCATCCGGAAGGCCATCTCGTAGGCCGCGATCCGCGTCTCGATCTCCGGGTCGCCGACCGTCGCCTTGCGGAGCTTGTTCAGCTCGCCGACCGCTTCGACGAACTCCCCCTGCTGCTTGCGGTCCACGCCCTTCGGCGACGCGAGGTCGAGAATCGGGTTCTCGCCCTTCAGGAACGGCACGCCCTGGTAGACGCTCGGCAGGAAGCCGTTCGACCAGATGGCGGCTCCGCCGCGCGGGCCGCGCGGGCCGGATTGCAACACGACGTAACCGGGCAGGCTGTCGGACTCCGACCCGAGACCGTAGGTCACCCACGCCCCCATGCCGGGCCGGCCGAACTGCGGGGAGCCGGTGCTGAGGAAGACCTTCGCCGGGCCGTGGTTGAACACGTCCGTCTTCATGCCGCGGAGCCAGCACACGTCATCGACGATGTCGCGGTGATGCGGGAGAAGCTCGCTCAGGTCCATCCCGCACCGGCCGTACTTCCCGAACTTACGGTTACACGCCAGAATCTTCGCGTCGCCCTTGATGAAGGCGAACCGCTTCCCCATCGTGAACGATTCGGGAACCTTCTGCCCGCCGAGCTTGTTCAACTCCGGCTTCGGCTCGAACAATTCCAGCTGCGAGGGTCCGCCGGCCATGAACAGGAAGATCACGGCCTTCGCCTTCGCCGGGAAGTGCGGCTTCTTCGGCGCGAGCGGGTGCTTGGCGGTCGGGGTCGCGGTCGCCTCGCGTTCCAACAGCGACGCCAGGGCCATCGAGCCGATGCCCAGCCCGCAATCGCGGAGGAACTCGCGGCGTGCCGCCGGGGGGAGGAAGTTCGGGTCCATGCGTCACTCGCGGGTAATGAATTCGTCGAGGTTCATCAGCACGCGGCCCACCGCCGCCCACCGCTTCGGTTCGTCGATCCCGTTCGCGTACTTCAGCACGCGGGCCGACTCGTCGTCGCTCGGCGTGCGGCCGAAGCACAACTCGAATGCGAATCTCACGCGCCCCCGGTCGTCGGTCGGCCCGTCCTTCAGGACGCGCTTCCCGAACCCGTCGGCGAACTCGACGAACGCCGGGTCGTTCGCCAGGTGGAGGGCCTGCAGCGGCGTGTTGCTCCGGTTACGTTTCGTGCAGGCGGTTTGGCCGTCCGCGCCGTCGAACGTGGTCAGGAGCGGGTGCTGGCTCTGCCGCCAGATGTGCGTGTAGATCGCCCGGCGGTAGCGGTCCTCCCCCTTGCTCTCCGGCCACGGGTGCTTGCTCTGGGTGAAGCTGAAAACTTCCGCGGGCTGGGGCGGGTAAACCGGCGGGCCGCCGATCTTTCTGGAAAGCAGCCCGCTCGCGGACAGGGCGACATCGCGGATCGCCTCCGCTTCCAGGCGGATTCGATTCTGCCGAGCGAGCAACAGGTTCCGGGCGTCGCGCTCCATCAATTCCGGCCGGGCGTGCGAGGACTGCCGGTACGTCGCGGACATCACGATCAGCTTGTGCGTCCGCTTCATGGACCACGCCGGGCCGCTCGTCGGGTCCATGAACTCGACGGCCAGCCAATCCAACAACTCCGGGTGCGTGGGGAGGCTGCCCTGCATCCCGAAGTCGTTCTCCGTTTCGACCAGGCCGCGGCCGAAGAATTGCTGCCAGTACCGGTTCACCACGACGCGGGCCGTGAGCGGGTTCGTCTTCGAGACCAACCACCTTGCCAGATCGAGCCGGGTCTTACCCTGCGCGGCCGGTAGCACGGCCGGGGGGCCGGGTTCGACGCGGTCGCCGGGGCGGAGGAAGTCGCCGCGGATTTGCACGAACGTGTCCCTCGGCTTGGCCCGCTCCTTCATCACGAGGGTCGAGGGGATGTTGCCTTGAATCTTCTTGATCTCGGCCTTCACCTTGTTGATCGCGGACACGTCGCCCGTCTTTTGCAGGTCGAGTATCTTGGCGTTCAGCTCCGCGATCTTCTTCTCGAGGTCGGGCTTGCCGCCGAGGGTGATGGTGGGCTCGTCGGTGCTGTTGAAGTAAGCGTAGAGGCGGAAGTAGTCCTTCTGCGAAACCGGGTCGAACTTGTGGTCGTGGCACTGGGCACAGCCCATCGTGAGGCCGAGCCAGACGGCCGCCGTCGTGTTCGTGCGATCGACGACCCGCTCGACGCGGAACTGCTCCGGGTCGGTCCCGCCTTCCTCGTTGAAGGACGTGTTCCGGTGGAAGCCGGTGGCGATTCGTTGGTCCGTCGTGGGCTTCGGGAGCAGGTCGCCGGCGAGTTGCTCGGCGGTGAACTGGTCGAACGGCATGTCGTCGTTCATCGCCTTGACCACCCAGTCCCGCCACGGCCAAATGATGCGTGCGCCGTCAATGGTGTACCCGTTGCTATCGGCGTACCGGGCGAGGTCGAGCCAGTGTCGTCCCTGCCGCTCGCCGTAGTGTGGCGACGCGAGGAGGCGATCTACAACCTTCTCAAAGGCGTTCGGCGACCCGTCGTTGACGAAATCGTCCACTTCCTTCGGCATCGGCAGGAGGCCGACGAGATCGAGCGTCACGCGGCGGATCAAGGTGGGCCGATCCGCTTCCGGCGAGGGCTTGATCCCCGCTTTCTCCAGTCGGGCCAGAATGAACGAGTCGATAGCGTTGCCGCTCGTCGCCTTGATACCCGTCTTGGGAACGGGCGGTAGAACCGGGGCCGTGAACGCCCAGTGGGGCGTGTACTCCGCCCCGGCCGCGATCCATGCCTTCAGTTTTTCGATCTGGTCCGAGGTCAATGCGTCCCCGGCCTCCGGCGGCGGCATCCGGCCTTCGTCGTCTTTCGCCGTCAACCGCTCGATTAGCGTCCCCTGTTCCGGCTTGCCCGGTACGATGGCTTCCTTCTTGACCGCCGACGCGCGGTCGTCGAGGCGGAGTTTCGCCTTCTGCGTGCCGGGGCCGTGGCACTTGAAGCAGCTGTTGGACAGGATCGGTCGGATGTCGCGGGCGAAGTCGATGGCCGGTTCCGCCCCGGCGTTGCGCACTAGCAAAAAGCAGACGGCGACTGTCGAGAAGAATCGCATCGGGAAACCAGGGGAATGGTTTTGGGTGGGTAAAAGTATTCTCTCAACTCGTGAATCGAGCCGCAAGGCGTGTCGGGCCGGAGTAAACAACTAACCTCAACAACCGACCGATTCCGGCTTCGGGTGAGAATCACGCGGGGGGTGGAATCGATTTATCCTATTTTTCTAGCATTCCCGTTGCGACCCGTCCGATTCCGTGCAATGCTCCGGGCAACCCGTAATAGGCTTTTCGGTCCCCCATCGCCCGGAGCCGCCCACGTGTTCAGGATGAACGAAACGTGTACGTCGTTGACCCGATCGTCGAGTCCGCCGAGCCTGATGCCCACCCATGCAGCCCACCGCAATTTTACCGGAACGGCCGTCCGTAGCCAAAATTGAAGGTGTCGATCTCTCCCAAACACCCATGCCCCGCGGGGCACACGGTACGGTTTACTCTAGCATCAACGTTTTTCGGTCCGAGGAAGCGGCTGATCCGCCCGCGGACCTGTTCCCGCAGCCGAGCGACGACTTCTACGGCTTCGAGATCGTCGAGGAACTCGGCCGCGGGGCGTTCGGCCGCGTTTTCCTGGCGAAGGAACGCCAACTCGCGAATCGGCCCGTCGTGCTCAAGGTCACGCTCAAGGACAACAACGAGCAGCTCCGACTCGCCCGGTTGCAGCACACGAACATTGTCCCGATCCAGAACGCCTTCCGTCGCGGTCCGTTCCACGTCCTGCAGATGCCGTTCTTCGGGCGGAAGACCCTGGCCGACGTGATCCACCACGTCCGCGAGGAGACCGGCTTCCCGAACGTCAGCGGCCACGTGTTCACCACGGTCGCCAAGGCATCGACCCAACGGAACACAAAGCACGACTCGGCCAAGCAAGACTCCGGCGTCACCTACATTCAGCCGGCAGCCCGCCCCGGTTCCCACGCCGGCGTGTCCCCGGAGGTGGAGGTCGCGGACGTTAACCCCCTCCAGGAATCCCTCACCGGGATGCCCTACGCGGAGGCGGTGCTGTCCGTCATGCGGCGGCTGGCCGACGGCCTGGCCCACGCCCACAACCGGAAGATCCTCCACCTCGACCTGAAGCCGCACAACGTCCTGTTTAGCGACGACGGGCAGCCGATGCTGCTCGACTTCAACCTGTCCGCGGACCGCACCACGAACGACCGCCGGCGGGTCGGCGGGACGTGGCCGTACATGGCCCCGGAAGCCATCCGCGAGTACGCGAAGCTCTCGGACGAGACGGCCGACGAGCGGACCGACCTGTACGCCCTCGGCGTCATTTTCTTCGAGCTTCTGACCTGCCGGCTGCCGTTCTCTCCCATCCGCACCGTCCCGGAGGATTTGCCGGACGCCATCGCGGAGCGGGAACAGGGGGCGCACTCGGTCCGGGACTTCGTCCCGGAGATTCCGAACGCCATCGATGCCATCGTCCGGAAGTTGCTCGCCCCGAAGCCGGACGACCGCTACCAGTCGGTCGATCAGCTCCGCGAAGACCTCCAACGTCAACAGGAACACCGCCCGCTCCGGTACGCGGCGGACCGGGATGTCGTCGAGCGGTTCAACAAGTGGCACCGCCGGAACCCGCGGGCCGTGGCCCAGATCGCTACCGTCGTCGCCATGCTGGTCGTGGCCGGCGGCGGGTTCGCCCTCTGGAGTGGCGTCCGGGAGCGGGCGAAGGTCGCGGCCGTCGCCCAGGCCCATGAGTTCCAAACGTCTTTCGCGACCGACCAACTCGACCTGGCCGTCCCGTCCGACGTGGCGACCCGCCGGGCCGGGATGAAGGCGACCGCCGAGTGGCTCGCCAAGTACCGCGTCGGCGAGTCGGGCGATTGGACGGCCACCCCCGAACTTCGCATCCTCGACGACCAAACCCGCTCGACCCTCCTCGGGCAGATCGGCGAGGCGGCCCTGCTGCTCGCCCACGCGGAGATGCTCGAAGCCCGCGGCAAGGACGGGTCCGACCAGGTCGAAACGCTGGCCCGCGCCGTGCGGTGGAACCGCATCGCCGAGCAGGGCTTCGGGGCCGCGGCCCCGGCCGTCCTGTGGGAGCAACGCCAAGAACTCGGCGAGCTTACGAGGGAAGACGCCCTCCGCGTCGGCGTTCCGTCGAATCCTTCGGCCGACACGCGGTCCGAGCGCTACGTGCGGGCCGTCCGACTAGTGGGGCATGGCAAGATCGCCGACGCCGTCACGCAGCTCGCGCACCTCACCCAGGACCGGCCGGACCACTACGCGGGCCAGTGCCTCCTCGCCATGTGCTACCAGGCGAGCGGGCAGCCGCTGCGGGCGCTGGAGCGGTTCCAGATCGCCCAGCCGCTCGCCAAGAACGCCCGGCTCGCGTGCCACAACCGCGCGATCGTCCTGCTCTCCCTCGGCAAGCTCGAACAGGCGGAGGCGGAAGCCACCAAGGCCCTGAAGGCCGCCCCCGGCGACGTCCGCACGACCCTGCTTCGGGCCACCATCTTGCGCGGGCAAGGCAAGTACCAACAGGCCGTCGAGGACTGCACCGCCGTCATCGACCGCGCCCCCAGCATCACCGCTTACGTCCTTCGGGCCGACTGTTACAACCTTCTCGACAAGCCCGCTCTCGTCAACGCCGATCGAGCGGCCATCGACCAACTGGAGGCGAAGACGGCCGAGGACTTCGCGGCGCGGGGTTGGGCCATGAGGAAGCAGAACCCGTCGCGGGCACTAGACGAACTCAACCGGGCAATCAAACTCGACCCGAACTACCTCCTCGCCTGGCATAACAAGGTCTGCGTCCTCAGCGATAACCTCGACGAACTCGACTTGGCGCTCGAAACCAGTCAGAAGGTCGTCGAGCTGGCCCCGAGCTACGCGGCCGGGCTGTCGAACCACGCCGTCCTGCTCGCGCGGGCCGGGCAGCGGGACGAGGCTCATAAGGCCGTCCGCAAGGCCCTCGCCGTCAACAGCGACCCGCGGCTCGTGTATCAGGCCGCGTGCGTCTACGCCCTCACGTCGGCCGAGCAGCCGCAGGATCGGGCGACGGCCCTCGCGTACTTCCGCCAGGCGCTGCGGGAGGGCTACCGCAACTTCGCCGACATCGAGAAGGACAAGGACATGGCCGCGGCCCTGAAGCTCGACGACTTCCGCGGCGTCCTCGACGCGGCCCGCAAGCTGGTGAACTGACCGCGTGTAGAATCGGTCGTATGACCGACCACGACGCGCTGCTGCACGCGATCCTCGCGAACCCGGACGACGACACGGCCCGCCTGGTGTACGCCGACTTCATTCAGGAAGCCGGCGACGACCGGCGGGCCGAGTTCATTCGCGGGCAGGTCGAACTCGCGAAGACGCCGGACTGGGAGCCGTTCGCCGTCCGGTGGCGGCGGGCCGACCTCGCGACGCAGGCCGGGGACGGCTTCCGGGAGAGCCTGCCGTGGCACGACTCGTGGAACCCGCGGTTCCCATTCCGCCGCGGCCTCGGGTACGCCGTCAAGACGAACGCCGTTCAGAACCTCATCGACTACGGCGACCAACTCTTCGCATCGGCCCCCGTCGGCGAACTCCATCTGCCCGGCGGCGACATGCAGGAGTACACCGCGTTCGCGGCCCAACCGTGGCTGCCGAAGGTGCGGGCCATCCGCTTCTGGACGCTTACCACGCCGACCGAGCCGGTCCGCGCCCTGTGCGCCTCGCCGCTCGCGACCGGGATCGACACGATCCACTTCGAGAAGGCGAGCAGCCCCGGCATGTCGTTCCTCGTCGAGGGGCTGTTCGAGTCGCCGCTCGGTCAGCAACTTCGCGAACTCTCGTTTCATGTCGGCGACGGGTCGCAACTCGATCTCGTCGAGGCGTTCGAGGCCGGCGGCCCGCCGAGGCTCGAACGGCTGACGTTCGACAACATGGGGCTGGACGACGCGGCCGGGCGGCGGTTGGCGGCATCGCCAGTGTTCGACACCCTTCGAGAACTCACGTTCAAAGACATGAATTTCGACGAACGCCAGGTCCAACGCCTTCTCCAAAGCATCCGGCCGGGGCTGCAATCCCTGTCGTTCGTCGGCATGGGCTTCCGACCCTCGGAACACGACATCTTCGCCGGGTTGTCGTCCACCAAGTTCCGGTCGCTGAAGCGGTTGCGGATCACGGGCGGGTACGGGTTCCGTCCCCACCTGCGGTCGATCCTCGTCCCACCGCTGGCCGGGGTGCGGGCGCTGGGGCTGAGGGGCTTGTCGCCGGATGACGGCTTCTTTGCCCAACTCGTGACCGCCCCGTTCTGGAACAACCTCGTCGAACTCGACCTCCGCGACAACCAACTCACCGATCAAGCTGCCCGCTACTTGCTCGCGGTCGCGCCGCCACCCGAACTGACGACGCTCGACCTGCGGTTGAACGACACCATCGGTAACGAACAGCGTAACCAGTTGCGGGAGCACTACGGCCATTCACTTCTCCTGTCCGAACCCGGCGAGTCACTTCACTAACTCCGGCAAATACTTCACCGGCAGCGTGCCGTGGCTCAGTACGGCCTCGTGGTAGTTGCCCAACTCGAACCGGTCGCCCTGCTCGCGCTGGACCTTCTGCCGCAGGCGGTAGAACGCCGTGCGGCCGACGAAGTACGTCGAGAGCTGGCACGAACTCTGCTTCGCCCGCTGCACCTTGCCGACGGCCTCGCCCTCCGTCTGGAACCCGCGGTCCATCAGCAGCTTCAACGCCTCGGCGTCGGTCATGTTCGCGCAGTGCATCTTGTGGTCGAGGATCGCGTTCAGCACCGCCCGGATGTAGAACTTCAACTGGTGCAGCCGCAGCGACAGGTCGCCGTCGCCGTACCCCTGGTCGAGCATCATCTGCTCCGTGTAGACCGCCCACCCCTCCGCGAACACGCCGGAGTACAGCACCTTGCGGATCAGCGACGGGTGGCGGTTGCCGTACTCCAACTGGACGTAGTGGCCGGGGTACGCCTCGTGGATCGTGAGTATCTGGAGCATCGCCCGGTTGTACTCGCGGAAGAACGCCTCTTGCCGCGCGGCCGGCCAGTCGCCCGGCGGCGGCGACACCGCGTACAGGCTGTCCGCCGTCGGGTCGAACGTCGGGGCCGGGTTCAGGTACGCGGCCGAGAAGCCCCGCTGGAACTCCGGCATCTCGATCACCTTGCACCGGTCCGGGTCCGGCAGCGTGAGGATGCGCTTCTCGCGGATGAACTGCTTGATCTTGTCCACCGACTTCCGCGCGTCGTTCACGAAGCCCTCGGGCGTGCCGTGGTCATTCCCCAACTCGTCGAGGACGGCCTTCACCGTCGCCCGCCGCCCGGCCGCGTCGTCCGGCGGGACGGCCTTGCCGGGGAACCTCTTGTGCCACAGTTGCTTCGCGACGTAGTACATCTCCCGCTCCACGCGGTCGGCCTCGGCCTCCGCCTCGCGGATCACGTCCTCGGCCGACAGCCCGGCGTCGAGTTCCAGCTCCAGCTTCGTCGCGAACTTCTCCTTCCCCAGCCGCCAGTCGCCGTTCGACCGCGGTAGCAAGTCCTTCTCCAGGAACGTCTGGTACTCCTTGAGCGCCTTCACGGCCGCCTTCGCGGGTTCGCTCAACTCGCCCGTTCCCGGCGTCGTGCCGGCGAACCCGAAGATGTCCTTCTCGTAGAACGCGATCGCGCCGAGGTTCCGCTTGATGGCGATCTCCGTCAGCACCCGCGGCGGGTTCGCCAGCGACTTCTTCGCGTCCTCGATCACCTTCGGGATGTACGTGATGCGCTGGGCCGCGTTCGCCGTGTTCCGCTCCTTCGGCAGCGTCGATTGCGTGAACAAGCTGAACACGCTGTCCGAGATGTACTCGCCGAAGACGCGGGGGTCGTTCTTGAAGCGAGAGTCGTTCTCCGCTTGCCAGAGGCCGTACTTCAGGGCGTGCGTCCAGATTTCGAGGTCGATCTGGGCCGACCGCGACAGCTTCTTCGCGTCGATCTTCGTGGGAAGCTCGGCGAGCAACTTCTTCGCCCGCTCGATGTCCTCGGCCCGCGCCGCCGGCGAGAGGTCGTCGAGCCGGTCGTCGTGGTCGTGGTTGCCTTGCGAAGTCGCGAACGCCGGGTGACGGCGGAACTCGTCGTCGAGGTACGCCTTGAACGCGGCCGCGAGCTTCGCGTCCTCCGGGTTCGGGTCGGCGGTCGGGGTCAGCGGCATGGCGAGCATCAGTAAGGGAAGCATGGGAAGTCCTGAAGGAAGATGACGCTCACAGGCTATCCGCAGGTTGTGAAGGTTTCTAGCCCGCGGCCGAGCCGGACGCGGCGGACGGCGAACTCCTTCGCCATGCTCTCGTACTCGCGGCGGGACAGGTCGAGGCCGCGGTCGTCCCGGCAGAGCGTCTGGAGGCACTCGATCACCTTCGCGTGCAACGGCGTGCCGACGAAGTCCTCGGCCGCCTGCAACTCGGGAACGGTCGCCGACCGGTCGGCCGGGCCGCGGCCCTCGTCGATCTCGTTCATCATCTCGTCGCACTCGATCATCAGTTGCTTGTCGCTCGGCTCGTCGTCGTCCGCGGGCGTCGGCGGTACGATCGGCGCGAGCGGGGCCGGGGCGGGCGTCGAGCCGGCGAGGTCGCGGCCGTGGCGGAGGCGGGTCTTCTCCAGGTCGAAGATGGCGCGGGCGGCCCGTTCCGCCACGTCCGCGTCGCGGTGGCCGAGGCGGGAGCGGTAGAACGTCGCGGCCGCGGCGAGGGTTTCGGCCCACGCGTCGCGGCGGTCCTCCGGGCTGACCGGGACGGGGATCGGGGCCGGCGGCAGGTGTTCGGCGATGCGGTTGGTCGCCGGGCGGGGCAGGGTGGCGGTCATGGTGTGGTCCTCCTCAAGAAGTGGGCAGACCACGATAAGATACGGATGTTCATGTGTCAAGCAGTTTGCACATGCACTCGCCGACCTCCGAAAACGCCACTTTGAGATGTCCGCCCCGACCGCAAGAACGCCACTCGGCAAGACACCACCCGCCGGGCGCGGTAGGGTGAAGGTAAGTAATCGAGTGCCAAGTCATGACTCGAATCCTTCGCGCCCGTATCCCTCGCGCTGTCTTGAGCGTATTGGCAGGCTTGCTGGTCGCCGGTTGCGTCGTATCGTGCGAGATCGCGTTCCGGCCCCACAACGGCATCCGCGTCGGCAGCCTCTTGGACGAGGCAAGGTCCGCCCTCCCGGTCGGTTCATCCCGCGAACAGGTCGTGGCATGGTTCGACGCACGCGGACTGACTTACCAGACCGTGTATGGCAAGGGTGGGGAGTTTGCTCGGTACTTGGTGCGAAAGCAGAACGGCAGTTGGATGCAGCCGGACGCCAACCTCTGGATGCAATTTGATTTCGATGCGGCTGAGCGGTTGTCAAGGATCGGTGCTGGACAGAACTAGCCGCCCATCCTTCCGCTCCGCCGACCGCCATGCAACCGGTCGTGGCGTGACATCCAGACACGTCACGCTTACGCCGTGACGCTCGCCGTTGACACGGCACGCGGTCGTTTTGGGGTCGCCCGTGCCATCGGAAGAAGTCCCACCGCCAAGCACTCGCGCTTTCTCGTCCCAAACCTCTGGTTCGGGATGCCGCGTCGCGAACCTCTGGTTCGCGACAAGGTGGCGCTGCCTCCCGAGTCAATGGCGAGCGTCGCGGCGTGAGCGCGACGTGGCTGCACGTGCCCGAGCCACATCGCGCTCACGCCGCTCGCCGTTGCGATCCGTACCGCCGCCAACGGGCTGGCATCCCCGCTCGCACGCGAACCAGAGGTTCGCGGCGTCGCGTCCCGAACCGGAGGTTCGGGACGAGGAAGGACGAATGAAGAGTTACGCTCGCGCGTGTCGTTGAAAAAACTCCCACAGCCGCGCGTTCGCATCGAGCCGCGTCGTCGTCGGGCCGCCGATGCGGGGGTTGAGCTGGCCCTTGCCGCCGGGCCAGTGGTGGCCGTGGCCGACGACCGAGATCGCGCGAAACTCCACGCGGCCGGGGAACAGCTCCTCGTGGACGCCGTCCGCGTCGGACTCGACCGTCGAGGTGCGGGTGCAGCCGTTCGCGGCGGCCCAGCGTTCGAGCGTCGTTCGCACCGGCGGGCGGGGTTGTAGCTTGTTCCCCCACGGGACTTCGACCGAGCCGCCGCGGTACGGGATCAGCGGGTCGAGCGTGCCGACGACGTAGAGCGTCGGCAGCGGCCGGACCGGGACCGCGTCCGTCCAGCAGTGCCCGGCGACGGGGGCGACGGCCGCGAGCCGGTCGCCCCGCTCGGCGGCGAAGCGGAACGTCATCCCCGCGCCGTTCGAGAAGCCGGTCAGGTAGACGCGGCGCGGGTCAGCCGGCGACCGCGACAGCATGTCGTCGATCACGGCCGCGAGGAAGCCCACGTCGTCGGCGGTGGTTCGCAGCTCCTCGGCCGGGGCGTGCGAGCCGTCGTTCCACCGCGGCGGGTTGGTCAGGAACTTCGGCGGCTGGTCCGGGTACGGCCGCAGCGCCTCCGGCACGACGAGCAGGAAGCCGTTCGCGGCGGCGAACGGCGGCAGCTGCGTCTCGTCGGCCGACCACTCGGCCGTGCCGCCGGTGCCGGGCAGGAAGATGACGACGGGAAGGGGTTCGGCCCCGGCCGGCGGGCGGAAGAGGAGGTACCGCCGGTCGAGGCCGTCGTGCGGGAGTTCGACGAGTTCCACGGTCACGCCTTCAGCGGCATCAGGGCCAGCGCCAGGACGGCCAGCCCGCCGAGGGAGAAGATCGCGAGGAAGAACAGCCACGCCATCGCGCCGCCGGTCAGCACGTTCGGCTTCTGGCCGGGCGGCGTGAGCGGCTCCTCCCACTTGTGCTCCGGCCGCGGCACGGCGACCGGGCGTTCGTCCTGGTCCCGCGGCCGCGGCGGGGAGAGCGGTTCCTCGTTGGCGAACGGCGGTGGCGACGCATTCGCCAACGGCACGGCCACCAGCGCCTCGCAGTCGGCGCAGCGGATCTTCTTCCCCGCGAGTTCGTCCGGGGCGGGCAACACCGCCCCGCACGTCGGGCACGTCACGTCGATCGGCATCGCGATTTCTCCCCCGGTTCGTGTGGCTTCAATCCCCTGGGACCGCGGGCGTCCCGCCCGCCGCGGCCCCAGCCACTTGAGGCTGATCCCCGGAGCCGGGAAGGTGGGCGGGCGGGACGCCCGCGGTCCCAGGGCCGCCTTGCCCTCGGTTCTTCAACCACGCTTCTAGTCGATTTCGATTTCGCCCACGGCCACGGAGTTGATGTTATCCGCCGTCAGCGCCGTGACGCGGACGGCGCTCGCCCGGATGCCGCGGAACTGCCACTCGAAGTCGTGCCGCGCGCCCTGGCCTTGCAGCTCCTTCGATTGAATCACCCGGTCGTTCGCGTCCAGCAGTTCGATCTTCGCCGAGCGGACGGTGTAGCCCCGGTCGTACGACGGGTCGCGGTTGCCGAGGACGACGACGCGGCTGACGAGGACCGGGTTCTGGAACGTCACGCGGACCCACGGCTTGCCGCCGGCCGGTTCCGCCTTCGAGAACCAGGACGTGCGGGTGTCGCCGTCGAAGGCGTGGGACGCCGGCCATTGCTGCCACTCGGTGCTGGCCGTGAACGTCGCCCGGTCGCGCTGGCCCTTCAGCACGGCGTTCGGGCCGCGCTTGAACGGCGGGTCCTGGTCGGCCACGCCGGGGGCCGGCCCGCCGACCTGCGGCGGGGGGAAGGCGGGTTGGAACTGCATCTGGCGGCCGTCGATCTGCCCGTCGGCGGGCCGGAACCGTTGCTCCTCCGGCGGCGCGAACTCCATCCGGCGGGCCGGTTGCGCGGCCACCGGCTGCGGGACGATCGGCGGCGGCGGTTTCGGGTCGTCGTCGAGGTCCGGCGGGACGTAGGCCGTGCCGTCGTTCTTGCGGGAGCTGCCCCACGCGGCGTAGGCCAGCACGCCGAGGCCGACGGTCCCGGTGAGCAGGAACAGGGCCAACCACTTGAACGCCGTCGGCGTCATCATGGACTCCCGCCGCCGCTTCGCGATCGGCCGGCGGTTCGGCTTCCGCTCGCGGGGCGTGTCCTCTTCCTCCTCCGGCTCGTCGTCCTCGTCTTCGCGAACCTTGCGGGCCTTGTGGACGGGGGCGTCCGCCTTCGGCTCCGGCTTCGCCTTCGCCGCGACCGGGACGGCCACCGGCCGCGCCTTCACGGCCCGCGCCACCGGGACGGCGGCCGGCGGCGGGGGGGCCGCCGCGTCCGTCGAGGGGACGGTCACGACGCCCTGGCAGCCGCCGCACCGGACGTTCTGCCCGGCGTACTCGTCCGGCACGGGGAGCGTCGCCCCGCACTGCTGACACGTCGCGTTGATCGGCATGGAGGAACCCAACAGGCCCGCGGTACCGCGTCATTGTAACCGACGACCCCGGCCCGACCCAGGGAAAGATCGGGCCAACTTCCGGGGTGGGAACCCGTTTTCATCCGTAACGGGGAACCCGGAGTTGCGGTATTCACCTCACACCCCTCCTGGTATCCTGTGTCTGGGGAAGAAGCCGAGGAATCACGAATGCGAACACTCCACGCACTCGCTCTCACGCTGCTCGCGGCCGCCGTCGCCGCCGGGCAGCCCGCGCCGGGCACGCCGCCCCCGGCCGTGCCGACGCCGTCGCCGCCGGGCGGGAACAAGCCGCCGGAATGGCCGAAGGAGGTCGGCGGCAAGGACCTCAAGGGCTGGCTGGCGGAGTTGAAGGACTCGCCGGACGGCGCGATGCGGGAGGCGGCGACGAAGGCCATCCCGATGTTCGGCCCGTCCGCCCGGAAGGAGGCGATGCAGCCGCTCATCACCGCCGTCCGGCGGGAGACGGACCCCGGCGTGAAGGTGAACCTGCTCATCGTCCTCGGCAACATCGGGCCGGAGAACGCGGAGGAGGGGAAGAAGGTCGTCGATATTTTGAAGATCACGCTGTCCACGGCCCCGCAGGGCAGCCCGTACAAGCTGCACGCCGCCCGCGGGCTGGGGAACTGCGCCCTGTACGCCGCGGAGGCGATCCCGGAGTTGGTCAGCGCCGGGATGGACGACACGGCGTGGGAGACGCGGCGGACGGTGGCGCAGGTGCTCGGCATCGTCGGCCGGCCGAACGAGAACAAGAAGTCGCCGAACGCGCAGGCGCTCACCGCCGTGTCGAAGAAGATCGGGTCCGAGAAGTCCGCCCCGGTCCGGCTGGAGTTGGTGCAGGCGATGGTCGTCATGGGGCCGCCGGTCGTGCCGAACCCGGCCGACTACCCGCGGGTGATCGCGCCGTACTTCAAGGCGATCAACGAAGGGATCAAGGACGAGAAGGACAAGGCCATCCAGGTGTGGCTGCACATGCTGCTCATGCTGTACGACGGGTCGCAACTGACGGACGCGACGATCAAGAAGATCGCGGACCTCGTGCCCGGCCCGGACCTCGGCGGCCGGCTGGCGGCCCTGCGGGCGCTGGCGATGCTGGACGAGCGGGCGAAGCCGTTCGTGCCGGTCATCATCGCGGCCCTGAAGACGGACGACCCGGTGACGCAGCTGGAGGCGATGAACGCGCTAGCGGCCATGCGGGAGCACGCCCGGCCGGCGCTGCCGGAGTTGGAGAAGATCAAGACGACCTCGAAGAACGAGGACCTGAAGGAGTCCGCGGCGGAGGCGATCGACATCATCAACGGCAAGGCCCCCGTCCCGGCCGCGCCGCCGCCGAAGAAGTGAGCGCCCGACTTCCGAAGTCCGGCTTCGACTTCGGAAGTCGAGGGATAGAGGGGCGGTTGCGAAAGGGGCACTCGCCCCCGCGCGGGATCGACTTCCGAAGGCGAAGCCGGACTTCGGAAGTCGGGGTTGCCTGTTGCAACCGGCGGCCGTTCGTCGATAATAACTCTCAATTCTCCCCACGCCCGCCGGCGACACCCATGATCTCCCTCGCGGGCCGACCGGCCCGAACCCTCTGCTCCGGCCGCACCCGCCGCGAGTTCCTCCGCGTCGGCGGCCTCGCCGTCGGCGGGCTGTCGCTCGCGTCGCTGCTCGCCCACGCGAAGCCGAAGCGCCCCGCGAAGTCGTGCCTGCTCGTCTTCATGGAGGGCGGCCCCAGCCACCTCGAAACGTTCGACCTGAAGCCGGACGCGCCGGTGGAGGTCCGCGGCGAGTTCAAGCCGATCGCGTCGTCCGTCCCCGGCGTCCGCGTCTGCGAACTGCTGCCGAACCTCGCGAAGCAGATGCACCACTTCGCACAAGTGCGGTCGGTCCACCACGCCATCAACGACCACAACGCCGGCGCGTACTACATGCTCACCGGCAAGTCGCCGAGCGACGGCGGGAAGCTCGTCATCGCCGACTCGCCGACGACGTTCCCGTGCATCGGCAGCGTCATGGCGAAACTGCGGCCAATCGAGACGCCGATCCCGCCCTACGTGCTGCTGCCGGAGTTCCAGTGGAACAACGGGGTGGACATCGGCGGGCAAAAGGCCGGCTTCCTCGGCCCGAAGTTCGACCCGTTCGTCGGCGGCGACCCGAGCTTGAAGGACTACTCGATTCCCGGATTGGACCTCCTGCCGGAGTTGCCGCTCGACCGGCTCAACGAGCGTGACGACCTTCGCAAAGAACTGGACCGCGCCGTCGGGCGGCTCGGCGACGCGACCTCGACGGAGCGGATGACGGTGTTCCAGCAGAAGGCACTCGAGATCATCACCTCGCCGCAGACGCGGGCGGCGTTCGACCTGTCGCGGGAGCCGACGAAGCTGCGGGAACGCTACGGCCTGGACCCCGGCACGGACCGGAGTATCGAGGCCCGGAAGTTCGGCGGGCTGCCGCACCTGGGTCAGTGCATGTTGCTCGCCCGGCGGCTGATCGAGGCCGGCGTGCGGCTCGTCACGCTCGTCACCGGCCGGCGGATCGACCAGGCGTGGGACACCCACCGCGACCACTTCGGCCTGATGCGGCGGGCGCTCTGCCCGCCGTTCGACCGGGCGCTGTCGGTGCTGATGGAAGACCTGCACGAGCGGGGGCTGCTGAAGGACACGCTCGTCGTGGTGATGGGCGAGTTCGGGCGGACGCCGAAGGTCGGCCAGGTCACGTCGAACGCCGGGGCGAACAAGAACAACGGCCGCGACCACTGGCCGTACTGCTACACGGTGCTCTTCGCGGGCGGCGGCGTGCCGGGCGGGGCGGTCTACGGGTCGAGCGACAAAACGGCGGCGTTCCCGAGCGAGAACCCGGTGTCCCCGGAGGACGTGGCGGCGACGATTTATTCCGCGCTGGGCGTCGATCCGACGACGGAACTGCGGGACCCGCTGGACAAGCCGTACACGCTGAGCGCCGGGACGCCGATCCGGGCGATCTTGTCGTAACGTGGTTTTGGTTTTGTTCCCTCCCCCCTTGGGGGGGAGGGTACGGGAGGGGGGTGAGCGATTCCCTCCCG
>JAESGS010000086.1_pt1 | contig 163968 bp, 165 predicted proteins | sample 9269761 | NCBI WGS metagenome assembly JAESGS01 (sample SAMN15741799, study PRJNA653493) | algae metagenome | isolation source: Cyanosarcina radialis HA8281-LM2 and co-occurring heterotrophs from damp... | place: USA: Makauwahi cave, Hawaii | collected 2011-01-06 | reverse complement strand
GACCAGCACGATTTCGTCTGGGGCCTGATCGCCTCGATGTACCTCGCCAACGTCGTCGCCGTGGTGCTCGTGCTGTCGACGGTGCCGCTGTTCGCGGCGATCCTGCGCATCCCCTTCGCGATCATCGGCCCGGTGATCTTCGTCGTCTGCCTGACCGGCGCCTACACGGTGTCGAGCAGCTCGCTCGACGTCCTGTTTGCGCTCGGCTTCGGCATCGTCGGCTACGTCTTCAAGAAGCTGGATTTCCCCATAGCACCGCTCGTCCTCGCCATGGTGCTCGGCGACAAGACCGAGGACGCGTTCCGCCAGGCGATGATCCTCGGCGACGGCTCGCTCGGCGTGTTCTGGGGCAACTGGCTGGTGGGGACGCTGATGACGATGGCGCTGGCGCTCGCCGCGTGGCCGGTCGTCCATACTGCCTGGAGCGCCTTCGCCGCCCGCCGCGCCGCCTCGTAACCCGGGAGACGCCCATGAAACCGCGCATTGCCATGGTGATAGGCGATCCCGCCGGCATCGGCTCCGAGCTCGTCGCCCGCCTGCTCGGCGGCACCGATGCGCGCAGCAAGGCCGACATCCTCCTCGTCGCCGACCGCGACGAGATCGAGGAGGGCATGCGCATCGCGGGCACGCGCTTCGACTATCGCCTCGTCAACGATCCAGCCAAGGCGGAGTTCGCCGCGGGCGTGCCGCTGCTCTTCGATTTTTCCGGGCGCGGCGCGCGGCCCTATGCGCGCGCCGAGTCGACCGCCAATGGCGGGCGCTACAGCCTCGACACGCTGGAGCGCAGCATCGACCTGACCGTGGCGGGCGTCACCGAGGCGGTCTGCTTCGCGCCGCTCAACAAGCACTCCATGCACCAGGGCGGGCTCGCCCACAACGACGAGACGCACTGGTTCGCGGAGAAGCTGCGGCCCGAAGGCGCGTTTGGCGAGCTCAACGTGCTCGACCGGCTGTGGACCAGCCGCGTCACCAGCCATGTCGCGCTGCGCGACGTGGCGGACCTCATCACGGCGGAGGGCGTGGCAGACGCGATCGATCTGATTTCGCGGACCCTGCGCCAGGCGGGCTATGCCAGCCCGCGCATCGCCGTGTGCGGCCTCAATCCGCATAACGGCGACAACGGCTCGTTCGGCCGCGAGGAGATCGACGTGATCGCGCCCGGCGTGGCGCTCGCCGCCTCGCGCGGCGTTCCGGCGAACGGCCCGTTCCCGGCCGACACGATCTTCCTCAAGGCGCAGGCCGGCGAGGTCGACGCGATCGTCACGATGTATCACGACCAGGGCCAGATCGCGATGAAGCTGATGGGCTTCTCGCGCGGCGTCACCGTGCATGGCGGCCTGCCGATCCCGATCACCACGCCCGCGCACGGCACCGCCTTCGACATCCACGGCAAGGGCAAGGCGAATGTCGGCGCGATGCAGCAGGCCTTCGATCTCGCCTGCGCGATGGCCGTGTCGCGGCGTCAGGTCACGCGCTGACGGACCGCTGGAGTCTACGCTAGACCGGCAGGCCCGCGAAAAAGAGCAGATAGATCCCTGCCACCGCGGCAACGGGCGCAATCTGTTCGATCAGCAGTGCCGTCGCAAGACCCTGGCTGATGCAGCTCGCGCGATGACGGCACATGAAGAAGGCGAGTACCGTCAGCGCGACGTGTGCCGGGATGGCATAGAACAGCGCGTAGATGTCCCAGCTCCGCACGCCGTTGCCCATCGCGGACACCGCGCCTGCCCAGAACATCAGCCACACACCCGACAGATAGAGGTTCACCTTGGTTGCCTTGCGCAGCCAGGCGATCATCGGCGGCACGGGCGGGAATCCGGTCAGGGTGGTCGTGCTCATCGGGACGGCTCGTGGCTTCGGAGCTCAGGCAGCAGCGCCGAGTAGTCCACAACCGTAGATAAGAAAGCGTGAAGAACGGCCGTGCCGGGCCGGCGCCCGTCGAGCGCAATGGCGCTGTCGCGGCGTCAGGTCACGCGCTGACGGGCCATAGGACAAGCGCGGTCACGACCATAACGAGGCCGACCAGTCCGAGCGCGGCGCGTGCGACGTGCGAGTATTCCCAGCGGTCGCGCAGGGCGGTCCAGTCGACGCTCTGCCCGTCAGGGCCCGGCGCGCGGGCGCCAAGGGCGAAGAAACCGGCGCCCGCGCCTTTCAGGTTGAAATCCTTCAGCCAGAAATTGTTCACCGGATGCGTGACCAGCCAGTACACGGCATGCATCGCGGTCATGGCGACGAACGCGCCGAAGCTCAGCCAGGCGGCGGCACTGCCGCGCGGCGCCAGGAAGGCCAGCACGAGCGTTGCCAGCAGGCCGAGGATCTCGGCGATGCCGCCGATGGTGAAGCCCGGATAGTAGATGGTCTGCACGGCGAGATAGGCGTCCTTGTCCAGCCGCAGCTTGCCCGGCAGCTCCAGCGCGTGGGCGAGGGCCAGCGCCATCGCCACGGCGACGAGCATGACGGTCACGACCTGCAGAGCTTGAAACATCGGGCCCGACGCCCTCCGGTTGCCGGCATGTCGTGCGAACGCGGCAGCAGCATCGCCGTTCCGCGCGCCGCGCCATTACCTGCCGGGTAATTTCCTGCGGCGCGCCGCGCGGCGATGATGGCGCCATCCGTCCATCGCCTCCAGGAGCTGCCGATGCTGGCCGTCGTCGTATCCCTTCCCGTCAAACCCGGCTGCGAGGATGAGTTCCTGCGCCTGCTGACGCCCGTGCTGGACGCGATGCGCCGCGAGCCGACCTTCATCAACGCGGTCCTGCACCGCGACCCGGACGACGCGACGCGCTTCATGCTCTACGAGACCTGGGCCGACCGCGACGATCTCGTCCAGGTGCAGATGAAGCGCGATTACCGGCAGGCCTACGAGGCGCGCCTGCCGGACCTCCTGCGCGCGCCGCGGCGGGCGCAGGTCTGGCAGCCGCTGCGCGCGGATTTCGCCGCCTCGCCGGCCGAGAAGGAAGTTGCAGGCCCAAACGCGGGCCGCTAGAACAACTGAGAATGATTCTCATCCGGCAGCCATCGTGACCTTGCGGGCCGGAGCGTCGGGGCGTGAAGGAGCGGGGACGATATCCACGACGTGTCGTATGACGACGCTTTAACCCTCTACATCGCCCACCGTCGCGAACTGGTGAACTATGCCAACGGGATCGTCGGCGACCCCGGCCGGGCCGAGGACGTGGTGCAGGAGGCGTTTCTCCGGTTCCGGGATGCGGCGTCCGCGCGACTGCTCGAGGAGCCGGTAGGCTACCTCTATCGCATCGTCCGCAATCTCGCGCTGGACGGCCGCCGCCGCAGGACGCTCGAAGACCGGCATGTCGACAGCAGGGTCGATCTGCTCGCCGCGGAGTTCGTGGAGGACCGGCCCTCCCCCGAAGCCACCCTGATCGCCCGGCAGGAGCTGCAGCGCGTGCTGGCGGCCATGGCGGAGCTGCCGGAGCGGACACGCATCGCCCTGGAAATGCATCGCTTCGGGGGGTGCACGTTGAAGGAGATTGCCGCGCATCTCGGCATATCCGTTTCCATGGCGCAGGTTCTGGTGACGGAAGGGGTCAGGCACTGCCAGCGCGCGTTGTAGTCGATATTTTTTCCACGGTTGGAAATTGAGCCGCGCCATTCGTTCATTCATCAGGCGCACTCCAGGCGGCTGCTTCGACGACAGTATGACCATATCGCCCGACACGAATCGCGATCGCGCCGAGGACGAAGCGGCGACGTGGCTCGTCCTCCTGTCCGAGGGGCCGGCCGACCCCGAACTGCGCGCGCGCTTCGAGGCGTGGCGCACCGCGAGCGCGCTCAACGCCGAGATCTGGGCGCGGACAAGCCGCGCCTATGACCTCGTCGGCCAGGGCACGCCGCGGCACGCCGAACGCTGGCAGCCGTTCGCGCGGATGCGCGGGCAGAGGCCGCCCTTGCCGGGAGGCCGGCCGCGGATCGGCATGCCGCCGCGCCCGCCCGCCGCACGGTTTCCCCTTACTCGGTTGTCGGCCGGGATCGCCGCCGCCCTCGTCCTCATCGGCGTGATGATCGGGTTCGCCCCGCAAATGCTGCTTCGCCTGGAAGCGGATCACGTGACCGGCACCGCGGAGATCCGCGTCATCGCGCTCGCCGACGGCACGGAAATGCGCCTGGGCCCCGAAAGTGCGATCGGCGTCTCGTTCTCCAATGACGAGCGGCGCATCCACCTCCTGAAAGGAAGCGCGTTTTTCGATGTCGCCCGCGACGCGGAGCGTCCATTCCGCGTCGCGGCGGGCGATGCCGTCGCCACCGTGCTCGGCACGGCGTTCGATGTGCGTCTGGGCAAGGACGCCGCGGAAATAGGCGTTCAGCGCGGCCTAGTGCGGGTCGATGACGGCGGCGTCTCCCCGCCCGTATCCGAGAACCTGAAAGCCGGCGACTGGCTGCGCGTGAACCGGCGGGTCGGGGCGACCCGCGGTAGCGTCCGTCCCGACGAGATCGCGGATTGGGTCCGCGGCGAACTCGTCGCGCGCGACCGGCCGATCCGCGAAATCGTCGACGAGCTGCGTCGCTATCACAGGGGTGCGATCGTCGTGGCGGACGCGTCCTTCGCGGAGCGGCGCGTCAGCGGCATCTACGACCTGCGCGACCCCGTTGCGACCCTGCGCGGCCTGGCGTCGGCCCACAATGCCGCCGTCCACGGCATTCCGTGGCTGCTGGTCATCGCGCCGCAATAGCGCAGAGGCCCCGGCAAGGCCGCAGCGGCGCGTAAAAAAAGGCGCCGACAGCCGCGCCGCCGATTGGAAATCCCCCGCCGTCATCCGTTCTTTACTAAGAATGAGACGCATTTGCATCTCATGCGGAACGGCGTTGCTGACTATCTGCGGGGGGCGGGCACCATGGCGGCGAAGCGTATTGTTGGCGGCGGACGGCGGCGGGCACTGCGGCGTGCCATCATGCTGACCGCACTTGCGGCCGCGATTCCGGCCGGGGAGATCCTCGCGCAGACCGTCGCGCCCGGCGCCGCGCAGCCCGGGCAGCAGATCCGCTTCGACATCCCGGGGCAGCCGCTCGTCGAGGCGCTGATACAGTTCGGCCGGCAGGCCGGGCTCCAGGTTTCCGCGGACAATGCGCTCATCCAGAACCGCCGGACGGCGGGCGTGAACGGCGTCATGACGCGCGAGCAGGCGCTGACGGCCCTGCTGGCCGGGACGGGGCTGAGCTACCGGATCAACGGATCGATGGTGGCGTTGGAAAGTCCGTCGGCAGCGCCGGGGGCGATCACGCTTCACACGGTGACGATCGAGGGCGCACGGCCGGCGCTCGATCCCGGCCGCACCGAGGGCACCGGCTCCTATGCGGGGTCCCAGGTGACCATCGGCGCGAAGACGCCGACCAGCATCCGTGAAACGCCGCAATCGATCAGCGTGATCACACGGCAGCGCATCGAAGATCAGTATTTCCGTTCGCTCGACGACGCCATGAAGCAGACCACGGGCATGATCACGCGGCCCGCGTCGTCGGGCAGCGCTTCCATCTTCTCGCGCGGGCACGAGGTCGACACGATGATGCTCGACGGCATCGCGATGCCGGCCCTCGGCGGAAACTTCCCGACGGGGCTCGATCTGGCGGTGTACGACCGGATCGAGGCGCTGAGAGGCCCGGCGGGCCTGTTCCAGGGCGCGGGCGAGCCGGGTGCCAGCATCAACCTCGTCCGCAAGCGCGCGCGGGACCAGTTCGCGATGAGCGGCATGGCCGGCGTCGGTTCGTGGGACTTCTACCGCACCGAGGCGGACATCACCGGTCCGCTGGACGAATCAGGGAGGCTGCGCGGCCGCGCTGTCGGGGTCTACGAGGACCGGCAGTTCTTCTACGACGTGGCGGAGCAGCAGAAGCCGCTGGTCTATGGCACGCTGGAACTCGATGTCACGGAAGTGACGACCCTTTCGGTCGGTGCCACGCGGCAGCGGATCGATCAGACCACCTTCAACGGCATTCCTGCCTATGCGACCGGACGCTTTCCGGATGTCGACCGCTCGACCTTCATCGGGGCGGACTGGAACAATGCGAAGCTCGATACGACCGACACCTTCGTCGAGCTCGAACACCGTTTGGAGAACGACGGTCACCTGAAACTGTCCGCGCGCTATCTCGACCGCACCAACGATCGCCTGATGGGATATCCCGACCAGGCGATCAATCCGGTGACGAACGACGCGACGCTGTTCACGTTTCGAAGCGATCTGGAGCAGGAGACGGTCAGCCTGGACGCGTATGTGAGCACGCCGCTCAGCGCGCTCGGCCAGACGCACAATTTCGTGTTGGGCATGGACTACCGGCAGATCGAGACCGAGGAGCTGTCCGGCAACGGTCCGAACTTCCTGCAGAACGTCTTCGCGCCCAACCACGCGATTCCCAAGCCGTATATCCCGTTCACGCGCCACACCACCCAGGTGCAGGAGCAGTACGGCGCCTATGGGCAGCTCCGGTACAAGCCGATCGGTTGGGGCACCGTGGTGCTGGGCGGGCGGATGAGCTGGCTCGATCAGCTCAACCGCAACGAGATCACGAACGTCGCGACCGCGAATTATTCCGTCGAGCACGAATTCACGCCCTATGCGGCGGTCATCGCCGATGTCTCGGATACGATCTCACTCTACGCGTCCTATGCCGAGATCTTCAAGCCGCAGTCACAGATGACCGCCAGCGGCGGGATCATCAAGCCGCGAATCGGCGACCAGGTGGAGGTGGGCGTGAAAGGCGAGTTCCTGGACGGGAAGCTCAATGCCCATGTCGCGGCGTTCCGCATCCAGGATCAGAACCGCGCCATCCCGGACCCGTCGAATTCGCAATTCTCCATCGCGGCGGGGGAGGTGGACAGCCGCGGCATCGAAACCGAGGTAACCGGGCAACTGACGCCGGCGTGGGGCGTGGCGGCGGGCTATGCCTTCACGCAAAGCGAGTTCGTGCAAGGGACGGCGGCTCAGACCGGCACGACGTTCAGCACGATCACGCCGAAGCACATCTTCAACCTCTGGACCCGGTACAGCTTCGATGCCGGCGAGCCGAGCGGCGTCGACATCGGCGGCGGCGTCCGGGCGGTCAGCGATTTCTACAATCGCAGCGGCAACGTCCGGTTCGAACAGGGCTCCTATGTCGTGGCGACGGCGCAGGTCGGCTACCGCTTCTCGGAGAAGATCGGCGCGTATCTGACCGTCGACAACGTCTTCGACGAGCACTATTTCGAGCGCGTCTCCGCCGCGACCGACGGCAACTATTTCGGCGCGCCGCGCAGCTTCTGGCTGACGGTGCGGGCAAGCTGGTAGCGGAGGCGCCCGGCCGTGCGCGATGTGCTGGTTCATGCGCATCGGTGGGTCGGGCTCGCGACCGCCGCCTTCCTGACCATCGCCGGCCTGACCGGTAGTGTCATCGCCTTCCGGTACGAGGTCGACGCATGGCTCAACCCGGATCTTTTCGCGGTTGCCGCGGACGGCCGCGCCCCGCTGGCGGCCAGCGCGCTCGTCACGCTTGTCGAGCGGGCTGATCCGCGCGTCCGGGTCGAGTCCCTGCCGCTGCGGTTTCCGCCCGGCCAATCGGCAATCGTCTACGTGGCACCGCGGATCGATCCGGAGTCGGGCCGGCCGTTCGCGCCCGGGTACAACCAGGTATTCGTCGATCCGGCGGACGGCACCGTGCTCGGCACGCGCAGCACGCATGCATGCTGTTTCGACCGGCGAAGCCTGATCCCCTTCCTGCATCGGTTTCACTACAACCTCTACCTGCCCGGGAACTGGGGCGTGTGGTTGATGGGGGGCATCGCGGTGGCGTGGGTGGTCGACTGTTTTGTCGGCCTGCTCCTGACGTTCCCGCGGGGCCGCCGGATTTTCGCGCGGTGGTCGCTGGCCTGGCGGATCAAGCGCGGCGCGGGGGCCCACCGCCTGAACTTCGATCTGCACCGCGCCGGCGGCCTCTGGTTCTGGATCATCCTGCTCGCCGTGGCCGTCAGCAGCGTCTACCTCAACCTGCGTGACGAGGTCTTCAAGCCGGCCGTGGAGCTCTTCTCCCCGGTGACGCCCACTGTCGCGCAAAGCCGGCCGCGCCAGCCGCCGTCGCCGGTGCCCGTCCTGTCCGTCGACATTATCGCGGCGTCGGCGACGGCGGAGGCGCAGCGTCGGGGCTGGGAGCAGGCCGCGACCGGCATCGCCCATAACGCCAGCCGCGGCATGTATGTCGTCTTCTTCAGGCCGTCCCTGTCCGACGAGGGCACAGGCCTCGGCTCGCCGCGCCTCTACTACGACGACCGGAACGGCCGGATGGTCGGCGATGCCATTCCCGGCCGGGGCACGGCCGGCGATCTCTTCTTCCAGCTGCAGTACCCGCTGCATTCCGGGCAGATCGCCGGGCTTGCCGGACGGATTGCCGTATCAGTCGGCGGCGTCGCGATCGCCGTCCTGTCGGTGACCGGCGTGGTGATCTGGTGGCGCAAGCGGCACGCCCGCATCCGGCGCCGGGACGTGCGGACGGGACGACTGGCGCCGCGTGTCTGAGCGCCAACTCCGCGCCGGCGCCACCCTGCCTCCATCCAGTCAGATTCCGTATTGACCGCCGAAGCCGCTTCTGGCCCACTCGGGCCGCCAGAATTGCGCCCGCGCGGTCATCCTCGGACCTGATCCGAGGACGACCGGCGGGCGTTTCCGTTTGAAACCACCTTCAAACAACCGCGTCGTCCTCGGGCTTGACCCACGACCCAGGTCCGCCCTTGCCGAAGCACCGCTGCTGGGCAATCGGGTCAAGCCCGAGGGAGACAGGGAGGGAGATGGGGGCAGTTTGCTGCGGCGGTGCGGATGAAACGGGACTACGGCCGCACCTGCGAGACGCGCCTGCCAGGGCTCCTGCGGGCGCCGCGTCAGCCCCCGCTCTGGACGCCACTGCGCGAGGACTTCACCTGCTCGTCGGCGCCCGACAAAAAGTTTCCGTATCGGCCTGAGTCACGCCCTCTGGCCCACTCGCGCCGCCAGAATTTTCGCCCGCGCGGTCGTGCCGCGCGATCTATATTCGCGGCTTGGCGGCGCGTGGCCAGGACGGCGGCTTGACGCGCTAGTCGAGGATGGTCGGGCGGCCTCCAGTGCAGGTACAGTTCTCTGTCGCGATAAAGCTCCACACGTACCACCTCCTGGTGCAGGTGCATTTCTTCGGCTTGGTCGGAGCCGTGGCGGTGCTCGCGGCGGCCTCTTCGTCTTCAAATTCGACGATGATTTCGCCGACGCCAACCCTGTCGTCCAGCACCTTGAGCTGCCCCTTGCCGGCGAACAGGGCACGGCCATCCGGTGTCTCCTTGGTCACCGTGTAGTCGAGCTTGTCGGACGTGCGTGTGTAGTAGTCCATGACGATTCTCGAGTCGAAGACATAGAGACCCATCAGTGTCTTCTCGCGCAGCGCGAGCTTGTAGATAGTCTTTCGCCCCTGCGGGGATTCCGCGACTGCGACCGGAAGATACAAAGCCGTCTTGGTGAAGAATTTCGTTATGTAGGCAGTGTTGAAGTTGAAGAGCTTGGCATCCTTGGACAACTCTCTTGGGATCACTTCATCGAGCGGCTCTTGTGTTGCCTGCGCCATTGCACGCTCCCTTTATCGATGACCCTCCGACAGAGTCATGCTGCCCCGACGGAACGGCGGACGCCACGGCGCAGAAGCAGAAAGCCGGCCATGCGCTTCCTTCGGCCACGCTTGCAGGCGTGACGGTTTCGATCCGACCCGACGCTTTAGAGGAGCCTGTCGTCCGGGGCGCGCGACATGGCCTTGGACGGCACGGCGATCTCGCACATGAGTCCGTCACGGCCACATTCGGCCGTGTCAGCGTGGAAACCCTTGGCACGCGGCTTCCGCAGTCGATCAGGCCTGCGGCATTCACGCATCTCTTCGAGACCCAGGTCCGTCCTTGCCGAAGCACCGCTGCTCGGCCCTCGGGTCAAGCCCGAGGGAGACGAAAGAGGGGAGGGGAGATGAAAGCACTGAAGCAGATGAAGCGGTGAAGCAGCGCCGGATTCAGACGCCGGATCAGGGCTTTAAGTGCTTCACGTGGGTGAAGCAGCCGTGAAGCAGCGGGGCGCCGGGGCGGCACGAAGCCGTGAAGCAGTGAAGCGCTCAGCGCCGGCCGAACAGCTTCTCGATGTCGGCGAGCTTCAGCTCGACATAGGTCGGGCGGCCGTGGTTGCACTGGCCGGAATGCGGCGTCGCCTCCATCTGGCGCAGCAGCGCGTTCATCTCGTCGGCCGACAGGCGCCGGCCGGCGCGCACGCTGCCGTGGCAGGCCATCGTGCCGCACACCTCGCCCAGCCGCTGCTTGAGCGACAGCGCGGTGCCGAGCTCGGCCAGCTCGTCGGCGAGGTCGCGGATCAGGCCGTGCACGTCGACCTCGCCCAGCAGCGCCGGCACCTCGCGTACCACCACGGCGCCGGGGCCGAACGGCTCGGCGACGAGGCCCAGCTCGGCGAACTCGGCGAGGCGCGGCGTCAGGCGCGCGACGGCGCCCTCGTCGAGCTCGACGACTTCGGGGATCAGCAGCACCTGCCGCTTGATGGCGCCGGTGGCGAGCGACTCCTTCATCTGCTCGTAGACGAGCCGCTCGTGTGCCGCGTGCTGGTCGACGATGACGACGCCGTCGGCGGTCTGCGCGACGATGTACGTCTCGTGGATCTGCGCACGCGCGACACCGAGCGGGAAATCCTGCGCGGCCTGCGGCGGCGGCTGGTCGAGCTCGGCGACGGCCGCGGACAATGTCGCGAGGTCGCCGAGCGGCGCCTGATAGCCGGCCGCGGCCTCGGCGAGGCCGCGCGGCACGGACGGCGTGCGCGGCCATGACGGCAGGAACGGCCGCGGGGCGTCCTGCGGCTTGAACGCGCCGAGCGCGCCGATGGCGACGGTGGTCGAGGCGCGATGGCCGGCTTCCGCCAGCGCATGGCGCAGGCTGCCGACGATCAGCCCGCGGATCGAGGCCGCGTCGCGGAAGCGCACTTCGGCCTTGGCGGGATGGACGTTGACGTCGACCGCCTCGGGCGGGACTTCGAGGAACAGCGCCACGACCGGATGGCGGTCGCGCGCGAGGAAGTCGGCATAGGCGCCGCGCACGGCGCCGGCGAGCAGCTTGTCGCGTACCGGCCGGCCGTTGACGAACAGGTACTGGTACTGCGCCGTCGCGCGGTGATAGGTCGGCAGGCCGGCATGGCCTGTGAGTCGCACCTCGCCCATGCCGTCGATGCTGCGCGCGGCATCGATCTCCAGCGCGTTGTCGAAGAACTCGCGGCCGATCACGGCGGAGACGCGCTCGAGCCGTGCCGCGAACAGGTCGCCGCTGGCGGCGGGCAGCCGCAGCGCCGCGCGCCCGTCGGACGTCAGATGAAAGGAGATGCCGGGATGCGCCATCGCGAGGCGCTGCACCACGTCGGTGGCCGCCTGCTGCTCGCTGCGGTCGCCCTTGAGGAATTTGAGTCGCGCCGGCGTCGCGAAGAACAGGTCGCGGACCTCGACGCGCGTGCCGGGCGGATGCGCGGCGGGCGCGGGCGCGGCGGTGCGGCCGCCCTCGACGGCGATCGCCCAGGCTTCGGATGCGTCCTTCCTGCGGCTGGTGATGGTCAGGCGGCTGACCGCGCCGATCGACGGCAGCGCTTCGCCGCGGAAGCCGAGGGTGGAGATGCGCAGCAGATCGTCGTCGGGCAGCTTCGATGTGGCATGGCGCTCGATCGCCAGCGACAGCTCGTCGCGCGTCATGCCGGCGCCGTCGTCGACCACGGCGATCAGGCTGCGGCCCGACTCGGCGAGCGTCACCTCGATGCGCGCGGCACCGGCGTCGATCGCGTTCTCGACCAGCTCCTTGACCGCGGCGGCGGGGCGCTCGATCACCTCGCCGGCGGCGATGCGGTTGACCACGACTTCTGGGAGGCGCCGAATCGGCATGGCCCGCAGTCTAGACCATGCGGTGCCGGGTCGCGAGGGTCGCGGGGGTCAGGCCGCCGCGGTGTCGGCGGCGGCGATGTCCAGACAGAAAGCGGCGTGGACGCGGCCGGCATCCTGCCGCACGGTCTCCGGGTTCTCGTGCGCCAGACACACCAGCAGGGCCATGTTGCGGAGCGAGTCGCTGGCCTCGACGTCGTCGTTCACCGCGACGTTCAGGTGGTGCGAGACGTAGGACGGCAGCGCCGTGATGGTCTGGAGGCCATGGATGCCACGCACGCGGCCGCTGCTCCGGACCGCCTCGTCGACCAGCCAGGCGCGGCCGACCAGGTTCACCGGCCACGCCATCTCGGCGCGCCCGTCGACATGCGCCTCGATCGTCGCCCGGTAGAGGTCGAAATTCGACACACGCCGCAGCAGCGCCGGGATCTGGCCGCCCGCCGGGCGCGCGGCGATCTCCATCATCACGGGCCCGCGCGCCGTCAGCTTGATCTCGGCATGCGCCGGGCCGATGCGGATGCCGACGGCCTTCGTCAGGTGCACGGCGTAATCGCGCAGCGTCGCGAGGGCGGGGTCGTCGTTGGCGATCTGGATCGTATCGTAGTAGAGCGTGTCGCCATTGGGTCCGGCGATCTTGACGGTGCGCCACATGTCGGTGACGTGCACGCCGCTGCCATCCGCGAACAGGTCGACGATGAACTCGTCGCCGGCGATGTGCTCCTCGATCACGGCGTAGTCGGCGACCTCGTGGTACAGGTTGGGCTGGCCGACGATCGCCGCGAAGGCCGCGTGCAGCATCTGCCGGTCGCCGCACTTGAAGACCTGGGTGGTCGAGGCGCCGCACGGCGTCTTGAGCACGACCGGAAAGCCGTGCTCCGCGACGAAATCATCCAGGTCCGCTTCGCGATGGCACTTCGCCGCCGCGGCGCTCGCGAGACCGGCGCGGCGGGCGGCGACCTTCATGTCGAACTTGTTGCGTCGCGCGGAGAGCAGCGCCATGTCGTTATGGCTGACGCCCAGCGCGTGGCCGAGGCGGTCGGCGACCGATACGCCCGATTCCGTGCCGGCGATCACGGCGACGACCGTCTCGCCCGCGACGGCGAGCTGCCGCACGATCGCCGACGCATCGGTCCCGCCGAGCAGCAGGTCGAAATGCTTCGGATCCGGCCGGCGCATGCGCGCGGTGAAGAACGCATCGGGCAGGGTGACGACGCCGATCAGCCGCAGCCCCATCGCGCGCACCGCCGCGCAGTACGGCGCGCCGGACAGGATCGGGTCGACGACGATGACGGCGGGCGTCGTCCTCATGCGGCTTTCCCCGTCGCCGGCATCGCGGCGTGCAGCCCGTCGAACAAGGATGCCGGAGCGTCGCGGTGCGGATCGAGATAGCGCCGGTGCGGTGCCGCGCCGGTGCGCGCGAGCTGGCGCTCCGCGACGGCGACATGGACGCCGTGGAACTGCGCGCGCGCCTCGTCATAGGCCTGCAGCAGGTCGCGCAGGCGCCGCAGCGCCGGCAGCTCGCGCAGGATGACCAGCCGGGCCGCGCGGTTGCCGCCCGGCGCGCGCGCCAGCAGGTCGTCGAAATAGTGACGCAGGCTGTGCTGGCGGTGCGTGTCGAGCCAGCCGTCGACGACGGCGCCGAACTGCCGCTCGAAAGCGGCCTCCGCGCGACGCATCCGGCCGTCAGCCTCGTCGGGCCTGCCGCGCCAATAGGCCGGGGCACCGCTCATGATCTCGATGCGGCGGAACTGGAGCGACTGGAAGAACCCGGCGGCGCCGAGCGTGTGGCGGAATTCGACGAAGCCGCGCATGCCCGATAGCATCGCCGCCGTCCCGTTGACGGTGCCGTACAGCGACACGACGCGCTCGAGGAAATAGGACGCCTCCTCGGCGGCGGCCTCCGCGTCGACCCTCAGCATCGACAGCGCCTGCAGGGCGCGGTCGAGATCGATCGCCATCTGGTGGAAGCTCAGCTCGCAGATCTGATGGACGGAGATGAACAGGTCCTCGTCCATCGAATTGGTCAGCGGCTGCTTGCAGGCGAGCAGGTCCGGCAGGCGATGGTAGCGCCAGTAGTGGTTCTGCTCGGGACTAGCGGACTTCGCTTCGAGCTGTGCGGTCATGGCGGCCGGCCTTCGTTTGAAACGATGGCCGCGACGCTACGCGCGCCGATTGTCGGCGCCGTGTCGGCGCGCCTCGCCGATCGTTTCAATTATTGCCGGACGCCGGCCAAGCTCGGTTTTCCGCGGCGCTTAAGCAGTTAACCCATTTCCGCGAGGTACTGGCGTGCCAGCTTCTTGCCTTCCTCGACCGCCGGCTGGTCGAACGGATCGATGCCGAGCAGGTCGGCGGCGATGATCGTCTCCAGCATGAAATGCATGAGCAGCGCGCCCATGCTGCGCTCGTCGAGCGTCGGCACGCGCATGATCCGCACCGGGCGGCCGTTGCGCGCCAGCGTCTCGGCGGTGGCGCGCTGCGAGACGTCGAGCAGGTCGCCCATCGTGCGGCCGGCGAGCCAGTCGAGCGCCTTGTCCCCGAGCTGCTCGCGCGCATAGCGCGGGCCGACGCCGCGCGCCTCGCCCATGACGATCGTATAGAGCTTGTCCTTCGGGCCGCTGAGATAGAGCTGGAGCTGGCTGTGCTGGTCGACGGCGCCCTGGGCGCGGATCGGCGTGGTGCCCTTGCCCTCCTTGCCGAGGCTTTCGGCCCAGAGCTGGCGGAACCACAGGCCGAACGGCGCGAGCCGGTCGATATAGGGCATCACCACCGTCTGCGTCGCGCCGCGGCGCTCGGCGAGCGCGATGTTGACGGCGGCGCCGACCGCGGGAAGCGAATCGACCGGATCGGAGTCGAGGGCTGCGTCGAGCGCCTCCTGCGCACCGGCGCGGACTGCGGCCGCGTTCAGCCCGGCAAGGAGCGTCGGCAGCATCGCGGTCGGCGACAGCACCGAATAGCGCCCGCCGACCTTCGGGTCGTGGTCGATCAGCTTCAGGCCGTAGCGCTGCGCCAGCCGGCGCAGCGGATTGTCGTTCGGCTCGGTGATGACGGTGGTGCGCTCCTGCAGCTTGTCGCGGCCGACCGCCTTCTCGATGCGCGGCAGCAGCTCCAGCGCCTGCGACAGCGTCTCGGCGGTGCCGCCCGACTTGGAGATGATGACGAGGCCGGTGCTCGTCGGATCGACGCTGTCGATCGTCTTGGCGAAGCCCCACGGGTCGACGTTCTCGATGAACCACAGAAGCGGCCGGCCGGCGAGCCGGCCGGCGGAGCCAAGGCCGCCATCGGCCAGTGCCGTCACCGTGCGGCCGCCGAGGCTCGAGCCGCCGGTGCCCAGCACGATGACATGACCGAGGCCGCGATAGCGCGCGGCGGCCTCCGTCATCGCGTGCATCTCGTCGTCGCGCTTCGGCAGGTTGAGGATCGGCAGCGTGTTGTCCTTCATCGCCGCGCGCAACCGCTTCAGCGACGCGCCGGTGCGGCCGACATAGTCGCGGAAGGTCTGCGGGTCGAGGCCGCCGTCGCCGATCTTGTCGGCGAAGCAGTTGCGGACGTCCTGGGTGAACGTGGACGGGGACTTTGTATCCGGCATCTCTCTTTCCTAGTTGCCGCTGGTAGGCTTGGTCGCGTTCGCATCCTCGCCGGTCACGCCTTCGGGCTGGCCGACGACGACGGTGAAGAGCGTCGCGGGGTCGAGCAGGCGTCGGGCGACGCGCCGCGCATCTTCGACGGTGACGCGATTGATCAGCGCGTCGCGCTGGTTCAGGTAGTCGATCCCCAGGCGGTCGTACTGCACCGACACCAGGGTTCGTGCGATGCGCGTCGTGGAATCCAGGCGCAGCGCGAACGAACCGGTCAGGTAGCGCTTCGCGTTCTCGACTTCGGTTTCGGTCGGGCCGTTCGCGTGCATGTCGCGCCAGACCTCGCGCGTGACCTCGAGCGCCTGGCCGGCGCGGCTGTTCTCGGTCGAATTGCTGGCGAAGACGAGACCCGCGCGGTCGAACGGCGCGAGGTAGGTGTAGATGCCGTAGGTCAGGCCGCGCTTCTCGCGCACTTCTTCCATCAGGCGCGAGTTGAACCCGCCGCCGCCGAGCACGTAGTTGACGATCGTTGCCGCGAACCAGTCAGGGTCGTCGCGCAGGATGCCCTGCTGGCCCATGACGATGATGCTCTGCGGGGCCGGGCGCCGGACGATGAGCGTCCGGCCGGCGCCGGCCGGCGTCACCGGCTGCACCTCGCCGGGCGCCGCTTTCGCCGGCAGATCGCCGAAGGCGCGGTCGAGTAAAAGGCCGAGCTCCGCCGGCGCGATGTCGCCGACCACGCCGACGATCAGGTTGTCGCGCGCCAGCCGCGCCGCCACGAATTCCCGCAGGTCGCCTTCGGCGAGGCCCGACACGCTTTCCTTCGTACCGCGCGACGGCCGGCCGTAGGGATGGTCCGGGAACGCGGTGGACATCCAAGTGCGGCGCGCGATCGCGTCGGGGCTCTCGGCTTCGCGCGCGATCGTCGCCAGCATGCTGGCGCGCACGCGCTCCAGGTCGTGCGCGTCGAAGCGCGGCCGCACCATGGCGAGGCGCAGCAGGTCGATCGCCGTGTCGCGATGCTCGTTGAGCGTCTTGAGGGAGCCCTGCAGGGAATCCGCGCCGGCGTCGAAGTCCAGCGAGATCGCGCGGTCCTCGAGCTGCGCGGCGAAGGCCTGGGAATCGAGGTCGCCGGCGCCCTCTGTCAGCAGGTTCGTCGCCATCATCGCGCGGCCTTCCTTGCCGGCCGGATCGAGGGCGGAGCCGCCGCGGAAGCTGAACTCGATGGCGACCACCGGCAGCATCGTGTCGCGCACGAGCCAGGCCTCGATGCCGCCCGGGCTGGTGACGCGCTCGATCGTCATCGCGCCCGCCGGCAGCGACACGGCAACGACGACGAGCAGCGACAGCACGAGGCGCTTCAGGAAGATCATGATGGATCCCTCTCAGCTCGCGGGCTTCGGCAGGAGCAGACCGGTGACGGAACGCTCCGGCGTCAGGATCGCGCGGGCGGCCGCGTTGACCTGTGCGGCCGTGACCGCGCCGATCCGTTGCGGCCACGCCTCGACGTCGGCGATCGTCTGTCCGGTCGTCAGCGCGTTGCCGATCACGCGCGCGCCCGTCGACAGGCTGTCGCGCGCATAGACCGCGGCCGCGCGCATCCGCGACTTCGCGCGCTCGACCTCGTCCTCGCTGGCGCCTTCGGTCAGGAGCCTTTGGATCTCGGCGTCGAGCGCCGTCTCGACGTCGCCGATCCCGGTGCCGGGGCGCGCACTCGCCGATACGCCGAACGTGCCGAGATCGAGCGCCGTCGGGTCGTACCAGGCGCCGGCACCGGTCGCGAGCCGCTTGTCGAGCACCAGCGCGCGGTTGAGGCGGCTGGTGGCCGCGCCACCGAGCAGCTCGGCCAGCACCTGCAGCGCATAGGCATGCTCCGTCTCGCCGGCGACGTAGCTCGGCGCCAGATAGCTGCGCGTCAGCGACGGCTGGGCCACGCGCGAGTCCTTGACCTCGACGCGCCGCGCGGCGCGGGGCGGCGGCTCCTGCGGCCGCACGCGCGGCGGCACGGCGCGCGCCGGAATCTTGCCGTAGTAGCGTTCGGCGAGCGGCTTGAGGTCGGCGACAGTGATGTCGCCGGCGACGATGAGGACCGCATTGTTCGGCACGTAGTGCTTGTCGTACCACGCGATCGCGTCTTCGCGGGTGAGGGCGCGCATCTCATGTTCCCAGCCGATGACGGGCCGCCCGTAAGGGTGGTTGAGGAACAGTGCGGCGCTCATCTGCTCGCGCAGCAGCGAAGCGGGCCGGTTCTCGACCACCTGGCGCCGCTCCTCGAGGATCACGTCGCGCTCCGGGTTGACCACCTCGTCGGTCAGGGTGAGGCCGGCCATGCGTCCGGATTCGAGTTCCATGACCAGCTCCAGCCGGTCGCGGGAGACGTTCTGGAAATAGCCGGTGTAGTCATAGCTGGTGAACGCATTGTCGCTGCCGCCGTTGCGCGCGACGATCTTCGAGAACTCGCCCGCCGGCACGTCGCGCGTGCCGCGGAACATCAGGTGTTCGAGGAAATGGGCGATACCGGACTTGCCCCACGCCTCATCGGCGGCGCCGGCGCGATACCACACCATGTGCGTGACGATCGGCGAGCGATGGTTGGAGATGACCACCACCTGCAGGCCGTTCGCGAGCGTGAAGGTTTCGGGATTAAAGACCTGCGCCGCCGCGGGTTGCGCTGCCGCGAGGCCGAGCGCAATCAGCAGGGCGCCGGCGCAGTGGAAGAGGCGGGAACGCGGTCGACGCGCCATGGCGGATCTCCTGGTCGGTGCGGCCTGCGGGATTGCGCGTGAGAATTGCGGCACGATTGTGAAAAGCAAACGGCCCTCACGCCGTCTTGAGCGCGAGGGCCATTATAGCGGGCGCCGTGCGGCGGCAACCGCTGCTAAAAGATGTCCTCCAACGCGCCCTTCTTGCGCCGGCGGATGATCGGCGTGTCGCCTTCCGTGACCGGCCGGCCGAGGGCCTGGTTCTCGCGCAGGCGCTGCGCCTCCGCCTGCGGATCGACGACCGTTCCCGGCGGGTCCGGCTTCTTCCAGAACACGATGCGGTCGAGGAAGGTGCGGTCCGCGTCGGCGAGGGCGACGGAATCCCGGTTGACCATCTCGCGGATACGCGGGTCGGTGTTGCTCGCGCCGACCTTGGCCAGCAGGGCCGACTCTCCGGCGCTGGCCGTCGGCGACGCCGCCGGGCGGGCGGCGGGGGCGGTGGCGCCCAGCAGCACCTGGCGCGCCTGCTCCGGCACGCCCTGCTCCTGCGGGCGGGTCGCCCCGGGCTGCGGTGGCCGCAGCGCGTAGTCGGGCGGCAGGCTCAGCGGGGCGCGGTTAACGATCTTGAACTCGTCGGGGGGGGCCTTGTCGAAACCCAGCGCCTTGCGGGTGTCCCCGCAGCCGCTCAACGCCAACCCGGCGAGTAGCACGATGGCGGGCACCGCCAACCGGCCGGCCCGCCCGACTTTGGAAGGGTTCATGGCGCTTTTTTAGCGGAGCGCGCGCTCAGGAACAAGGCATCGATGCAGAGCAGGACGACGCCGATGGTGATGGCGGAATCCGCGACGTTGAAGGCCGGCCAGTGCCAGCCGCCGATATGGAAGTCGAGGAAATCAAATACAGCGCCGAAGCGTAGCCGGTCGATGACGTTGCCGATGGCGCCGCCGATCACGAGGCCCAGCGCCGCCGCCACCAGCGGGTGGCCGGCGGTGCGCAGCCACATCAGCAGGGCGACCACGATCGCCAGCGCCAGGACCACGAAGATGATCGAGGCCTCGGCCGACCCGTTGTTGAACATGCCGAAGCTGATGCCGTAGTTCCACACGGTGACGAGGTTGAAGAACGGCAGCACCTCGATGCCGCGGCGGCCGCTCGCGACCAGCAGGTCGTAGAAATAGAGCTTGGTGACCTGGTCGAGCACCAGCGCCGCGGCGGCGACGGAAAGGCCAAGCTTCATTCGGCGGCGCTGCGCAGATGCTCGACGGCGTCGCCGCAGCGCACGCACAGCGAGGGGTGGGCGGCGTCCTTGCCGACCTCCGGCAGGACGCGCCAGCAGCGCTCGCACTTGTCGCCGTCGGCAAGACGGAACGCGACGGCCACACCCGGCACGTCCGGCAGGGCGAAATGCTGCGGCGGCTGCGAGCCGAAGGCCTGGCGCTCGATGCCGCAAGTGATGCAGATCTCGTCGAGGTCGAGCCCCGCGAGGGCGGCATCGTGACGCGGCTCGGTGAACAGGACGGGGGCCGCCTGCAGGCTCGAGCCGATCTTCTTGTCGGCACGCGCCAGCTCCAGCGCGCCAGTGACGACGCGGCGCACGTCCCGGATCTGGTCCCACTTCTTCGCCAGCGCCTCGTCAAGCCACGAGCGGTCGATCTCGGGGAAGGTGCGCAGATGCACGCTGTCGCCGTTCGGATAGCGCGTGGCCCAGGCCTCCTCGGCCGTGAAGCACAGCACCGGCGCCAGCCACGCGGTGAGGCACGAGAACACGTGATCGAGCACCGTGCGCGTGGCGCGCCGCCGCAGCGCATCCGGGCGGTCGCAGTAGAGCGAATCCTTGCGGATGTCGAAGTAGAAGGCGGAGAGGTCGACCGCGCAGAAATTATGGAGAGCCGTGTAGAAGGCGTTGAAGCGGAAGTACTCGTCCGCATCAGGGTCGGCGACCGATTTGCGCAGCAGCGCGTCGAGCTCGCCCAGCCGGTGCAGCACCCAGCGCTCGAGCTCCGGCATCTCCTTCACTGGCACGCGCTCGGCATCGGAGAAGCCGGTCAGCGCGCCGAGCAGGTAGCGCAGCGTGTTGCGCAGGCGGCGGTAGAGCTCGCCCTGGTACTTCAGGATCTCGGGCCCGATGCGCAGGTCCTCGGAGTAGTCGGAGCTGACGACCCACAGGCGCAGGATGTCGGCGCCGAACTTGTCGGCGACCTCCTGCGGATTGGTGACGTTGCCGAGCGACTTCGACATCTTGCGGCCCTGCTCGTCGAGCACGAAGCCGTGCGTCAGCACCGCGTCATACGGCGCGCGCCCGCGCGTGCCGCAGGATTCGAGCAGCGAGGAATGGAACCAGCCGCGATGCTGGTCCGAGCCCTCGAGATAGAGCGAAGCAGGCCATTTCAGATCGGGGTTGTTCTCGAGCACGAAGGCATGAGTCGAGCCGGAGTCGAACCAGACGTCGACGATGTCCTTCACCTGCTCGAAATCGTCCGGATCGTACTTGCTGCCGAGGAAGCGCGACGGCGGGCTCGCATACCAGGCATCGGCGCCCTCGGCCTCGAAGGCCTGCGCGATGCGCTCGATGACTTCGGGATCGCGCAGGATCTCACCGGTCTTCTTGTGGAAGAACACCGCGATCGGCACGCCCCACGCGCGCTGGCGCGAGATGACCCAGTCGGGCCGGCTCTCGATCATCGAATAGAGGCGGTTGTAGCCCGAGCGCGGCACCCACTTGGTCGCATCGATCGCCGCCAGCGCCCTCTTGCGCAGGTCGTTCTTCTCCATGGAGATGAACCACTGCGGCGTGTTGCGGAAGATCACCGGCGCCTTCGAGCGCCAGGAATGCGGATAGCTGTGGACCAGATTGCCCTTGGCGAGCAGCGCGCCCGCCTCGATCAGCGCCTTGATGACGGCGCCGTTGGCATCGCCCGGCTTGCCCTGCGCCGTGTAGACGAGTTTGCCGGCGAAGAGCGGCACGTGCGGGAAATAGCTGCCGTCCTCGGCGACGGTTTCCGGAATTTCGATCGGGGTCGCGGCCTTGCGGTTGTAGGCGACGACTGCCTCGTAGTCCTCCTGGCCGTGGCCGGGGGCGATGTGCACGAGGCCGGTGCCTGCTTCGGTCGTCACGTAGTCGCCGGGAATTCCCGGCACGTTGAAGTCATAGCCCTGGCCGCGCAGCGGATGCGCGCACAAGGTGCCGGCGATGTCGGTACCGGCGCATTCGCCGACGATCTTCGATTCGGTGATCTTGGTCGCCTGCTCGACGCTCTGGCGCAGCGCCTTCGCGAAGACGAGCCGCTCGCCGACCTTGGCAAAACCGCCTTCGCCGACGGCGACGACTTCGATCGCGACGTACTCGATCTTCTCACCGTAGGAGAAGGCGCGGTTGCCGGGAATGGTCCACGGCGTGGTCGTCCAGATGACGATCGCCGCGTTCTGCAGGGCGGGGTGCGACGCCTTCACGACCGGGAACTTGGCGTAGATCATCGCCGATTTGTGGTCGTGGTACTCGATCTCGGCTTCGGCCAGCGCCGTCTTCTCGACCACCGACCACATCACCGGCTTCGAGCCGCGATAGAGGCCGCCGTTCAAGGTGAACTTGCCGAGTTCGCGCACGATCTGCGCCTCGGCGGCAAAAGACATCGTCGAGTACGGGTTGCTCCAGTCGCCGATCACGCCGAGCCGCTTGAACTCGCGGCGCTGGACGTCGATCCACTTCTCGGCGAATTCACGGCATTCGCGCCGGAACTCGACCACCGGCACCGCGTCCTTGTCCTTGCCCTTGGCGCGGTACTCTTCCTCGATCTTCCATTCGATCGGCAGGCCGTGGCAGTCCCAGCCGGGCACGTAGTTCGCGTCCTTGCCCAGCATCTGCTGCGCGCGGTTCACCGTGTCCTTCAGGATCTTGTTGAGCGCCGTGCCGATATGCAGGTGGCCGTTGGCGTAAGGCGGCCCGTCATGCAGCACGAACTTCTCGCGGCCCTTCGAGGCCTCGCGCAGCTTGCCGTACAGGTCCATGCGCTCCCAGCGCGCGAGGATGTCGGGCTCGCGCTTCGGCAGCTCGCCCCGCATCGGGAACGGCGTGTTCGGCAGGAAGACCGTGTTCTTGTAGTCCGTCGTCATGAAGCCTCGGCGGCATGCGATTTGACGGCCGTCAGGACGCGTCCGACATGGACGACGTTCCGCAGGCACGCGGCGATGTGGGATGCGGTGTGCGCCTCCATGCCGTCAACCTGGACGTCGATCGACAGGTCGGCACCGGATACGGCGGCATCGAAGCGCGACGGCACGAGGCCGCGCTTGGCGAACAGCTCCAGGACACGCGGCATCACGGACGCCTCGGCGGCTGCGAACACCGAAAAACAATAGGTAGGGTCGGAACGCGAATCAGTCGCGGGCATGATACATGGGCTCCATTGCGGACAGCTTCGGACGAGCGGGCACTTCCCGATCCTCGACGAGGATCGGGTCGCTAATTCGCTCGATACGCGAAGCTGCGCGGACCCATGTAGTCATGACGGTGCGGATCATAGTCTGCGATCCGGCAGCGTCAAGGCGGACCGCTTCCTAGGGCTCGGGAGGGAGCGGCAGGCGCGGCCGCGCCTGGTTCGCCGCCAGCGCCACCCGGGCGGCCTGCGCGTCGGCCGCGATCTGCGCCTTGAGGGCCTCCAGCCCGTCGAATTTCCGCTCTGGGCGCAGGAAGGCGACGAGGGCCACGCACAACCGGTGGCCGTAAATATCGCCTGAAAAATCAAAGAGATGGACTTCAAGCCGCGGCTCGGACCCGCCGAAGGTCGGACGCAGGCCGAGATTGGCGACCCCGTCCCAGACCTGGCCCGCGGTGCCGTCCAGACGGGCACGCACGGCATAGACCCCGAGGGCGGGGCGCAGGTAATCGCCAAGCCAGATATTGGCGGTCGGAAACCCGAGCAGCCGGCCGCGGGCATCGCCCCGCCGCACATGGCCCTCGATCTCGAACGGCCGGCCGAGGAGCTGGGCCGCCGCCTTCGGGTCCCCGGCCCGGAGCGCGTCCCGCACGCCGGTCGAGGAGTAGATGAGGCCCTCGGCGTCGCTGTCCGGCTCGGCCTGCGGAGCGGCCACGGGCGGCATGATGGTGGCGCCGATGCCGGCGGCCGCCAGCCGGTCGCGCAGCAGTTCGGGGTTGCCGTGCCGGCCCTTGCCGAAGACGAAATCGTAGCCGACGACGACATGGCGCGCGCGCAGGCCGCCGATCAGGATGTCGTCGATGAAGCCTTCGGCGCTGCGGTTGGCCATCGCCGCGTTGAAGCGGAGGGCGAACAGCAGGTCGACGCCGAGCCTTTCCACCACCCGCGCCTTGGTCCTCAGGCGGGTCAGCAGGAAGGGCGGCGTTTCCGGGCGGAAGTAGCGGCGCGGATGCGGTTCGAAGGTCAGGACGCCGCTGGGCGCGCCGGCGGCCCTGGCCCGGCGCACGGCCTCGCCGATCACGGCTTGGTGGCCGCGATGGATGCCGTCGAAGTTGCCGATCGCGATGACACCGCCCTGAGCGGCGGGCGGCAGGTTCGTCGTTTGCCGAAAGAGGCGCATACCCGGGAATCGCTATTGCTGCGCCGGACTATAAGGTCGCCGGCTGCCGCTGTCGCGCGACGGTGCGAGGTCCTGGAAGAGTTTAGGCTTTAGTCGTGGCCGGGAGCGCGCTCCGCGGCGCCGCTGCCGTTGGGGCGCGGGGCGACCGAGCTGCGCTGCGGCACCATGACGACCGCCTCGCCCTCGAGGACGATCTTGTTGCGTACCGTCGCGACCGTGGCGATCGTCGCGCGGCGCTTTTCGGGGACGAGGTCGGTGATGGTCGCCCGGGCGGTGACCGTGTCGCCGATGCGCACGGGCGCCTTGAAGCGCAGGGTCTGGCTCACATAGATGGCGCCCGGTCCCGGCAGGCGCGTGCCGATCACGGTGGAGATCAGGCTGGCCGTCAGCATGCCATGGGCGATACGGCCCGAGAACATCGTGCCGCTGGCGAATTCTTCGTTGATATGCACGGGGTTGGTGTCCCCCGAGATGCCCGCGAACAGGACGATGTCCGCCTCGGTCACGGTGCGGGCATAGGCCGCGGTTTGTCCCAGCCGCAGGTCCTCGTAGAATAGGCCGTGGAGTTCGTCGAGATCGCTCATGCGGGCGCTGTCTCCAGCCGCGATCAATGTTGCGGCGCAATATACGACGCTTCGGTATATAAGGTTTTTGTGGCGGTGCGGCAATAACCTGCCCAGAGTAGGATTAATTTGTGCTTAACCGCCGTTATGGAACTTGACCGCAGGGGTGCCCAGGGGCTGCGCAGGCAATGGACCGGACCAAGATCGACGCCACGGAATCGCTGGCGAATATCGAGCTGCTGTCTGCCTTGACGGCGACCGAGCTGCGCGCGGTCGAGCGGCGCTGCCGGTGGAAGCGTTTTGCGCGCGACGAGCAGATCATCGACCGCGAGACGGATTCGACGGACGTCTACTTCGTGGCGAACGGCAGCGTGCGGATCGTCGACTATTCGCTGGCCGGCCGCGAAATCACCTTCGACGACATCGTCTCCGGCGGCCATTTCGGCGAGCTGGCGGCTCTTGACGGGGCGCCGCGCTCGGCCAGCGTGATCGCGACCATGCCGACGCTGACCGCCTCGCTCGATGCCGTCGCCTTTCGCGAGGTGCTGGCGACTCATCCGCCGATCGCGCTCGCGCTGCTGCAGCGCCTCGCGCGCGTCATCCGCCAGTCGACCGGCCGGATCATGGATCTGAGCTCACTGGGTGCCAACAACCGCATCCATGCAGAGCTGCTGCGCGAGGCCCGCGCCGGTGGCGTCACCGGCAATCGCGCCGTCATCCGTCCGATCCCGGTCCATGCCGATCTCGCCGGCCGCGTCAGCACGACGCGCGAGACCGTGGCCCGCGTCCTCAACGACCTCGCGCGCAAGCGCATCGTCCAGCGCGAGAGCGGCGGGCTGGCGATCCTCGACATGCGCCGGCTGTCGTCGATGGTCGAGGAATTCCGGGGGGATTAGTTTCTACCCACTAGAGCCTGTCCGAACAGCGACCGCATCTGCCCGCATTGGATGTAAGGCGGGGCGCTAATTCGCGCGACAATGGCGTTGCCCCGGATTGCGGGGTCGGCCCGTCGCGGGACGCGCTGTCGGCCACGGAGCCGCTGTCGATGGTTACGATGAAAGCTCTATTGGTTGCCTTGCCGATTGTCCTTTTTGCTTTGGCGCTGAGCCTACCCGGCGAAGCGTGGCTGTGGCCGCCCTACTGAGATCGCGGCCGTCCCTTTATCTCTCCTGACTGGGCCGGATGCCTTCGCATCCGGCCCTTCTTCATGCGGCCGGGGCGCTCACTTCTGGCGCGCGATCGCGACCCCGTCCCAGTCTGTTGGCACGTCACTGTCGCGCAGCTCCGCGATGCGCGCCTCATACAACGCCCAGACCGAAGCGAGCCGCCCCTCCGCGGCAAGGCGGCACAGCGGCAGCAGGGCCGCGGCGCGCGACCAGTCGCGAGTGCGATAGGCCTTCAGCATCGCCGTCTGCGCCTCGGTGACGGCAAGGAACCATGGCGCCGCGGCGACGCGCTCGTCGCCGAGCAGGGCAAACACGCGCACCGGCCGCTGCTTGCCCTTGACGCGCAGCAGGTCGAGCTCGAGCGAGGCGAAGCTGTCGAGGCGCGCGCGCGTGTTCTCGCCGATCACGATCGGCACGCCGTAGGTCTTCGACTGCCCCTCGAGGCGCGAGGCGAGGTTCACGTCGTCGCCGATCACGGAATATTCGAGACGCAGGCTGGAGCCCATGTTGCCGACGCAGCACGCACCGGAGTTGAGGCCGACGCCGATAGAGATGGGATGGGCATTCCGCCCGTCCTTCTCCGCCGCCGCCGCCCAGTCGACGTTGAGGCGCTCGAGCTCCGTCAGCATGTTCAGCGCCGCGCGCGCGGCATTCGGCGCGTGGTCGGGATCGTCGAGCGGCGCGTTCCAGAACGCCATGATCGCGTCGCCCATGTATTTGTCGATCGTCCCGCGGTGGCGCAGGATGATGTCGGTCATCGGCGTCAGAAAATCGTTGATGAAGCGCGTCAGCGACGCCGCATCCATGGTTTCCGCGACGCTGGTGAAGTCGCGGATGTCGGTGAACAGGATCGTCATGTCGCGCGTCTCGCCGCCGAGCGCGAGCTGCGACGGGTCGTTCGCCAGCCGCTCGACCAGCGTCGGCGACATGTAACGGCCGAAGGCGTGCCGCACGCGGCGCCGCTCACCCTCCGTGTGCAGGAACACGAGCAGCGATGCGCACAGATACAGCGCGAGCACGGCCAGCGACGGATAGAGCGGATCGATCAGCCAGTGCAGATGCGTGTAGGCGAACCACGATGTCGCGCACGCCGCAACGATCGCGATCACGGTAACCGCGGCGCAGCCGATCGGACCCCAGCGCGGCAGCAGCAGCAGCACGACGACACCGAGGACGAACAGGTACGCAATCTCCGCGCCACCGATCCAGTCGGGGCGCTGGAGGAAATCGCCCAGCACCATCTGCTCCGTGATCCGCGCATGCACGTCGACGCCCGGTGCCGCGGCGTCGAGCGGCGTCACGCGGAGGTCCTTGAGGCCGGCCGCGGACGTGCCGATGAAGACGATCGTGCCGGCGATGTCGGCGGCGCGGACCTCGCCCTGCATCACCTTCCACGCGGGGATGGTGCGCGCGGCGACGCGCCCCGTGTCGTGCATCCAGACGCGCCCGGCAGCGTCGGTCGGCACGATCAGGTTGCCGATGCGCGCGTGGTTGACTCCGGTCTGCTCGCCGAATGCGGTTGTGCCACTCGCATTGGAAGACTTGATCACATAGGTCGAGGCACCCTGTGCGACCCGCAGCGCCTCCGCCGCGAGGGAGGGAACGATCTCGGCGCGCTCGCCGGTTTGCAGCGCGTAGAACAGCGGCACGCGCCGGACCACGCCGTCGCGCTCGGGCACGATGCTGAAGCTGCCGACCCCCGCCGCCGGCTCGGTGAGCTGCGGGAGGTTGACGACGGCGCCGCGGAATGTCGGCAGGAAGGGACGCGGGTCGTCACCGGCCTGCGCGAAGCCGGCCTTGGGCGTCGGCTGCTGCGACGACGGCTCCGGCGTCAGGGCGATGCCGAGCACCGTCGGCACGCCGGTGATCGCCTTGCCCATGACCGTGTCGTGGTCGGGGAGCCGCTTCATGAATTCCTCGATCACGGCGGCGGGCGTCGTGAGGTCGAACCACGAGCGCATCAGGCGCTGCGGCGACGTCCGGTCCGGCTCGGCGAAAACAATGTCGAAGGCGACGACGGCCACGTCGAGATTGGTCAGGCGCTCGAGGAGTGTCGCGACATGGATGCGCGGCCACGGCCATTGGCCGATGCGCGCGAGCGTCTCGTCGTCGATGTCGACGACGCGCACGCCGGCATCCTCGTACTCCGCGGGCGCGAGGCGCTGGTACTCGTCGAACAGGGCAAGGCGCATGTCCTGGATGGGCGCCACGTCGATGGCGCGCAGGGCCACGGCGAGCAGGAGCATCGCCACGGGTATCAGCCAGATCAGGCGCTTGGGAGCCACGCGCGGGTGCTAACGCGCCAGACAGGCGAAATCAACTGAAAGGCGCAGCCGCGCCTAGCGCAGGAAGGGGTTGGGGCGACCGCGCTGCCGGGACGGAAAGGTCTGGGCGAGATACTCCACGATCAGCGCGCGGTCGCCCGCATCGATCTCCGGCATGCCGTGGCGCTCGATCATCCAGTCGATCGTCGCGTCCCAGCGCTCGCGGCTCAACCCTTGCGCCTTGATGATCGCCGTGCCGTGGCAGGCGATGCAGGCATAGAACGTCTCGTCGCGGCCCTTGCCCTCGGGCAGGTCCTCCGGCGTCTCGGTGATCTCGTAGGTCTGCGCGTGCGCCGGCGGGATGGCGATCCATCCCGCAAGCGCCACGAGCATGGCGAGGACCAGGCGAGGCGTTCGTGTCACGCTGTCTTGCTTCACGCCTTGATGAGCACGGCGACCCGGTGCAGCGCGTTGCCGCCGTAGCCTTGCGGATTCCAGTTGGCGGCGACGTGCGGCTGCATCTTCCCGTCGGAGTCTGTCGCGCGCGACCAGATCTCGTAATAGCCCTGCGTCGGCAGCGTGACCGACGCGGTCCAGCGCTGCCAGTCGAAGCGGTTCTTCGGATCGGACAGGTTCGCCTTCGTCCAGCTCTGGCCGTAGTCGATCGACACGTCGACCTGCCGCACCGTCTTCTCGCCGGCCCAGGCCGCACCGCGCAGATTGATCTGACGGCCGCTCGCGATCTCCGTGCCGTGCGCCGGGCTGGTGATGATCGAGCGTACCAGCATCGATTCAAGGATCTGCATGTTCGCGTCCTCGGCCTTGCCGCCGGGGATCATCGGCACGCGGGGCACGCGATAGGACGTGCCGGTCATGCCCTGGCCGTCATGCTCCTTGTCGCGGATCCAGATGCGCGTCACCCATTTGTGCGAGGCGGAGCCCGCCCAGCCGGGATAGAGCAGGCGCACGGGGCCGCCATGGATGCCCGGCAGCGGCTGGCCGTTCATCTGGAAGACGATCAGCGAGTGCTGGTCCATCGCCTTTTCCAGGCGTACACCGCGCGACAGGGTCACCTGACTGGCGTTGCCGGACAGGTGCGGGTCGGCGCCGTAATGCCCGGTGTAGACAGCACTCGACTTGAGGCCGGCGGCCTGCAGCACGTCGCGCAGCGGCACGCCGGTCCATTCGGCGCAGCCCATGCCGCCATTGGTCCACTGGTTTCCGCGTGCCTCGGGCACGAAGGCCGAGCGGCCGTTGCCGCCGCATTCGAGCTGCATGCGATAGGTGACCGGGCGGAAGCGCTGCTTGATCTCGCCGAGCGAGATTTCCATCGGCGCGTTCACCTCGCCGTCGATCTTGATCTTCCACGCATCCGCATCGGCGACCGGCTCCGGGAGCTGGCCGTTGTTGCGGACGAAGAACTTCGAGGTGGGCGTGGTGTCGTCGTCGAGCAGGTTCTCCGGCGTCTCGGCCACCAGCGGCCGCTCGCCGAGCACGACGAGGTTGCCGTCCTTGCCGTCCATGCGCAGCAGCTTCGGCCCGGCCTTGGCGGGGTCGGCCGCCGGCGTCTGTGCCAGCGCGGCCGGAATCAGGCCCGCAGGCATGTTGCCCGCGAACGGGATGTTGGCGCCTACCGCGGCGCCAAGGGCGGTGAGGCCGGCCCCCTTGAGGAGCCCGCGTCGGCCGAAGGCGAGCGCGTCGGCGCGCTCGGGATCGTCGCGATAAAGCTCGAGCAGACTGCGCTCACGTTTTCCCGCCATGGCTGTCCCTCCCGATTCATTGTCATCGTTGAGGGCATATTAGCATTTTCTCAGATACGGCCAAGACACTGCCTAAAAACGCAGCGGCGCCGGCATTGCTGCCGGCGCCGCCTGTTGCGGACGATCGGGCGGAGGCTAGTTCACGACGCGCCAGCTTCCGTCGGCCTGCCGGCAGGCGGTGCCGTAGGCGCGTTGCGACTGGCCGCCGACCTGCACCGACTGCTGGTACTCGCGGCAGTACTCGCCCGTCGCGGGGATCTGTCCCTCGCGGACCGGCGTGATCGTGCCGGAGTTGCCGGATTGCGGGTTCGACCAGACGATCGTCTGGCCGATCGGCGCGCTCTGCGCCTGCTGATTGGCGCGGTAGGCGTATTGCTGGTCCGCCCGGTCGAGGGACTTGCCGGCCTCGGAGCCGATCAGCGCGCCGAGCAGCGTGCCGGCGGCGACGGCGGCAAGCTGGCCGGTGCCCTTGCCGAACTGGGCGCCCGCGACGGCGCCGCCGGCGGCGCCGAGCAGGCCGCCGACCGTCGTCTTGTTCGCGCCGATTTCGCCGGGACCGCTGCCGGTGGCGCAGCCCGCCAGCAGCAAGGAAGCGGCCGCTACGCCGATAATCACTTTACGCATGTTCATCCCCATCGGGTTCGTCCCCTGAATCCACGCGGCGCGGGTTTGAATCCTGCGCCGGTGCGGGATGAAAACGGGGTGCGGGCCGGGCTTATTCCGGATCGGCGATGTGCCTGATCCGGCGCGCGGATCGGCGGAGTTCCCTACCGCAGGTGACGGTGCGCCTGCGGTAGGGGCAGAGGGCGGTCAATCCAGCTTGGTGCCGGTGCGCTCGACGACCTCGCGCCAGCGCTTGACGTCGCGGTCGATGACCTGTGCGAACTCCTGCGGCGTCGACGGCCACGGAATGACGCCGGAGCCTTCCATGCGCTTGCCGACATCGCCGTCCTTGATCGCCGCGACCACGATCTTGTTGATCCGGTCGATGACCGGCTGCGGCGTCCCCGCCGGCGCGAACAGGCCGTACCAGGTCGACGTCTCGAAACCGGGCACGCCTGATTCGGCGATGGTCGGCACGTCCGGCAGCGCCTTGATGCGCGTCTTGGTGGTGACGCCGAGTGCACGGACCTGGCCTTCGCGGATCTGGGCGATCACGGTCGGCACCTGATGGAACATCGCCTGGATCTGGCCGCCGATCAGGTCGGCCGTCGCTGCCGGCGAGCCGCGATAAGGGATATGCACGATGTCGAGCTTGGTCGCCGCCTTGAACTGCTCGCCGGCCAGATGCATCGACGTGCCGTTGCCGCTCGAGCCGTAGTTGAGCTTGCCGGGTTGCGCCGTGGCGAGGGCCATGAACTCCTTCACGGTCTTCGCCGGGACGTTGTTGTTGACGACGAGGACGTTGGGCACGTCGCCGAGCAGCGTGATCGGCGCGAAGTCCTTCTGCACGTCGAAGGGCAGGTTGCGGTAGAGCGAGGCGTTGATCGCATGCGTCCCGGCCGTGCCCAGGTACAGCGTGTAGCCGTCAGCGGGCGCCTTCGCGACGTACTCGCTGCCGACATTGCCGCCGGCACCCGTGCGCGGCTCGACGAGGACGTTGACGCCGAGTTCCTTGCTCAGCGGGTCGGCGATCCATTGCGCGACGATGTGCGTGCCCGCGCCCGCCGGGAAGCCCTGCACGATCTTGATCGGCTTGTTGGGCCAGGCCTGGGCCTGCGCGTGGCCGGAAAGGCCGAGCGCCAGCGCGGCGCCGAAAGTCAGGGTCGAGAGGATTCGGACCAGTCTCATCACGCACTCCATTTTTCTGGCGTCCTGCGCCAGTGTGGCGTCTCGCCGCTGCTGACGCAACGGCCTAGCTTCCGAATTGCACCGGCGCCGCGACGGTGCGCAACGTTGCCATGACATTGTGCGCAACGATTCGGCTCGTCCGCGGGTTCGCGGGCGACGGCCGATTGCGGCTGATCAATGTCAAGCTGACGTCTTCGGATTCGACCGAAACCGTGTGCACGGTGCCCGGCACCGTCGGATCGGCCCACACCTCGATGCGGGTGCGCTCGAATCCGATCGTCGCCAGGCTCAGCGTGATCGCGACATTGAAGTGCCGTGGGAAGGCCGCCGCGGTCTCGCCGCCGCTTGCTTCCCAGACCTTCACGGGCTCCTTCGGCGGCGTCGAGAAATCGAAGCCGCGCTTGCGGATCACCTCCTCGTGCGCGAGCGAGTCCGGACGGAGCTGCGTGCGCAGATGCACCGACGTGATCTTGCCCTCCGCAGCGCTGCGCATCGAGTCGAGACCGGGCAGGGCGCCGCTGGCGAGGATCACGCGCGTCGCGTGCTTGCGCGCCAGCTCCGCCAGCTCGGGACAGTTCGGAACGCCACCGGCGCTGACGGCGATCAGCGGCTTGCCGGCGCCGAGCACCGCGCGCGCGATCTCCGCGAACGAACCGGCGGTCGCGCATTCGACCACGACGTCGCACGCCTTGACGAAGTCTGCGAGCGGCAGGATCTCGGGCTTCGAGGCCAGATGCGCGGCCTTGCCGCGCGCCTTATCGAGATCGGCCGACGTGATCGCGGCGAGCCGCATTTCGGGAATGGCCCCGCCGTCGAGGCGGGACGCGACGGCCTGGCCGACATTGCCGAAGCCGGCAAGGCCGACGCGAATCTGTTTGTTCGGATGCATTGGTCGCGGGCGAAAGTTGTTCGCCCGCGACGTAGCAGTGTTGGAAGCGCTTGTCGAGTCAGCGCTGGATCGGAGCGTGCACCATCGCGGTGTCGACGAGCTGAAGCTCCGCCGCGGACAGCATCAGATGTGTGGTACGCGACGGCTCGCCGCGCCACTCCGCCGGCGCGTTGGCACCGATGATGGCGCCGATCAACAGTGCAGCAGCGCAGAAGCAGGTCTTGATCATGGTGATCCCCTTTTCGCTTCACACGTCGACTGGGTGCTGGCTGGTGCCGGCGCTGGCCGACACGCGTCACCAGCAATGGTGGAAGTCTCGGTCTAGGCGAAGTGGATGTCAGTGACGCCCGTCACAAGCCGTTGGCGCCGCCAGGCGAGCGCAAACGCGGTGTCGATCTCGGCTGCCCGCCGGCCATCGCCGATGGGAGTCCGCCGGCGGGCAGCCGCCACCCCCGCAAGGACGCACCCCGGAGACTGGCTGCGGAAAAGATTAGCGGCCAAAGCTTAAAGGCCGTTTAAGTCCAGATATTTGCAGTTTTAGTCAAATCGCGGCTAAAGCGTCAGGCCGCCGTCGACATGGATCATCTGGCCGGTGACATAGCTGGCGTCCCGGCTCAGCAGGAAGGCGATCACGGCGGCGACTTCGTCGGTCTGGCCGACGCGGCCCATCGGCACGCGGTCCAGCGCGCGCTGCCAGCCGGCCGCGTCGAGGGAGGAGTGCGTGCCAGCCTCCTTCTGGATGTACCCCGGCACGACGCAATTCACGGTGACGCCTTTCGCGGCGAGCTGCGAGGCGAGCGAGCGGACCAGGCCTTCGAGGCCGGCCTTCGCGGCGGCGGAGGCCGGGAAGGCGTCGCCGCCGAGACGGAAGACATGCGCGAGGAACGAGCTCACCGCGACGACGCGGCCGGCCGGCGCGGCTTCGAACAACGGCAGCGCCGCTGTCGTCAGAGCGAAGAATGCCTTGGTGATCGTCGCGAGCGAGCGCTCGATGCCGGCCTCATCCTGCACGCCGAACTTCTTGCGGTCGGCATAGCCCGCGACGTGAACGAGCCCGTCGAGCCGGCCGAAGCGCGCGCGCGTTTCCGCGACCAGCCGCGCGGCGGTGCCGCTCTCGGCGAGATCGCCGAGCAGCACATGCGTCTCGGCGCCCGCTTTCTGCGCATCGGCGGCGACGCGGTCGGCGTTCTCGCGCTTGGCGCGGGTATGGATGGCGAGGGCCATGCCGGGCGCCGCCAGCCGGCGGCACAGCGCGGCGCCGATGCCCGAGCCGGCACCGGTGACGAGGGTGACGGTCGTCATTCTTCCTTGAACGCGGTCTGACGCGCCCTGCTGATCGACGGCAGCAGCACGATCACGAGCAGTGCGACGGCGGCGACCAGCAGGCCGAGGCTGATCGGCCGCTCCAGGAACACCATCGGATCGCCGCGCGACAGCACCAGCGCGCGGCGGAGGTTCTCTTCCATCAGCGGGCCGAGGATGAATCCCAGCAGCAGCGGCGCCGGCTCGCAGCCGAACTTGAAGAACGCGTACCCCATCAGCCCGAACAGCGCCGCGAGCCCCACCTCGAAGGGCGAGTTGTTGAGGCTGTAGACGCCGATGCCGCACAGCAGAAGGATCGTCGGCGCGAGCAGGCGATAGGGCACTTTCAGCAGCCGCACCCAGATGCCGATCAGCGGCAGGTTGATGATCACCAGCAGCAGGTTGCCGATCCACATGCTGGCGATCATTCCCCAGAACAGCTCCGGCTGCTTGGAGACGATGCCGGGACCGGGCGTGATGCCGAAGATGGTCATCGCGCCGATCATCAGCGCCATCACGGGGTTGAAGGGGATGCCAAGCGTCAGCAGCGGGATGAACGAGGTCTGCGCGCCGGCATTGTTGGCGGCCTCGGGCGCCGCGACGCCTTCGACCGCGCCCTTGCCGAAGCGCGACGGATCCTTCGCGAACTTCTTCTCGATCGCGTAGGCGGAGAAGGCGCTGAGCAGCGCGCCGCCGCCGGGCAGCACGCCGAGGACGGAGCCGATCACGGTACCGCGCAGCACCGCGGGTGCGGCCTGGCGCACTTCCGTGCGCGTCGGCATCAGGCTGCCGATCACCGCGTCGAGCTTGCGCGCGATCGGCTGCTCGAGATTGACCAGGATCTCCGCAACACCGAACACGCCCATCGCGATGGTGACGAAGCCGATCCCGTCCGACAGCTCGCTGATGCCGAAGGTAAAGCGCTGCTGCCCCGAATTGAGATCGGTGCCGACCAAACCGAGCAGCAGGCCCAGCAGGATCATGCCGACGGCCTTGATCAGCGATCCCTGCGCCAGCACGACGGCGCCGATCAGGCCGAACACCATCAGCGAGAAATACTCGGCGGCGCCGAATTTGAGGGCGAGCGTCGACAGCGGCGGGCTCGCCACCGCGAGCAACACGGTCGCAACGCAACCGGCGAAGAACGAGCCCAGGGCGGCGATCGCCAGTGCTGCTCCGGCGCGGCCGCGCTGCGCCATCGCATGGCCGTCGAGCACCGTTACCACCGACGAGGTTTCGCCGGGCAGCTTGATCAGGATCGCCGTGGTGGAGCCGCCATACTGCGCGCCGTAATAGATGCCGGCGAGCATGATCAGCGCCGTCGTCGGCGACAGGTAGAAGGTGATCGGCAGCAGCAGGGCAATGGTGCCCGTCGGACCGATGCCGGGCAGGACGCCGACCAGCGTGCCGACCAGCACGCCGATCAGGCAGAACAGCAGGTTGGATGGCGTGAACGCGACCGAGAAGCCGAGCGCAAGGTGGTCGATCAGCTCCATGGCTCAAAACGGCCAGATGCGCATCGGCAGGCCGAGCGCGTAGACGAACACCGCCACGGCGGCCACCGCGAGGCCGGCGGCGAGCATGAGGCTGTCCGTGGTCTTGAACTCGCGGCTGCCGAACGCGCCCAGCATGACCGTGACGACGGTCGCGGCAACCAGCCCGCCCGGCTCGATCAGGTAGCGGAATGCGATAAGGCCGCCGAGCACGAACAGGATCGGCCGCCAGTGCCAGCGCGACAGAGGCGTATCACCCATGAGCAGGCCGCGCGCCGCGATAATGACGCCGACCCCGACGATGCCCCAGCACAGCAGCCGCGGCACGTAGCCCGGCTCCATGCGCAGCGCGGTACCGACCGGATAGTTGCGCGACAGGTAAAGACCGAGCGCGCCGGCGGCGATGAACATCAGTCCCGCGCCGACATCCTGGCCTATGCGTGGGCGCGCCGTCATGCGGCGCTGGCGCCGAGCGGCGCGTCGAGATGTGTTGGTGTCCTCATGATTCCCCGGGGCGAAGCATAGTCACCCTGCTTCGCGCTCGGCAAGCACAGGCTGGCCTTCCGCGACGGCATGCAGGCGTGTATACAATGCGCGGTTCAACCAGGACTGTCTTCTCTCATGGCGTTTTCAGGTTCCATCGCTGCGGGCGGCAAGGCCGTCTATGGCGCGCGGCTCGGCATCCTCATGCTGGAGGCGCGCTTCCCGCGCATCCCCGGCGACATGGGCAATGCGGAGACCTGGCCGTTCCCGGTGCTCTACCGCGTCGTGCGCGGCGCCTCGCCGCAGCGCGTGGTGATGGAGCGCGCGGCGGGCCTGCTCGATGCGTTCCTCGACGCGGCGGCCGATCTCGTCGATCTCGGCGCCGATGGCATCACGACCAATTGCGGGTTCCTGTCGCTCTACCAGAAGGAGATCGCGCAGCGCTGCCAGGTGCCGGTCGCGACGTCGAGCCTGATGCAGATTCCGATGGTCGAGGCGCTGCTGCCGCCGGGCAAGCGCGCCGGCGTGCTGACGATCAGCGGCAGGACTCTTACCAAAGATCATTTGCGCCTCGCCGGCGCGCGCGAGGATACGCCCGTCGTCGGCACCGATGACGGGCGCGAGTTTACCCGCGTCATCATCGGCAACGAGCAGTCGCTCGACACCGCCGCCGCGGCGCGCGACATCCTCGCGGCCGGCGAGCAACTCGTGCGGCGCCATCCCGAGGTCGGCGCCATCGTCCTCGAATGCACCAACATGTGCCCCTACGCCGCGGTGCTGCGCGACCACGTCAACCTCCCGGTCTTCGACATCTACAGCTTCGTGTCGTGGTTCCACGCCAGCCTGCGGCCGCGCGAGTTCGCCGCCCCCGCCGACCGCCGCACCCTGCTCGCGCCGGGCAACTAGGTGAAGCAGTCCGTGAAGCACTTAACGCGTTGATCTGGCAAGCGTAAATCGGCGCTGCTTCACTGCTTCACCTGTTTCAGCGCGGTTGCTTCCGGTCCCCTTCGTCCGCCTCCGCACTTGGCCTACCATTGCCCTGCAGCAGCCAGGGAGGTCGTCATGGATGGACCGGCGGATGCCTGTGCGGCGCTGTGCGCTACCGCGCCGGCTGACCCGAAACGAAAACGCCCGCGCGGAGAAGGCTCCGCACGGGCGTATTGGTCCGGCCGCGATTGGGCCCGCGGCAGGCCGCCGAGTCAATACGGTTTCTGCGGCACCTGGCGCCGGCGCAGGGCCACGGCGCCGATCATGCCGAGGCCAAGCAGGGCGGCGCTCGCCGGCTCGCCAATCGCGACGAGCGGCGCGTAGGTGTAGGTCAGGGTCGCATTCCCGAAGACCCCGCCGCTGCCGCCGAAATTGAAGCAGTTGGGATCGCAGCTTCCGCTGAGCCCGGTGACGATCACGCCGTCGCCGGTAGCCTGGATGCTGAAGAGCACGTGGGTGAAGGCCACGTCGAGGTCGATCGTGCCGACGCCCGTGAAATCGGCGACGGCGAAGGTCAGGTCATAGGTCGTGTTCAGCGCCGCGACGATGTCGAGGTTCTGCGAGCCACCTGAGTACGTCCCGGGCGCCCATTGCGACGTGTTGAACTGCTGGTTGATCTGGAAGGCCGTGGATTGCTCCCAGAGGCCATCGCCCAGGTCGAAGCCGAAACGCTGGGTGATGTCGGCCCGCATCGTCCCGGTGCCGCCGCCGTTATGGCTGAACCCCATCAGCCGCGTGCCGCCGGCGCTGAAGCTGAACGTCACCGACTGGAGCGTTCCCAGCGAGGCATCGAAGAGATTGAAACCGTGATTGCGCTCAATGCTCTGCCCGGTCGCATTGGCGGTGCCGTTGGGACCGGCATTGAGCGTGATGTGGTCGTTGCCGAAATTGTAGTCCCAGCTTTGCGTGATCACCGCCGCCTCGGCAGTGGCCATCGCGGACATGGCAAGAAGCGCCGTCGCCGCAGCTTTGAGCATCGTCGCCCTCCTCGCGTTCAAAGTGCCGAACGCCATTGAGTAGCCACATCGTCCGGTGGCGTCAATGCGCGAATTATCCCGCAAAGCGCGAGCGGGGAGGGGCGGCGATGCGACTAGTTCAAGACCGCAGCCCGGCCCATGGCCTGCGTCTCCGCTGCGCGGAGCGCCGCCTCGGCCTCGAAGGCCTTCGCGACGTCGAGGGCGACCGCCGCAAGCCCGGGATGCCCGCACGTCGCCGCGTAGATACGGCATTCGGCTGCGCGGGCGCGCAGGTCAGCTTCGTCCATGGCGGCTCCGCAGCGTCTTCTTCGGGCGATGTTGCGATTCGAGTTCGCTGACCCGCGCCTCGTAGCGGCTGGCCAGCTCGATCAGCCAGGTGGCCTGATGCTGCCCGGGCGCGGCACGCGCGTGGCGGCGGTACTCCGCCGCCTTGCCGCGCAAGTAGTCCAGATCGACGCTGTCGGGGACCATGACTCGAGCCCTCCAAAAAGGCGGACCCGCAGGGGGATCTACGGGTCCGCTCCAACCCCGGTCAAGCGGCGCCGGGGCGCTGGGAGGCTCCTTGACGCCGCAGTCTCGGCGATGGAGGAGACTCGCTAACTGGTCGATTAATGCCCGCCCGGAAGTTGCAGGCTTTCAGATTCCACCGGCCGTCTTGCAGAATTCTCCGATATTTTTGAAGGCGTAGGGATTTTCTCGTGTGAAGGGGCGCGATGAAGCCGATATGCGCTGGGCGTGACCCCGATCCGGCGCCGGAAAACCGTGGTGAAATGGGCTTGGCTCGAGAAGCCGAGCTGGCAGCCGATCGCGGCGATGGTGTGCGAAGGATCGTGCAGCAGTTCCTTGGCGCGGCTGATCCGCCGCCGCTGCACCACTTCGTAGGGCGACAGCCCGGTGCTGCGCTTGAACAGCATGGTGAAATGGCTCGGACTCATGCCGGCGACGCAGGCGAGGCTGCGGACCGTCAGCGGCTCCGCCAGCGACGCATCGATATAGCTCAGCACGCGCCGCAGACGGACCGCGGGGAGGCCAGCGCGGCCGGGCGCGGCACCCGGCCGCGCCGTGGAAGCTGAGCCATTCGCGGCATGGGCACCCTTGGCAATATCCAGGATCCGGCGGCGGCTATGCGCTACCGCGCGTCGCAAATCGTCGCGCAACTGCCGCGCTTGCTGCCGCAGCTCGGCGTCATTCTGCTCGGATTCGCAGCGGGTTGAGAGGTAGCGCGCCAGCTCGTCCATGACGCGCGCCAGCTTTGCCGCGGTTGCCGGATCCCCAACCCCGAACATTGTCGGCCTCCCCTACCGGTAGAAACGGCTTCTGCCTTTAGAACGGCTTTAAAGCGCCATTTGGCTTTTGACGCAGGGCACTCCGGTTTTGTTCCGTACTCATCAGAGCATGGCGGCCATGCGGATGCGCAATACCTCACGCCTGCATCAGGGCGCGGTCGAGGAAATCCAGCCTGTCTTGGCCCCAGAACAACTCGCCGCGCAAGACATAGGTGGGCGACCCGAACACGCCGCGCGCCACCGCATCGGCGGAGTTACGGTCGAAGGCCGCGACCGTTTCGGGCGCATCTTCGGCGGCGCGCAGGGCGGCGCCGTCGAAGCCGTTCGCATGTGCAACAGACTCGCGCACGCCGGCCTCGCGGATATCCTGATCCTCCGCCCACAGCGCGCGCAGGATGGCGTGCGACAGCAGCATGGCGTCGAGACCCTGTGTCTGCGCCGCGATGACCATGCGCGCGGCGGCGCGATTGTCGGTCGGGTAGAATTTGGGTTTGAGGTTGAGCGGCATGCCGAGATGCCGCCGCCAGCGATCGAGTTCCACGGCGTGATAGTCCTGGCGCGGCTGCGGCCGCGTGCGTAACGAGATGCCACCGGTCTGCTCGGTGACGACCAGCCACTCATACGGTCGCAGGACGAGCCGTGCGCGGTTGCGGCGGATGATGTCCTGCAGCTTCGGCCCGCCGAGATACATCCATGGCGAGGACAGCACGTAGAAACATTCGACCGTGTGGGGCATGGCGCGGACGCTCGGAAGGTTGGCGACGGGTCCCCGAGCGGTAGCGGCCGCCCACGGTCCTGTCAACGCGGGGCCGGAATCCCCCCGCATACCCCGCCCGCGATCATTGCGCCGTGCGCGCGGCTACGCTCAGATGGCGCGATGAAGATCGGCCGATTCCATGATGTCTGTTGAGGACCTGTTCCAGCGCCTGAGTGTGTCGCTTGCCGTCGGACTGCTGGTCGGACTCGAGCGCGGATGGCAGGCGCGCGAGGAGGCGGAGGGACAGCGCACCGCCGGCCTGCGGACCTATACGCTCTCGGGTCTGCTCGGCGGCGTCGGCGCGGTGCTCGCCGTGCATACCACCCCCATCGTGCTCGCGGCCGCGTTCGTCGCCTTCACCGGTGCCTTCACGGCCTTCTCGTGGCTGGAGGCAAAGGCGGAGAAGACGTTCAGCGTCACCGGCGTCGTCGCGGCGATGCTCACCTTCGGGCTCGGTGCGTATGCCGTGCTCGGCGAGCTCGAGGTCGCTGTCGGGGCGGCGGTGGCGACGGTTCTGCTGCTGGCGCTGAAGCAGCCGCTGCATGGCTGGGTGCGCCGCATCTCATGGGCCGAGATGCGCGCCGTGCTGATCCTGCTGGCGATGACGTTCCTGCTGCTGCCGGTGCTGCCCGACCGGACGATCGATCCGTGGGAGTCGCTCAACCCCGCGGAGATATGGTTCCTCGCGATCATCATCGCGGCGCTGTCCTTCGCCGGCTACATCGCGGTGAAGCTGATGGGCGACCAGGCGGGGATCGCGCTCGCCGCACTCGCCGGCGGGCTCGCCTCGTCGACCGCGACCACGCTGACGTTCGCCCGGCTGGCCAAGGAGCATGGCGAGGCATCGGCGCTGCTGGCGGGCGGCGCGCTGCTGGCCGGCGCGGTCATGTTCGCGCGCATCCTGGTCGTGGTCGCGGTCCTGAACGCAGCACTTCTGCCGCTCGTCGTGTGGCCGATCGGCGCGGCCGGCCTGGTGATGCTGGCCTGCGGCGGCTGGCTCGTGTGGCGGCGGGTCGACGGTGCCGAGGACAAGCCGATGCTGGAGCTCAGGAACCCGTTCGATCTCGGCACCGCGCTGAAGCTGGCAGGCTTCATCGCCGTCATCAGCATGCTGGCCAAGATCGTCTCGGACACGGTTGGCGATGCCGGCGTGCTCGTGGTCGCGGCCGTCTCGGGCCTCGCGGATGTCGACGCCCTGACCCTGTCGATGACCCGGCTGGCCCCTGCTTCGGTCGCCGCGGCGACGGCGGCCCTGGCGATCGCCATCGCCGCGGGCGTCAACACCATCGTGAAGGCGGTAATGGCGACAACGGTGGGGACGGCGCGCATGGGCATCATCATGGGCGGCGTCAGCGCTGCCTCCCTCGTGGCGGCGGGGGTGGCGTTCGCCGTGTTCGTCGGCGCGGCGAAGGATTGACCCGGTTTCGCGCTTGTCTATGATGCGCCGCGCCGTACCGGGCGCGCTCGCGCGCGCCCCTTGCTCGATGTGCCCCACTGGCGGAACGGTAGACGCGGCAGACTCAAAATCTGTTGTCCGCAAGGACGTGCTGGTTCAAGTCCGGCGTGGGGCACCAGCGCGCTGCTACTGTCCCGGATGCCGCTGCGGGCCGCGGTCGTAATCGGGCGGCGGGCGCCAGAAGTCGGGGTTGGTCGAACAGCTCGCGAGCGCGAGGAGTGCGGCCGCGAGGCCCAAGGCGAGGAGTCGTCTCATGACACTCCCTGGCTGGATGGATCGGGTTCGCTTGGTCGAACGGAAGCTCAGCTTGTTCGTTCCGCGCCGGGAATGGATGCCTGCCCTGCGGCGTTCACACGGTGCACGCCGGCCTTCCAGGTGACGAGCGGGCGCCGACAAAAGCCCGGAATCACCCCTAGGGGTTTGGCGGAAGCATTTCCAATGGGGCCGGCCATGACGGACGTATCGCCGCTTCGCGCCACTCTGGTGCTGGCGCTCATTCTCGTCATCGGCGGCTGCGGCGCCCCGACGGTCTACAACAACTACTACGACTCGCTTTACGAGCCGGCGCAGGTGCGCTTCGCGTCGTCCGTCGGCCCGACGCTCGCGGTGATCCGCGACAACCCGTTCCCGTCGGATACGGGCAACCAGGGCGTCCTCGCCGCGATGCAGGGCCAGACCATGGCCGCTCCGCTGTACTTCTCGCAGACGGCGCGGCCGGACGATCGCTACGGGTACAAGGTGGTGCTGAATTTCGGTCCGTCGATGTACGGCAGCAAGGAGGCCTGCCAGGCGCAGCCGACGCCGCCGGCGACCAAACCGCCGCCCGAGCGCATCGCGGCCTCGGCGGCGTTCTGCGTCGGCAATTCATTGATGAGCGATGCCCAAGGCGAAGTGCGCGACGTCGCCGGACCTGACGATCCGAAATTCCGTCGCTTCGTCTCCGATCTCCTGGTCGCGCTGACGCCGTCCTACAATCCAAACCGGCGCGAGTGCGGATTCAGGTTCGGACTGGGCTGCATGTAGGCCTGCCGCCGCCGGGGGCGGCGGAAGGCTGGAAGGCTACCGGTTCTCTGGCCTCGCTTCGTCCGGATGCGGCCCGCGCGGTACCGTCTTGTCGCGGCCGGGCTCGATGCCAGCCGTCATGTCCCGTGATTTCCCGCCGCGCATGTAGTGCCGCTCCGGCCGATAGGGATTGGCCAGTCTCCTCATCAGAGAATTGATGTTTGCAATCCAACGCCGCTTCATCTCGGCTTCGTGCCTCCATGTTGTGGTTGTCGATGCAGATAGAACAAAATCGCGGCAGTTGCCGTTCCGGCGATCCAGAAATCGCCCAAAATGTGGCTTGGCCGGCATAGTTGCCGCACGGTCCGTTCATCTGCATCGCTGATATCGAAACGATCTTGCGCGATCCGTCGACGCGAGCCTGGCGTGGCCTGCGTCTTGCTAGAGATCGAAAGCATGCTGACGATCTCGATGCGTCCGGCGGGGCCGCGTCGCATGCGTGGCGAAAGGGGCGGCGATGGCGATCCTTGTGAAGAATGCGGGCTGGCTGGTGACCATGGACCCGAGCCGGCGGATCATCGTCGACGGCGCGCTGCTGATCGAGAACGACCGCATCGCCGCGGTCGGCAAGTCGGCGGAGTTCGCCGGGCGCGATGTGGAGACGGTGATCGATGCCTCCGGCAAGATGGTGCTGCCCGGCCTCGTCAACACCCACGTCCACAACACGCAGCAGCTCGGGCGCGGCCTGGCCGATGGCTGCGACATGCCGGTCCATCTGCTCGAGCGGCTCTACGGCTACGAAAGCGAGCTGCTGGCGGAGGATGCGTACTGGGCGGCGATCTGCTCGCATCTGGAGCTGATCCGCTCGGGCACGACCTGCTTCATCGATCCCGGCAGCTACTTCCCGGAGCAGACCGCGAAGGCGACCGGCGAAAGCGGCGTGCGCGGCATCGTCGCGCGCACCGCCTTCGACGTGCAGAGCACGCCGATCGGCGCGATGCCGCCCAAGATGTTCCGCGAGACGACGGACGAGGCGATCGCCAGGTCCGAGGCGGCGGTGGACGCGTTGCACGGCCTCCATGACGGGCGGGTGCGCGCCTGGTTCTCGCTGCGCATCCCGCTCGGCTGCTCCGACAAGATGATCCGCGCGATGAAGCGCAATGCCGATGCCAGGGGAGTCGGCGTCGTCATGCACGCCTGCGAATCGCGCGACGAGGTCGTCGCCTCGCGCATCAAGTACGGGATGCCGGATGTCGAGCGGCTCGCGGCGCTGGATGCGCTCGGGCCCAACATGGTGCTGATCCACATGGGCTGGGCGAGCCCGAAGGAACTCGTGCTGTGCATGAAGCACGACCTGAAGATCTCGTGCACGCCGTCGGCCGGCTACCGGCTCGCGCTCGGCAGCCTGGAGCACGGGCGCTTTCCGGAGATGCTCGAGCTCGGTGTCACGGTGGCGCTCGGCTCCGATGCGGCGATGTCGAGCAACTTCGTCGACATCGTGCGCGAGATGTTCCTCGTTTCCGGCGGCTGCAAGGCGCAGCGCCTCGATCCCACCATCATGCCGCCGGAAACCGTGCTGGAGATGGCGACGATCAACGGCGCCAGGGCGGCGCTGTGGGACAACGAGATCGGCTCGCTGGAGGTCGGGAAGAAGGCCGACCTCGCGATCTTCGAGACGCGCACGCCGGAATGGCGGCCGGTCCTCAATCCGCTTGCCAACCTGGTCTATTCCAGCCGCGGCGGGGCGGACACCGTGATCTGCAACGGCAAGGTCCTAATGGAGGCGGGCCGGGTGCTGACGATCGACGAGACGCGCGCGCTTCAGGAAGCGCAAACGCGCGGCGAGCGCATCGCGGCAAAGACCGAGTTCGGCGAGCGCATCAAGCCGAAATGGCCGATGCTGTGATGATGAAAGAATAGGGGCCGCGCGGAAAGCGCGGCCCCTTGTTTGCGGAGGCTAGTTCGCTACTGCGTCGTTCCGGTGCCGCCCGGCCGCGTACCCGGCGCGGTCGCCGGTGCGCCGCTCGGCGTCGTGCGCGTCGCACGGTCGGCATCGCGGGCCTGCTGCGCCACCGTCTTGTAAGCAGGCGCTTCCTTGAGCTGGTCCTTGGTCATGTTGACCATCACGACAGGATCCGCCGACGCGGTGGAGCCGCCGGCGCTGCCCGAGGCCGTCGCGGCCGAGCTCATCTTTACTTCGCTCCACGGCACCGCGACCTTCTTGTCGCCGATGCCGAGGAAGCCGCCGACCGAAATCACCGCGCCCTTGAGCTGACCGTTCTGGTCGAGGATCAGGTCGCTCACCGATCCGATGCTCTCGTTCTGCGCATTGCGGACGTTCGCGCCGATAATGTCCTCGGCGAGCATTTCACCCGTCTGCTGCTGGGTCATTATGGCGCCCGCCCCGCCGGTCGGTGCCGTCTGCGCATACGCGCCGGCGGTCAAGCCGAGTGCGAGGGCGAGGGCCGTCGAAGTCAGAATTCGATTCATCATGGCGTGTCTCCTTTCAACGCTCGAGCCACGGCAGCGAAGCGGAACCGTTGCGGCATCCGCGGTTCAGCCGTTCAACGTCCGGTGTTGAAAGCGGTTCCGTTTCGCACGCATGCCATGTAAGCGGGACACGTATTCAAGCGCGGCCGGCCGACAAGCTTTGCGGGAAGGATGGAGTCAGCGACCGTCGCTGTAGTTGCCGCAGCCGTCGCCGGCCGCGATCTTCTCGTATTCGGCGGCGTTCTCGGCGGAGAGCGAGCGTTCGGCAGGATTGGGATGGGCGCTTGCCTGCTCGCGCAGGTACTTCGCCTGCATCGCGTACGCCTCTTTCTCGAGGATGCAGCGGTTGAGGCCGCTGAACCGCCCCGTCGTGCACTGCGCGTGATGGATCATCTCATGCACGAGGATGGCCTGCGAGAACGGCCGGCTCCAGTCGATGGGCCGCCCGTCCTCGAGGCGGCTGAGCAGGGCGACCGATTGCGCATTGCAAAAATAGATGGCGAAGGCCGAGCGCATGCCGTTGCTGAGCGCCTGGCGGTTCATCTCGTCGGGCGTCAGCTCCATCCAGGTGCGCAGCGGCGGCAGGTTGCGGTAGGACGAGTTCGCCTCGATCCAGCGCATCGCCTCCCGGAAACGCTCGGGCATGTCCTGTGCGGCGACGGGCCGCGCGAGCGCGATCGTGCCCGCGACGATCGCGAGGGCGCAAAACAACGTACGGCCGCGCTTCGACCTGAACCAGCGCATGCCAACGATACTAGGCGTACGCCGGGCCGACCGCATTACCGCCTAATGGCTAAGCCGGTCGTATCGCCAGGATGAGGCGCCGGGACGTCAGTCGAGCTCCGCCTCGCTGACGACGCGCTCATGGCCGTCGGTAGTCGATTGAATCCGGTATTGTTTTACGCCGTGCTCGGTCGGCAGCGCCCGCACGATGCGAAAACTCCCCTTCGGCGCCGCTTCGTGGGTTTTTGGCACCACGCGCACCGTCTGCCCGGCCTTGTATTTGTGAGCCATCATAACCGCCCCTCCCATGCATGAAACTCTTGAAGCCGTGACGGCGGCTGCAGCCGATCACCCGCTCTCGTTCGCTCCGTCTGTGTCCTATGCTGGGCGAGGCGCGGAACGCTCCCCGAGGAGGCGCGTCACCCGAAGCCGTGCCCAGCCGCCGTCGACCCACGGGCACTGGCAGAACCACACCGATGCAGCAATGTTGAGCGCGGTCTCATGCGCCGCGCCGTTGCTTTGCGCGCGCGAATAGGCAACGAGGGCGGCTTCGTCGGCGCGGACGAAGGGTGCTGTCATGGGCGCGCATACCTCACGGCGTTGCCAGCCGCGAGGGAGATCGTCCCAGGATCAAACGCGTAGCTGAGGAGGCTCTCGGCCGTTTGAGGCCGACTTTGCGGCAGGATCAGCTTCGAGAGCCAGTCGACGCAAGTTAGAAGTCCGCGCGCGCAATAGCAAGCGCGGCATCCCGCGCGCGAGGCGCTCCGACGGAATCCTACGGTTTCTGTCGCGCCTTGCGCGCCGCGTAGCGCGCATCGCGAGCGGCTTTCTGCTCCGCCCGCACAGCGAGATCGCGCTCGGCCCGCGCGGCTGCGTCCTGCGCGTCCTTTTCCGCGCGGGCAATCCGCTCGGCTTCGAGGCTCGCGTCCTTGGCGGCCTTCTCGGCTTGCCGGGCGTTTCTGCGCGCGGCGATGCGGGCATCCCGCGCCGCGCTGATCGCCTGTCGCGCTGCGTTCCTTTCGGCAACCGCCGGGTCATCCGCCTGGGGCTGCGCACGGAATCTCTCAAGCTGGCGTTTCTTTGCGTCCGCAGCGGCGCTCAGCCGGTCAGCAAATCCCGACTTGTAGTTCATGCTTTCGAGGTCCGGAAATATTGAGGTTGGCGACTATAGGCGGCACGCTGTCGTATTGCCATCCACGATTGTCAAGCGGCCGCGCTTTCAGCGCGACTTCAGGAGGACAGCTTGTTCAGGTCTTCGAGGACGTGCTCGATCAGCTTCTGGCGGCGCGGATCCCGCGCTTCCGGCGTCGTTGCGAAAAGCTCGATCAGATATCGCGCCTTCGCGGCGGCTTCGGGCCAGGTCGTGGCCGGCGCGCTGAGCAGGAGCTTTTCAAGCTCTTCCTGGCGTTGCCGGAGCGCCGCCTGGTCGGCCTGCACCTCGTGGAGGCGGCGGCGGATGTCGGTTTCCTTCTGCGCGATCATGCCGCGATGCTCGTCCAGGTCTATCGGCTTGTCGGTCATTCGGCCTCGCCCGTTCCATCACGCGTTGCGGCAAGTCGGTTATCCACGGATAGGCTACGCATCGGAACAAAGCAATCGATCAGGGGGATGCAGCAGGCAGGTAAGCGGCAGGAGAATTGCCCCACGATGCGCCCGCCCATGCTAGATTGGTCGCGCCTTCGAGGCCGCATCAGCGGTCGCGCGAAGATCAAGCCAATCCTCAGCTACGAGCCCTGATCCCCGGGGGTCTCTTCCGCAGCTGATGCGGAGAGAACGATGCGCTGCCTGTTTGTCGCCGACCAGCCCGACCACTTCATGGATGCCGTCGCCGCGCTGGGTGCAGCGAGGCTGACGACGAGCACGCATCGCGATTCGTTGGCGGCCGAGCAGGCCATTCGGAAGGGCGGATTCCGCATCGTCCTCGTCGGCGCCGATGGGCACACATCCGAGGCGATGACGTTCATGTACCGCCTGCGGAACCGATCGATCCCGGTCCTTGCGGTGACGCATGATCCGGATCTGCGTGCGGTGCTTCTGGATCTTGGCGCCGAACGTGTCGTGGTGCTGCCGGATCAGGAGGGGAGGCTGAAGTTCACCCTCGAAACGCTGCTCAACCAAAGCGGAACGGCCGCTAGGAGACCCGTCGCGCAGCCTTTTTGGGCGGCTTGGCAGCGACGCTTGCCGGCCGGACCACCCTGAGCGGGACAGCGGGCTTCGATTGCGCGGCAAGGCGCGCGGCGCGCAGCAGCCGTGTCTTCTCTTCCTCGTGGGCGCGTGCGTCGTCGAGCCGCGCCTGCCACTCCGGGCGGGCGACGGGCAGTTCGGACAGCGGCGCGGGCGCCGGGCGGCGCTTGTGGTTCGACATGGAAGCAGTCCTCCTAGGGGGCCGGAACCCCGCGTGCATCGGCATGACGCACGCGGGTGTGCCTTTGGCCCGTTCAGGCGACGGCGAGGTTCCCCGCCGACGTCTTGCCGTTCTTCGGGTTGCGCTGCGCTTCGAAGCTGACGCGCTGACCCTCATTGAGCGTGGTGAGGCCGGCGCCCTGCACCGCGGAGATGTGCACGAACACATCCGCCGAGCCGTCCTCCGGCGAAATGAACCCGAACCCCTTGGTCGGATTGAACCATTTGACTGTACCGATAGCCATCTAACGTCCTTCCACAAATAAAGAAACCGATCGCGCGCCTGCGCGTCGGATCAAGCGCTGATCTGGAAGGGAGCGGGTCGAAACTTGCGTAATCGAAAACCGAGGCCGACCCAAACCGGGGCTGACGCCCTATAAATAAGGCTTAAGACGGGCAAATACAATGACGCCTGATATCCACCTCCATTTCGCCGATTACTGCCGCCAGTCCATAACCTGCTGACGCAGCCGCATCAGGCTCGGCCGGTCCGCGTCGGTGAAGGGCAGGGGGCGGCACTGCTCCACCGCCAGGATGCCCAGCCGCGCCACCCGCACGGCGGCGAAAACGCCTTCGCCCAGCCGCGCCGACAGGACGGAAGCGAAGCGGCTGCCGAGCAGCTCGACCCAGGCATCACCGAGCACGTCGACGGCGGCGGATTGCAGCGCGCCGAACATCAGGCGGCGCATCAGCCGCGCGGTCGCCATGGCGCCGGGGCGCAGCCCGTAGATCTGCGCCACTTCGCGAACCATCTTGGTGCAGCGCCAGACGGTCAGCGCGGCGTCGACGCTGGCGACCGGGCTGACCGATACGCCCAGCGCGGTCGCGCGCGCGGCGCGTGCCACCGCGCGGTACGCCGCCTGGTCGAGCGGCTCGAGCACGGTGCGCCGGTAGATGAGCAGCGCGTCGGCATCGCTGTGCGTGTCGAGGATCGTGTCGTTGGCCTGCGCGAACAGCGGCGCGCGCTCCGGTGCGGCGCCGGTGGCGGCTTCGACCTTGGCGATCCACAGCCGCGCGCGCTCCGAGCCGTCGCTGCCGAGCAGCGCCACCGCCTCGTCGCGCAGGCCTTCGACTTCACCCAGTTTGCGAAGCTGCGCGATCTCCCACGCCGTCCACCAGGCGGCACTCGCCAGCACCATGCCGAGCAGCGCCGAGAAGCCGAGGCCGAGCCCGGCGTTGCGCTCGTACATCGCGCGCACCCATTCGATGCTCTCGACGGCGAGCACGCCGCCGACGAACAGCACGAGCGAGGCGACGAACCAGCGCGCCGGCGAACGGCGGCGTATGGGTGCGACGGCCGGCGTCGCAGCCGTCTCGGCGGGCAGCATGGGGGGAGGCGGCGCATCGATCGGCACGGCGGCGGGATCGACGGGGCGGAAGCCAAGTTCGCGGGTCATCGGAACAGGTCCTCGATCAGGAAGGCGGTCGCCCGGTCGAGATAGACGCTGGGCAGGCCGCGTGTTGCCGCGTCGGGCATCGCCGGCGGCGCGAAGGCGCCGATGCGCAGCGCCGGCCACGTCGCCGCGTCGGGCAGGGTTTCGGGGATGTCGCCGGGGTCGAGATCCTGCTCGCCGGCGGCGCCGAGCGGCCGGCCGCGCAGGATCGGCGTGCCATGCGCGTTGCGCAGATTCTGCGTGCACTTCACCGCGGCGACGATCTCGTAGCCGATCGCGGTGCCGGTCTCGTGCATCTGCACGGCCTGCGGCTCCACCATCGCGCGCAGCAGGTTGCGCAGGTTGCCGTATTGGCCGCTGGTGATGTGGTCGGCCTTGGAGCAGGCGAAGAGCAGGCGCTCGGTCCTGGCACCGAACAGGCGCTGCAGGATGGTGCCGCGGCGCGCATGGAAATTGTCGAACAGCCGCTTGAGCGCGAGCTGCGTCTCGGCGACGGCCACGGGGCCCTTGGCCAGCGCCGACAGGATGTCCACCAGCACCACCTGGCGCGTGAAGCGCTTGAAATGGTCGGCGTAGAAGCGCTCGACCACGGCGCGGCGATAGGTGTCGTAGCGCCGCGCGGCTTCGGCCGCGAGGCCGCCGGCGCGCGGCGGCAGCGGACAGAACTGCAGCAGGCGGTCGTTCTCGCGCAGCTCGCCCGGCACGAGGAAGCGTCCGGGCTGCAGCATGACGATGCCGCTGTCGCTGTCGCGGCAGCGCCGCAGGAAATCGCGATAGAGCGAGGCAAGGCGGGCCAGCGCCTCGTCCGATGCAGGCTGCGCGGGGCCGATCGCATCGACCGCCGCGAGGAAGGCCTGCGCGTGCACGGCGCGCGGCGCGGTGCGGCACAGGGTCAGCGTGTCCTCGGACCACCGCGCATAGGATTGCTGCAGCAGCGGCAGGTCGAGCAGCCATTCGCCCGGGTAGTCGACGATGTGGAGGGTGAGCCGGCTTGCCGGTGCGGCGTGCTTCAGGAGCGGGTGGGCGAGGCGGTAGTCGATCCGCATCGTCAATTCGCTGACCCCGGTCGTGCTCGGCGGCCAGTCCGACGGCTGTCCGAGCAGGGTGCGCAGCGACGATGCGAAGGGAAAGGGACGCGGGCCGCGCTCGTCCAGGGTTACGTCGACGATGCGGCCCGCGCGCGCCGGTGCAAGGAACGGCAGCAGCTCCGCGCCGCGCCGGTGCGCCAGCATCAGGTTGTGCACCAGGGCGGTGGTGAAGACGGTCTTGCCGGCGCGCGACAGGCCGGTGACCGCGAGCGTCACGTCGCGCTCGAGCGCCGGGCGCAGCACGGGGGCCAGGTAGGGACGGATGTCGAGGTCGGGCAGCTTCATCGCTCTCTCGCGCGAAGATATGGGAAGGCGCGGGCGCAATACGAGGGCTCCTTCGATCCTGGCGTTCGCGCGGTAAGGTTGCGATAGGCAGGCGGCCGGCGGGCGGCATAGGATGCCGCGCCATGGCGCAGCTCACGATCGGCATGCCGCTCTACAACAACGCGAAGACGTTGCCCGCGGCGCTCGACTCGCTGCTCGCGCAGACCTTCACCGATTTCAGGATCCTCGCCTCCGACGATGGATCGACCGACGACACGGTCGCCGTGCTGCAGCGCTATGCCGCGCGCGATTCCCGGGTCGACTTCGTCCGCCAGGCGAAGAATCTCGGCTACGCCGAGAACTACCTCTTCGTCGCGGAGCTGGCGCGGACACCGTTCTTCATGTGGGCGGCGGGCGACGACCGCTGGGCGCCGCGTTTCATAGCGGAGAACATGACGGCGCTCGCGGCCGATGCGACGCTCGCGGCCTCGGTGTCGCGCGTCCGGTTCACGCGCGGCGAGGAGATGCTCGACCTCGCCACCGGGACCTACCCGATCGCGGGGACGCCGGCGGAGCGGCTGGCGCGCTTCCTGGCCGGCTGCGCCATCGCGGATACGAGCCGGCTGTTCGCCGTCTACCGCACGGCGATGCTGCGGGCCGCCTTCCCGCCGCCGCAGACCTACGCGTTCGACGCCGGGGTGTGCGCCGTCGTGGCCTTGCAGGGCGGCTACCACGAAGTGCCGGAGGTGCTGCTGTGGCGCGACCGTACGCCGGTGGAGCGCTATGTGGCGCTGATGCACAAGGAGGCCGGTTCTGGCTTCGCGCGCTGGTTTCCCGGGCTGCTCACGACGCGCTGGCTGCTGCGCCGGCGCCGCATTCCGCTCGATCGCCGCATCCTGGCGGCCCTCATTGCGCTCAACATCGACTGGCACCTGACCTACACGGCGCGCTACTGCCCCCGCTACGCGGCGCTGACGCGCGGCCTGCGTCGCCTGTGGGACAGGCATGTCGACTGGCGCCTGCGGTCGCGGCCGCGGTGAACCGCCGGCCCCGTCGCCGCGTTTCAGGCGTGCCCCCTTCATCGGAGCTGCCATGACCCCGGACCAGCAGGCCCGCCAAGCTTTCGAAGTCCTGATCGAGAACATCCTGGCGCGGGTCCGCGCCGTGCCCCAGAACGACCAGCCGGCGCTGCTCGATCAGACGCGGCTGGCGCTGCGGGAGATGGCGATGCGGCATGGCCTGGCGGAGTCGCAGGCGGCGCGTTGGGCCGGCGAGATCGACCGCGAGCTGCGCTTCCGCATGCTGCACGGGGCGCAGGAAACCTCCAATGACAACGCCGGCTGAGCGCGGCGCGCGCGCTCAGACCACGCGCGTGATGCCGCCGTCGACGCGCAGGTTCTGGCCGGTGATGTAGCTCGCCTTGTCGGAGGCGAGGAAGACCACCGCGGCGGCGAGTTCCGCGGTGCGGCCGTAGCGGCGCATCGGGATGCGCGCGACGCGCTCCGGCTTCTCCGGCGCGCTGTCGATGAAGCCGGGCAGCACGTTGTTCATGCGGATGCCTTGGGCGGCGTGCTGGTCCGAATAGAGCTTCGCCCAGCTCGCCAGCGCCGCGCGGAGCGAGGACATCGGGAAATCCGCCTCCGGCTCGAAGGTCGCATAGCTCGACACGTTGACGAAGGCGCCGCCGCCCTGGCGCTGCATCACCGGCGTCACCAGCCGCGCCAGCCGGATGACGTTGAGCAGGATCATGTCGAGCCCGACATGCCAGTCCGCGTCGGGAATCTCGAGCAGCTTGCCCTTGGGCGGATTGCCGGTGTTGTTGACGACCACGTCGATGCGGCCCCACGCGTCGAGCGCGGTCTTGACCAGGCGCTCGAGATCGGCCGGCGCGGTGACGCTGCCCGTGACGCCGTGCCCGCCCAGCTCCTTCGCGAGCTTCTCGGCGTTGCCGGACGGCGACAGCAGGGCCAGGCGGTAGCCCTCGGCGTGCAGGGCGCGGGCGACGGCGGCGCCGATGCCGCGACCCGCGGCGGTTACGATCGCGACTTTGTCGGTCATGGTTGTCCTAGCCTTTGGCTCGAGAGGTGGCGGACCAGAACGCGACGACCGCGATCGCGCCGCCGATGAAGATCGCCCACAGCACGGTATCGTAGCCGCCCGACCACGACCACAGCAGCGCCGCGACGAAGGGCGAAGCGGCCTTGGCGATGGTTGCGGGCAGGGACAGGGCGCCGTTGATGGCGCCATAACCTTCGCGCCACAGCAGATCGGGAACCGCGGTGCCACGCACGATGGTCATGATGCCGTTGGCGACGCCGTAGAGAACGGCGAATACGAACAACGCGGGCATCGAGTCGGGTGCGAAGATCAGGATCAGGGCGGCGACCGGGAAGGCGAGCATCACGACCCGGCCGACCGCGGCCGTGCGCACGCGGCGCGCCAGGGTCAGCAGCAGGATGCGCCCCGCGACCTGGGACGGTCCGATCACGGCCAGCGCGCCGACGATGAGGGCGGCATCAAAGCCGCGATCGGTCAGCATCGGCACGAGGTGGAAGGCGAGGGCGGAAAAGGTCGCGTAATAGGCGACGAAGCAGACCATCAACCACCAGAACACCGGCGTGCGCATGGCGCGGCGCACGGCCGCGCGCCCGAGCACCGGCGGCACGTCCGTCGCCGCCGCCGGACTGAAGGCCTGCGCATCGCGGAGCATGAACGCGTGCACCGGCAGGCAGACGAGCGCCAGGATAAGGGCGAGTGCCAGCAGCGCGTCGCGCCAGCCGAACGTGTCGATGAACAGTTGGATCAGCGGGATGAATGCGGTGCTGGCGAGCCCGCCCACGAGCGTGACGAGCGTGATCTTGGTGCGGAAGCTGTGGAAGAACAGCCGCGTCAGCACGACGAAGGCCGGCTCGTAGAGCGTCGCGGCCATGGCGATGCCGATGCCGATCCACACCAGATAGAAAACGGTGATGTCGGCGACCTGCGACCAGGCAACGAGCATCGCCACGCCGACGGCGGATCCGAGCGTCATCACCCAGCGCCCGCCGTGCCGGTCGATCCAGGTGCCGACGGGATAGGTGAACAGGCCGGCGGCCAGCAGCCCGAGCGACAGCGCGCCGTTGAGCGCGGTGCGGCTCCAGCCGAGTTCGCTTTCCATCGGCACGACGAAGAGCGAGAAGCCGTAGTAGAGGATTCCCCACGAGACGAGCTGTGCCACCGCAAGCGCCCAGACCAGGGTCATGGAGCTGGGCTCGGCGGCGGCCGGGGGCGCGGACGTGACGGTCTCGTGCATGGTGGCGGGGCGATTCAGGCGGGGGTACTGCTGGCCGGAAGAACCATTGTGCAACGCAGCCCTTCGCGGCGCCAGTCGAACTGCGCCTTGCCCTCGAGCTGGTTGACGATGCTGCGCTCGATGACGTTCATGCCGAAGCCGCGCCGCGTGGGCTCGATGGCCGGCGGGCCGCCGGACTCGGTCCAGGTGACGACCACCTCACCCTCCGGCGAGACGGACCATATGCATTCGATCCGGCCGCCCGTCGCCGACAGCGCGCCATACTTGACGGCGTTGGTGACCAGCTCGTGCAGCGCCAGCGCACAGGATTGCGCCGCGCGCGCATCGAGCGCTACCGACGGTCCGTGCGTGGTCACACGCGTCGGCGCCTGCGTGCGGTAAGGGGCGAGTTCCTCCTCGATCAGTCGCTGCAGGTCGGCGCTCACCCAGCGCCGCTCGGACAGGACGACATGCGCGCGCGCCAGAGCGGCCACGCGACCCTGCGCGGCCGCGACGAACTCGGGCAATGTCGCCGCCCTGGTCTGCCGCAGCATGATCTGCACGAGGGCGAGCATGTTCTTGGCGCGATGATCGACTTCGGCGGCGAGGAGTTTCAGGCGTTCCTCGGCTTCCTTGCGTTCGCTGATGTCGATGGCCAGCGTATAGAAACCGCGCACCGTTCCGTCGCCGTCGCGATCCGGAAAATAGCGGACGAGCAGGTGGAGGCTCGGCCGTCCGGCCACCTGCATGGTGCGCTCGAATGTCACGTCCTCGCCCTGCAGCGCGCGCATGACCCATGGCTCGACGACGCGGTAGTCCGCATCGTCGAGCAGGTCGCGCAGCCTGCTGCCGACGATGCGCTCGCGCGCGATGCCGTACCAATCCTCGAACACGGCGTTGACGAAGCGGAAGCGTTGTTCGGCATCCACATAGGTGATTGCACCGGGCACGGAATCGGTGATGAGGCGCAACCGCGCCTCGTTCTCGCGCAGGGCCTCGTCGGCGCGCTTGCGGTCGGTGATGTCCTGGATGATGCCGAGCATCTGGATCGGACGACCGGCCGCATCGTATTCGCCGCGGCCCATGGCCCGCACCCACAGCATTCCTCCAGCCGGCCGAAGCACGCGGTACTCCACTTCGTAGTCGCGATGGTCGGCCAGCGCGGTATCGAACGCCTGAACCGCGCGCTCGCGGTCATCGGGATGCATGCAGAGGCTGCGCAGCTCCTCGCGCGTATATGGCCCGCGATGCGGCAGGCCGTAGAGGTCGCACAGCCAGTCGGAATAGACGAGGAGGTTGCTGCGCGCGTCCCATGACCAGCTTCCCATCCGGGCGCCCGCCGTGGTCAGGCGCAGCCAGGCCTCGCTCGCGCGCAGGGCCTCCTCGGCGCGCTTGCGCGCCGTCACGTCGTAGACGATGCCCGCGACGCGCGTGGGTTTGCCGGCCTCGTCCTTGACGACCTCGCCGCGCGCGGCGATCCAGCGGATCTGTCCGTCCGGCCAGACCGCGCGGTAGTCGGCCTCGTAAAGTCCGCTGCCGGCGACCGCACCGGCGACCCGCCCCGCGACCTGGTCGCGATCATCCGGATGGATAAGGTCGAGCCAGCTTTTCAGTGTGTAGACCGGCTCGTTCGGCGGCAGGCCATGCAACTCCGCGCCGCGTTGGGAGAAGCGACCGGTCCCAGCCCGCAGGTCGCGCTCGTACGTGCCGAGCCGCGCCGCATCGAGCGCAAGGCGAAGCCGCGCCTCGCTGCGGGCCAAAGCCTGCTCGGCGTGTTTGCGGTCGGTGATGTCGAGTGCCGTGCCGATGCAGCGCACGGGTTTGCCTGAGCCTTCGAAGAGGACCTGGCCGGAGGCGAGGAGCCAGCGCACGCTGCCATCCGGTGCCATGATGCGATGCTCGATCTTGAAATGGCCGCCGCTGGCCGGATCCAGCGCCGCCTCGTATGTGCGCAGGATGCGCTCGCGATCGTCGGGATGCGAGGTCTGCTCGAACGTGCCGAACGTGACCTTCGCATCCGGCGGCAGGCCGTAGAATGCCTTGAGCCGGTCGGACCAGAGCAGCGTGTCGGTGACGAGGTTGTAGTCCCACAAGCCAAGGTCGGTGGCGTCGATCGCGAGCTGCAGTTTCTCCTCGCTCGACTGCAGCGCGGCTTCGGCATGGCGACGTGACGTGACGTCCATCATCACGCTGATGATGCGTTCTGGCGCGCCGTCGGCGTCCTTGACGACCTCGCCGCGCGCGAGAATCCAGCGGATGCGACCACCGGGCAGGAGAATACGGAACTCGCGTGAGATCGGCGCGCCGGTCGCGAGCGCGTAGCCGATATCGCCCTGCATCGCCGCAGAGTCATCGGGATGAAGGCGAAGCAGGAACGGGCCCGCGTCCTCGCCGACCTGGCCAGGTGCGAAGCCGAACATCGCATCGATGCCGGGCGAACGAAGGCACTGGTTGGTCCGGAGGTCGCGCTGCCACACGCCCATGCCGGCCATCTCGAGTGCATGACGCAAGGTGCGGTCGCTGATCTGAGAGAGAAGGTCCGGCTGCGCCACGCGCCCCGTCTCCCGTTAAGTCGCGTCGATTCGCTGCTATCGTACTGTCACCCGGTCACAATTCGCCAGTCGGTCGAACGCGGGAGAGGCCTCGGTGCAAGTCGGGAGGCCGTATCCGGGCCTGCGTCGGCTTGATTTGTGATTGCGTATAAGCCAAACGTTATCGACATGATTGCCGAGCGGCACGGCTTCGGTGGCCCGGCGGTCCAACCGATTGGGGGGAGGAGCATCTGCGTATGATCAAATCGCGATCGTTAACACTTTCGCACGCTTTGCGCGTATTCGCCCTGGGGGCCGCCCTGGTTACCGCCGCGGCAGTGCCTGCGCTGGCGCAGACATATCCGACGAAGTCGATCACCATGATCGTCCCGTTCGCGGCCGGCGGCCCGACCGATACGGTCGCGCGCCTGCTCGGCCAGTCCATGGGCAAGACCCTCGGCCAGACGATCGTCGTCGAGAATGTCGGCGGCGCCGGCGGCACGCTGGGGGCCGCGCGCGCGGCGAAGGCGCCGGCCGACGGGTACACCGTGTTCCTTCATCACATCGGCCATGCCACGTCGGCGACGCTCTATCGCAAGCTGCCGTACGACACCGTTAACGACTTCGCGATGATCGGGCTCGTCACCGACGTGCCGATGACCCTCGTCGCCAAGGCGGGCTTCCCCGCCGGTTCGCTCAAGGAACTGGTCGATTACGTCAAGAAGAACAAGGACAAGGTGTCCTATGCCAATGCGGGCGTCGGGGCCGCCTCGCATCTTTGCGGGATGCTGTTCATGAGCGCCATCGAGACCGAACTGACGACCGTCGCCTACCGCGGCACCGGCCCGGCGATGAACGATCTGCTCGGCGGGCAGGTGGACCTGATGTGCGATCAGACCACGAACACGACCAGCCAGATCAAGGCCAGCAAGATCAAGGTCTATGCCGTCACGACGCCGACCCGCGTGCCGTCGCTGCCCGATGTGCCGACGACGGCCGAGGCGGGCCTCCCCAGCATGCAGGTTGGCGTCTGGCACGGCCTCTATGCGCCGAAGGGCACGCCGCAGCCGGTCATCGACAAGCTGGTCGCCGCGCTGCAGACCGCTCTCGAGGACTCGCTGGTCAAGGACCGCTTCGCGGAGCTCGGCACGGAGCCCGTCGCCAAGGACAAGGCGACGCCGGAGGCGCTCGGCGCCCATCTGAAGGCGGAGATCGCCAAGTGGGGCCCGATCATCAAGAAGGCCGGCGTCTACGCTGACTGATCGCGGTAATCCCGCGCCGCAATGGCTTGTGGCGCGGGATATTCGTTAGTGCGGGCGGCCCGCAAGCCGGCCATCGCGGCCGGCACCCTGATCGTTTAATTCTGCCCGTCAGTAGGCACTACACTTGAAATGCGCCGCCTGAAGCGACTAGCTTCGGGCGGGATTTTCTTTCAATGAGAACGAGAAGCGTTCCGGAGAGGACCGCCGCCATGACAGCATTGATCCGCAACCAGAAAGATTTCTGGACTGGCGTCATTTTCATCGCCTTCGGCGTTGCGTTTCTCGCGATCGCACAAGGCTATCCGCTCGGAACGGCGCGGCGCATGGGCCCTGCCTATTTTCCGACCATCCTCAGCGTCGTCCTGATGCTGATCGGTCTGGCCGCGATGGTCCGCGGCTTCGTGACCAGGGGGACACCGTTCACGGCGTTCGCGCTCAAACCCATGGTGCTGATCGCCCTCGGGACCGTGCTGTTCGGCCTGCTGATCCGCGATGCCGGCCTGGTCGTCGCGATCGTGCTGCTGGTGGCGATCAGCGCTTATTCCAGCATGCATTTCAGCTGGAAGACCGCTGGCCTGCTGGCCGCGGCCCTGTCTGTGTTTTCTGTGCTCGTGTTCGTCAAGGCATTGGGCCTGTCGATCCCGGTCATCGGTCCGCTCCTGGGCGGCGGTTGAGGGGAGAGCCATGGAGCTACTCGGCAACCTCGCGCTCGGCTTCGAGACGGCGATCTCGGCCAGCAACCTGTTGTACTGCTTCGCGGGCGTCCTGCTAGGGACCCTGATCGGCGTGTTGCCGGGCCTCGGGCCTGTCGCGACCATCGCCATGCTGCTGCCGGCGACCTTTGCGCTGCCGCCGATCTCGGCCCTGATCATGCTCGCGGGCATCTATTACGGTGCGCAGTACGGCGGGTCGACGACGGCCATCCTCATCAACCTGCCGGGGGAATCGTCGTCCGTCGTTACCGCGCTGGACGGCTACCAGATGGCGCGCCAGGGCCGCGCCGGCGTGGCCCTGGCGACGGCAGCGATTGGCTCGTTCTTTGCCGGGACGGTGGCGACGATGCTGCTCGCGCTGTTCGCGCCGCCGCTGGCCGAAGTCGCGTTGAAGTTCGGCCCGGCCGAATACTTCTCACTGATGGTCGTCGGCCTGATTGCTTCGGTCGTGCTCGCGCATGGCTCGCTGCTCAAGGCGATCGGCATGATCGTGCTGGGCCTTCTGCTCGGCCTCGTCGGCGCTGATGTCGAAACCGGCATGCACCGGTTCACCTTGGGATTCCCGGAACTCGCCGAAGGCATCAACTTCGTGATCGTGGCGATGGGCATGTTCGGACTGGGCGAGATCATCAGGAACCTGGAGGACGAGCACAATCGCACGGTGCTGGTGCGCAAGGTCACCGGCCTGATGCCGACCAAGGAAGACCTCAAGAGGATCGTTGCGCCCATCCTGCGCGGCACGATGCTGGGCTCGGCGCTGGGGATATTGCCGGGCGGCGGAGCGATGCTCTCGGCCTTCGCGGCCTACTCGCTCGAAAAGAAAGTGTCGGGCACGCCTCAACGATTCGGCAAGGGCGCGATCGAAGGCGTGGCGGGGCCGGAATCGGCGAACAATGCCGGCGCTCAGACGTCGTTCATCCCGATGCTCACGCTTGGCATCCCGTCCAATCCGGTCATGGCCCTGATGATCGGCGCGATGATCATCCAGGGCATCAAGCCGGGACCGTCGGTCGTGACGGAGCAGCCCGCGCTGTTCTGGGGCATCATCGCCTCGATGTGGATCGGAAACTTCTTCCTCATCATCCTCAACCTGCCGATGATCGGGCTGTGGGTGCGTCTGCTGACCATCCCCTATCACCTGCTGTTCCCCATCATCCTCGTCTTCTGTGGAATCGGCGTCTTCAGCGTCAACAACAGCGGCTTCGACGTCTACCTGATGGCGCTGTTCGGCGTGCTCGGTTACATCCTGGCGAAGCTCGAATGCGAACCGGCGCCGCTGCTGCTGGGATTCATCCTCGGCCCGATGATGGAGGAGAACATGCGTCGCGCGCTCGTCCTTGCGCGCGGCGACTTCACCGTCTTCGTGACACGACCGATCAGCGCCGCGATGCTGCTGATCGCCCTGCTGGCGCTGGTCGCCGTGCTGTCGCCCGTCGTGCGCAAGAAGCGCGAGGAAGCCTTCCAGGAAGAAGGATAACGGAAGCGCGTTCCGGGCTTCCCGGATCGGTCGATCCCGTGAAAGTTGCCGGGTGCGGGCAGGGCGTAGGGCGATTCCCGCGGCGTCCTAGCTCGAATGGCCGAGCCCGCGGCGACTTTGGGCTTGCTCGGCTCCCTTTCGCTACCCCGATTGCCGCCGGCTCTCAACCTCTCTTCTGATGCCGGCCGCACGCGCCACAGCCTAGAGTACGCTCGACCGGGCGCTCTTCTCGCCATGCCGCGCCTGGGCCAGCAAGCGTGGGGCGGAATATGACCCAGGTCACGTATCGGGAGGTCGAGGGCTTCATTCGCGAACGGTGCGCGGATTTCCGATGCCCCGCCTGCGGGGGAACGCGGCTGGAGCCGGCGGCCGAAGGCGACGGCCAGCCGATCGCCCTGCTCTACGAGAACTCCCCCGCGAAGTCGTGGTTCGGTCCGCCCGGCTATCTCCGCGTCTTCGCTCTGAACTGCGCGTCATGCAGCTACGTGGTGATCTTCAGGCTCGATGCGCTGGAGCGGCTGATGCGCGCGCGGCCAGGCCGGGCGGCGGTGCATCGTCCGGTTTCCGGGAATTCCGGCAATTCCGAGGGCGGTGCGCTCAACGCGGCGGAGAGCGCCGCAACGCCGGAAGCGAGGCGGACCGCGTCGTCATGATCGCGGGGCCGAGGGTCGCGATCGTCACGCCGGTCTACAACGGGGCGGCGTTCCTGGCGGATGCGATCGAGAGCGTCCTTGCGCAGACCTATGCCGACTGGACCTATCTCATCTGCGACAACGGCAGCAACGACGACAGCTTCGCGATCGCCGAGCGCTATGCCGCGCGCGATTGCCGCATCCGCGTGGTGCGTCTTCCGCACGTCCCGATCATCGACAACTGGAACCGCCTGTTCGGCCTGATCGAGGACGACGCGGTGTACGTCAAGGAGCTGCACGCCGACGATCTTCTCATGCCGAACTGCCTCGCCGATCTGGTAGCGCTGATGGAGCGGCACCCGACGGTCGGTCTGGCGAGTTCGTACTGCCTCTACGATGCCAGGGTCAGCAATGTCGGCCTTCCGCACGGATCGGAGCGGCTGCCGGGCCACGACGTGATCCGCAGCTCGCTGCTGGGCGAGTACTATGTCTTCGGCGCCCCGTCGCAGGTGATGATCAGGTACGACGTGATCCGCGCGATGCAACCGGCCGTCTACGACTGCATGGTGCGCCACCCGGATCTCGATCTCTGGTACCGCATCCTCGAGCGCCACGATTTCGGCTTCGTCCACCAGATCCTGTCGTGCGAGCGCACCCATGCCGACACGCAGACCAATACGTTCAGCGCGCACTACACCACCCTGGCGCTGGAGCATTTCTGCTTCCTGCGGCATTACGGCCTGCGCTACCTCGACGCGGCCGATTACCGGCGCGGGCATCGGCGGCTGCTGATGGAATACCGCCGCCGCGTCGCGCGGCGGATGGTCGGCGGCGGCGGGCGCGACTACTGGCGCTACCAGGAGCAGCACCTCGCGCGATACGGCTACCGCCTCACGGGCGGCGATCTTGCCATCGGCGTCGCCGTCGAGATCGGTCGCTGGGTGACCGATACGGGCCACGCCACGGCCTCGCGGGCCAAGCTCGTGGACAAGGTGCGACGGCACAAGCAGCGCAAGGCGCCGGAGCTCGCGATGCGCGCAAGCCGGCTGCTTGCCACGCGGCACCTCGTCCTGCGCCGGCCCTTCTTCCAGGCGCTGTCGCTGTGGTCGCTCGCCGACTAGAGTCGGTGGTGCTTATCCGCCGTGGTCGTCCTCGGCGGCGGCGATCTCGCGGATCAGCTTGTTGGTGATGGCGTAGGCGAAGCTCGTGAAGTCGTTGACGACGAGCACGAAGGCGCCGGGCCCGCCGACCACGTTCTCGCGGTAATAGTTCTCGAGCCCGCCGGGCGGATGCGTGTGGTGCGGGTTCCACGGCATCGGCTCCGGGCTCAGGATGACGAGGCCGTTGATGGTGATGCCGTCGGCCACCGCCTCGTTGCGCGCGAGGGCCGGCTCGCGCCCGTTGGTGTTGGTGCCGTCGCCCGACACGTCGATCGTGCGCCGCGTGCTGTCGACGCCGCTGCGCATGAACTGCGCGCGCGCAAAATCGATCGCGACCCCGATCGAGGTGCGGTTGGCGAACGGGCGCCGCGGGGCAAGGATCGCCTCGGCGAACGCGCCGGCCGTCTCGTCGTCGCCGACCACCGCCCAGTCGGCGATCACGGCCAGCGAATCGGGCCCGGACCACTCGACATAGCAGATGGCGATCTTGCCGTGCTGGCCGGAGCGGATGGCGCGCAACACGCGCGGGTCCTGCAACGCCGTCGCATAGCCCTGCCGCTGGAGCTGGAATTCGTCATCATCGACGCTGCGCGATACGTCGGCGGCGAGAACGAGTTGGAGATCGACGGTCTCGGCCGCGGCGGAAGGCTGCATGCCGGAGCAACCGAGCAGAATGACCAGACATAGCGCGCGCCAAGCCGTGCAAAGCATGCTGGACCTCGCGTGACGGTGATCGAGTCGCGTCATGAGTGTAGCGTAAGCCGATCGCGACGTGCCACTGGAGGTGAGCCGCACTGCGCGCATGCGGCTCATGCCGCCGACGAGGCCGGCGGGCTGTCCGCCTCGCCGCGGCGCCGGCCGTCCAGCGGGAATGTCAGGGTGAAGCAGGCGCCGCCGGCGGATCCGGCTTCCATCCGGGCATCGATCTGGCGCGCCAGCGCCTGCACCAGCGAGAGCCCCATCGATTCCGTGTCGACCTGCGGCGGCATCCCGACCCCGTTGTCGCGGACGACGAGCGTCGCGGTATCGTGCGTCGCCGTCAGGCGCAGCTCGATCTCGCCCGGCCGGCCGTCGGCGAAGGCGTGCTTGAAGGCATTCGTCAGCAGCTCGACGACGAGCAGCCCGATCGGCAGCGCGGTGTCGAGGTCGACCGTGAGCGGGTCGAAATGCTGGCGCAGGCGGATGCGGCTCTGGTCGTGCAGGAAGCCGGTGGCAACGTTCTCCGCCAGCCGGGACAGGTATTCGGCGAGGTCGATCTCGCCCAGCTCCGGCGAGCCGTAGACCTGGTTGTGCACCTGGCCGATCGCCCAGATGCGCCGCGTGATGTCGCTGAAATAGGTCTGGCTGTTGTCGGGCGCGCGGCTCGCCGTCATGCGAATCAGAGCCTGGATCATCTGCAGGTTGTTCTTGACGCGATGATGGACCTCGCGCAGCAGCGTCTCCTTCTCGGCGAGCGCCACCTCGAGCTGCCCCGTGCGCTCCTGCACGCGCCGGTCGAGCTCGCGGTTGGCGGCGTGGAGGGCGACGCGCGCGGCCTCCTCGCGCTGGATGCCGGCAAGCGCCAGCCATGACAGCCAGATCACCGCCGCGAGCACGGCGAGGGCGAGGGCGGCGTTGCGATAGAGCCGGTAGAGCCAATCCTCTATCGCGGTCGCGCGCGCGATCGTCGTGACGATCACCAGCGGGTAGCCTTCGACCGTGCGGTAGGAAAAGATTCGTTCGACGCGGTCGATGACCGATGCCTGCTCGTAGGTTCCCGCCGGGGCCTGTGCGAGCAGGCGCGTGAACAGCATGCTTTTCGCGCCGCTCGTGGCGCCGGCCGGGGGCTCGCGCAGGACGATCGCCCCGTCGTCGCGGAGGAGCGTCACGCTCGAATTCTCGCCAAGCTCCAGGGTGCGGTAGAACGAGGCGAAGTAGTCCGTGAAGATGGCTGCCGCGACGACGCCGCCGAAAGAGCCGTCGGGGCCGTCGATCCGCCGGCTCAACGTCATCAGCGCGCGGCCGGTGATCATGCCGGGGATGGTCTCGCTGATGACCAGGCCGGCATCGGCACTCTCGCGGTGCGCCTGGAAATAGGGGCGGGCGGACACGTCGGTGCCGACCGGGAGCTGTTGCGTGTTCAGCACGACGCGGCCGTTGCTGTCGACGACGATGACCGGACCGAGCTGCGCCGCTCCCCTGACCATCGCGAGCATTCGGGTGCGCCACGAGTCGGCATCGACGATGCCGGTGTCCTCCACCTCCCGCTTCACGATCTTCAGGACGACGTCGACCTCGCCGATCGTCCTTCTCACATGCTCCTCGAGCACCTGCGCGGTGTTGCGGGTCGTCACGCGGGCGCGGTTGATGGTCTCGTCGTAGTCCGTCCACGCGGCGATGCCCCAGGCGACGCCGACCGCCGTCCCGAAGAACAGGACCAGCAGCAGCAGTCCCGCGCGCGGCGTCAGGGTCGGAGTCGCGGCCCCCAGGACTGCGCGGCCGGGGGACCGGTAGCTCGCCGCATCGCCTGCGGCCGCCGGAATGCGTCGGCGGGTGCTGAAAGACCAGAGCAGCATGATCGCCAGCACCGTCGTCGAGGCCGCGGCGATGACGATGGCGAGGCGGGCCGGGTCGAGCACGGTTCCCGGCTGCGCCAGGGATGAGGGCACTGGATGGAAGTGGGCGGCGGCCATGCCGGTGTAGTGCATGCCGCTGATCGCAATGCCCATGGCGAGGGCGGCGGCCAGCTTCTGCCATGTGGCGTGGACCCGGAAGGCCAGCCACAATGCGGCGGTCGCGGCGGCGACCGCGATCACCACCGACGCCGCCACCAGATCCGTCCGGTATCCGATCCGGGCATCCATCTGCATCGCCGCCATGCCCGTGTAGTGCATCAGGACGATGCCGCCGCCCATCAGCAGGCCGCCTGTCAGCAAGGTCCCCGCCGAGATTCCGCGCGAGGACACGGCATGGAAGCCGATGCCGGTGACGATGATCGGCAGCACCAGCGACAGCAGGGTCAGCCACAGATGGTAGTGGACCGGCGTCGCGATGGTGAAGGCGAGCATGCCGATGAAGTGCATCGACCATATGCCGCCGCCCATGGTGAGCGCGCCGGCGGCCAGGAAGACGGCGCCGCCCAGCCCGCGCGCCGCGCCGAACCGGCCCGCCAGTTCGAGCGCCGTGTAGGACGCGACGACTGCGACCGCGATCGACAGAGCAACCAGCAGCGGGTCATAGACCGCGAAAAGCGGCGCGGGATCGTGCACGAATCGAGCCCCGGAGACTTTCCCGGGGATGAAACCACATCCGTGCCTGCCGGCATACTGCCGGCGACGTGACAATCTCCGGCTTCAGAACCCTATTGCGTCACCGCCGTGCCCGGTCGCCGCTCGGCGCTGCCCGGTCCCGTCGGCTCGGCCATCGCGTCGTCCTTTCCGGTGCCGCGCGCCCGGTCGGCGGGCGGCCCGTCGGCGGACCCCGAAGCGGAGCCGCGATTGGTCGTGCCATGGGAGCCGGTGGCGGTGTCGGCCCCCTCGCTGCGCTGCGGCCGTTGGTTGCTCCGGTCTGAATCGATGCCGAGGCGGTCCTGCGGCGGTTCGGCGAGACCACGGATGCCGTCCGCCGTCTGCCCGAGGGCGAGGCCGGCGATGAGGAAGAAGCACGCGACGATCGCGGCGGTGAACAGGCGCAGGCTCATGGAACGACCTTCGCTGGAATGGCCGCGATGCAACGCTGGGCTGTCCAGCGCGGTTCCGCCACGGTGCTCGGGACGGTGGCAGCCCCTAGAACTTGTGGTTTCCCGCCGGTACCGCCAACAATCAGGCGGCGAAGGTCCAGACCACCACCGGCTCGTCGCGGCCGCGCAGGGTCTGTTTGCCGCGCGCGGCGAAGCCGTCCGGCTTCAGCCCCTGCGCCGCGGCGCGCGTGATCACCGCCTCGCTTGCGACGACGTCGGCGCGCAGCAGGCGGGTCAGGCCCTCCAGGCGGCTTGCGACGTTGACGGTGTCGCCGACCACCGCGAATTCAAGTCGCTTCTCGTCGCCGATATTGCCCATCAGCGCCGGACCCCAATGCACGCCGACGCTCGCGCGCAGGCTCGGCTCGCCGCGCGCGCGGCGCTCGCGATCCAGCATGTCCATCTCGACCGCGATCGCCCGCGCGCATTCCAGCGCGTTGGCGGCATCGCGGCTGCCCGGTGCCGGTGTGCCGAACGTCGCCATGATCCCGTCGCCGGTGAACTTGTCCAGCGTGCCGCCCCAGGCGAAGACGATCTTCGCGAAGCGGCTCTGGAAGTCGCGCAGCAGGGCGAAGACCGCGTCGGGCGAGGCGTCCTCGGCGAACTGCGTGAAGCCCACCATGTCGGCGAACAGCACGCCGATCTCCTGGCTGCGCGCGGGGCCAAACGGTTCGTCGGCGTGCGCGAGGAGCTCGGCCATGGTCGGGGCGACATAGCGCGCGAGGTTGGCACGCGCACGCTCGGTCGCCTTCATCGCGGTGATGTCGAGTGCAACGGTCAGCACGTTCTCCACGCGCCCGCTGTCGTCCTTCAGCGGCACCTTGGTCGTCAGCCAGGTATAGGGCTGGCCGCCGGCGCCGACGAAATCGCGCTCCGACCAGGGCAGCGCCTCTCCTGTCTGGATAACCTGCTCGTCCATCTCCTGCGAATGGCCGCCATAGTCGATGCCGACGATGTCGGCGCTGCGCTTGCCGATCGCCGCCGCGGGGTCGACGCCGTAGACCTCGCCTTGGAAGCGGTTCATCAGGACGTAGCGTGAGCTGCGGTCCTTGACGTTGATGATCGCCGGGATCGCGTCGATCACGTCCTGCAGGATGCGACGGCTGTGCCGTGCCTCTTCCTCGCGGCGCTTCAGCTCGGTGACGTCGGTATGGATGACGACGATGTGGCCGCTGCGCGTGCGCGATTCCTCCACCGCGACCCAGCGGCCGCGCCGGTTCTCGAGCAGCTTGCGGCCGGCGCGGCGATGTTCGGCGACCCGTTCCGCGACCCACGCCTCCTGGTGCTGGGGCTCGATCTTGATCAGGCCGCGGCGCAGGATTTCGCGCGGCAGGTCGGCGAAGGGCACACCCGGCCGCACCAGGTCGGGCACGAGCGAATAGCGCTCCTTGTAGCGCTGGTTGAACAGAACCATGCGGTCGTCGGGATCGAAGATGACGAAGCCCTGCGGGATCGCCTCGATCGCCTCGATCAGCCGCTGCCGGGCCTCGCGCGCCGCGCGCTCGCTGCTCTTGATGAGGGTGACGTCGGTGCGGATGCCGACCACGCCGCCGTCCTGCGTGCGGTACTCGGTGATCAGCACCGAGCGGCCATCGACGCGTTCCACGACATAGGGGGCGGCCGGATCGCGGTGCGCGCGCAGGCGGTCCTGCACCCAGGCCTCCGGATCGTAGCCGACCGGCACGGCGCCGCGCGCGACGCCGGCGCGCAACAGGTCCTCGAAGCGGATGCCGGGGGCGAGCAGCTCGGGCGCGAAGGAATATTCATCGCGGTAGCGCGTGTTGTACATGACGAGCCGGTCGGCCTCGTCCCACAGCACGAATCCCTCCGAGATCGATTCGATTGCCGCCATGAGCTGGCGGCGCGCCTGCATCGCCTCGTCGCGCGACGCGATCAGCGTCGCCTCGGCGCGCTTGATGGCGGTGATGTCGGACAGGATGACGACCAGACCGCCATCGGGCAGCACTTCGCGGTCCAGGCGGAGCCAGACGCCGTTCGGCAGCGCGCGCTCGGTGCGCGTTTCGTCGCTGTCGCGCAGCACCTGCAGGCGGGCCTGGGCGAGCGCCTCCGGGTCGCCCGCGCCGTAATCGCCGCGGCGCGCCAGGGGGCGCAGGACATCGATCAGCCGCGTCTCTCCCGGCTTCAGCATCGTGACCGGCAGCGCCAGGAGCTCCGCGTAGCGCGCATTGCCGAAGCGCAGGACCATGTCCGCGCCATAGACGGCGAAGCCCTGGTCGGCATGGCCGATCGCGCTCGCCAGGGCCGAAAGAACGTCTGTCTGCCGCGGATTGTCTGCCATGCGACGTGATTAGCAGAATTGCGCAGCGGCCGCGACGCTTGTCCCGGCGTGCGATTGACCGCCGCCGCGGCGGCGCGCTAGCCTCGCGGCCTCGAACCGCACAAAAATCATCGTGTCCGGCGCTGCCTTGCTGGCTCGCAGCCGACGCCGCGGGTCATAGGGGAGGGTGAATGCGCAAGGTCTCGTGGGGCGTCCTGGGCGTCTCGAAGATGGCGGTGGAGCGGACGATTCCCGCCATGCAGCAATGCACCCTCGCCAGCATCGATGCGGTTGCATCGCGCGACGCGGCGCGCGGGGCAGCCTGTGCCAGCCAGCTCGGCATCGCGAAATCCTACGGATCCTACGAAGCGCTGCTGGCCGATCCGGCGATCGAGGCGGTGTACAACCCGCTGCCGAACCACATGCATGTCGACTGGACGCTCAAGGCGCTCGCGGCCGGCAAGCACGTGCTGTGCGAGAAGCCGCTCGGCATGACCGCACAGGACGCAGCCCGGCTCGTCGACGGTCAGAAGAAGAGCGGCCGGCTGCTGATGGAAGCGTTCATGGTCCGCACGCATCCGCAGTGGCTCAAGGTGCAGGAGATCATCGCGTCCGGTCGTATCGGCACGGTGCGCGCTGTCAGCGGGGTGGTGACCTACAACAACCCCGATCCGGCAAATATCCGCAATATCGTCGCGGTCGGCGGCGGCGGGATCATGGACATCGGCTGCTACATGATCTATTTCGCGCGCTTCACGTTCGCAGCCGAGCCGGCGCGCGCCATCGGCCTGATCGATCGCGACCCGTCGATGAAGACGGACCGCATCGCCAGCGTGGTGCTGCAGTTCCCGCAAGGGCAGGCGAACTTCGTCTGCTCGACGCAGCTTGCGCGCACCCAGCGCTTCCAGATCCTCGGCACGGCCGGGCATATCACCGTCGAAGTGCCGATCAATTCGCCCAATGACCGGCCGACCCGGCTGATCGTCGACGACGGCCGCGACGTGCTCGGCTCAGGCGCCGAGACGATCGAGCTGCCGGCCTGCAACCAGTACACCGTGCAGGGCGACGCGTTCTCCGCCTGCGTGCGCAACGGCGGCGCGCCGGCCGTAACGCTCGCGGACTCGCTCGCGAACATGCGCGCTATCGACGCCGTTTTCCGTTCCGAAAAATCAGGACGCTGGGAGGACGTGTGATGCCGACCCGCCACAAACTGTCCGACGTCATGGGAATCGCGTTGACGGGCGTCGACCTGTCGCAGCCGCTCGACGACGCGGCGTTCCGCGACGTCGAGCAGGCCTTCTTCGATGGCCAGGTCCTCGCGATCAAGGGGCAGCGCCTGAAGCCGGAGCAGTTCGTCGCCTTCGCCAGGCGCTTCGGCAAGCCGGAGCCGCACGTGATCGACCAGTTCCACTATCCCGGCCACGCGGACATCCTGATCCTCTCCAACCGCCAGAAGGACGGCAAGCCGGTCGGCCTCGCCGACGCCGGCAGCTATTTCCATACCGACTATTCCTATCTCGACGTGCCGGCGCGCGTGACGATGCTCTATTCCATCGAAACGCCGCAGCGCGGCGGCAACACGCTCTTCGCCAACATGTACGCGGCCTATGACGGGCTCTCCGATGTGATGAAGCAGCGCATCGAGACTTTCGTCGTGCGGCACCACTACGGCAACCGCGACGACCTCGACGAAAGCTCGCGCACCGCGGCCTCGCCGCTGACGGGCGAGCAGAAGGGCAAGGTGAACTGGGTCCGCCATCGGCTGGTGCGTACGCACTATGGCACCGGCCGCAAGGCGCTCTACGCCGTATCCGGCAGTTCCTTCGGCATCGACGGCATGCCCGACGACGAGGCGATCCAGCTCCTCGACGAGCTGAAGGACCACGCGCTGCAGGAGAAATACCGCTACAGCCACCGCTATGAGGTCGGCGACGTCGTCTTGTGGGACGACCTGTCGCTGCTGCATTCGGCGACACTGACCGATCCATCGCAGCCGCGGACCTTGTGGCGCATCACCGTCAAGGAGCCGATCGGCGCCTGGGCCTGAACCAATCGAGGGAAATACGCATGACCGCAGCCGCACCCGCCATTGCCTTTCCGCGCATCGCCGATCTGGAGGGCAAGGTCTGTCTCGTGACCGGCGCGTCCACCGGGATCGGTGCCGCCGTCGCCCGTGCGCTCGGCGCACAGGGAGCCCGCGTCGCCGTCCACTACAATCAAAGCCGCGACGCGGCCGACCGGGTTGTCGCCGACATCAAGGCGGCAGGCGGCGAGGGAGTCGCGATCGGCGGCGACGTGGCGCGGGCGAAGGCGGTTGCCGAAATCGTCGATCGCACCGCGGCGCAGTTCGGCCGGATCGACGTGCTGATCAACAACGCCGGGAGCCTCATCAAGCGCGTGCCGATCCCGGATGCGTCCGACGACCACTATGACGCGGTGATGGACGTCAATGCGCGGTCGGTCTTCGCGGCATGCCGCGCCGTCGTGCCGCATTTCCGCAAGGCCGGGCGCGGCAACATCATCAATACGACCTCGATCGCCGCGCGCCACGGCGGCGGCCCGGGCTCGGTTCTCTACGCATCGGCGAAGGGTTTCGTCAGCACCCTCACGCGCGGGCTGGCGAAGGAGCTGGTCAAGGACAACATCCGCGTGAACGCCGTCTCGCCGGGCGTCATCGCGACGCCGTTCCACGAACGCTTCAGCACCGCCGAGCAGCTCAAGGCGATGATGGCGATGATCCCCATGGGCCGGCTGGGGGCGAGCGAGGAGTGCGTCGGCACCTACCTCTATCTCGCCTCGGATGCGCTCAGCGGCTACGTGACGGGGCAGGTCGTCGAGGTCAACGGCGGACAGCTCATGCCGTGATCAGGCGGGGCGGGCGCGGCTGGCGGCGGCGAGGACAGAGTTGATCGCTTCGAGAAGCTCCTGCTTGCGGAACGGCTTGAACAGGACCTTGCGGGCGCCGAACGCCTCCGACATCGCCAGCGAAACCGCCGCCGGCATGTAGCTGCCGCCGCCCGAGATGGCGATGATGCCCAGCCCCGGGCGATCCCCCGCCGCGCGGATGACTTCGATCCCGTCGGCCTCGGGCATGAGGATGTCGGTAACGAGCACGTCGATCTGGCTGTTCTCGCGCAGCGTCTTGATGCCTGCCCGGCCGTTCTCGGCTTCGGTTACGGAATGCCCCGCGGATTCGAGCATGGTGCGGATCATCGTCCGCATCTCCGCCATGTCGTCCACCACAAGAACTCGTGCCATTCGGGCCTCATCCTGACGTTACGTACCACCCACCGCCTAGCGAAACAGATCAGGTCCAGCCAGATCAAGGTTTCCGCGCGAACACCGCCTTTATCAAAGTTTCGACAGTATCTGCGGCGATGCGCTGACGCTCGGGCGACAAGCCCTCCAGCGCCGCGACGAGATGATTGACCGGATCGCGGTCGAGCAGGCGCTGTCCCTTGTTCGTCAGCTCGAGCCGGATGACGCGGGCATCGTCGGGGTCACGCGTCTTCTTGATCAGCTTCTTGCGCACCAGCGCCGCGAGCGTCTGCGATGCCGTGCTGCGCGTCGTGACGTGGAAGCGCGCGAAGGCGGACATGGTCCGCGAGCTGGGATTCGCCCGGTTGAGATAGCGCAGTGCGTTCCACTGCGCCGGGTTCAGGCCCTCGGAGAAGGAGAGGCTGTAGATGGCGCGCGACAGATGCTCGAACAGCTCCGCCACTGCCTTGGGCAGATGAAACGACGTAACCGCTGCCGTGTCGTCGTTCATGGTCAGCGTTTCCATGAGCGTGCCGTTGTCGCGCACATGGGACATGTGCGATTCGCGCGGCATGGTGGCACAACCGCACGGCGGTTGCACGCCCGGAGATAAGCGCCGGTTGCAGAGGTCAGCCCAGACTCCCTATGAGGTGGTGCGTGTGCTCCGCGGCGGGGCGGCTCAGCCGAGCAGTTCGGCAGCGTGGTGCCTCAGATGGTCCTCGATGAACGTCGAGATGAAGAAATAGCCGTGGTCGTAGCCAGGCTGCCGGCGCAGGGTCAGCGCCTGCCCGGCGGTGCGCGCGGCATCCTCGAGAGCCTCGGGATAGAGCTGCTCGGCGAGGAATTTGTCCGCCAGGCCCTGGTCCACCAGGATCGGGCGGTTGAACTTGCTGCGGCGCAACAGTTCGCTTGCATCCCACTCGCGCCACGTCTCGCGGTCCGGGCCGAGATAGGCGCTGAATGCCTTGACGCCCCAGGGGCAGCGCATCGGCGCGGAGATCGGCGCGAATACCGAAAGCGATCGGTATTGCCCGGGATTCTTGAGCGCGCAGATGAGCGCGCCGTGTCCGCCCATCGAGTGGCCGAATATCCCCTGGCGATCGGCCGCCGGGAAGTTGGCGGCGATCACCGCCGGCAACTCGCGCGTGATGTAGCTGTACATGCGATAGCGCGGCGCCCACGGCGCCTGCGTTGCGTCGACGTAGAAACCCGCGCCGGTCCCGAGATCCCAGTCGGCGTCCTCGCCCGGGATGCCCGCGCCGCGCGGGCTGGTGTCCGGCGCCACCAGCATCAGACCGAGTTCCGCGGCGACGCCCTGCGCTCCCGCCTTGATCGGGAACGTCTCCTCGGTGCAGGTCAGCCCGGCGAGATAGGTGAGGACCGGCACCTTCCCGCGGGCCGCCTGCGGCGGCCGGTACACGGCGAAGCGCATCGTGCCCTGCACCGCGCCGGACTCATGACTGTAGAAGCCCTGCACGCCGCCAAAGCAGGCGTGCTCGGCGATGACGGTGATCTTGCTCAATAGACCACGACCGCGCGGATCGATTTGCCTTCGTGCATCAGGTCGAAGCCCTTGTTGATGTCGTCGAGCTTCAGCGTGTGCGTGATCAGGTCGTCGATGTTGATCTTCCCTTCCATGTACCAGTCGACGATCTTCGGCACGTCGGTGCGGCCGCGCGCACCGCCGAACGCGGTTCCTTTCCACACCCGCCCGGTGACGAGCTGGAACGGCCGTGTCGAGATCTCCTGACCGGCGCCGGCGACGCCGATGATGATGCTTTCGCCCCAACCCTTGTGGCAGCATTCCAGCGCCTGCCGCATCGTCTTCACATTGCCGATGCACTCGAAGCTGTAGTCGGCGCCGCCCTTGGTCAGGTTGACGAGATAGGGGACGAGGTCGCCCTCGACTTCCTTCGGGTTGACGAAATGCGTCATGCCGAACTTCTCGGCCAGCTTCTTGCGCGCGGGATTGAGATCGACGCCGACGATCATGTCGGCGCCGGCCAAGCGGGCGCCCTGCACGACGTTGAGGCCGATGCCGCCGAGGCCGAAGACGACGACATTGGCGCCCGGCTTCATCTTCGCCGTGTTGATGACGGCGCCGATCCCGGTGGTGACGCCGCAGCCGATGTAGCAGACCTTATCGAACGGCGCGTCGGAGCGGATCTTCGCGACCGCAATCTCCGGCAGCACGGTGAAGTTCGCGAAGGTCGACGTGCCCATGTAGTGATGGATCTTCTTGCCGCCGAGCGAGAAGCGGCTGGTGCCGTCGGGCATCAGGCCCTGGCCCTGGGTCGAACGGATCGCCTGGCACAGGTTGGTCTTCTGGCTCAGGCAGTATTCGCACTGCCGGCACTCCGGCGTGTACAGGGGTATGACGTGATCGCCCTTCTTCACGCTGGTGACGCCCGGTCCGACATCGACGACGATGCCGGCGCCCTCGTGGCCGAGGATGGCGGGGAACAGGCCTTCAGGATCGGCGCCCGAGCGGGTGAATTCGTCGGTGTGGCAGATGCCGGTTGCTTTGACCTCGACCAGAACCTCGCCGGCGCGCGGGCCTTCGAGCTGCACAGTCTCGATCGTAAGGGGTGCACCTGCCTTGTGTGCCACCGCTGCGCGTACGTCCATTGCGTGCCTCCCTGATTTTCCGAGCCGCGACTATAGCCTCGCGATCCGGAAGTGTCGCGCGCTCAAGCAGTGTCCGCAATGCCATATCGGCCTGATTGCGTCGATCTAAAGGGAAGGCCGCGGCGTCGCCGTAACGGGCTGCGGGCCGATATTCCAGGACAGCGTGATGCGGGGCCGCTCGCCGTTGTACGGATTGACGGCGTGGACGATCTGGGCCGGGAAGATGATGAACGTGCCCGGCCGCATCCTCGGAACCAGCGGCGATGTCATGTAGTGCGGCACCGGCCGGCAGCAGGCGGCGATGCGCGGATCAGCGATGAACAGGCGGCCGCTGACCGGATCGTCCGGATCGTCTTCGCCGGGATCGACGCAGTAGACCAGGCTTGCGGTCGCCCGCATGTGGCTGTGCGGCATGCAGTAGTCGCCGCGCCCATAGATGTTCGCCCAGGCCGCGTCGACGATGGCGTCGGCCGCGCCGAGCACGCGACGGAACAGCCCCTCGGCGCGGGCGGTGACGAGCCGCAGCTCCGCGCAGTCGATGCGGTGGATCGCGTCGATCTTGATACCGCGGCAACCCTGATAGCGGCGGCCGAAGCTAGGATCGCGCGCCAGCGCGAGCAGTTGTGCGATCAGCCGCGGGTGCCACGACGGCGCGTCGGCGAAATGCGCTGTGACAATGCTGGGGTCGCCGGCCTGCTTGAGCCGGACATCCTCCGGCCACACGGCGGGCAAGGGTACTGCCCCTGCGGCGGGCAGCGCCGACTCGACAGACCGCATCGGAATTCAGAGCCCCCGCGCCCTCTTGTCGCAATGCATCCCGCCGGATCCGGCGTGGCATGCTTGCCTTTGCGGCGAGGATAGCAAAGACGGACGCGCGAGACACTATGTCGCGCAAACGAAAAGCTCCCGGCCGCAGGGGCGTCCGGGAGCTTCGTTCGACCTCTCACGACTCGCGCCGTGGCGCGAGCGGATTCGGACCGGTCAGATGGACTCCTTGAGTTCCTTCGCGGGCCGGAACCGGACCTTCTTGCTGGCCTTGATCTTGATGGGCTCGCCCGTTGCGGGATTGCGGCCCATGCGCGCAGCGCGCTTGGCGACCACGAAAATCCCGAAGCCCGGAACGCGGATCTTGGCGCCCTTCCTCAGGTTCTTGGCGAGATTATCGAACAGCGCGTCGACAACCTCGGTCATCTGCTTTTTCGGCAGCTCGTGCTTCTCGGCGAGATCGGCAGAGATCTGCTTCAGCGAAACGACGGCCTGCTTGGCTTCTGCCATGTGGTTTTTCCTCTGTCAGTGCAACGCGGCGTTGCGCCGCGCCAAACGGTATGCGCCAGAGAATCGCATTTGGCAACGGTTTTTAAAGGGTGCGCGACGAGTCGTGGAAAACTCCGAGCGCTTGACAGAGCCCGTCCGTGCTGCCTTGCGGCAGCTTGGCCGCCGTCGCGCGCGGCAAGGCGAGTCGCGCGCGACGGCGGCCATCCAAAGTCACAGGGCGTTCGGTTGCACCGCGCCCGTGCGCGCGTCGATGCTGAGGTCGACCTTCCGGCCGTCCTTCGTGGCCGTGGCCGAGTACTTGTTCCCTTCGCGCTTCAGGTCGCTGACGCTCGAATAGCCGTCGACCTCCAGCTTCATGCGGATGTCGCGCTCGCTGAGGATCGTGCCCGACTGGCCGGGTGCCGATCCCTGTGGCGTGACGGACGGGCGGTTCATGGAACCGGTCTGCGCAAAGGCGCCGCCGACGCCGATGACAAGCGTGGCAAGAATCGCGGGAAGCAGTTTTCGCATCAGGATTGCTCCTTGGCAGTTTCGCAAACGCGCCGGGGCGCCTCCGGACAACGACCCGCAATTCGGAGGGGTTCCTGGGCGCGGGCGGCGAGGTTGTCTGCAATTTCATTGACTTGCCCGGTTAAGCCTGTGCTTTCTGCTTCCAAGGGGCAGCGAAAAAAGCCCGCAGGACCGCGCTGGCCGCATGTCGGATTCGCGGAATTAGCGGCTATCGATGCGGGGCGGCTTCTTATATGAGGCGGCTGAAGGGCGCGGTTCGCGAAGCGATCAGGGGTGACGCAGTGGCTGTACGAATCCTTAATTCTTTCGGCGTAAACAGGGTACCTGTCGTCGCGCGTGCCCAATTTATGCCTAAGCCTTCGTTAGCCCTCCGCATCCTGAGCTGGAACGTCCTGCGCAAAGTCGGCGCCGGTCCCGAGGATGTCGCTGCCCTGATCGGGCGCTATGGCCCCGACCTCATGCTGCTGCAGGAAGCCGACCGCGGCATGGAGCGGCTCCCCGAACTGGTGGGCGGCAGCTTCGCGCGCGATGCCTTCCCGGGCCGGATTCACGGTCCCGCCGTCTGGTCGCCGCATGCGGTGGCGCGACCGGTCCTCAAGCGCCTGCCGGGCGGCCATACGCGGCGTCATGCCCAGGTCGTCGAGCTGGGCGACGTCACGATCGTCAATGTCCATCTCGGCCACGGCCAGCTGACCTGCCGGCGCCAGCTTCGCGAAGCCGCCGCGTCGATCGCCGGCGCGGGTGCCGTGATCGGCGACTTCAACATGATCGGCCCGGCCGGCCTGCCGGGCTTCAGCGATGTCGGCCCGCGCGAGCCGACGCATGTCGCCAGCGACATGCTGCCGGTCCGCATCGACCGCTGCTTCGTGCGGGGGATGGCGTGCCGGACGGCCCGCGCGCTCAGCGCCGGCCGTTCCGATCACCGCCCGATGCTGCTCGAGCTCTCCGTCGCCGATCTCGCGCTGGCGGCCTGACCTCGCTTCCTAGAGCTTGAAGATCCGCTGCGCGTTCTTGCCGCGCACCGCATCGCGCTGCGCTGCCGGCAGCTCGTCGACGCGCTTCAGGCAGCCCACCATGTCGCCGATGTTGTGAGGATAGTCGGAGCCGTACATCACCTTGTCGGCGCCGGCGACCTCGATGCACATCTTCAGCGATTCCGGCCGGTACGTCACGGCGTCGTAGTAGATGCGCCGGAGATACTCGCTCGGCGGGGTCGACGTCTTGGTGCGGCAGGCGTTCATGTTGTCGAAGCATTGCTCCAGCCGCCCGGCGAGGAAGGGCAGCGCGCCGCCGGCATGCGACGCGATCAGCTTGAGGTTCGGATAGCGATCGAGGAAGCCGTCGAAGAAGATCCGCGCGAAGGCGAGGCTCGTGTCGAACATGAAGCCGATCGACGCGATCAGGTTGAACTCGCGCATCTCCATCTGCGGCGTGCCCGGCGGCGCGGTCGGATGCACCAGCACCGGCAGCCCGCGCTGGTCGATCGCCTTCCACACCGGCGCGAAGAGCGGGTCGGTGAGCGAGCGGTTGCCGATATTCGCCAGCACCATCACGCCCACGGCGCCCTTGTCGCAGGCGCGCGCGAGCTCGGCCACCGCCTTGTCCGGATACTCGAACGGCAGCGAGGCCAGCCAGCGGATGCGCGAGGGATAGGTCTTCTGCGCATCGGCCATCGAATCGTTGACTATCTGCGCCGCCTTGAGGCTGATGTCGGCGCCGCCGAAATAGACGTTGGGACAGGTGAGCGACACGATCGCCATGTCGACCTTCGCCTCGTCCATCCGCTTGATGCGGTAGTCGTAATCGAAATGCCCCGGCATCGGCGTCATGAACGGCGCGCCGTCCATCATGATGCCTTCGGGGGCGTCGAGGCTCTTGCGCAGCTCGAAGCGCGGCTTGCCGTGGTGGCGCAGCAGCTCGAGCCAGTCGCGGTTCAGCATGTGCGTGTGGACATCGATCGAAGGCGTCATCTCGGATTTCCTGTGTTGACGAGGACGTTGTGCGCCGCGCCGATGGCCGTGCGCTGCGGTGCCGCGCCAATCAGCGCGACAGCATCGACCACAGGCAAGGCAGCGAAGCCGCCGGCGAAGCGGCGGTGGGCGGGCAACATTGCGTTTCCCCCTCGGAGGGCCGCGTTCTTGCAGCGCGGACCGTCCCGGCTGGTTTCAGGCGCGACTATACGCAATGAAACCGGGTGGCGAAAGATCAGACGGCTGACGATCTCCCCGGCGTCTTGGCGGGCTCAATAGTCCCATTTCCAGTTCACGCCGACCCCGGCCGAGGAATTGGCGCCGACGCTGCTTTCGACCGTCACGTTGGGCAGCACTTCCACTTCGACCTTGGTGCGCGCCGAGTCCGACGTCGCACCCTGCTCCACGCCGACGAAGACCTTGTCCGAGACGTACTCGCCCGCGGACAGCTTCGTGCCGGACGTGCCCGACGCGCTCGTCTCGCCGGACGAGATGTCGAGGCGATCGAGGCCGGTCATGTTGCGTACGCGGTCCATGATGCCCGGGCCGCCGCGTCCGGCGAGAGTGGCTGCGGCCTGCGCCAGCTCGAGCCCCTGCATCGGCGTGATCTCGCCGGCGCCACGGCCGAACAGCACCTGCGAGAGGATCTCGTCCTGCGGCATCTCCGGCTGCGAGGTCAGCCTGATGCTGGGATCCGACGACGTGCCGGTGATGATGACCTGCGCCACGATCGTCGAGGACTTGTGTTCGGCGACGATGTTGAGGGTCGGATCGATGTTGTCCCCGCCGACGAAATCGATCGTGCTGTTCGCCAGCACGAAACGCTTGGCGAGGAAGGAGAAGTCGCCGCGGACCGTCTCGAGCCGGCCGGTGACGGCGGGTTTGTCGACCGTTCCCGCGATATGCGCCTTGCCCTTCCATTCGCTGTCGAGCCCGCGCCCGCGCACGAAGGCGCGCGCCGGCACGTCGAGGTCGAGATCCAGCCGGATGGCGGAATCCTCCGCCGCCGCCTGCTCCGGCTTCGACGGGGATCCGCCGTCGCGGCTGTCGATCTCGACGACATCGAGACGGACTATGCTGGGCGGCAGCTTGTCGGGGATGCGGATCTCCGCGCGGCTCATGCGGACATGGCCGGACAGGGTCGCCGCGGTCAGCGGCCCGGCAAACTTCAGCTCGCCATCGGCGGTGCCGGTGAAGTCGTCGCGCCGCGCGACCTGGAACTCGGTGAAATTCGCATGGAAGTCCACGGCCGGGCCGGGCGTCGCCGCGAGATCGATGGCGCCGCCGCCGGAAATCTTGCCGTTGGCCGCATCCGTGGCGGAGAACTGCTCCAGGGTGAAGTGACGGTCGTTGCCGACGAGCGTCACGGCGAGGTTTCTCAGCTCCGTGCCGGCGCCGAAATTCACGTAGCGCCCATCGCGGATGGTCAATTTTCCGCCTACTTCGGGCGAAGCCACCGTGCCCCGCACGGCGATGTCGACGTCGTAGCCGCCCGCGATGCGGTCCTCGCCGAGCGGGAGCACGTTCGACCAGCTTTCGAGGCGGCCTGTGCCGCGCGCGGTCGCCGCCAGGGCGCCGTCCCCCGGCACGGCAGGCGTCATCGTCTTCGGGTCGAGCCGCAGCGGCAGCGCCGCCGTCAGGTCGAGTCCGGTTTTCGCGGGGCCCTCGAGGCGCCCGCTCAGATCGAGGCGCCCGTCCTTCCACGTCCCGCGCGCCGTCATCGCCAGCGGCGGCATGTCCTTGCCTGCGCTGTCGGCGCGCAGATCGCGGATCTGCGCATCGAACTGCCCGTCGGGACGCGTGGCGGTGCCCGACAGGCTGATGGAGGCGCCAAGCCTGCCGGCGATGCGCTGCTGCGGCACAACCGTCTCGATCAGTTCCAGCGGCAGGTCGCGCGCATCGACCTTCAGGGCGAGCTGCTCGCCATTGCGCGAGCCGGAACCCGACAGGCGGCCCCGGTCGATGCGCAGGTCGAGCCCCTCGAAGCGCAGGCGGTCGGGGCCGGCCGCGACGACCAGCGGCGTCTGGCTTTCGATGCGATGGCTGCCGATCTGGCCGGTCAGGCGCGTCACGCGCAGCCGCTGCTCGTTCCCGGTGACGGCGATCTCGCTGGCGGCGGACAGGCTGAGCGGGCTCGGATTGGCATCGGGCCGCAGCGCACCCTTTGCGTCGGCGGTGACGTTGAAGACGCCCGGCTTGGTCGACTGGGCCGTCAGGCGCACCGTATCGGCGCGCAGGTCGGGGACCGCGACGCCGCTGGCGTCCACGGTGGCGCGGCCCGACGGGCTGCCGAGCAGATCGGCGAGGCGCGCTTCGAGCCGGACGCGCGTGAGGGCGACGCCGGCATCGTCGAGCCGGACATCGCGCAGCGAGGCGTCGATGTCGGCGCTCTGGCCATTCTTGTCGGCAAGTTTCGCGCGCGCTTCCGCGGCGCCGGCGAGCCTCGTGCCTGCGAGCTTCGACCACGCGCGAAGATCCGCGACCTTCGCATTCAGCGCGCCGGCGACCAGCATCTTGTCCAGCTTGACGTCGAGCGCGCCATCGATCGTCGTGCCTGGCGCGGCGAGGGAAAGCTTCGACACCGACAGCGTGTCCGGCGTCGTCCGCTCGAACGCCGCATCGGCGCGGCCTTCGAGCGCATCCGCCTTGAACGTCGCGGCCAGCGTGCCTGCCGGCTTCATCGCGTCGGCGAGCGCTATGTCGATGCCGATCTTGTCCAGTCGCTGTTCGCCGAACCGCAGCCCGGTCGCATCGGCGCGGGCGTCGATTCTCGGCTGCGCGAGCGTCCCGCCGATCCGGGCAGTTGCCGTCGCGGCGCCTTCGACCGGCGTGGCGAGCGGCTGCGACAGGACCGCAAGGCGCGGCAGCGCGACGCCCAGCGTGCCGGCAACCTGTCCGAAATCGGCCGAGAGCTCGCCGTCGAGGTTGGCCGTCGCATGGGCCCCGGTCATTTTCGTGCCTTTCACGGCAATCGCGCCGCTGCCCGCGCGCGTCACCGTGCCCTCCAAGCGCACCTCGCCGCCGAGGAGCGCATCGACGGCCGGATTGATGCCGGCGAAATTCCGTGTCTGCCCGTCGATCGTCGCCGTGATCGCGTCCGCCTGCGTTTCCGCCCTGATGTCGAGGGCGAGCTGACCGGCGAGCGGCAGCGATGCAAGGTCGCGGAAGCGCGCGAGATTCGCCGCTTCGATGCGCGCCTTGCCGTCGAGACGCGGCGCCTGGTCGCGCGTATCGAGCGTGCCCGAAGCCGCGACCGTGAGCCCGTCGCCGTTGAGACGCAGATCGTCGAGGACGAGGCGCCCGAAGCTTTCGTCGGACTGGGCGGCGATGGTCCAGTCGATGCGGGTCGGAACGCCGGTGCCATCCATGGGCAGCGCGAGGCCCTCCAGGGCACCGGTGCCGCTGAGTCGCCAGGTGCCGCCTTCGAGGACGAGATCGGTGGACGCGGAGGCTGCGGCCACGCCCATGTCGCCGCTCCTCGGGTTTTGCGCCGACAGGTCGATATGCGCGCGCGGCTTGTCCAGCGGGCCATCGACCTTTGCCGTCACCGTCGCCGCGCCGGAGAGCGGCATGCCGGCGATAGGCTCGAGCGCGGCGAGGTCGGCCACGGTGCCGGTCGCTTCGCCCGCGAGGGTCCCGGCGGCCTGGTCGTATCGGCCCTGCGCCTTGAGCGCGACCGCAGCGCCGGTGACCTCGAAGGATTCGATTGTGATGATATCGCCCTGGAGCCGTGCGGACGCGGCGTAGTCCAGCGGCCGCGGCGCGATCGTGGCAAGCGACGCCGGCAGCAGGCCAGTGACGGCAAGGGTGCCGTTGCTGGTGATCCTGTGGCCGTCCTCGCCCTTGATGGTGAAGGTCGCGTCGGCACCGGCGACATCGCCCGCGCGCGCATGAAGGGCGCCGCGCCAATCGTCCAGCGGCCCGGTGCCGTCGATCGAGATCGTCAGAGGCACGGGCGCGTCACGGCCAAGCACGCGCTGCAGCAGCAGGCCGGAGGGCTCGGCAACATCGACATTCAATGCGATCGGGCCGTCGCGGCGCGCATCGAGCACCAGCCTGGCATGGCCGGTCTGGCCGTCGCCGCGCTCGATGGACAGGTGCGCCTCGGCGCCGGCACCGGTCAGGCTGCCCCTGCCGTCAAGCGATGCCGTGACGCTCTCACCGATCACGGGCTCGGCAAGGTGAATGCGCGGAACGGTAAGTGCATCAATGGCGATATCAACCGGCAGGGCCGGAAGCGCGAAGCCGCCATCGCTCGGTTCAGTCTGAGACGTGCTCGCCGCGGGCAGCCGTTGTAGCGCGATCTCGCTCGCGCCCAGGCGGCGCAGGGTGACCTTGCGTCGCAACAGATCGCGCGCGGCGATGTCGATCGCCGCGTCCGTCACGGTCAGCCATGTGCCGTCGCGGTCGGCGACGCTGATCGTCCGCACGCGCAGGTCGAACGGAATGGAGCCTTCGATCGGCGAGAGGGCGACGGTCATGTCCGGCGAGGACAGCGCGCGCGACAGGGTGGCCGCCAGCCACGCCCTGCCCGACGCGGTCTGGAGATAGGCGGCGCCGCCGCCGGCGAGCAGCAGCACGCCGAGCACGGCAATAACGGCAATCCACAATGATCGGCGCAACGCGGGCCTCATACCCGTTCATAACGTTCAGAACGCCTGGCCGATACTTATATAAAGCTGAAATGCGTCATCTTCTGGCCGCCGGTCGAGCGGGATGCCGACATCGAAGCGGATCGGCCCGATAGGCGTGTAGTAGCGCACGCCCAGGCCTGTACCGTAAAGCAGCCTTTCCCCTAGATCGGGCATCGTTGAATCGTAGACATTGCCGCCCTCGAGGAAAGGCACCACGCCGATCGTCTCGGTGATCTTCACGCGCAGTTCGACCCCCATCTCGAGCGAGGAGCGGCCGCCGATCGGATTGCCGGCGGAGTCGAGCGGCCCGGCCTTCTGATAACCGTAGCCGCGGATGGATCCGCCACCGCCGGCATAAAGCCGTTTGTCCTTGGGCAAGGCATCGAGCGATTCGCCCATTACCGATCCGACGGCCGCGAAGCCCGCGAGCACGTAGCGGCTGTCCGCGTCCAGCGCTTGATAGACGCTGCCCTGCAGCCGCGAGGAGACGAAGCTCAACTCGGGGCCGTAATAGGGCGTGGTCGCGAAGCTTTGCCGCGATCCTTCGGTGGGGTCGAGCAGGTCGTTGGAGCCGTCGCGCCGGACGAACAGCGGCAGGCCGAACAGCGTGTATTCGAAGCTGCGTGCCGGCTCTTCGATATGCGTGCGCTCGGCCTGCAGGCCGGCGCCGGCCGTCCATTCGTCGCTGAACTTCTGTTCGAGGCCGGCGGCGATGAGAGCGCGCTGGCGGTTATAGGCATCGAGTTCCTCGTTCTCGACGAGCGCGCTGGAGACCAGGTCCTGGTTCACGTCGGCGATGTCGGGCCGCCGGAACGTGCCGTAGAGGCCCTGGCGCTTCTCGCCGGCTTCGCCGGTGAAGCGCAGCCGCTCGGCATTGCCGAAAAGATTGCGGTGTTCCCAATAGACCCGCCCCGACGCGCCGAGCGACGTGTCGTAGCTGGCGCCGCCGGCGATCGAGCGGAAGGGCCGCTCGGTCACTTCGATCGTCACCGGCACGCGGCTGTCGCTGCCGACTTCCTCCGCGGTACGGATGAGGATCGTCGAGAACAGGCCGCTGGCGAGCAGGTCCTTGCGCGTGCGCTCGATGAAGCGAACGTCGTAGCCGTTGCCCTCGCCCCAGGCGATGCGCCGCCGGATATAGTCGGGATTGACGTCCCGCGTGCCTGTGATCGTCACCGGCCCGAACGCGGCCAGCTTCCCGGCATCGACCGTGTAGGTCACCTCCATCGTCTTGTTGGCCCGGTCCACGACCACGCGGCGATTGCTCACCTTGGCCAGCGGAAAACCGTGCTCGGCGAGGACGCGCACGATGCGCTGCTCGGCATCCACGACCGGCCTTGCCGTCGCCGGATCGCCGATCTTCAGGCCGAAGGCGAGCGGCGCATACCGCCCGAGCAGGGGCGGTGCCGTCCCGTCGGGCGCGACGAACTGGGCGGAGGCAAGCGTATAGCGCGGACCCGGCGTGATCGTGACGCGTACGCGCGCCGGCTCGGCGGCGGCCTCGACGTCGAAAGCGATGGTGGCCTCGTAGTAGCCGGCGGCCCGCAGCACCGCGTCTAGCCGATCGCGGTCGGCTTCGGCGCGCCGGGTCAGCGCGACCTCCGAGGCGGCGGGGCGATTCTCGAGCTGGACGAGCTGCGAGGCATCGCGCAGGTCGCGCGCCAGCGCACGGTCCTCGACGCCGATGAATTCCGTCTTGTAGGAGATGTCCGCGGCCGCTGGTCTCGCCGACGCCAGGCACAGCACCAATACCACGGCGAGAATTCCGCCCCACATTGTTCGCTCCAAACGTGGTGGAACTCTCAATGTTCCGACCGGCTATGCAATCGCGAATGGCAGCAATGCCGGTCCCGCGCGTTGACCGCTCCGCGCCCGGCCCATAGTTTGGCCGCGACCATGGCGTCCCCGCAACTCCCTTCTGGATCGGCTGCCGCCGCGCCGGCCGCCGTCGGCATGGCGGGCTGGCGGCCATTGGCGGCCTGGGCGCTTGGTTCGCTCTTCTTCTGCTATGCCTTCGTGCAGCGCGTCTCGCCCAGCGTGATGGTCGACGAGCTGATGCGCGACTTCTCTGCCAGCGCCGCGATCCTCGGCAACCTGTCCGCCTTCTATTTCTATGCCTATGCGGCGCTGCAGATCCCCGTCGGCCTTCTGATGGACCGCATCGGTCCGCGCCGGCTGATGACCGGGGCGGTGCTGGTCGCCGCGGCGGGCAGCCTGCTCTTCGCCAGCAGCGAGGCGATCGGCGGCGCATACATGGGGCGCCTGCTGATCGGCGCGGGAGCCGCGTTCAGCTGGGTCGGCGTCCTGACGGTGCTGACGCAGTGGTTCCCGGTGACGCGCTTCGCGCTGTTCACCGGCATAGCCCAGGCGATCGGCATGGCCGGCGCCATCTTTGGCCAGGCGCCGATCGCCGTCGCGGTCGACAGCGTCGGCTGGCGCAACACGCTGGTCGTGATAGCGGCGATCGGCTTCGTGCTCGCCATCGGCATGTGGCTGGTGGTCCGCGACAAGCCGCACGCCGCCGCCTCGTCGGCAGGCATCATGGAGAGCCTGAAGGTGTTGCTGGGCAATCGCGAGACCTGGCTGAACGCCGTGTTCGGCCTGTCGATGACCGGCCCGATGCTGGCTTTCGGCGCGCTATGGGCGGTGCCGTATCTCGGGACCGTCTACGGCATCGAGCGTTCGGCCGCGGCGGGAATCCTGTCCTTCATCTTCATCGGCTGGGCGATCGGGGCGCCGCTGGTCGGTTACCTTTCCGACCGCATCGGCGCGCGCAAGCCGGTGATGGTCGCCGGCGCGCTGCTGTCGACTGTCTCCTTCCTCGCCGTCCTCCAGTTTCCGTCGTTGCCGCTGACGGTCATCAGCATGCTCATCTTCTTCCACGGCGTCGCGGCGTCCGCCATGGTGCTGGGCTTCGCCGCGGTACGCGAGCACAACCCGGCCCAGATGAGCAGCACGGCGATGGGGCTGGTGAACGTCGCGGTGGTCGGCAGCGGCGCGCTGTTCCAGCCGCTGATCGGCTTCCTGCTCGACCTGCAGTGGGACGGCGACATCGTCGCCGGCGTGCGCATCTACACCGCCGAAGCCTACAGGTCCGCGTTCCTTGTCCTGACCGCCACCGGCGGCGCGGGGCTGGCGGCGACGCTGCTCATGAAAGAGAGCTGCGGCCGCCAGCGCGCCTGACCGCCTTAGGCGAGATCGAACAGGACGATCTCCGCGTTCTCGTTGGCCGCGAGGGTCAGCAGCTTCTCGCCGCTGACCGCGGCACCGTCGCCTTCGCGCAAGATCTGCCCGTTGAGCGTGACCGCGCCGCGCGCGACCTGCACCCAGTTGTGGCGGCCGTCCGCCGGGCGATGCTCGACCGTGTCGCCGGGGCGCAGCACGGCGGCGTAGATGTCCGCGTCCTGATGCACCGTGATCGATCCCTCGCGCCCGTCGCGCGACCCGACGAGGCGCAGCGTGCCGGGCTTGCGCTCGAACGACTTCTGCTCGTAGCCGGGCGCGATCCGGTCCTTCTCGGGCACGATCCAGATCTGCAGGAAGTGCAGCGGATCCGACTTCGAGTGGTTGAACTCGCTGTGCCGGATGCCGGTGCCGGCGCTCATGCGCTGCACGTCGCCGGGACGGATCACCGATCCGGTGCCGAGGCTGTCCTTGTGCGCGATCGCGCCGTCCAGGACATAGGTGATGATCTCCATGTCGCGGTGGCCGTGCGTCGGGAAGCCGGCGCCGGGCGTGACGCGGTCCTCGTTGATGACGCGCAGGGCACGGAAGCCCATCTGCTGCGGATCGTAGTAGTCGCCGAACGAGAAGCTGTGACGGCTGTCCAGCCAGTCGATCTGCGTGGTGCCGCGCTCGGCGGCCCGGCGGACATTGATCATGGAAGGCTCCTTTCAGTTTTGCTCGGCTCAGGCCCGCACGCGTGTCGGCGGCTGGCCGTGAACCATGGTGTAGGCGTACTCGACGCCCATGCCGTACGCGCCCGAATGCTGCTTCACGAGGTCGATCACGGCGTCGTAGGTGGTCTTGCGCGCCCAGTCGCGCTGGTACTCGAGCAGCACCTGCTGCCACGTCACCGGCACCACGCCGGCCTGGATCATGCGCTGCATCGCGCGCTCGTGCGCCTCGGTGGTCGTGCCGCCGGAGGCATCCGAAACCGCATAGACCTCGTAGCCGGCCGCCAGCGCATCCAGCGCCGGGAAGGCGAGGCAGACCTCGGTCCACAGCGCGGCAATGACCAGCTTCTTGCGGCCGATGCGCTTCACCTCGGCGACGAACGCCTGGTCGTCCCAGGAATTCATGCTGGTGCGCTCGATCGGCGTCTTGTCCGGGAACACGGCGAGAAGCTGCGGCCACATGTGTCCGCTGAAGCCTTTGGTCTCCACCGTGGTCAGGATGGTCGGGACGTCGAAGATCTTCGCGGCCTTCGCCAGCGCGACGGTGTTGTTCAGCAGCGTCTGGCGGTCGATGGACGTGACGCCGAAAGCCATCTGCGGCTGGTGGTCGATGAAGATCATCGTCGAGTTCTGCGGTGTGAGAAGTTCGAGCTTTCCGTTCGTCATGGGTCCCCCTGGTTGCGATGACAGGAAGGTAAGCAGGGATGGTTGTTTTCAGAATGGGGCAAATCGTGCGATGATCGTTCTCATCTCGAGAACAATCAGGCGAATGCCATGGACCGGTTCGAAAGCATGAAGGCCTTTGCCCGGGTCGCCGAGAGCGGCAGCTTCTCCGAGGCGGCGCGCCAGCTCCGCCTCTCCAAGTCCGTCGTCACCAAGCGGGTCGGGCAGCTCGAGCGGATGCTCGACACGCGACTTTTCCATCGCACGACGCGCAGCGTCCGCCTGACCGATGCCGGCGCCGCCTATTACGCGCGGACGGTGCCGCTGCTGGCGGAGATCGACGACATGGACAGCGCCATCGGCGAGGGCAAGGCGGAGCCGCGCGGCGACCTCCGCATCTCCTCGCCGACCTCGTTCGGCGTGTTCCATCTCGGCCGCGCGCTGTGCGATTTCCAGGAGCGTTATCCGCGCCTGAATATCGAGGTGATCCTGAACGACCGTGTCGTGCACCCGGTCGCCGAGGGCTTCGACCTGGCGCTGCAGGATGCGCCGGCGGCCTCGTCGCAGCTTATCGAGCGCCGGATCACGCCGGTCCGGCGGGTCGTCTGCGCGGCCCCGGCCTATCTGCGCCGGCGCGGCACTCTCCGCCATCCGCGCGACCTGGCTGAACACGACTGCATCCAGTACAGCTTTCTGCAGACCGGCAACGTCTGGACCTTCGACGGGCCGAAGGGCAAGGCGCAGGTGACGGTGGCGCCGCGCTTCACCACCAACAGCGGCCAGATCATGCGCGACGCGGCGGTGGTGGGGAACGGCGTGGCGCTGCTGCCGACATTGCTGGCGGCGCCGGACCTGCGCGCGGGGCGGCTGGAGCAGGTGCTGGGCGACTGGTCGCCGCCGCCGCTGTGGATCGCCGCCGTCTATCCGCAGACGCACCGCCAGAGCCTGAAGGTGCGCCTGCTGGTCGAGTTTCTGTCTAAACGCTTTGGCCTGGAGCCGGACTGGGACCGCAACCTGCCCGTGTCGCGACGTCTTGCCTCGCGCAAATGAGGCAGGCACTATGCGTGCCCAACAGGACAAGGCCGAACCGGCCAGTCGATTCGAGGAGGAACGCCAATGAACGCACTCAAGCTTCTTGCCGGCGCCTTGATATTTGCCGGGTCCATCGCGGCCGCGGGCCGTGCTTCCGCCCAGATCGAGATCAAGGTCGGCCATGTCGGTGAGCCGGGCTCGCTCTTCGCTCTGTCGTCCGAGGAATTCGCCAAGCGCGCCAACGCCAAACTGGGCTCCAAAGCCAAAGTCGTGGTGTTCGGCTCGAGCCAGCTCGGCGGCGACCGCGAGCTGATCCAGAAACTGAAGCTCGGCACCGTCGAGGTCGCCGTGCCTTCGACGGTCATGTCGACCGAGGTCGACCTGTTCGGCATCTTCGAGATGCCGTACCTCGTCAAGGACCGCAAGCACATGGCGCGGATCGAGAAGGACGTGTTCTGGCCGGCGCTGGCGCCGGCGGCGGAGCAGAAAGGCCTCAAGGTCCTGGCTGTCTGGGAGAACGGCTTCCGTCACATCAGCAACAGCCGCCATCCGATCAACCTGCCGACCGACCTCAAGGGCATCAAGCTCCGCGTGCCCGAAGGCAAGTGGCGCGTGAAGATGTTCCAGGCCTACGGCGCCAACCCGAGCCCGATGAAGTTCTCCGAGGTCTTCGTGGCGCTGCAGACCGGCGTGATGGACGGGCAGGAGAACCCCTTCACCCAGATCTACAGCGCCAAGTTCCAGGAGGTGCAAAAGTACCTCTCGCTGACCGGGCATGTGTACACGCCTGCCTACGTGACGGTCGGCTCTCGCAAGTTCGCCTCGTTCCCCGAGGACGTGCGCAAGATTCTCGAGGACACCGCCAAGGAAACTCAGGCCTTCGTCTACGAAGCAGCCGCGCGCGACGACACCGATCTCCTCAACAAGCTGAAGGCGGCGGGAATGCAGGTGAACGAGCCGAACAAGGATGCCTTCATCCAGGCCAGCAAGCCGATCTACGAGGAGTTCTCGAAGGAAGTACCGGCGTCGAAGGCGCTGATCGAGAAGGCGCTCGCGCTGGGCGCATCGTCGTAGCGGACGAAGGTTCCAAGAGTTAAGGGGGAGTCGTGCTGGCAACCATTCGGCGCGGCTATGAATGGCTGTTGGAAGCCATCGTCATCGTCCTGATGGTGGGGCTGGCCATCGTCGTGACGCTCGGTATCGTCTACCGGACGGCGGGATCGGCCCTCGTCTGGTATGACGAGATCGCCTCCATCGGGCTGGCATGGCTCACCTACTACGGCGCTGCCCTCGGTGCCCTGAAACGCGCGCATATCGGCGTTCCGGAGGTCATGCGGATGGTGCCGCCCAACCTCCGCGCCGTGCTGTTCATGGTCGCCGAGGCGCTGGTGTTCGGCTTCTTCATCCTGGCCGCCTGGATCGGCATCCAGGTGGTCGAGATCCTCGCCGGGTCGACGCTGGTGAGCCTGCCCTGGGTATCGGAGCAGGTGGCGCAGTCGGTGATCCCCATCGGCGCCATTCTTTACATCATCGGGCAGGCGCTGAGCCTGCCCGAGGCCTGGCGCAAGACGATGGGCGAGAACCATGCCCGGCGCGAGGTCGATCCGAACGCCGAAATGGCGTCGACGGAGTAGGCGGCGATGGCAATCCTCCTGATCTTCCTGGTTCTGCTGGCCATCACCCTGATCAATGTGCCGATCGCCGTCGGCCTCGGCATCGTCGCCGTCGGCGCCATCGTCTTCTCGCAGGGCGTCGACATGCTGCCCAACATCGCGGTGGGCATGTACAACGGCGCGACGAACTTCCCGCTGATCGCGATCCCGCTCTTCATCCTCGCGGGTGCGATCATGAACGCTTCGGGCATCTCGCAGCGACTGATCGCATTCGCTTCCGCGCTGCTTGGCTTCATCCGCGGCGGACTCGCCATGGTGTCGATCGGCGCGTCGCTGTTCTTCGCGGAGATCTCGGGATCGGCGGTGGCCGATGTCGCGGCGCTGGGCTCGATCCTGATCCCGGCGATGAAGAAGAAGGGCTATCCGCTGCCGCTGGCGACCTCCGTGATCTCGTCGTCGGCCACGCTCGCGGTGATCATCCCGCCGTCGATCCCGATGATCCTCTATGCGGTGATGGCCGACACGTCGGTCGTCCGCCTGTTCGTCGCCGGGATCATTCCGGGCCTGATCGGCGGCGCCGGCCTGATGCTGATGGCCTACCGGTTCGCGCGGATCTACAACCTGCCGATCGAGCAGGCCTTCAACCTCGCGGAAATCCGTCGGACCTTCCGCGAGGCGTTCTGGGCCTTCGCCCTTCCCGTCGTGATCCTTGGTACGATCTTCGGCGGTATCGTGACGGCGACCGAAGGCGCGTGCATGGCGGTCCTCGCCGCGCTGTTCATCGGCGTTGTCATCTACCGCGAACTGGACCTGCGGCATCTCAAGGAAGCGATCATCGAGGGCGGGCTGCAGACCGCCGTCGTCATGCTGCTGGTCGGCACCTCGACCCTCGTCGGCACCTATCTGACCGAGATGCAGGCGCCGCAGCAGCTCGCGCATGCCATCGCCTCGATCACCAGCAACAAATGGGTGGTGCTGGCGCTGTTGAACGTCCTGTTCCTGGTCCTCGGCCTGTTCCTCCACTCGGCCGCCGCGATCATTCTGACCGTGCCGGTCGTCATGCCCCTCGTGCGCGAGGTGGGCATCGATCCGGTCCATTTCGGCCTGATCGTCACCATCAACCTCGGCATCGGCCAGCAGACGCCGCCGGTGGCGAGCGTCCTGATGACCGCCTGCGCCATTGCCAAGGCGGACATCTGGCAGGTCACCAGGGTCAATGTATGGTTCATCGCTGTGCTGGTTGCCGTGCTCCTCCTGTGCACATACGTGCCGGCGATTCCGCTCTTCCTCCCCAATTACCTCTATGGATGATGCGCCGGCGCCGCAGCGGGACCGCGGCCGGCGGATGTTTACCCAAAATTAGCCATGTCTTAAGTCGGCCTTAAGCCTACCGGTCTTTAACTGTACTGCGCGGGAATCAGGCAGTGGAGATCGGGCAATGGCTATGGACATCACACGCGGGCGCTTTCCTGGCCGGCAGGAAAACGTCGCGGCCGCCGCCGGGCTCGACGTCCTTGCCCAGCAGGAGAAGCTCCGCAGCGCGTTCAAGCCCGAGAAGCGCCGCGAATACGACTACCTGCTGATCTTCCGCTTCCTGCTCACGAACCTGATCGGCTTCGCGCTGCTCGCGGCCGCCTATCTGCATGGCGTGATCGACACCCTGAAGATCGACGATCCGACGCGGCTGTGGATGCTCACCACCGGCCTGTTCGGCGTCGGCCTGTTCCTATGCGGCCTCCGCATCGTCCGCGTCAGCCACGAGCTCAACGACGTCCGGACCAAGCACCCGAAGACGGGCTCCAAGGTCGCGCAGTACCTCGCCATGGTCGAGCGGGCGAATGGCGAGGGCCGCACCATCGCCGCCGAGGCGCTGCGCCTCAAGCTGACCAGCCGCATCGTCGTCGTCCGGCACATCGCCAACTCGCTGGTCATCATCGGCCTGCTCGGCACGGTCGTCGGCTTCATCATCTCGCTGGGCGGCGTGCGGCCCGAGGTCGCGACCAGCGCCAGCGCCGTGACGCCGATGATCGCCACGCTCGTGCAGGGCATGTCCGTCGCCCTGGGCAACACCCTTGTCGGCGGCGTGCTGAACGTCTGGCTGAACGCGAATTTCTACATTCTCTCCACCGGTACGGCGCAGCTCATCTGCGCCATTCTGGAAAGGGGCGAATCCCATGTTGCACGGTGACCTGTTCGGCGACGACAGCAACGACGGCGACATCGTCTTCCGCGACATCATCACGCTGGCCCTGTGCGGCTTCGTGTCGATGGTGGTGATGATCCTGCCGCATCTCAATCCGGCGGCGAAGGCGGCGGCCGTGGACTCGGTCGCGGCACCTGGCAACGTCATCGTCGAGATCCGCTGGCCCGACGGCCATAACGCCGACGTCGATCTGTGGGTGCAGGCGCCCGGCGACGTGCCGGTCGGCTATTCCAACAAGGGCGGCGCCATCTTCAACCTGCTGCGCGACGACCTCGGCCGCGTCGGCGACCCGACCAATCAGAACTACGAGATCTCGTTCAGCCGCGGCCTGCCGCCCGGCGAATACACGGCGAACGTCCATCTCTATCGCAACCCGAACGGCCAGCCGGTCGAGGTGACGCTGGCGGTCAGCGCCAAGCCCACCGTGCAGTCGAGCGCGCGGCCGCTGCTGTCCACCAAGCTCGTGCTGCGGCGCGAGGGCGAGGAGCTGACGGCGTTCCGCTTCGTGCTGGACGACAACGGCAAGCTGAAGCCCGACAGCGTCCATAACCTCTACAAGCCGCTGCGTTCGGCGGCCGCGAAGCGCTGAGGGCGTCATGGGCGACATGACCCTCCTGTTCGGCGGCGCGATCGCGATCGCATCGATCCTGACCAGCATCAGCATCTGGGCGCCGCGCAAGGTCGTCGTTCGCCTGACGGCGTTCTGCGTCGCCGTGCTGTTCGTGCCGCTCAGCTACGCGAGCTTCGCCTCGCTGCTGTCCAAGCCCAAGCCGGTGGCGCTGGAATGGCTCAGCGCCTCGACCCGGGAGGCGAGCGTGCTCGGTTCCACGGTGCGCGAGGGCGAGGCGATCTATGTCTGGCTGCAGATGCCGAATGTGAGCGAGCCGCGGGCCTACATGCTGCCGTGGAGCCTCGATCTCGCCCAGCAGCTCCAGGAAGCGCGCCGCAAGGCGGAGGAGCAGGGTACGGGCCTCGGTATGCGCCTGCCGTTCGAGCATAGCTGGGACAAGCAGGAGCCGAAATTCTACCCGCTGCCGCAGCCTGCCCTGCCGCCGAAGGAAGCCCCTGACGCGCCGATGCAGCTCCAGCATCCCAGCACGCAGGCCTGAGCGGTTGACCACCCGCCGCCCGATCGTTTAAGCCCAACTTGCCCGCGGCGGCTCCCCGCGCGGGGCCAAGGAGCGGCATGAACGACGGCGCGGTTTCGGCTTCCGATTCGATCCTGGTGCGGCGCGACGGCAGCATCGTCACCGTCATCCTCAACCGCCCCGACAAGCTGAACGCGCTGAACCTGCCGGCCTGGCGCAGGCTGGGCGAGGTGATGCGCGAGCTCGGCGCGGACACCAGCGTGCGCTGCATCGTCATCCGCGGCGCGGGCGAGAAGGCCTTCGCGGCCGGCGCCGACATCACCGAGTTCGGCAACGAGCGCGGCACATCGGCCCAGGCGCAGGCCTACGACAAGATCGTCAACATCGCGACGGGCAGCATCATCGACAATCCTCATCCGGTCGTCGCGATGATCCACGGGGCGTGCGTCGGTGGCGGGCTCGAACTCGCGGCGATGTGCGACTTCCGCATCTGCGGCACGTCGAGCCGCTTCGGCGTGCCGATCAACCGGCTCGGCTTCACGATCGCGTATGCGGAGCTCAAGGGCCTGCTGGCGCTGGTCGGCCGCGCCGTGGCGCTCGAGATCCTGGTCGAGGGCCGCATCATGGGTGCCGCCGAGGCGTACGCCAAAGGCCTCGTCACGCGCGTCGTTCCCGACGACAAGGTGGAGGAGGAGAGCTACGCCACCGCGCAGCGCATCGCCGACGGCGCGCCGCTGGTCAACCGCGCGCACAAGCGCTTCATCCGGCGCCTCGAATCCGGCGAGCCTCTGACCCGCGCCGACGTCGCGGACGAGTACGCGTGCTACGACACCGAGGACTTCCGGACCGGCGTCGCGGCCTTCCTCGCCAAGACGAAACCGGATTTCAGGGGACGCTGATGGCAACGCAGAAATCCGGCCCGCTGGTCGGGGTCAAGGTCGTCGAGCTCTCGCACATCATGGCCGGCCCGGTCTGCGGGCTGATGCTCGCCGATCTCGGCGCCGACGTGATCAAGGTCGAGAAGATCCCCGGCGGCGACGACACCCGCCGCATGGTGCCGCCCAGGGTCGGCGATGAATCCGCGGCGTTCATGATGATGAACCGCAACAAGCGCGGCATCGCCATCGACCTCAAGAAGCCGGACGGGCTGGAGGCGCTGCGCCGCCTGCTGCGCGACGCCGACGTGCTGATCGAGAACCACCGGCGCGGCACGATGGAGAAGCTCGGCATCGGCTACGACACGCTGAAGCGCGACAATCCTGGCCTGATCTTCTGTTCCGTGTCGGGTTTCGGCCGCACCGGCCCGTACGCCGATCGCGGCGGGTTCGACCTGATCGCCCAGGGCATGAGCGGCCTGATGAGCATTACCGGCGAGGGGCCGGGGCGGCCGCCGGTCAAGGTCGGCGCGCCCGTCACCGACATCACCGCCGGCATCCTTGCCGCGATGGGCGTGCTCGCCGCCTACACGCACCGCCTCAAGACGGGCGAGGGGCAGACGGTGGACACGTCGCTGTTCGAGGCCGGCATCGTGCACACCTATTGGCAGTCCGCGATCTGCCTGGCCACCGGCGTGTCGCCCGGCGCCAACGGTTCGGCCCATCCGCTCAGCGCGCCCTACCAGGCGTTTCCGACTCAGGATGGCTGGATCAACCTCGGCGCCGCCAACCAGAAGAACTGGGAGAAGCTGTGCGAGGTGATCGCCGCGCCGGAGCTGGCGGCCGATCCGCGCTTTCGCACCAATGGCGAGCGCATGGCCAATCTCCCGGCCCTGGTCGAGATCCTCAATGGAAAGTTCCCCGCGCGCACGACTGCCGAGTGGCTGCGGATTCTCGAGGCGGCCGGCGTGCCCGCCGGTCCGGTCCTGACGATCGGCGAGATGCATGTCGATCCGCAGGCGCGCGCGAGAGAGATGGTCGTGAAGGTCGAGCATGGCGGCGTCGGCCCGGTCGAGACGATCGGCGCGCCGGTGAAGCTGTCGCAGACGCCGGCGTCGATCCGTTGCGGCGCGCCGCGCTTCGGCGAGCACACGCGGGAAGTGCTGCGCGGGATAGGCTATGGCGATGCCGAAATCGACCGGATGGCGACGGACGGTGCGATCGCCGTCGCGGCCCCACCCGCCGTCGCTGCAGAGTGAGAGAGAGCAGAGTACTGTATCCGCGAACAAGAGGACTGAGCAGCAATGACGGACAAGACCAGGAGCGATGCCGAATCCCTGATCCGGCGCTACTACGAGCGCTTCAATTCGGGCGACACGGACGGCTTCCTTTCGCTTCTGACCGACGACGTGATCCACGATCTGAGCCAGGGCCCGCGCGAGACCGGCAAGGCGGCTTTCAAGCGGTTCCTCGAACACATGAACCGCTGCTATCAGGAGCGCGTGCGCGATCTCGTCGTCATGATCGACGACAGCGGCCGGCGCGCCGCGGCCGAGTTCCAGCTCGACGGCAAGTATGTCGCCACCGACGGCGACCTGCCGCCGGCGACCGGCCAGGCCTATGTGCTGACCGTCGGCGCCTTCTTCGAGATCCGCGACGGCAAGGTCGCGCGCATCTCCAACACCTACAATTTCAAGGACTGGCTGCGGCAGGTGAAGGGGTAGATGCCGGCCTCGGCTCCCTTGTCTTCACCTCTCCCCAACGGGGAGAGGTCGGCGACGCGCTTCGCGTCGCCGGGTGAGGGGGCGCGCGCGGCAGCGCGCAAGAAAGTCCCGTTCGTCCGGGAATGTACGGCCGCTGAGTCTTTTGCGCGCTATCGCGCGCACCCCTCACCCCGGCCGCTGCGCGGCCGCCCTCTCCCCGTTGGGGCGAGGGGAATGGGAACGCTCACGTGACCGCCGGAAGGGCGAGGATCGAGACCCTCGCCGGCGCCGCGGTCGAGCCGGCGATTCCCGATCTCGCGCGCCTGCGCATCGCCGTCTTCCGCGACTTCCCGTACCTCTACGACGGCGACCTCGATTACGAGCGCAAGTACCTGCGCAAGTTCGCGCAGCTTCCCGAAAGCACGGTCGTCGTCGCGCGCGACGGTGCCGCGATCGTCGGCGCCTCGACGGCGCTGCCGATGGTCAACGCCGGCGCCGAGGTGATGAAGCCGTTCCGCGACCGCGGGCTCGATCCGAAGGACTATTATTATTTCGGCGAATCAGTCCTGCTGCAGGACTATCGCGGCCAGGGCATCGGCGTCGCGTTCTTCACCGCGCGCGAGGGGCGCGCGCGCGCCCTCGGCTTCCGCCATGCGACGTTCTGCGCCGTGGATCGCCCCGCCGATCATCCGCGCCGGCCGAAGGGCTACGTGCCGCTCGACGCCTTCTGGACCCATCGCGGCTATGCGAAGCGTGCCGATCTCGTCGCCTCGTTCGATTGGAAGGAGATCGGCGAGGCGGAGGAATCGTCGAAGACCCTGACGTTCTGGGTCAAGACCCTCTAGCATCGGACCCGCGAACAAGACCGGGAGGAGCGCGTGAGCCTGCCGCTCAGGGGTGTGCGGGTGCTGGATCTGACCAACGTCCTGGCGGGTCCTTTCTGCGGCTATCAGCTTGCCCTGATGGGCGCGGAGGTGATCAAGGTCGAGGTGCCGGGTTCGGGCGACCTCGCACGCCAGCTCGGCGCCGACCCCGGCCTGAACAAGGCGAACATGGGCGCCTCGTTCCTGGCTCAGAACGCCGGCAAGAAGTCGATCACCGTGAACCTGAAATCCGAGCGCGGCCGCGACGTGTTCCGGCGCCTGCTCGCGACCGCCGACGTGCTGCTCGAGAATTTCCGGCCGGGCGTCATGGACCGTCTCGGGCTCGGCTACGCGGCGCTGAAGCAGGACAAGCCGGACCTGATCTACTGCGCCATCTCGGGCTTCGGCCAGGACGGGCCGCTGCGCGACAATCCCGCCTACGACCAGATCGTCCAGGGCCTGTCGGGCGTGATGAGCGTCACCGGCGACGAGAAGACGGCGCCGCTGCGGGTAGGCTATCCGGTCTGCGACACGATCGGCGGCATAACCGCGGCCTTCGCGGTCGCCGGCGCGCTCTACGGGCGGGCGGCGCATGGTGAGGGCCAGTACATCGACGTCTCGATGCTCGAGTCGAGCGTGGTGACGATGGGCTGGCAGGTCTCCAACTGGCTGATCGCCGGCATCGCACCGCGGCCGATGGGCAACGAGAACATGACCGCGAGCCCGTCCGGCATGTTCCGCACGAAGGACGGGGTGCTCAACATTTCCGCCAACAAGCAGGAGCAGTTCGAGATCCTGTGCCGGTTGGTCGGGCGGCCCGAGCTCGCGCGCGATGCGCGCTTCGCCGAGCGCGAGACGCGCAAGCGCAACCGTTACCTGCTGCGCGACGAGCTGGAGAAGGCGCTGGCCGCGCGCAGCGCCGCGGAATGGGAGTCGTTGCTGAGCGAAAAGGGCGTGCCGGCCGGGCGCGTTCTGTCGGTGCCGGAAGTGCTAGAGCATCCGCAGATCCGCCACCGCGAGCTCCTGCAGACCTTCGAGCGCGTGCCCGGCGTCGATCGCGCGGTGGGCGTGGTGCGTGGCGGCTTCAAGCTGTCGGGCGGCAAGGTCGGCGTCGATGCGCCGCCGCCTGCGCTCGGCGCCGATACGGAGGCGATCCTGAAGGAGCTCGGCTTCGATGAAGCCGGCATCACTGAATTGCGGGAGGCCAGGGCGATATGAGCGATCCGTCACGCGAGGCCGCCCGCGATTGGTGGCGCACCGAGATCATCGACATCGAGCCGGGTTCCATCCGCGTGCGCGGCTATCCGATCGAGCAGCTCATCGGCGCCATCGACTTTCCGCAGATGATCTGGCTGATGCTGCGCGGCGCGCTGCCGTCGAAGGAACAGGCGGCGCTGCTCGGCGCGGCGCTCGTTGCTGCCGTCGACCACGGGCCGCAGGCGCCGTCGATCGCCATCGCGCGCATGGCGATGACCTGCGGCGTGGGCATCAACAATGCCATGGCCTCCGCGACGAACGTGCTCGGCGACGTGCATGGCGGCGCCGGCGAGCAGGCGATGGAACTGTATTCGTCGATCGCCCGCCGCATGAGCTCGGGCGCGGCGATCGCCGATGCCGTGCGGGACGAGATCGACCGCTTCCAGGCGGAACATGGCAAGTTCGTTCCGGGGTTCGGCCATCGTTTCCATCCGGTCGATCCGCGCGGCCCGCGCCTGCTGGCATTGGTTGATGCGGCCGCGAAGGCAGGGACGGTATCGGGCGCCTTCGCCGCGATCGGTCGCGCGGTCGAGGCGGAGCTGGAACGGCGCACCGGGAAGCACCTGACCATGAACATCGACGGCAGCGCCGCCGTGATCTTCTGCGAGCTCGGCTTCGCGCCGATGCTGGGGCGCGGCCTGTTCATCCTGTCGCGCTCGGTCGGCATCCTCGCCCATGCGTGGGAGCAGTCGCAGCAGGGCGGCCGCAACAAGGGGCCGATCCCGCCGGAGTTCCTCTACACCTATGCCGGCCCGCCGCCGCGCGATCTCAAGGGCGACGGGACGTGACCGCGCGCAACGGCGCATAGCTATGGGCGTTCGCCGCCCGCGGGGCGCCTTGCTGCGCGTCTGCGCGCTGCTTCTTGTTCTGTGCGGCTGCACGCCGGTCGGCGATGCCGCGGACGCGGCGCGCTTCCTCGGCGATCTCAGTGCCGGCGTTCCGGCAACGGGCGATTTCGCGCGCACCGAGGTCGCGTGGCCGCATCGCGGGCAGGCGATCGCGGCGGATCTCTATCGGCCGTCCGAGCCGCTGGCGGCGCTGGTGCTGGCGCCCGGGCTCGGCCGCGACGGGCGCCGCGATGCGCGCCTCGTCGCCTTCGCGACAGCGCTGGCGCGCGCGCGGTTTGCGGTGCTGGTGCCCGATGTGCCGAACTTCCAGGCGCAGCGTGTCGCCGCCAGCGACGGCGCGCTGCTCGCCGACGCGCTGCGCTACATGCTGGGCCGGCCCGAAGGGCAGGGATCCATCGGCATCGCCGCGGTGTCCTACGCGGTCGGGCCCGCGGTGCTCGCGGCGCTCGAACCCGACCTTGCGCCGCGCGTCGACGTGATCGCCGGGATCGGCGGCTACTACGATACCGTGTCGGTGGTGACGTTCTTCACCACCGGGTTTTTCCGCGAGGATGCGGCGGCGCCGTGGCTGCGTCGCACGCCGAACGCCTACGGAAAGTGGGTCTTCGTGCTGGCCAATGCCGAGCGGATCGAGGATCCGCGCGACCGCTCCTCTCTTGCCGCGATGGCGCGCCGCAAGCTCGATCGGCTCGATGCGAATGTCGACGACCTGAGCGCAGACCTGGGGCCCGAGGGCCGCTCGGTCGTCGACCTGCTGGCCAACGCCGATCCGGAGCGTGTGCCCGCGTTGATCGAAGCCCTGCCGCCGGCGGTGCGCGCGGACCTTGCCGGACTCAGCCTTGCCGGCCGCGACCTCCATGTCCTGCGGGGACAGGTCATCCTGATCCACGGCCGCGACGATGCGATCGTGCCGTATACGGAGAGTCTGGCGCTCGGCCGGGCGTTGCCGCCGGAGCGGACCCATGTCGCCCTGCTCGAAAGCCTCGCGCATGCCGATCTCGGACCGGGCGGCATCGCCGACGGGTTCCGGCTGTGGCAGGCCGCCTACGCGCTGATGCGGGCGCGCCATGCCGGTCCGGCGCGTTGAGGCGAGCCGATCGGCCGCGATAAATCGAAGTTCCTTGACCCTTCTCGGGTCGTTCGTCAGCATACGGCTGAGAGCGGATCGCCGCACCGGCGAGCAACCACTTCAACCAGACGGGGAAGGCCATGATCAAGTTTCTGTCGCTCGCGGTCGCGGGCACCGTAGCCCTTTGCGCGGGCGCGGCTTCGGCGCAGACGAAATGGGACCTGCCGGCGGGCTACCCCGCCACGAATTTCCATTCCAAGAACCTCGTCGAGTTCGCCAACGACGTCCGCAAGGCGACCGGCGGCAAGGTCGACATCACGGTCCATGCCGGCGCGTCCCTGTTCAAGGTGCCGGAGATCAAGCGCGCGGTGCAGACCGGACAGGCGCCGATGGGCGAGCTGCTGATGTCGGTCATGGAGAACGAGGACGCCATCTTCGGCGTCGACGTCGTGCCGTTCCTGGCGACCAGCTACGCCGATTCCGAGAAGCTGTGGAAGGCGGCGCGGCCCGCGATCGAAAAGAAGCTCGCCGCGCAGGGCCTGACGGTCCTGTACGCCGTGCCGTGGCCGCCGCAGGGCATCTACGCGAAGAAGGACATCAACACGATCGAGGACATGAAGGGCCTCAAGTTCCGTGCCTACAACGTCGGCACGGCGCGCATCGCCGAGCTGGTCGGCGCGCAGCCGGTGACGATCCAGGCCGCCGAGCTGGCGCAGGCGCTGGCGACGGGCGTGGTCAACTCGTTCATCTCGTCGGGATCGACCGGCCGCGACAGCAAGGTGTGGGAGTCGCTCTCGCACTGGTACGACACACAGGCCTGGCTGCCGAACAACATCATCATGGCGAACACGGCCGCCCTCAATAAGCTCGACGCGGCGACCAAGAAGGCCGTCCTCGACGCCGCCGTGGCCGCCGAGGCGCGGGGTCGCAAGATGAGCATCGAGGAAGCCGATGCGTCCAAGGCGGCGCTCAGCTCCAACGGCATGAAGGTGCAGCCGCCGAGCCAGGCCCTGGCGGCCGGTTTCCGCAAGATCGGCGAGACGCTGACCGACGACTGGCTGAAGAAGGCGGGCGCCGACGGCAAGGCCGTCGTCGACTCCTACAAGAAGACGATGTGATCGACACCCGGGGCCGGTTCAACGAACCGGCCCCGATGGTTTTGGAGCCGCCGTGAAATCTCCGCTCCGGTATCTGTATACAGCCTGCGGCGCGCTGGCCGGCGCGGCGATGGTGATGCTGCTCGTGCTCGTGACCGCCAACATCCTCGGCCGCCTGCTCGGCTTCTACCTGCGCGGCGCCGACGCCTATGCCGGCTACTGCATGGCCGCGGCGTCGTTCTTCGCGCTCGCCTATGCGCTCGGCCACGGCGACCACATCCGGGTCACCCTGATCCTGCAAAGGATGTCCGGCTGGAAGCGGCGCGCCATCGAGATCTGGTGCCTGTCCGTCGCCAGCGTCCTCAGCGGCCTGTTCGCGTACTACGCGATCAAGATGGTCTGGTGGTCGTACACCTTCAACGACATCTCGCAGTCGAACGACGCGACGCCGCTCTGGATACCGGAACTGGCCATGGCGATCGGCGTCAGCGTGCTGTTCATCGCCTTCGTCGAGACGCTGGTGCGTGTCGTGCGCGGCGGCCCGGTCGTGGAGGAAGCGGCCGCCACCGAACAGCACATCGAGTAGCGGGTGATGGAACACCTGGCGCTCACCGCGGTCTTCCTTCTCGCGCTCTTCTTCCTGCTCGGCACGGGCGTGTGGATCGGGCTGTCGCTGCTCGGCGTCGGCTGGATCGCGATGGCACTGTTCACCACCCGTCCGATCGGCGACGCGATGGTGACGACCATCTGGGGTGCCAGCTCGAGCTGGACGCTGACGGCCCTGCCGCTGTTCATCTGGATGGGCGAGATCCTGTTCCGCTCCAAGCTGTCCGAGGACATGTTCCGCGGCCTGGCGCCGTGGATGTCGGCGCTGCCCGGGCGGCTGCTGCACACCAACATCATCGGCTGCACGATCTTCGCGGCGATCTCCGGCTCGTCGGCCGCGACCTGCGCCACCATTGGCAAGATGACGATTCCGGAGCTCAGGAAGCGCGGCTATCCGGAGTTCATGACCGTCGGCACGCTCGCGGGCGCCGGCACGCTCGGCCTGCTCATTCCGCCGTCGATCATCATGATCGTCTACGGCGTCACGGCCGAGGTATCGATCTCGCAGCTCTTCATCGCCGGCGTCATTCCAGGCGTGATGCTTGCGGCGTTGTTCATGGGCTACGTCGCCGTCTGGGCGCTGCTCAATCCGGGCAAGACGCCGGCCTCGGACATCCGCATGTCGTTGGTCGAGAAGATTTACGCCTCGCGCCACCTGATCCCCGCCGTGACGCTGATCATCATGGTGCTCGGCTCGATCTATGCCGGCCTCGCCACGGCGACCGAGGCCGCCGCGGTCGGCGTGATCGGCGCTCTGGGCGTCTCGGCCGTACAGGGCACGCTCACGCGCAAGTCGTTCGTCGACGGCCTGATGGGCGCGACGCGCCTGTCGTGCATGATCGCCCTGATCCTGGCGGGGGCGGCGTTCCTCACGCTGGCGATGGGCTTCACGGGGCTGCCGCGCGGCCTGGCGGAATGGATCGATTCGCTCAACCTGTCGCCGTGGATGCTGATCGCCGCCCTCACGGTTTTCTACATCATCCTCGGCTGCTTCCTCGACGGCATCTCCATGGTCGTGCTGACCATGGCCGTGGTGCTGCCGACCGTGCAGCGGGCCGGTCTCGACCCGATCTGGTTCGGCATCTTCGTGGTCCTGGTCGTCGAGATGGCGCAGATCACGCCGCCGGTCGGCTTCAACCTGTTCGTGCTGCAAGGCATGACGGGGTACCAGATCACCTACATCGCGCGTGCGGCTCTTCCGCTGTTCCTTCTCATGGCGGTCGCCATCATCCTCGTCACCGTTTTCCCTGAGATCGTGACGTATTTGCCACAGAAGATGATCGCCACGCGTTGACGCCGGACCCGCCGGGCAGTTCGCGCTTCAGTTCCCGGCCGGTGCGGGGTACACAAAGGAAAGTGAGACATTTCGTTCCGGTTGCCGTGGCGCGCCGGAATTCCGGCGACTGGCTATGACTTTGACCAGACGGGCGATGATGACGGGCAGCGGCGCCCTCGCGGCGGCGCTGTCCGCAGGTGCCCGCATCGGGCCGGCGCTCGCCCAGGAACCGCGCTTCTTCCGCGTCGCAACCGGTCCGGTCGACAGCAGCTACTTTGCCGTCGGGACCCTGATCGGCAACGTCGTCAGCTCGCCGCCGGGTGCGCGCGACTGCGAGCGTGGCGGTAGCTGCGGCGTGCCCGGCCTGATCGCGGTGACGCAGACGACCGCCGGCCCCCTCGCCAATATCGAGCTGATCGGCGGCAAGCGCCTCGAATCCGCGCTTTGCCAGGCCGACATCGCCTACTGGGCCTTTCACGGCACGGGCATGTTCCGCAAGCAGGGCGCCGTCGGCAACCTGCGCGCCATCGCGAACCTCTATCCGGAGACGATGCACATCGTCACGCGGCCCGAGCGCAAGATCGACGAGCTGCGGCGCCTGCGCGGCAAGACGGTCTCGATGGGCGAGCAGGGCTCGTCGACGCAGATCACGGCGCGCGCGATGCTGCAGACCCTCGGCATCCCCGAGCGCGACCTCAAGATCCAGAACATGCCGCCGGCCCAGGCAGCCGAAGCCCTCAAGGACGAGAAGCTGGACGCGTTCTTCCTGATGACGGGCGTGCCGTCTACGGAAGTCGCCGACCTCGCCGCGGCGGGCGAGGTGGCGCTGCTGCCGATCGACGGCACGAACGCGCGCAAGCTGAGCGGCGCCTTCCCCTTCTTCACCGAAGCGACGATCCCGGCGAACACCTACAACGACGTTCCGGCGACCACGTCGCTCAGCGTCGGCGTGCTGTGGGTGGTCGGCGCGGAGGTCGACGAGAAGGTTGTCCACGGACTGACGCGCGCGCTGTTCCACCCGAACAACCGCCGCGCCCTCGACACCGGCCATCCGTTCGGACGGTATATCCGGCCCGAGCGCGCCCTCGACGGCGTCGCCCTGCAGCTCCACTCCGGCGCCGCGCTCTACTATTTCGAAGCGGGCCTGATCCGCTAAGGGCCCGGCGTCTCGTAGCCGTCGATCACCCAGGGCTCGGCATCGGCGGCCTTGCGCCATTCGCGCATGAACGGATGGTCCCAGACCGCCATGGCATAGGCCTTCGTGTCGTCGGCCAGCGGCGGCTCCCACGTCCAGAAGCGCGCGGCGACCGGCGCGTACATCGCATCGGCGAGGTTGAACTGCCTGCCGAACAGGAACGGCCCGCCGCCGCCGAAGCGCGTACGCGTCTCGCGGATGATCGCGGCGATGCGCTCGACATTGGCCAGCGCTTCCTTCGTGCGGCCGCGGCCGGGGAAGCGGCGGCGCGTGTTCATCCACATCGCCTTGCGCAGATCGGTGAAGCCGGAATGCATCTCGGCGGCGATGCAGCGCGCGTGCGCCCGCGCGGCGGGATCGGCGGGCCACAGCCCGGCCTTCGGCGCCAGCTCGTGCAGGTATTCGCCGATCGCCAGCGAGTCCCACACCAGCGTTGGGCCATGGCGCAGCGCGGGCACGCGGCCCGACGGCGAATGCTTGAGGATCGCGGCGTTCGTGTCGGGACGCGACAGCGGGATGATCACCTCGTCGAACGCGATCCCGGCCAGCCGGCACGCAAGCCAGCCGCGCAGCGACCACGACGAATAGGCCTTGTTGCCAATGAAGAGCGTGAATTCGGCCATCGGCCCGACCTTACGGGCGCGTTGCGGCTCCCTGCAAGGGGCTGGTTCCTGCGCTCGATTTTGGGCACTGTGTGCGGCCTTCTCTACGACCAGGAGTAAGCCTTGTCCCTGCCGTTCCGCGCCAAGCCGTCTGCCGACACCTTGCCGCTCACGCCGCTGACGGCCCAGGCCTTGCCCGGCTGGCTCACCCGCGCCGGGGCGGTGCGGCGGGCCTGGGTCCAGGGCAGCGGCTTCAAGGCCTCGCCGGGCGCCCTGTGCCTGCTGCCCGGCCGCGACGGCGCGCCAGCCGGTGCCCTGGTCGGCGTCGCCGGCGACAACGGCGCGGACGATCTGTGGACCGCCGCCGGCCTGCCGGGGCGGCTGCCGGAAGGCAGTTACCGGCTCGATCCCGACCCCGTCGCCGCCGAGGCGACGCGCTTCGCCCTCGGCTGGGCGCTGGGCGCCTACAGCTTCGACCGCTACCGCCGGCCCGGCCGTCCGCCGGCGGAGCTGGTGTGGCCGGCCCGGGCCGATCGCGGCCATGTCGAACGCGCCGCGCGCGCCAGCAAGCTGGTGCGCGACCTCGTCAACACCCCGGCGGAGGACATGGGGCCGGCGGAACTGGCGCAGGAGGCGAACGCCATGGCGCGCCGCCTCAACATGACCGCGCGCGTCATCGAGGGCGACGAGCTGCGCGACAAGAACTTTCCGCTCATCCATGCCGTCGGCCGCGCCAGCGTGCGCGCGCCGCGCCTGATCGACCTGTCCTGGGGCAAGACGGCGCATCCGCGCGTGACCATCGTCGGCAAGGGCGTGTGCTTCGACACCGGCGGCCTCGATCTCAAGAACGACGCCGGCATGCGCCTGATGAAGAAGGACATGGGCGGCGCCGCGCATGCGCTGGGCCTCGCCCAGATGATCGTCGAGGCGAAGCTGCCGGTGCGCCTGCGCGTGCTCGTTCCGGCCGTCGAGAACGCCGTGTCGGGCAATGCGATGCGGCCGCTCGACGTGATCAAGTCGCGCAAGGGGCTGACGGTCGAGATCGGCAACACGGATGCCGAAGGCCGGCTGATCCTCGCCGACGCGCTGACGGAGGCCTCGCGCGAGAAGCCGGCGCTGCTCGTCGATTTCGCGACGCTGACCGGCGCGGCCCGCGTGGCGCTGGGGCCGGAACTGCCGGCGCTGTTCTGCAACGACGATGCGCTGGCGGGCGAGCTGGCGCGCCACGCCGCGACGGAAGCCGATCCGCTGTGGCGGCTGCCGCTGTGGCAGCCCTACCGCCGGCGCCTCGACAGCAAGGTGGCCGACCTCAACAACGTCTCCGACGGCCCGTTCGCCGGCTCGATCACCGCGGCGCTGTTCATGCAGGATTTCATCGAGCCCGGCATCCCGTGGATCCATTTCGACCTGTTCGCCTGGAACCCGTACGGCCGCCCCGGCCGGCCGGAGGGCGGGGAGGCGCAGACGATCCGCGCCGTCCATGCCCTGATCGCCGCCCGGTTCGGCCGCTGAAACAGGTTTTTCCATTCAAACCGCTGATAAATAAGGAACTTCTGGCAGTTTTTGTGCCGTTTGATTAGCCGCTTGTTAACGCCGATGCGGTTTGATGGCCAAGCCGGGGTCGGCTGCCGATCCCGCTGTCATGGGCAACACGGCCGATCCGATGGAAAACGCCATACGCCGCGAGGACGAAACCGCAGCCGCCGGCGAGGCCGAGCCGGTACCGGTCTACACGTCCGACCGCAGCACGCATTTCGCCTTCGCCCACAAGGTCTTCAGCATCAAGGATGCGGTCTTCCACCTGTCCTCGACCGAGGAGCCGCTGTTCCGCGTCGATCTCGGCGACCTCAAATGCGGCATCTCGATCTCGTCGATGCGCAACGAGTTCTCGATCGCGCCGGACAGCGAGGACGGCAAGCTGCTGGCGCTGATCGAGAAGGCGCTCCGCTTCGTCAAGGAGATCCGCCCGGGCGACTCGATCCCCAAGGAGCTGCTCGACGGCTCGTGCTCGTGGTCGGTCGAGGACCGCCACCGCGCACTCGCGCGCAACCGCATGACCGTGCAGCTCGCCGCCTGGCTCAGCGGCGGCCAGTCCGAAACGGCGGATGCCGCCAGCCTCGAGAAGCTCGCCAACGATCCCGAGACCAAGAAGCGCGTGCAGAAGGCCTTCATCGAGGCCGCCGAGAAGATCGGCCTCGGCCGCGACCGCGCGCCCGAGGTCATCGACCGCTTCGAGACGCTGGCGCGCGAGCTCGCCTATATCGAGGCGCTGCGCGAGCGCTACCAGCAGGTCCGCATGATCATGGTCCGCCTCAACGAGGCGATGGGCCATTTCAAGAGCGAGCGCACGATCAGCGAGGAGATCGTCCGCGTCCAGATGCTGATGCGCAACCCCGACGGCGAGTTCCTGAACGATTTCGGCCTGGTCGACGCGCAGACCAGCGAGATCCTGACGATGCTGAAGAAGATCGACATGCAGATCGCCTTCATCCGCGCCAACCGCGACGACTTCCACTACAAGCTGATGAAGTGGGACGAGCTGATCGAGAAGTGGGGCGCGATCAAGATGGAGAAGAGCGAGGCGCTGGAAACCCTCATCCGCGCCACCTACCGCTTCGTCGCCCAGCACTACCCGCAGCGCAGCGACTGGCAGCTCCAGAACCGCAAGAAGCGCTAGCAGCGCTCTGTCGCCGTATCGGCGAGCGGGGCGGATGCTTAACCTATTAAATACGGCGCGCCCGCGGACTTGATCCGCGGGCCCATCACGCCGCTTGCACCATGGACCCGCGGGTCAAGCCCGCGGGAGGCGCAACTCATTTCTATGTCCGGAAATGGAACGGCCTTTTGTCGTCGGCGAGCATGAGCTTGTTGAGGCGGCGGCTGGTGATGCGGCTGCGGGCCGCATGGAAGAGCGTCTGGTAGTCGAAGGGCGCGAGCCAGTCGGGCGGTGGCGCCTGTTCCAGCTTCCACCACCGCCGCCGCGCGAGCAGGACCGGCACGAGGTCGTCGGTGGCGACGTCGTCGATGGTCGCGGGCGGGTGCTTCACTGCTTCAGGGGAGTTGGCGCTCTCCACCCTCGCCCCAACGGGGAGAGGGTCGCGCGCGTCCGCGCGCGGGGTGAGGGGGCGCGCGATAGCGCGCTCGGCGCAGTCGATGTCGTCGGGAGTATTCTCCCCCTCACCCTCCCAGCGCTTCGCGCTGGGCCCCTCCCTCTCCCCGTTGGGGAGAGGTGTGCGGCTCGGGCTCCTTCTCCCGCCTGCGGGAGAAGGCGGGGGATGAGGGTCTCTCCGCGCCGCGATATATGCCGCGCGCTCGCGCTCTTCCTCCGCCTCCCACGCCGCCTCGCGTGCCGCCCGCCGCGCCTCGCGCCGCGCCGCGAGGCGCTCCTCCGCCACCTGCTCCCGCCGCTCGTCCTCCAGCTCCGGCAGCTCTTCGCGCACACGCAGGTGCGCCGGCAGCGCTTCGCCGCGCTCGACCAGGCGCCATGCCGTCGCCGGCGACACGCCGAGCTTGCGGGCGATCTCGCGGGTCGAGTATTTGCGCTGGTGCAGCCGCCACGCGACCAGCGCGCGGTGGTCGATGGCGTCGTGCCGCGTCCACACGGCACCGCCGTCGCGCAGCGCCATGTGCAGGCCGAAGACACGGTCGGTGTCGTCCGCCGGCGCCCGCACGGCGGCGAGCCGCACGGTCATGCGCAGGCCCGGCTCGGCGGTGGCATCGGCCGGACGCTCCAGCCGCAGCACCGTATCGGCCAGCGCGGCGATGGCGCGCGGCTCGCTCGTCTCCACCAGCAGCACGGCGACCCCGCGCCGACGCAGGACGCGCAGCCAGCCGGAGAGTGCGGACCAACGTAATCCGACGCCGCGCCCGGCCTGCACCAGCGCGACGAGGCCGTCGATCACCACCAGCCCGGCATCGGCGACGAGCCGGTCCAGCGCTGTGCGGCCGCTCTCGTCCGCCAGATCGGGCAGGCCATGAACCTGCGCATCGCCCGGCGCGATCACGAGCGCAGGCGGCGGCGATCCACCCGCCAGCGCCGCGAGCCGCGCGCGCAGCAGCGCCTCGCTGCCGGCGGCATCGAGGAAGACCGCGCGCTGGTCCTTGTGCGTGCGCCAGCCGGCCAGCGAGCCGCCGCGCGCGACCGCCTGCGCCATCGCCAGCGCCAGCCAGCTCTTGCCCACCCCGCGCGGCCCGGTCAGCAGCGTGACGCAGCCGCGCCTCAGCAGCGGCCCCAGCACCGGCCGGGCGACCGGTCCGTCGCGCTCCGCGAACACATCCGCCGACCACGCGGCGATCTCCGCATCGGCGGTTCCGTTCATCGTCATTGCATCTCTCCAAATGAAAGCGCCGGCGCGGGAGAGCCCGGCCGGCATGGGTAAGCGCCCCTCAAAGAAACTGCGCGCCCGCGGACTTGATCCGCGGGCCCATCGCGCCGCAGGCACGATGGATGCCCGGGTCAAGCCCGGGCATGACGCACTTGGCTAGGGTGTGTCCAATCGTGTGCGCGCGCCGCTTGCACCATGGACCCGGGGGCAAGCCCGCGGGAGGCGCACGTGGATGGGAGGTGAAATCACTCGTAAGGTAGAAAACAAAACGCCCGCGGGGACCGGGGTCGCCGCGGGCGCAGTTCGTTCGCCCTCAATATAGGCGCTCCAATGGCGGCTTTGAAGGGGGCGGGCCATCGGCGGGTTGCGCGGCGCCGCCGCGCGGCCTTACCCCACCCGGTTGAGCAGCGGCCTGCCGTCGCGGACGCGGCGGATGTTCTCGACGATCTGCGGGACCGCGGAGCGGGGGTTGGTGAGGCTGGCGATGTGCGGCGTCAGCGTCACCTTGGGGTGCGTCCAGAACGGGTGATCCGTGGGCAGCGGCTCGGTGTGGAAGACGTCGAGGGTGGCGCCGGCGACGTGGCCTGAGTCGAGGGCTTCGATCAGGTCCTTGTCGACGACATGGCCGCCGCGCGCGGGGTTGATGACGAAGGCGCCGCGCGGCAGGGCCGCGAGCAACTTCGCATCGATGATGCCGCGCATCTCGTCGTTGAGCGGCAGCAGGCACACCAGGATGTCGGTGCGCGCGGCGAACGCGCCGAGCTGCGCCCTGCCGTGGAACACCTCGACATGCGGCAGGGATTTCGCCGCGCGGCTCCACGCCGCGACGGGAAAGCCGAGGTCGACGAGGCGCCGCGCCGCGTCCTGCCCGAGCGCGCCGAGGCCGAGAATGCCGATGCGGCGCTCGTCGGTGTTGGACGGCGGCACCTTGATCCAGCGACGGGCACGCTGCGCTTCCTCCAGCGCGGGCGCGTGCCGGTGATAGCGCAGCACGTGCAGCAGCACGTACTCGGTCATCGCCTGGGTCAGCTTGTCGTCGACCAGCCGCACCACCGGTACGCCGGCCGGGCGCCCGGTATCCTCGACGATGTGCTCGTAGCCCGCACCCACCGCCCCGATCAGCTTCAGGTTCGGGTAGTGCTTCGGGGCGCCTTTCGGGTGGCGCCAGGCGAGCACCACATCGACCTCGGCGGGATCGCCGCGATTGTCCCAGAGCCTGACGTCGAGATCGGGAGCCGCGCGCTTGAACTCGGCGACCCAGTGTTCGGGGTCGTCGCGGCCGAGAAAGAGGATGGTGGGCATTATTGTCGGACGACGCCTTCCGTGGCTTCGAGCGCGAAGGCGGCGGCCATCAGCGCCTTGGTATAGCCCTCGCGCGGCGAGTCGAAGATCTGCGCGGACGGACCGCGCTCGACCACCTTGCCGTCCTTCAGCACCATGACCTCGTCGGCCAGGGCGCGCACGACACGCAGGTCGTGGCTGATGAACATGTAGGCGAGGCGGTGCTTCTCCTGCAGCTCGCGCAGCAGGTCGACGATCTGCGCCTGCACCGACATGTCGAGGGCCGAGGTCGGCTCGTCCAGCACCATGAAGCGCGGCTTGAGCACGAGGGCGCGCGCGATGGCGACGCGCTGGCGCTGGCCGCCGGAGAACTCGTGCGGATAGCGGTGGCGCGTCTCGGGGTCGAGCCGGACCTCGCGCAGCGCATCGACGATCATCGCCTCGCGCTCGTCCGCCGTGCCGATCTGGTGGATCTTCAGCCCTTCCTCGATGATCTCGCCGACGGAAAGGCGCGGGCTGAGGCTGCCATACGGGTCCTGGAAGACGATCTGCATCTCGCGGCGCAGCGGCCGCATCTCGGCCGCGCGCAGGGCCTGGATCTGGCGCCCGTCGAATTCGATCGTGCCGGTGGACGATTCCAGGCGCAGCAGCGCCAGGCCGAGCGTCGTCTTGCCCGAGCCGGATTCGCCGACCACGCCCAGCGTGTGGCCCTCCTTCAGCGCGATGTCGACGCCGTCGACCGCCTTCACGTGCCCGACCGTGCTGCGGAACACGCCTGACTTGATCGGGAACCAGACCCGCACGTCCTTGGCCTCGATCACCGTGCGCGCATCGGGCGGCGGTGCCGCCGGGTTGCCCTTGGGCTCGGCCTCGAGCAGGTGGCGCGTGTAGTCATGCTTTGGCGCATCGAACACCTCGGCGACGTCGCCCGCCTCGACGATCCTGCCCTGCTGCATCACGCAGACGCGGTGCGCGAGCTTGCGCACGATGCCGAGGTCGTGGGTGATGAACAGCATCGCCATGCCCAGCCGTTCCTGCAGCTCGCCCAGAAGCTTGAGGAGCTGCGCCTGGATGGTGACGTCCACCGCGGTGGTCGGCTCGTCGGCGATGAGCAGGTCGGGCTCGTTGGCCAGCGCCATGGCGATCATCACGCGCTGGCGCTGACCGCCGGAAAGCTGGTGCGGATAGGCGTTCAGGCGCTTCTCGGCCTGCGCGCCGAGGCCGACGAGGCGCAGCAGCTCGATGATCCTGGCCCGCGCCGCCTCGCCCGACAGCTTCTTGTGGATTTGCAGGGTCTCGCCGATCTGCTTCTCGATCGTGTGGAGCGGATTGAGCGAGGTCATCGGCTCCTGGAAGATCATGGCGATGCGGTTGCCGCGCACGGTGCGGAGCCGGCTCTCCGGTGCGCCGATCAGCTCCTCGCCCGCGAAGGTGATCGAGCTGCCGGCGGGGTGCTTCGCCACCGGATAGGGCAGGAGCTGCAGTACCGACAGCGCCGTGACCGACTTGCCCGATCCGGATTCGCCGACCAGCGCCAGCGTCTCGCCCTTGCTCAGGTCGAACGACACCTTGTCGACGGCGGTGAAGATGCGGCCGCCGCCGACATTGAACGTGACCGAGAGGTCGCGGACGCGCAGCAGGGGAGCGGAGTCCTTCATCAGCGGAACGTCTTTCTCGGGTCGAAGGCGTCGCGCACCGCCTCGCCGATGAACACCAGCAGGGTCAGCATGATCGCGATCGTCAGGAACGAGGTGATGCCCAGCCAGGGCGCGTGCAGGTTGGACTTGCCCTGGTTGAGCAGTTCGCCCAGCGACGGCGAGCCGGGCGGCAGGCCGAAGCCGAGGAAGTCCAGCGACGTCAGCGCCACGACGGAGCTCGACAGAATGAACGGCATGAAGGTCAGCGTGGCGACCATCGCGTTGGGCAGCAGGTGCCGGAACATGATGGTCAGGTTGCCGGCGCCGAGGGCCCGCGCGGCACGCACGTAGTCGAAATTGCGCGCGCGCAGGAATTCCGCGCGCACCACGCCCACCAGGCCCATCCAGCTGAACAGCAGCAGCAGTCCGAGCAGCCACCAGAAGTTCGGCTGCACGAAGGCGGCGAGGATGATCAGGAGGTACAGCTCCGGCAGGCCGGACCAGATCTCGATGAAGCGCTGGAACAGCAGGTCGGTCCAGCCGCCGAAATAGCCCTGCACCGCGCCCGCGACGACGCCGATGAGGGAGGAGACCAGCGTCAGCGTCAGGCCGAACAGGACGGAGATGCGGAAGCCGTAGATCAGCCGCGCCAGCACGTCGCGGCCCTGGTCGTCGGTGCCCAGCCAGTTGTCCGCCGTCGGCGGCGAGGGGGCGGGCCGCGTGAGGGTCAGGTTGATCGTATTGTGGCTGAACCGGATCGGCGGCCAGATCATCCAGCCCTTCTCTGCGATCTGGTTCTGCACGTACGGGTCGCGGTACTCGGCCTCGGTCTCGAACTCGCCGCCGAACGCCGTTTCCGGATAGCTCTTGAAGATCGGCATGTAGAACGCGCCGTCGTAGCGGATCAGGACCGGCCGCTCGTTGGCGATGAACTCCGCGAAGAGCGAGGCGCCGAACAGGACCAGGAAGATCCACAGCGAGAAGAAGCCGCGCCGGTTCGCCCGGAAATTCGAGAGCCGCCGCCGGCTGAGCGGCGACAGGCGCGATTTCTTCGGCGCCACGTCGTGCACCGTCAGCCCCGCGCCTCGAAGTCGATGCGCGGATCGATCAGCGTGTAGGTGAAGTCGCTGACGATGCGCAGCAGCAGGCCGATCAGGGTGAAGACGTAGAGCGTCCCGAACATGATCGGATAGTCGCGGTTGATCGCCGCCTCGAAGCCGAGCAGACCGAGGCCGTCGAGCGAGAAGATGATCTCGATGAACAGGGTGGAGGTGAACAGGATGCTGATGAGCAGGCCGGGGAAGCCGGCGATCACGATCAGCATCGCGTTGCGGAACACGTGGCCGTAGAGGACGCGGCGCTCGGTCAGGCCCTTGGCGCGGGCGGTGACGACATACTGCTTGCCGATCTCGTCGAGGAACGAGTTCTTGGTCAGCATGGTCAGGCCGGCGAAGGACCCGATCACCATCGCCGTGATCGGCAGCGCCATGTGCCAGGCGTAGTCGAGCGGCTTCTGCCACCAGCTCAGCATCGCGAAATTGTCGGAGACCAGGCCGCGCAGCGGGAATATCTGCATGAAGCTGCCGCCCGCGAACAGCACGACCAGCAGGACCGCGAACAGGAAGCTGGGGATCGCATAGCCGACGATGATCGTCGCCGACGTCCAGATGTCGAAGCGCGAGCCGTCGCGCACCGCCTTGGCGATGCCGAGCGGGATGGAGATGAGATAGGTGATCAGGGTCGTCCACAGGCCGAGCGAGATCGACACCGGCAGTTTTTCCATGACAAGGTCGACGACGCGCCGGTCGCGGAAGAACGAGGTGCCGAAATCGAAGGTCAGGTAGCGCCCGATCATCAGGAAGAAGCGCTCGTGCAGCGGCTTGTCGAAGCCGAACGTCTTTTCCAGGTCCTTGATCAGGGCCGGGTCGATGCCCTGGGCGCCGCGGTATTTCGAGGCTTCGCCGGTCGATTGCGGGCGCTGGCCGCCGGGCGCCTGCTCGCCCTGCCCGCCGGTGAACCGCTGGGTCGGATCGACGGCGGTGCCCTTGAGCTGGGCGATGATCACGTCGATCGGCCCGCCGGGCGCCACCTGCACGATGACGAAGTTGATGACCATGATCCCGAACAGGGTCGGGATGATCAGCAGCAGGCGCCGCAGGAGATAGCCGAGCATCGCTCCCTTTGTATCCTTTCAAGCGCTTGGCGGGGAAGGGGAACCAGCGGGGGGTGGCATCCTGCCGCCTGCCCATCCTTCGAGACGCCCGCTGCGCGGGCTCCTCAGGATGAGGGATTCCCTGATTTTACGACCTCATCCTGAGGAGCAATTTCGCGCGGCGCGAAATTGCGTCTCGAAGGATGGCCGCCGGCGCCCAAGCTCTACCGCGACGCTTGGCCCCGCCACTGGCGGAGGGCGGCGTCGCGGGCCGGGTCGAGCCACCAGTAGGTCACGTCGACCCCCGAGCGCGGCGTGGCGGCGGGCTGGCCGAAGCGGTCCCACCAGGCGACGCGATCGACCTTCATGTGCCAGAACGGGACGACGTAATAGCCCCACTGCAGGACGCGGTCGAGGGCGCGGGTGCGCAGCACCATCGCGTGCAGGTCGGGCGCGGCGATCACGGCTTCCACCAGCGCGTCGACCGCCGGGTCGCGGATGCCGGCGAGGTTGAGGCTGCCGGGCCGGTCCGCCTCGGCGGCGCTCCAGTAGGAGCGCTGCTCGCTGCCGGGGGCGGCGGACTGGCCGAAGAGCGCGACCGTCATGTCGAAGTCGAACCGCTCGATACGGTTCTGGTGCTGCGCGGTGTCGACCGTGCGCAGGCGGACGGCAATGCCCAGCCGGCGCAGGTTGGCGGCATAGGACAGGGCGACCCGCTCGAACTGGGCGTCGTCGAGCAGGATCTCGATCGTCACCGGCATCCGGTCGCGGTCGACCAGGACCCCGTCCTCGATCGTGTAGCCCGCCTCGCGCAGCAGCCGCGCCGCCGCGCGGCGCTGCTCGCGCCACTCGCCGTTGCCGACGGTGCGCGGCGGCTGGTACTCGCGGTTGAACACCTCGTCCGGCACCCGGCCGCGCAACGGCTCCAGGATGGCGCGTTCGCCTTCGGCCGGCGTGCCCAGCGCGGACAGGTCCGCGTTGTTGAAGTAGCTGCGCGTGCGGACATAGGCGCCGTGCAGCAGGACGCGGTTGATCCATTCGAAGTCGAGCGCCTGGGCGAGGGCGGCGCGCACCCGCCGGTCGGCGAAGAACGGGCGGCGGGTGTTCATCACGAAGCCCTGCATGCCCGAGACGCGGTCCTCGGGGAACTCGGCGCGGCGGATCATGCGCGCGGCGACGGCCGGCGTGTCGTAGCCGTTCGTCCAGACCGCCGGCAGGCGCTCGAAGCGGACGTCGTAGGCGCCGGCCTTGAACGCCTCGATGGCTGCCGTTTCGTCGCGGTAGAAGTCGATGCGGACCGCATCGAAATTGTAGCGCCCGAGATTGACCGGAAGGTCGCGTGCCCAATATGCGGGATCGCGCCGGTATGTGATGTGCCGCGCGCTCTCGAACGCGTCGATCCGGTAGGGACCCGAGCCGAGGGGCGGCTCGAGCAGCGGGCGCTCGAAATCGCGGCCGGCCCACCACGCGCGGGCGAGCACCGGCAGCTCGCCGAGCAGCAGCGGCAGGTCGCGGCTGGGCTGGCGGAAGGCGAAGCGCACGGTGCGCTCGCCGACGATCTCGGCGCCCGCGACGTCCGCATAGTGCACGCGGTAGGCCGGATGGCCGTGGCGGATCAGCGTCCGGAAGGTCCACAGCACGTCCTCGGCGGTAACAGGCGAGCCGTCGTGGAACCGCGCCTCGCGCCGCAGGGTGAAGTCGACGGCGGCGCGGTCCGGCGCCACCACGACGCTCTCGCACAGCAGGCAATGGCGCACATGCGGGTCGTCGCCCGCCGTCATCAGCGTGTCGAAGGTCAGGTCGACCCCATGGGCCGGCACGCCGCGCAGCGCGTGGCCGTGCAGGCTGTCGAAGCTGCCGATCGCCGCGAGGCGGATGCTGCCGCCCTTCGGCGCATCCGGCGCCGCGTAGGGGAAATGCGCGAGCGGCGCCACGGGCTCATCGAACCGGTGCAGCGCCGGCGAGGCGGCGCAGGGGGTCGCGGCCAGCACGGCGAGCACGGCAAGCCCGACAACCGATGCTACCGCATTCACATATGTCGTCGAGGGCATGTTACGTGCGAAGATCGCACAGGGGTCGGCCTAATACCAAATCCTGCCGACTGAGTCGCCACAGCGTCGGCTCGCCTCGCCCCAACGGGGAGAGGCCGCCGCCGCGCGGAACGCGCGGTGGCGGGTGAGGGGGCTGCGCGCGACAGCGCGCGGAAGACTCTTCGAAAACGCGGCGCCGGGCACGATCGCTGAGTCTCTTGCGCGCTATCGCGCGCACCCCTCACCCCGGCGCGCGTGCCGCGCGCCGCCCTCTCCCCGTTGGGGAGAGGGGATTTGAATCGAAGGGCGCGCCTCACTTGGCGCGATCGCCCGGCGTTGGTCAGTCCGCCGCCCAGCTCACCTTGCCGCCGCGCACGATCTCCAGCCGGCGCGGGAAGAGGCGCGCGGCGCTCTTGCGGTGCGAGACCGCGATGACCGTCTTGTCGGCGAGGTCGGCGATCATGCGGCGGGTGATCCACAGCTCCGATTCTTCGTCGAGCGAGTTCAGCGCCTCGTCGAAGATCAGGCACGGCGGATCCGCCAGCATCACGCGTGCGAAGGCGATGCGCTGCTGCTCGCCGGCGGAGAACGGCTCGCCCTTGTCGCCGACCTGGGTGCGCATGCCGGCGGGGTCGACGGCGACGCGGGCACCCAGCCGCGAGCGCGTCAGCGTATCCTCCAAGCGCGCGCTGTCCGGCGTCTTGTGCAACGCGATGTTCTCTTCGAGCGAGCCGGGCAGGAAGGCGGGCTGCGCGCGCGCGAGGACGAAGAAGCGCTTGAGATCGGCGAGCGACAGCTCGGTCACGTCGCGGCCGCCGATCGTGACGCGGCCCTCCGACGGCCGCTGCAGGCCGATCAGCATCGTGAGCAGCGAGGTCTTGCCGGTGCCGCTCTCGCCCGACAGGGCCACCTTCTCGCCTGTTTCGATGCGGAACGAGACGTTGTCGACGATGGTCTCGCCGCGGTCGTTGCGCAGCGTGACCCGGTCGAACACGATCGGGCCGAAGGCGGGGTGCGTTGCCGGCGCCGGTGTTGCGTCCGGTGCCGCTGCTGCGTCCGGCGTCTCGGGCAGGTGGCCGGCGCCGGTATTGGCGCGGATGCGGCCGAGGGCGGCGCGCGCGTCGTTGATCATCGGCCACGCCTCGCCGATCTGCGACAGGTTCGGGAAGATCAGTACGGTGTAATAGGCGAAGACGAGGAACTTACCGATCGGCGCGGGGCCCGGCCCGGCCGTGGCGAACAGCAGCACGAGGCACAGCGCCGCCGAGCTGCCGATGACGAAATCGACCGCGAAGTGGTAAGCGCCGTGGCGGCGCCACAGGGTGAGCTGCACGCCGTAGAGATTGCGCGCCAGCGTCGCCAGCCGCGTGAAGAACGGCGCGCCCAGCCCCGTGAAGCGGATGTCGAGGTTCTTCTGGTAGAGCGCCGACAGGGTGCCGAGCATGCGGCCCTCGATGTCCATCTTGCGCAGGTAGATTTTCTTGCGCCAGTTGGCATAGACGGCGATCGCGCAGGCCAGGGCCGCGATCTCGACGATCAGGATCCAGAACAGCCACTTCTCGATGAAGAAGATGACGCCCAGCATCATGACGATCTGGAGGGCGGCGACGCCGGTCGCGACCAGCGCCTCGCGCAGCAGGCGCTGCACGGCGTCGACGTCGCCCGAGGCGGCGGCGAGCACGGCGCCCGCGCCGCCCGCCGACATGCGCCGGTAGGGCCCGCGCAGCAGGGTCATGGAGATGTCGCCGCGGATCGACCGGATGATGCGCTCGGTGACGTAGGAGGTGCGCACCTCGGCGGCGTAGCGGAAGCCGAGGATGACCAGCTCGATGGCGATGATCAGCGCCACATAGAGCCAGATGCGGTTCTCGGGTGCGGTGAGCTGCTGCTCGATCTGGCCCCACCACGAGGCGGGCGGCGGTGGTTCGACCAGCGCCTTGATCGGCAGCGGCCGCAGGACCGCGGCGGCGGAATGGGTCGCCGCCAGGACGAAGACGAAAGCGATCGCGCGCCGCCAGTGCGCGTCATGGGCCTTCAGGAGGCGGTCTATCTCGGCCAGGAACATCCGCGGACCGTGGTCAGGTTGGCGATGGGCTGTCTTGTAGCACGCCGGAGCGGGACAGTTGTTCCCGGCCTGGGCCCTTGGCGCTTGTCGCTACCCCGTCCGCCCTATACGGTTTCGCGGCACAACCGTCGAGGAACAAGCGATGGCAGCCCGTCTCAACGTCTCGCAGGATTCCTGGCCGCTGCGGGTCGATCTGTGCCCCTGCGACACGGATTTCGTCGCCTGGCTGAAGGCGCGCAAGGTCGCCGGCAAGGCCTGTTTCCATTTCGGGACCGGATCGCACCACATCGTCGGCATCGAGAACGCGAAGTTCGCCAAGCCGAACCAGGTCCTCGGCGTCACCGCCTCGCGCGGCGAGTACGACGCCTATATCGACCTCGTGACCGCCGATCCGCGTCTGGCGGTCAGCTACAAGGCGATGTTCCTGGACATCTACACGCTCGATGCGCGCGGCCTGCCGGATTTCGACATCGTCACGCTGTTCCATCTGTGCGAGTTCCACGATCCGGTGCGCTCCGCCTATGCGCCGCTCGACGACCGCAAGCTGCTCCAGCTCTTCCTGGGCAAGCTCAAGGCGCAGGGCCGCATTGGCTTCTACCTCGGCTCCAACGGCCGCGATGCGATGCTGCGGCTGGTCGACAAGTTCATCGCCGCCGGCCGCCTCGCCATCGCCGAGCGCGTCGGCGGGCTGCTGATATGCGCCAAGGCGAAACCGGGCCGCGCCAAGGCCGCCCGCGCCAAGGATCGCCGCCTGATCAAGACGCTGATCGACGGGTAGGCGCTACTGCGTCGCCTGGCCGCGGCGCTGGCGCAGGGCGGCGTCCTTCTGCGGGTCGACCCACCAGGTCGAGCCGAGATAGCCGTATTTCGACAGCTCCTTCGGCCGCGAGAAGCGGTCCCAATAGGCGACCCGCGCCACGCGCGAGTGCCAGTTGGGCACCATGTAGTGCTCCCACTGCAGCACGCGGTCGAGGGCGCGCGTGCGGGTGACGAGGTCGTCGCGGCTGGGCGCGGCGATGATCGCCTCGATCAGCGCATCGATCGCGTTGCTCTTGATGCCGAGCGTGTTGCGGCTGCCCTGGATGTCGGCCGCCGCCGAACTCCAGAAGTCGCGCTGCTCGTTGCCGGGCGATTCCGACTGCGGGAACAGCTCGACCGTCATGTCGTAGTCGAACTCGTCCATGCGGCGCTGGTACTGCGCCGTGTCGACGGTGCGGACCCGGACGTCGAGCCCGAGCCGTTTCAGGTTCTCGACATAGGGCAGCGCGATCCGCTCGAATTGCGGGCTCGACAGCAGGATCTCGAAATTGAGCTGCCGGCCGTCGGGCCCGACGCGCACCTGGTTGACGACCTTGTACCCCGCCTCGTTCAGCAGCCGCACGGCGACGCGCTGGTTGTCGCGCCAGTTTCCGGAGCCGTCGGTCGTCGGCGGGTTGTATTCCTTGGTGAACACTTCCGGCGGGATCATGGCGCGCAGCGGCTCCAGCAGCTTCAGCTCCTCGGCGCTCGGCAGGCCGGTCGCGGCCAGCTCCGAATTGTCGAAATAGCTGCGCGTGCGCGTATAGGCGCCGTGGAACAGATTGCGGTTCGACCATTCGAAGTCGAAGGCGTAGGTCAGCGCCTCGCGCACCCGGCGGTCCTGGAAGACCGGCCGGCGCAGGTTCATCCCGAAGCCCTGCATGCCGGTGGTGATCCGCGTCGGGAACTCCTCCATCTTGAAGAGGCCGGCGGTGCGCGCCGGGCTGTCGAAGCGCGTTGCCCAGGCCAGCGCCTGATTCTCGACCCGGATGTCGTAGGCGCCGGCCTTGAAGGCCTCGAGCGCGATGGTGCGGTCGCGGAAGTATTCGAACCGGATCGTGTCGAAATTGTTCTGGCCGACATTCACGGGCAGCTTCACGCCCCAATAGTCGGGCACGCGGCGGATGGTGACGAAGCGGCCGGCCTCGAATCCCTCGATCTTGTAGGCGCCGCTGCCCAGCGGCGGCTCCAGCATGGTCCGCTCGAAATCCTTGCCCTCCCACCAGTGCTTCGGCAGCACCGGCAGCTCGCCCAGGATCAGCGGCAGCTCGTGATTGTCGCCCGGGACGAAGGTGAAGCGGACCTTGCGCTCGCCGACCTTCTCGGCCTTGGACGCGCTGGCGTAATAGGCGCGGTAGCGCGGATGGCCCTTGGTCTTCAGCGTCTCGAACGTCCACACCACGTCCTCGGCCGTGATCGGCCGCCCGTCGTGGAACTTCGCGTCGGGGCGCAGGTTGAAGGCGACCCAGGAGCGGTCCTGCGGGACCTCGATCGTCTCGCAGACCAGGCAGTACTTGGTGAACGGCTCGTCGGCCGACGACACCATCAGCGTGTCATAGATCGAGCCGGCCCCGGCGCCTGATACGCCGCGCAGGGTGAACGGGTTCAGGGTGTCGAAGGTCTGGCCGATCGCCTCGTACCGCACGTCGCCGCCCTTGATCGCGTTCGGATCGACGTATTCGAAATGCTTGAAGTCGGGGCCGTACTTCACGTCGCCATGCATCGCAAAGGCATGGGCGACGGTGACCTTCTGCGCGGGAGTCTGCGCCGCGGCGCCGGTGGCGAGGACCCCGAGCGTCAGGGCGGTGGCGGCTGCGGAAAGGAGGCGGCGTGCGTGGATCATGGGGCTCTCGCGCGGTTTGCCGGTTGGCGGAGTCTGCGGGGCCCGGAGCCTCTCGGCAAGGGAAACAGCAGGGCGGAAATGTGGCGCCCTAGTGCGGCGCCGCGCCGATCCGGCCGAGGGCGGGCAGCTTGACTGAAAGGTCGTCAAAATCGATGCCGAAGCTGAGGCCCAGCAGGTTGATCTCGATGCCCTCGTTCAGCGCCAGCATCACGCCGGCAAGGCCGAGCAGGGAGACCTGGTAGCCGCTGCCGCTGGGCGCCGCGCCGAAGAACGCGCCGTCGGTCAGGAAGTCCTTGCCGATGGCATTGCCCGGCATCTCCAGGCCGAGCTCCGGCACGCTGCGCCCGATATGGGCGATGAAGGTGTTGCTGTTGGGCCCCGGCCAGGTCCGGTACATGTCCTTGTGCGGATACGTGTTGATCGCCTCCATGATCCTGGCGATCAGCGGCTCCACCTCGGGTCCGCGGCGGTCGAGGATCACGGTCGGATAGTTCCCGAACCAGTAATTGTCCGGCCCCATGCGGTTCAGGCGGACGGCCGGCGAGCCGTGCTGGACGCCGAATCCCATCACCTCGTAGCGCGTGTATTCGGTGGCGCCGGGCGGCTTCATCACGATCCAGGTGTGGACGCTGAAGATGCCGCGCCAGGCGAAGGCGCGCGCGGCATAGACCTGGACCACCGCTTCCGGCGTCGTCTTCGGATCGGGGGCGAGGCCGGTCGCATCGCGCCGCGCGGTCTGCCAGGTGACACCCGGCTCGCGCTCGGTGACCGCGAAGCTGACGCCGATCGGCGCCAGGAACAGGATCACGAAGGCGATGATCAGCAGCCGCGTCATGCGAGCAGCTTCAGGGCCTGGGCGTGCGTGCGCGCATCGCCCCAGGCGACGACGCGGCCGTCGGAGTCAGGGCCGATCGGGCGGCCCTGCCAGTCGCTGATGCCGCCGCCGGCGCCCTCGAGCACCGGGGCTATGGCGGCGTAGTCGTAGAATTTGAGCCCGGCCTCGATGACGAGGTCGGTGAAACCGCTCGCGACCAGGCCATAGGCGACGCAGTCGCCGCCATAGACAGGCGTCTTCACGGCCTTGCGCACGCGCTCGAAGCGCTCGAAATGCTCGCCGAACATCAGCGGCGACGTGCAGGACAGGGACGCGCGGCCCAGCGCATCGCAGGCGCGGGTGCGGACGGGCTTGCCGAGATGCGTGGTCGGGCGGCCTTCGGCGCCGACCCAGCGCTCGTTCAGCGCGGGACAGTCGATGACGCCGACGATCGGCTTGCCGTCACGGCACAGCGCGATGAGCGACCCGAACATCGGCCGGCCGGTGATGAACGCCTTGGTGCCGTCGATCGGATCGAGCACCCAGACATGGCTGGCGCCGGCGCGCTCGCTGCCGTGCTCCTCGCCGATGATGCCGTGCGCGGGGAAGGTTTTGGCGATCAGCACGCGCATCGCCGCCTCCGCCTCGCGGTCGGCGATGGTCACCGGCGAGCTGTCGTCCTTGTCGTCGATCGCGACGCGGGTGCGGAAATAGCGGCGCGCGATGGCGCCCGATGCGTCGGCAAGGCGCTGCGCGAGATCGATGAAAGCGTCGACAGGTTCGGTCATGGCGGCGGGACTATGCCGCGCACCTATGGCGGACGAAAGGCGATTTTGCGGCGCCGGCCGCTCAGCCGTTGACGATGGCGCGGAAGCTGAAGGCGCCGAGCAGGTAGTTCGCGTTGCGCTGGTCGTCGCTGAGCGGCAGCAGCACCGCGCGGTAGACGATCTCGGCGCCGTCGGCCCGCGTGAACCGGCCGGCCTCGTCGATCGGGGCCATCAGGTCGCAGGCCGCCTTCTGGAAATACAGGGCCCGGCCGAGGATTTCGCGCGGCAGCGCATCGCCGACCGCCTTGCCGGTGGGATCGGCGCCGAGCGCCTCGCGCACGACCGGCCCGGCCTGCTCGAAGACATGGTCGGCGGTTTCGGCGCCGACCCTGATGACAAAGAAATGGTCCCACAGCGCGGGCGCGCTCTCGCGGGTCACCTGGGTGCGTCCGGGATACCGCCGCGGCGCCGCCAGTTCGCGCCAGTACTGTACGGCGTTCGCCGAGACCCGCCGTTCGATGCCGTCTATGGTCGCCTCGCCCCGCACGACGTGCGGCGCGTGCGCGTTCGGTCCCGGAATCCGTCCTTCGATATTCTGCATGTGCGCCATGGCCCACCCTTCCACGGTTGAGCCCATTCTGTGCACCGGCGCGGTTAAGCTTGTCTTAAGAGTTGGGGTGAATCCGCCTTTTCCGCCAAATATTTATGCGGTTGCACCGCACAATCGCGGCGCAGCGGCGGCGACGGCGTCGCGCGCGGTCGGCTCAGGGCAGCGGCGCCGGGTTGTCGGCCTTGGTGCGGAACCAGGCGATCAGGTTGGCGCGGTCCTGCGTCCGCCGCACGCCGGCGAAGGCCATGCGCGTGCCCGGAAGGGCGCCCTTCGGATCGGCGAGGAACTTGTTGAGCTCCTCGTAGGTCCAGTTGCCGCTGGCGCCCTGCAGGGCCTGCGAATAGTTGAAGCCCTGGATGTGGGCCTTCTTGCCGCCGACCGTGCCCCAAAGGTTCGGGCCGACGCGGTTGGCGCCGCCCTTGTCGAAGGTGTGGCAGGCGTTGCAGGCCTTGGCGACGGCCTCGCCGGCCTTGACGTCGGCCGAGGCCAGCAGCGCGTCGATCGGCTCGATCGCCGCGGGCGCCGCGGCCTGCTGCGTGCCCTGGGTCGGCTCGGCGACCGCCACCGGGAAGGCGTTCTGTTCCAGCTTCTTCGGATGGACCACCGCGTTGCCGATGAAGCCGATGACGGTCATGGTCAGCAGGCCGGTCAGCACCGCGCCCGCGTATTTGTTGAATTCAAAGCTGTCCATGTGTCTGACGTCTCCGGCCGATAATGCAGCGACACCCGCGGATTCGCGGGGAATTTAGCCGCCCGCCGCCCGCGCGTTCAACCGCCAAAAAGCCGCGGCGAAGGAAGGGGTTCCGGTTCGGGCGGGGCCGTTATACTGTGCCGGCCGCATCCGCGCCATTTTGGCCCCAAGCAACCGGGCGGGCTTCGCCCGCGACCAAACGCCGCAGCAATTTCAACGCATTGCCATGCCGTCCCCCAAGCGCCCGATCGTGCTGATCCCGGCACGCCTCAAGGCGACGCGCCTGCCCGACAAGCCGCTGGCCGACATCCATGGCGTTCCGATGATCGTCCATGTCTGGCGGCGGGCGCGCGAGGCGGATCTCGGGCCCGTGCTGGTCGCCGCCGGCGAGGCGGCCATCGTCGACGCGGTCCGGCAGGCGGGCGGCGAGGCGGTGATGACGCGGCCCGACCACCCGTCCGGCTCCGACCGCATCTGGGAGGCGGTGGAGCGCTTCGACCCCGACCGCCGCCACGATGCCATCGTCAACGTGCAGGGTGACCTGCCGACGATCGAACCCGGCGCGGTCCGCGCGGCGCTGGCGCCGCTCGACGAGGATGCGGTCGACATCGCCACCATCGTCGCCGAGATCGCGCGCGAGGAAGAGAAGACCGACCCCAACGTCGTCAAGGCGGTGGTGGCGTTCACGCGCGGCGGCAGCGACGGCGTGCCGCCGATCGGCCGCGCGCTCTATTTCAGCCGCGCCACCGTGCCGACCGGGCCGGGGCCGCTCTACCACCATATCGGCCTCTATACCTATCGCCGCGCGGCGCTGGCGCGGTTCGTGGCGATGCCGCCGGGCATCCTCGAGAAGCGCGAGCGGCTGGAGCAGCTCCGTGCGCTGGAAGCAGGCATGCGCATCGACGCGGCGCTGGTGGACACGGTGCCACTCGGCGTAGACACCGAGCACGATCTCGCGCGCGCCCGCGCGCTGCTCAAGCCCTAACAGGACCAGGACGATGGCGGACAAGAAGAACAGGATCGCATTCCAGGGCCAGCCGGGGGCCTATTCGGACCTCGCCTGCCGCAACGCCTATCCCGATCTGGAAACGCTGCCCTGCGCGAGTTTCGAGGATGCGTTCGCGGCGGTGAGGGATGGGCGCGCGCGCCTGGCGATGATCCCGATCGAGAACTCCGTGGCGGGGCGCGTCGCCGACGTGCATCACCTGATGCCGCATTCGAATCTCAAGATCATCGCCGAGCACTTCCAGCGCGTGAACCACCACCTGCTGGCGCCGAAGGGGGCGACGCTCAGGACGCTGAAGACCGTGCAGAGCCACGTCCAGGCGCTCGACCAGTGCCGCAACACGACGCGCAAGCTGGGCCTGAAGCGCGTCGTCGGCGCGGACACGGCCGGGTCCGCCGCCGATGTCGCGAAGAGCGGCGACATCACGCGTGCCGCGATCGCCTCGGCGCTGGCCGGCGAGATCTATGGCCTGAAGTCGCTGAAGAAGAACATCGAGGACGCCGAGCACAACACGACGCGCTTCGTCGTGCTGTCGCGCAAGGAATTCGATCCCGACCCGAAGAAGGGCGCGGTGATGACCACCTTCGTGTTCCGCGTGCGCAACGTGCCGGCGGCGCTCTACAAGGCGATGGGCGGCTTCGCCACCAACGGCGTCAATATGACGAAGCTGGAAAGCTATCTCGTCGGCGCCTATTTCGATGCGGCCCAGTTCTACGCGGATGTAGAGGGCCATCCGAAGGATGTGCGGCTCGCCCGCGCGCTGGAGGAGCTGCGCTTCTTCTCGCACGAGGTGAAGATCCTCGGCTCCTACTACAAGCACGCCTTCCGCCGCCGCGGCCGCCCGGAAGAGAGCGACTGAACCGCGTCGCGGCTTTGCCTCGCCCCAACGGGGAGAGGCCGTCGCCGCGCAGCACGCGCGGCGACGGGTGAGGGGGCTGCGCGCGGCAGCGCGCATAAGACTCCTTAAACCGCGTCACCGGCACGATCGCTGAGTCTTTTGCGCGCTATCGCGCGCACCCCTCACCCAGGCGCGCGTGCCGCGCGCCGCCCTCTCCCCGGTGGGGAGAGGGGATATGAGGTAACGCGGCCGCACTTGCGACGCGACTATGTGGAGCCCGTAGAGGATCCGCCCTTGCGCGATCCGGATTGCGCGCGCGCGTACCCCGGAATCTGGAAGCGGCGGCGGTAGGCGCCGGGCGGCAGGCCGGTGGTGCGCTTGAAGAGGCGGCGGAAGAACGCCGGGTCCTCGTAGCCCACCTTCCAGCCGATCTCGTCGACCGGGTCGTCGGTGCGCTCGAGCCGGCGCTTGGCGTCTTCCACGCGCAGGCGCTGGACGTATTCGATCGGCGGCACGCCGGCGGCCTTGGTGAAGCGCCGCTTGAAGGTGCGCTCGGCAAGTCCGGAGCGGCGGATCATCTCCTCGACGGGCGTCGCCACGGAGAAGTGCGTCGCGAGCCAGTCCTGCGCCGCGGTGATGACCGCGTCGCCATGATCCTTGCGGCCCTCGAACACCATGTAAGGCGCGAGCCCGTCATGGTGCCATTGCAGCGCGAAGAAGCGTGCGACCGCCTGCGCCGCCGTGGCGCCGGCGTGGCGCGCGATCAGGTAGAGCACGAGGTCGTGCCACGTCATCGACGCGCCTGACGTGATGAACTGCTCGCGCGGCCCCGACGCGACCAGGACACGCTCGGGATGGATGGGCACGGCAGGAAAAGACTGCCTGAATGCGGCCGCATACCCGAAATGGACGGTCGACGGCACGCCGTCGAACAGGCCTGTTTCGGCAAGCAGGAAAATGCCGGAGCAGGCGGAGCACAGGCTGGCGCCGCGCTCGTGCATCGCGGCGAGCCAGCTCGTGATCGCCGGGTAGCGGCCTTTCTCCCATGTCTGGTGCGTGAGCAGCACGGACGGGACGATCACGATGTCGGTGCGGTCGATCTCGTCGATGCCGCGATGGGCGGTGACCGCGAGTTTGCTCGCCAGCGTCACCTCGCCGCGCGTGAGCCCGACGATCTCGATCCGGAACGGCGGCTGCGCGGGAACGGCGCTGTCCATGCCGCCCAGGGAGGCGACCGAATTCATCACGTCATAGATCCCGGTCAGGGTCGAGATCGCCGCGTCGGGGATCGCGATGAGGCTGACATGCAGCGGTCGGTCGGCCATGGCCTGCTCGGCTCCTGGGGCTCGGTGGCACAAATAGACCGATTTTGGCGAGCCCGCCACTCGTCCGCGGCGGCCCCCTCCGCGAAAGTCCCCCGCATCCGACGCGGCATCGGTGCCGCGCGAGAAGGAGGATGTTATGGCTTTGGATCAAGGACGGCTCAACGACCTGTTGGGCAAGGTGGTCGCGGACCTTTCCGCCGGCTATGGCGGCGTGATGGTGAGCCTGGGCGACAAGCTCGGTCTCTACAAGGCGATGGCCGGCGCCGGCCCGCTCAGCTCGCACGAGCTGGCGAAGCGGACGCGGTGCGCCGAGCGCTATGTCCGTGAATGGCTGAACTCGCAGGTGGCCGGCGGCTACATCACCTATCACGCCGGCAGCGCCACCTACGAGCTGACGCCGGAGCAGGCCTTCGTGCTCGCCGACGAGAGCAGCCCGGTCTTCATCCCGCACGCCTACCAGGTGGTCGCGTCGATGTGGTCCGACGAGCCGAAGGCGCGCGAGGCGATCAGGACCGGCAAGGGCGTGCCCTGGGGCGACCACGACGAGCGCCTCTATTGCGGGGTCGCCGCGTTCTATCGCAACGCCTATCGCGGCAGCCTGGTGAAGGAATGGCTGCCGGCGCTCGACGGCGTCGTCGGGAAGCTGCGCGACGGCGCCAAGGTGGCGGATGTCGGCTGCGGGCACGGCCATTCGACCGTGCTGATGGCGCAGGCGTTTCCGAATTCGCGCTTCTGGGGCTTCGATGCGCATCAGGATTCGATCGATGCCGCGCGGAAGGTCGCGCGGGAGGCGAATGTCGCGGACCGGGTGACGTTCGAGGTCGCGGACGCGGCGGACTATCCCGTGCACGGCCTGGACCTGATCTGCTTCTTCGACTGCCTGCACGACATGGGGCGGCCGGTCGATGCGGCGGCGCGCGCCGCGCGCGCCCTGGCGAAGGACGGGACGGTGATGCTGGTGGAGCCCTTCGCGAACGATCGCGTCGAGGACAACATCAACCCGGTCGGCCGGCTCTACTACGCCGCCTCGACGACGCTGTGCTGCGCGCACGCGATCTCCGAGAACGGCACGCATGTGCTCGGCGCACAGGCGGGCGGGGAAAGGCTCAAGCAGGTCTTCGCGCAGGCGGGATTCCGGCATTTCCGCCAGGCCACCGCGACGCCGTTCAATCTGATCCTCGAGGCACGGCTCGCCGCCTGACGCCCGAAAAGAAAAGGCCCGCGCGTCCCTCGACGGGGCGCGCGGGCCTGATTGCCGGGTCGGTCAGATGTCCGTCCGCTCGGTCTCGACGGCGCGGCGTTCCGTCAGGTTGAAGCGTCCGTCATAGATCGGCGCCTGCCGCGTGGTCGGGCCGGGATACTGCACATAGAGGATCGTGCCGCCGGTCTCGGTCTTCATGTACGGCTCGGTGTGCGGGTCCGCGTGATAGATCATCGTCCCGGCCTTGTAGAGCTTGTCGCCGTACTGGAACTCGCCTTCCAGGATGTACCAGATCTGCGCGAAGTCGTGGCTGTGCAGCGGATGCCACGCGCCGGGGTCGTAGCGCACCAGGCCGGCATTGGGCTCGGTCGGGCGCTCCGGCCGGGGATGGAACATCATCTTGCAGGTCTGGCCCGGAAAGCGCTGCATCATCCACGGCAGCTCGTCGACATGCACGCCCTCGGGCAGGTGGTGCGTCTTGCCGTTCGCGTCGGGCATGGCGCCCTGCTCGGTTCGTTGCTGGGCCTGCTTTTGCATTCTCATGGTCTCCGTTTACTTGCGAGGAACGTGGCGTTCGAGGAACGCCATGGTGAACAGGTCCTTCGCCGCCACGTCGCGCTCGAGCTTGGCGAAGGTTTTGATGAGGTCCAGCGTGTGCGCCATCTTCTCCTCGGTGATGTAGCCGAGCCCCTTCTCCTTCGCGGTCGGCGTCACGAAGTGCAGGGCGACGACTTTCCACTGCTGCAGCACGAGGTCGCGCGAGGTTTCCGGGAACATCTTGACGAAGTCGCTGGCGGCCGCCTCCGGGTCCTCGGCGGCGAGCGCGTAGCCGGCCATGGTCGCGTTGAGGAATTTCTTCACCAGCGCCGGGTTCTTCGCGATCATCTCGTCGCTCGCGATGATGCCGATCGAATAGTTGTTCACGCCGAAGTCGCTGAACATGAACTTGTCCCACTCGACCTTCGCCTTCTGCGAGGCGTTGGTCAGGTTGGGCTCCTCCGTCGTGAAGGTCATCATAGCATCGATCTTGCCGACCATCAGGCTCGGGATCTTGGCGGGCGAATCCATGTTCACCCAGTTGATCTTGCTCTGGTCGATGCCGGCGTTCTTGGCGAAGACAGGGAAGAGCGGCAGGTGGCTCTCGCCCGGCATGGCGCCGAACGTCCGCCCTTCGAGGTCGCGCGGCGACTTGATGCCGGCGCTCTTGCGGAAATAGATAGCGTCCGACGAGCGGTCCAGGATCGTCGCGATCTGCTTGACGCCGAGGCCCTTGTCGCGCCCGAAGATGACCGAGGTGGCGTCGGCCATCGCGAAGGTCGTCGTGCCGAGGGCCGTGCGCTTGACCGACTCGACCGAGCCGTAGCCGCGCAGGATGTCGACGTCGAGGCCGGCGGCGCTGTAGAGGCCGCGCGCCTTCGCCACGGCGGGCCCGAAATGCAGGCCGTAGGGCGTGAAATTCAGCGTGAAGATGACCTTTTCCATCGCCGCGGCCGGTGTGGCGAGCGCGGTGGCAAGGGCGATCGATAGCGCCGTGACTGCCGTTCGAATGTTCATGCAGGTTCCTCCTTGGGCTTGGTTTTGAAATGTCTGTAACATATCACAGCGACCTGTTCAAGCCGTGACGAGAGCGGCGGAATTGGCCACACCGAGCTGATTTTCAGCAAATGCCAGCAGGAGTTGCGCGCAAATTGGAGAGTGGCGACGCTTGACACTGAAATGTCAGTAAGAATAATAACTGTCAAAACTGGGAGAAACGCATGCAAGCACACACAGCCGGCGACGTCCTTCATGCGCCGCGTTCCGCCGCCGCGATCTGGAAGAGCCCGGCGCTGCGCAAGGCCGTCAAGATCGCGATGTCATTCGCGCTGTTCCTCCTGTTTTGGGAGGGCGCCTGCCGCGTCTTCGCCATTCCGGAATTCGCGTTGCCGGCGCCCAGCGTCATCCTCGACATCCTGGTCGAACGCCATGAGCTGTTCTGGCGCCACTCGCTGGTGACGTTCTACGAGACGATCGCCGGCTTCGCGATCGCGGTCGTGTTCGGCGTGATCGCCGCCGCGGTGATCGTGATGGTTCCGTCGCTGGCGGACATCATCATGCCGATCCTGCTGATCTCGCAGCTCGTGCCGAAGGTCGCGATCGCGCCGCTGCTGCTCATCTGGTTCGGCTACGGGCTGACGCCGAAGATCTTCATCGCCTTCCTGATCGCCTTCTTCCCGATCGTCGTGAACACGGCATCGGGTCTGGCCGCCGTCGAGAAGCCGCTCCTGGACCTCGCGCGCTCGCTCGAGGCGACGCGCTTCCAGATCTTCCGCAAGCTGCGCCTGCCGTCGGCTCTGCCCGAGCTGTTCAGCGGCATGAAGATCGCGATGACCCTGGCCGTGATCGGCGCCATCATCGGCGAATTCGTCGGCGGCAGCGCCGGCCTCGGCTATCTCATCATCGTCGCCAATTCGGAACTCAACACGCCGCTGGCCTTCGCCGCCCTTCTCCTGCTGTCGGCGGGCGGCATCGCGCTGTATGCGCTCGTCGAGGCGGCGGAGCGGTTTTTCGTGCCATGGAACCGGCCGGCCTCCGACGCCGCCCGTCTGGGAGGAGGCTGACATGCATGCACTCAAGATGAATGCCGCCGAGCAGCTCGCCGCCACGGCCATCCGGATCGATCACGCGTCGAAAGCCTATCCGACCCGCGACGGGTCGATCCTGGCGCTGCGCGACGTCAGCCTCGACGTCGCCGATCACGAGTTCATCGCCGTGCTGGGCCCGAGCGGCTGCGGCAAGACGACTTTGCTCAAGATCATCGCCGGGCTGGAGCCGCCCTCGCAGGGAGAGATCTCGCTGCACGGGCGTCCCATCCGCGGACCGCAGAAGAAGACCGGCATCGTGTTTCAGACGCCGGCGCTGATGAAGTGGCGCACGGCGGTCGACAACGTGATGTTCCCGGCGGAGATTCTGGGCCTGCCGGAGCGCGTCACGCGCGCCAAGGCGATGGAGCTGCTCAAGCTGGTCGGGATCGCCGATTTCGCCGAACGCCTGCCGCATGAGCTTTCGGGCGGGATGCAGCAGCGCGTCGCGATCGCCCGCGCGCTCATCCACGACCCGACGGTGCTGCTGCTCGACGAGCCGTTCAGCGCGCTCGACACCATGACGCGCGGCCAGCTCAACGTCGAACTGCTCCGCATCTGGAGCGAGACCCGGAAGACGAGCCTGCTGATCACGCACAGCATTCCCGAGGCCGTCTTCCTGGCGGACCGCGTCGTCATCATGACGCCGCGCCCCGCCAGCATCCGCGAGATCGTCACCATCGACCTGCCGCGGCCGCGCACGCCGGAGATGCGCGTGTCGCCGGAGTTCACGCGCCTCGTCGATCAGATCGGGCGCGTCATCGGCCTCGAATATGTCTGAACGGAAAGCGCGCGGCGACGATCTCACGCAGCTCGACGCCGCGGCGCTGACCGGTCTGTACGGACGGGGCACCGTGTCGCCGCGCGAGGTCGTCGCGGCGACGCTGGACCGGATCGGGCGGCTCAATCCGACGCTCAACGCCTACATCTGGCTCGACGCCGAAGGCGCCATGCGCGCCGCGGACGAGTCCGGCGCGCGCTGGCGCAGGGGCGAACCCGCCTCCGCCGTGGATGGCGTCCCGTTCGGGGCGAAGGACATGCTGCAGGCGCGCGGCCGCCCGACTCTTTACGGCTCGCGCGCGCTGCCGGCCGGCGGCGATGCGGCCAGCGATGCGCCCGCGGTCGCGCGGCTCAAGGAAGCCGGCGCCGTCTTCCTGGGCAAGACGACGACGTCCGAGTTCGGCTGGAAGCCCACCGCCGACAGCCCGTTGAACGGCATCGTCCGCAACGCGCTCAATCCCGCGCTCACGAGCGGCGGCAGCAGCGGCGGCGGGGCGGCGGCTGCGGCCGGGCTCGGCCCGCTGCAGCTCGGGACAGACGGCGCCGGATCGGTGCGCATCCCGGCCGCGTTCAACGGCGTCGTCGCCCTCAAGGCGACGTTCGGCCGCGTGCCGGCTTCGCCCGCCGGCCCGATGCTGACCCTGTCCCATACCGGGCCGATCGGCCGGACGGTGGGCGATGTCGCGCGGATGCTCAACGTGATCGCGCGGCCCGACCCGCGCGACTGGTACGCGCTGCCCGCACCGACGACGGATTTCCTCGACGGCCTCGACGCGGGTGTTGCGGGGATGCGGCTGGGGCTCTACCTCGGCGGCGATGCGCTGGCGGTCGAGCCCGAAATCGCCGAAGGCGTGCGCGCCCTCGCGCGCCGGCTCGAGGATGCCGGCGCCGTCATCGAGGAGATCGCATTGCCTCTGAAGGAGGCAGACGAAATCTTCCGCATTCACTGGCTGGCCGGCGCATGCTATCTCGTCTCCCGGTTGCCGGCGGAGCGGCGCGGCCTGGTGGACCCGGGGCTGCTGGCCGTGGCCGAGCAGGGCGCGGGTCTCGATGCGCAGACCTACTATCGAGCGACGGTGGCCCGCCAGCATTTGGGCGAGAAGCTGCAGAGCCTCATGGGCCGATTCGACGCCATCCTGACACCCACCACGCCGATCCTGCCGTTCGCGGCGGGGCGGGAATGGCCGGCGGAGCGCGCCTGCGCGAGCTGGCTGGATTGGGCGCCGCTGACGTTCCTGTTCAATCTCACGCGCCAGCCGGCGGCATCGGTGCCGGCGGCGACCACGCCGGCAGGCCTGTCGGTCGGCGTGCAGGTCGCGGGGCCGCTCTACGGCGAGGCGCTTGTCCTGCGCGTCGCCCGCGCGATCGAGCGCGTGAGCGCGGCAGGGGCAAGAACCGCACCGCATGGCCCTTAGCAAGCGACCGCGGCGGCCGGAAGCAGGAGCCGCGAAGAAGCCGCAGCTTCTGACCGACGTCGTCTACGAGCGCCTGAAGTCCGAGATCATCCAGTGCCAGCTTCCGCCCGGCTCGGAGGTCACCGAGGGCGAGCTCGGCGATCTCTATTCGGTGAGCAAGGCGCCGCTGCGCGCGGCGTTGGCGCGTCTGGCGCAGGATGGACTCGTCCGCACGATCCCGCGCCACGGCTATGTGATCGCGCCGGTGACGCTCAAGAACGTCCAGGACATGTACGCGCTGCGCCTGGTGCTCGAGCCGGCGGTCGCGCGGCTCGCCACCGGCCATGTCGACATCGCCCTGCTGAAGCGGATCAACTCTGATCCGGGCGGCTCCAAGAGCGAGGATGCCGAGCTACGGTTCCTCGCCAGCAACCGCGAATTCCACCTCGTGATCGCGCGGGCCACCGGCAACCAGCGCATGATCACGATCGTGACGCAGCTCATGGACGATATGGCCCGGCTGATCCATGTCGGGCTGTTCTCGTCCGACTGGCGGCGCGGCGCGATGCATGGCGAGCACAAATCCCAGACCCAGGAACACATGGACCTGATCGAGGCGCTGGCCGTCGGCGACGCCGATGGGGCCGAGCGCGCCGCGCGGGCCCATGTCGAATCGAGCCGGGAACTGGTGCTTAAGGCGATCCTGTCGCAGGACTCGCTGACCATCGGGCAGGTGCCGCTGTGGACCTCGCGGGGCTGAGCCGGTGACGGCGTGACGGCGGCGCCCTTCATCTATGTCGCCGCCGCGCTCGCGGAGATCGCCGGTTGCTTCGCGTTCTGGGCGTGGCTGCGCCTGGACCGGTCGGCGCTGTGGCTTGCACCCGGGCTGGTCGCCCTGGCGCTGTTCGCCTGGCTGCTCACCCGGATCGAGGCCGACTTCGCGGGCCGCGCCTACGCGGCATATGGCGGAGTCTACATCGTCGCATCGCTGGCCTGGCTCTGGGCCGTGGAGGGCACCCGGCCGGATCGCTGGGACCTGATCGGCGGCGCGATCTGTCTCGTCGGTGCCGCGGTAATCCTGTTCGGGCCGCGCCCATAACCATCCGCCGCGGGAACGCTGTGCTGCGGGCCGCGTTGCGAAATACAAAAGATCACGGAGCAGTCGGAGAAAAAGGGAGGGGCACGTAATGATGAAAGAGAGTGCCCATGGTACCGGAGTTCGAATCCACAGCCACAATGGCGGCCCGCGCCGCAGTGGCGGCGTTGGTGATGTGCGAGGCCGTCGGCGGCAGCAAGCGCGCCGCATTCGAGGCGGCGCTGCAAGCGTGGCAGGAGTTCCGCCCAGAAGACGGGGCGGTCGGCGCGCATGAGCGGGTGATTCCGCTGGTGCTTGCGCTGGAGGACAGCGGATTTATCCGCCCGCACTGAGCGGATTCACCGCCGCGCCTGCAAATTCATCGCGCCGGACGGCCGCGGAAATGGGCGGTCCGCCGGTTCTTAGGGGGTAGTAAAAACATGCGATACCGCACGTGATGGGATCGGCCAACGGGCCGGGAGCATCGCAGTAGCCAGGTTTTTCGCGGCACTGACGCGTACGGGATATTCGTGTGTGATCGCCCGTACCGCCCGCGCTAGAGTCCGTCCTCGACGGCTAGCGGGATCCGCATGGAGAATTTCACACCTTATTCGGCGCTCGCTGGCGGTGCCCTGATCGGCCTCGCTGCGGTTGTGCTGATGCTGTTTCACGGACGCATCGCCGGCATCAGCGGCATTGTCGGCGGCCTGCTGGCGCCGCGCGCCGGCGACGTGGCTTGGCGGGCCGCTTTCCTGGTCGGAATGATCGTCGCGGCCGCCGCGCTCGCTGCCTCCGGCTTCGCGCCCGTGCTGCGCGACCGGCCCGCCCTCGGCATCGTCATCCTCGCCGGCCTGCTCGTCGGCTTCGGCACGCGGCTCGGCTCGGGCTGCACCAGCGGTCATGGCGTGTGCGGCCTCGCGCGGCTGTCGCCGCGCTCGCTGGTGGCGACCCTGATCTTCATGGCCAGCGCGGCGCTGGTCGTGTTCGTGACGCGCCATGTGCTGGGGAGCTGACCGATGAGCGCCATCGTCATGCCGCTCGTCGCCGGCCTGCTGTTCGGCGCCGGGCTCACCCTCTCGCAGATGGTCGATCCCGCGAAGGTGCAGGGCTTCCTCGATTTCGGTGGGATCGCGAGCGGCGCCTGGGACCCGAGCCTCGCCTTCGTCATGGCCGGCGCGCTGGCGGTGACCGCGATCGGCTATCGCCTCGCCTTCCGCCGCGCGGCGCCCGTGATGGCCGCGAAGTTCAGCCTGCCGACGCGCAACGACATCGACGCGCGCCTCGTCGCCGGTGCCGCGGTGTTCGGCGTCGGCTGGGGCCTTGCCGGCTATTGCCCCGGGCCGGCGATCGCCTCGCTCGCCTTCGGCAACGCCGAGGCGCTTGCCTTCGTCGTCGCGATGCTGGTCGGCATGGGGCTGTTCCGGATCCTGGGAACCGCGTCGCCGCCGGATGCGACGGCGCGCGACGCGGCGAAGGACCCGGCCTGACCCGTCACGCCTCGATGACGAAGAGCTTCGCCTCGATCGCGGTCAGCGCCTCGACGCCTGAGTCGGTGATGTGGATGGGCATGCTGCAGCACACGCAGCCCAGATCGGACTTGTACAGGGCGGGGACGAGGTGGAAGCACATGCCCGGCTGCAGCACGCGCTGATCGTCGGGACGGATGCTCATCACGTTGTTCTCGCCCCAGCCGGGCGGCAGGCCAACGCCGATGCCATAGGCGGCGCGCACCGTGAAGTATTCGCCATATCCGGTCTTGCCGATCGCGTCGCGCACGACCGTGTCCGCCTGGTGCGAGGTCATGCCGGGCTTGATCTTCTCCATCCCTGCGCGCAGGCCGACCATCGAGGCGTCGTGGAAGCGCTGCACCTCGTCCGACGGCTTGCCCATCACCGAGACGCGGAAAATGGGCGTGTTGTAGCGCGCGACGACCGCGGCCATCTCGGTGTTGACGAGCTCGCCGCGCTCGATGCGGGCGTGGCGCCACGAGCTGTGCGCGCGATAGCTGTACTGGCCGCAGGTGATGAACGGGCCCATCGACATCGGCTCGCTGCCTTCGCGGATCACCTCGGCGATCAGGTCGGCGGCGAGGTCCGAATCCTTCGCGCCGTAGCGTACCTTGCCGATCGCGCGCTCCATCGCGGTGCCGCAGATGGCACCCGCCTTCCGCATATAGGCTAGCTCGGCCTCGGATTTGACCGCGCGCAGCGACTCGACGACGCCGGCCGCGTTGACGAATTTCATGTACGGCGCGGCGGCCTGCAGGCCCGCATGCGCCTGGACCGGCATCATCGGCGAGGCGAAGTCGAGCCCGACCGTGATGTTCGGCCCGATGCGGTCCTTCAGGATCTGCGCCAGCCGCGCATAGGAGTCCTCGGAATCGCTGATGGAGACGCCTTCCTTCACCCAGGAATGCGGGGCGAGGGCCCTGACGTTGCTCATCTCGGTGTGGCGGCCGATCCAGAGGCCTTCGCCGTTCTGCCGCAGCGCCAGCAGGAAGACGTAGTGCGTCACGCCGGTGTGCAGTCCGGTCAGGTAGTAGTAGTTGACCGGCGACGTCACGAGCAGGACGTCGATGCCTTTCTGGCGGAGGGTTTCCGCGACGCGGTCGCGGCGCGCCGCGAACTCCGCGGCAGTGAACGGCAGCGGCGACGTTTCGTTGGGTGTTCCCGCCGGTACGGCCGGCTTGCGCGTGCTCATCGTGTTTTCCTCTGGTGTGCGTGTTCTCGTTGGTGCTTCGGTTTCGGCGTCATTCGTAGATGCCGAGAAACGACTTCCTGACCGAGCGGTCTTCGCGCAGCGTCGCCGCCGGTCCGTCCATGAAGTTGCGGCCGTCGACCAGGACATAGGCGCGGTCGGCGATCATCAGGGCCTCGAAGGCGTTCTGCTCGACCAGCAGGATGCTCTGGCCGCTGTCGCGCAGCGCGCGGATCTGGCCGAACACTTCCTGCCGCGCGACGGGCGAAAGTCCGGCGGTCGGCTCGTCGAGGAGAAGCAGTGTCGGCTCGTTCACGAGTGCCATGGCAAGCGCGAGGATCTGGCGCTGGCCGCCCGACAGCGCGCCGGCGTTGACGCGCGCCTTCGTCGCCAGCATGCCGTAGCGCGCCATCATCGCCGCGATCCGGTCCGTCCTGGCGCGGCCGGAGGCGGCGCAGGCAAGCTCCAGATTCTCGCGCACCGTGAGCCGGGCGAAGACGTTCCGTTCCTGCGGCACGTAGCCGATGCCCATGGTGGTGAGCTGCTCGGCGTTGGCGCCGGCAAGGCTGTGGCCGGCGAACGCCATGCGTCCCTCGCTCCACGCCGTCAGCCCGTAGAGCGCCTTGAGCACGGTCGACTTGCCGGCGCCGTTGGGGCCGATCACCGTGCAGATCTCGCGCGCGCCGAGGTGGAGGGAGACGCCCTTCAGGATCGGGCTGTCCTTCTGGTATCCCGACCTCAGGTCGGCGATCTCAAGGATGCTGTCCGCCAAGATAGGCCTCTTGTACCGCTTCGTTCTCGGTGATCTCCGCGAAGGTGCCGCTGGCGAGATGGCGGCCGGCCGCCATCACGACGACGAAATCGCTGATCGCCCGCACGAAGTTCATGTTGTGCTCGACGATGAGGAAACGCTGGCCTTCGGCCGCGAGCGAGCGGATGAGCGCGCCGATCTCCTCGGCGAGGGCAGGATTGACGCCGGCCACCGGTTCGTCGAGCAGGATGAGCGTCGGCTCGCGCATGAGGACGCGGCCGAGATCGAGCAGTTTCTTCTGGCCGCCGGAGAGCTGGTCGGCGGGGTTGCCGAGCACGGCCGTCAGCCGCAGCCGCGCGGCGATCGCGTGCGCCGCGTCCATCACCGCGCGCTCGCGCTCCCGGCTGCCGCGTGCGCGCAGCGCCGCATGCCACGGCCGTTCGCCCGGCTGATCGGCCGCGAACAGCATCAGATTCTCGAGCACGGAGAGGGAGGCGAAGGCGCGCGCGGTCTGGAACGTCCTGACGACGCCGAGCGCGTTGATCTGGTCGGGGCGCAGGCCCGACAGGCGCCGCCCGCGGAAGGCCGCGGAGCCATGGTCCGGGGCGATGTAGCCGCTGATGACGTTGAGCAGCGTGGTCTTGCCGGCGCCGTTGGGGCCGATCACCGTCAGGATCGGATGCTCGTCGATCGCGAGGTCGAGCCCCTCCAGCGCATGGACGCCGCCGAACGACTTGGACAGGCCGTCGATCCGGATATAGGCCGGCTGCGTCATGGCGCGCCCGCCTTGCGCTTCAGGGCGAAGCGCCAGGACTGCATCCGTTCGGGGAACAGGCCGCGCGGCAGGAAGATGAGGATCAGGAGGAAGGCCAGCGAGATCGTCATCTCGCGCAGGGCGGCCGTCTGCACCGGCCGCAGGAAGTCGATGTGGTTGACGAGGAAGCGCGTGCCCTCGGTGAAGGCCATGATCGCGCCGGTGCCGACAATGGCGCCGATCGTGTTGCCGCGCCCGCCGATCGTCACGGCGAAGACGACATAGAGGCTGAGGAGCGGCAGGAAGCTGTCCGGCGCGATGTAGGAATTGAAATGCGCGTAAAGCGCCCCGGCCGTGCCCGCGCAGAACCCGCCGATCGCGAAGGCCTGCGCCTTCATCAGGCGCGAGTTCTTGCCGGCGGTCCAGGACGCCTCCTCGTCGTCGCGGATCGCGCGCAGCGCGCGGCCGAACGGCGAGTAGCACAGGCGCTCGAACAGCAGGAACAGGGTCGCCAGCAGACCGGCCATCCCGAGGAACGCGGCGAGGCTGAAGGCGAAGGGCGACAGCACGTCGCGGAACGGGAAGACGATGTTGGTGATGCCGTCCGTGCCGTTGGTGAGCCAGATCTCGTTCGACGCGATCAGCCGGATGAACTCGGAGAAGCCGAGCGTCACCACGGCGAGGTAGTCGCCGCGCAGGCGCCAGGTGACGTGCGCCATCGCGGCGCCGATCAGCGATACGGCACAGCCCGCCAGCGCCACCGCCAGCAGGAAGGGAAGCTGCAGCTTGGTCGTCGCCAAGGCGGCGGTGTACGCGCCGAAGGCGAAGAAGCCGATCATGCCGAGATTGATCATCCCGGCGAGGCCCCAGATCAGGTTCAGGGCCATGGCGAGCACGGAGAAGAGCCCGATATAGGTGCCGATCACCAGCAGGTAGTTCAGCATCGTCTATTTCCTGCCAAACAGGCCTTCGGGGCGGATGAGCAGCGTCACGACGATGGCGATGAAGCCGACCGCCGTCCGGTAGGCCGGCGACCATGCGACCGCGGCGAACTCCTCGGTGATGCCGATGACGCCGGAGCCGACCACCGCGCCGATCGTGCTGCCGATGCCGCCGACCACGGTCGCCGCGAAGAGCGGCAGCAGGACGCGGAAGCCGAGCATCGGGTCGACCGTCGTATCCAGCGCCAGCAGCGCGCCGCCGATTCCGGCCATGCCCATGGCGATGAAGGTGGTGACGCCGCCGATCATCAGCGGGTTGATGCGGTGGATGGTGGCGAGGCCCGGATTGTCCGCGACCGCCCGCATCTGCTTGCCGAGAATCGAATATTTGAGCAGCAGGAACAGCATCGCGGCGGTCGCCAGCGCCCAGGCGACATTGGCGATCTGCTGCGGGCCGATGCGCACGCCCAGCCACGCGATGTCGCGCATGATCGGCGTGTCGAGGGCGCGCAGGTCGTTGCCAAAGCTGAAGCGGACGACGTTCTCGATGAAGATGTTCAGGGCCAGCGAGCCGATCGCCGCGGCGACGATGCCGGTCTTGCGCAGCGGCCGCAGGAAGATCAGGTCGGTGGCGAGCCCGACGGCGCCCGCCACCAGGAAGGAGAACACGATCGCGGCCGGCATCGGCCAGCCCATCAGGTTGATCGCGACATAGGCGGTGAAGCCGCCGACCGTCGCGACCGACGCGACCGAGAAATTGGGGAAGCGCAGCACCCCATAGATGAGCGAGAAGCCGATGGCGGGCAGCATGATCAGGCTGCCCGCCATCACTCCGTTCAGGAGGAACTGCGCGACCTCGGTCATCCGGCGATCTTGAGCAGGGTCTGCTTGCCGGCCTTGACCGTCTCGTAGCGCACCTTCGTGTCGAGGATGTCGCCGATCGGATCGAACAGGCAGGGGCCGCTGACGCCGGAATACTTCACCTTCGTTCCGGCCCGCAGCAGCTTCAACCCCTCGACGGCGGAATGGACCACGGTGCCGCCTGTATCGGTGACGCTGCGCACCGCGTCGCGGATGCCCGTGCCCGTCGCTTCCTTGGCGCTCTCCAGCGCCAGCAGCACGATGCTGGCGTGGTCGTAGACCTGGCTCGTATACGGATCCACGTCGGTCACCTTCAGGTGAGCGGCGAGCGCCTTGTAGGACGGCGAGGCGACGTCGGGCGACGGGGCCAGCGTCATCACGCCTTCCGTCACGTCCGGCGGCAGGGTCGTCAACAGCTTCTCGTTCACCGCGTAGGCGCGCGACAGCTTCTTGCCGTCATAGCCGGTGCGATAGAGGTCGCGGAGCAGGATCGTCACGTCCGGCGTGTAGCCGTCGAGGAAGATCATGTCCGGCTTGTCCCTGATGGCCATATCGATCTCGGAGCGGAAGCTGGTCTTGTCGCGGTCGTAGACGAGGTGGCCGATGACGTCCGAGCCGCGCTTGCGCAGCTCTTCCGTGAGGCGCAGCCGCGACGGCTCGGCGAACGGCGTCTGTGCGGACACCATGAACAGGCGCTTGACGCCGAACTCCGGCAGGAAGGCGCCGAGCTTCTGCATCATGAGCTGCGAGGTCGGCTCCGTGCGGATCAGGTAGCCCTGGTGCGGGAGCTGCGTGATCCGGTCCGCGCCGGACGTGGTGGTCAGGAAGGTGCGGCTTTCCCAGCACAGCGGCGCCACCGCGGTCGTCACCGACGAGGCCCATGTGCCCATGATCGCGATGACCTGGTTGACGTCGATCAGCTTGCGCGCCGCGCGCACGCCGCTGTCCGGATTGGTCTGGTCGTCCTCGATCGTCAGGTTGAGCTGCCGGCCCTTGATCCCGCCCGCCGCGTTGACCTGCTGCACCACCCACTTGATAGCTTCCGCCATCGAGGGGCCGTAGGAGCCGCCGCTGCCTGTCAGCGGCACGATCGAGCCGAGCTGGATCGGACCGGTCTGGGCAAAGCCCTGACGGCCGAGGGCCGTGACGCTCGCCGCTGCGCTCAGCAGCAGCATGTTCCGCCGTGAAAGTGCGCTCACAATTCTCTCCTGTTTTGCAAGTCGTTGCGGGCCCGCTCCCCCGTGCCTGACGGGGCCAGCCGGCGAAACCTAGCCTGATGGTTTTTTCCGTCAACCATCTTCAAAAAACAGACTGATACTGATAGAATGCTACAGACAATATGTTAGTTTCAGCCGTTTACAGGCGATTCTGTGACGGAAAGGAACAAAGGGGTGACGGTCGACGAAATCGAGCACCAGATCATCCAGATGCTGAAGATCAACGGCCGCGCCACGACGGCGTCGATCGCGCGGGCGCTCGGCGTCCCCGAGCCGACCGTGCGCCGCAAGCTGAATCGCATCCTGGAGAACGGCACCATCAAGATCGTGGCGGTGACGAGCCCCAAGGAGGCGGGGCTGCACGTGCCGTCCTTCATCGGCTTGGAGATGGAACGGCCATATATCGAGGAGATGGCCAAGCACCTGACCACCTACGAGAACATCGAAACCGTCTCGGTCGTGACCGGCGCCTCCCACATCATGGCGCGCGGCTATTTCAAGACGACCGACGATCTCTACGACTTCGTCCTGCACCGGGTCGGCGCGGTGCCGGGCGTTCGCAACACCCGCTCGTACCTCGTCCTGCGCGATTTCAAGACCTACTGGGGCGGCGGCGAGGGCATGGCCGAGGCAAACGAGGCGCCGCCGGCCGCGCGCAAGAAGCGCTGAGCGTTTCGCCTAGGGCCGCGGCGCGGCCGCGGCGTCGAGCTGGTAGAGGCTCAGCTCCTCGGGCAGTCCTTTCACGGCGCGGCGGCCGATGTCGCGAAAGCGCAGGCCGGAGCCGGCGACGAGGTCGCGGACGGTCGCGGAAACAAGCACTTCCCCCGCGCCGGCGAGGGCGGCCACGCGCGAGGCGATATGGACGGCGATGCCGCCGATGTCGTCGCCCTTCACCTCGATCTCGCCCGTGTGCACGCCGCTGCGGATGTCGACGCCAAGCGCGGCGTGGACCCCGCCGGCAATGTCGTTGGCGCAGCGGACGGCGCGCGCCGGCCCGTCGAACGTCGCGAGGAATCCGTCGCCGAGGGTTTTCACCTCGCGCCCGCGGTAACGCTGGATCTCCCGGCGCGCGATCTCGTTGTGGCGGTCGAGCAGCGCGCGCCAGCCCCGGTCGCCGAGCTCGGCGACCCGGCGCGTCGAGTCGACGATATCGGTGAACAGCACGGTGGCGAGCACGCGGTCCGCGTCATCGGCGGCGGCGCGCGAGCCGGTCAGGAATTCCTGAATTTCCGACGTGATGGCATCGACATCGCCGACCCAGGCGACATGGTCGTCGCCCCGCAGCTCGACATACCGGGCGCCGGGAATGCGGTCGGCGAGGTAGCGTCCGGCTTCGACGTTCACGCGCGTATCGCCCTGTCTGTGCAGGATCAGCGACGGCACGCTGATGGCGGGCAGGATGTTGCGGATGTCGATGTCGTTGTTCATCCGCAGCAGCGCGATCACCGCCGACGGGCTGGCGCCGGAGCGCTCGAACCGCGCCCACCAGCGCTTGAAGCGCTCGTCGTCGGCGCGGCTGGGGGCAAAGGCGCGGACGGTCTCGCCGGTCCCCCATTTCTGCTCGACCATCTCGAGGAACGGCTCGAAGCGCGCGGGCGGCACGACCCACGAGGAAAAGTGTCCGTAGGCGCCGTACAGGATCAGCGCCTGCACCCGCTCCGGATATGTCGCGGCGAACAGCACGCTCATGGCGCCGCCCTCGGAGATCCCCAGCACCGCCGCGCGGCGCGAACCGGCCGCGTCCATGACCGCGCGCACGTCATCCATGCGCTCCTCGAGGCTGGGAATGCCGCTCATGCGGTCGGACAGGCCGGTGCCGCGCTTGTCGAACAGGATGAGGCGCGAGAACGAGGCGAGCCCGTTCAGGAACTGCGCGGCTCCCGGGTCTTCCCAATAGTGCTCGAGATTGGAGATGAAGCCCGGGACGAAGACGAGGTCGATCGGCCCGCTGCCGATCACCTGGTAGGCGATGTGGACGTCGCCGCTCTTCGTGTAACGCGTTTCCGGCAGCACCATGCTTCCCCGCGGGGGTCGCCATTCCGGGGACAGGACGCGGAGAGGGCGACCTACTCCGCGTAGATCATCTTGCGGGTCATGCCGCCGTCAACGACGAAATTGGCGCCGGTGATGAAACCTGACTCGGGCCCGACCAGGTAGGCGACGAGGGCCGCGATGTCCTCCGGCCGGCCGACGCGGCCGACCAGGTGCTGCGCATGATCCTCCTCGCGCAGCTTCGCCTGTTTGCGCTGCGACGATTTCTTCCACGCCGACACGTCGATCCATCCAGGGCTGATGCAGTTGACGCGGATATCGGGGCCCAGGCTCGCCGCCAGGGCGTGGGTCAGGGCGACGATGCCGCCCTTGGTCGCCGCATAGGACTCCGTGTCGGGCTCCGACATCAGGGCGCGGGTCGAGGCCATGTTGACGATGGCGCCCTCGCGCGCCTTGAGGCCCGGCGCGCCATGCTTGGCGAAGAGCAGGCAGCTCGTCAGGTTGGTGTCGATCACGCGGTGCCATTCGTCGAGGGTCAGCTCGGCCAGCTTCTTGACGATGTTGATGCCGGCATTGTTCACCAGCGCGTCCAGCCCGCCGAACCGCGCCTCGGTCAGCTCGACCGCGCGCTTCACGTCCGCCTCGCGCGTCACGTCGGTCTCGATGAACAGGATCTCGCCCCTGGCCTTGTACTCGGCCTCGGTCTCGCGCCCGGCCTCGGCATCCGCCTCGGCGATCGCAACGCGCATGCCTGAGTCGAGCAGCTTGAGGGCGATCGCCTTGCCGATGCCCTGGCCGCCGCCGGTCACCAGGGCCGCCTTGCCTGCGAGTGTCATGGGTTAGGAGACGGTCAAGCTCGGGGTTTGTTCCGCCCGAAAACACTACACAGCGGGGCGCACCGTTCCTATATTCCCGTCGCGCCGCCGCTTTGGCGGCTGAATCCCTGCGGATTTCGTCGGGGGCGGAGGACGGGCCGGGCCTTGGCAGGCCGGAACCGCGCCGCAATCGCGTGCAAAGGACGTCGGACAGGACATGGAGAACGGAACCCCGGTCGGCCTCGCGGAGCCGCGGCGCACCTTCGCCATCATCTCGCATCCCGACGCCGGCAAGACCACCCTGACGGAGAAGCTGCTGCTGTTCGGCGGCGCGATCCACGAGGCCGGCGCGGTCAAGGCGCGCAAGGAGCGCCGCCACACCCGCTCCGACTGGATGGAGATCGAGCGCCAGCGCGGCATTTCCGTCAGCTCGTCGGTGATGACCTTCCGCTACGGCGGCGTGGTGTTCAACCTGCTCGACACGCCGGGCCACGAGGATTTCAGCGAGGACACCTACCGCACGCTGACGGCGGTCGACTCCGCCGTCATGGTGATCGACGCCGCCAAGGGCATCGAGGCGCAGACGCGCAAGCTGTTCGAGGTCTGCCGCCTGCGCGACATCCCGATCACCACCTTCATCAACAAGGTCGACCGCGAGGGCCGCGACCCGTTCGAGCTGATGGACGAGATCCATTCGATGCTGGCGCTGGAAACCGCGCCGCGCGTGTGGCCGATCGGCATGGGCGGCCGGTTCAACGGCTGCTGGGACCTGACGCAGGCGCGGCTGATCCGCGCCGAGACGGCGCAGGGCGCCTCGGGCGATGCGGCTGGGCTCGACGGGCTGCCGGCGGCGCAGCGCGCGGAGCTCGAGGAGCAGATCGAGCTGGCGCGCCATGGCTGCCCGGAATTCGACCTCAAATCCTACCGCGAGGGGCACCTGACGCCGGTCTATTTCGGCAGCGCGCTGAAGGACTACGCGGTGCGCGAGCTGCTCGACGGGCTGGTGGCGCATGCGCCGCCGCCGCGCGTGCAGCAGGCCGAGCCGCGCGCGGTCGAGCCGGACGAGAAGGAAGTCAGCGGCTTCGTGTTCAAGGTCCAGGCCAACATGGACCCCAACCACCGCGACCGCATCGCCTTCATGCGCGTGTGCTCGGGCCGCTTCAAGCGCGGCATGAAGCTGAAGCACCTGCGCTCCAACAAGACGATGGCGGTGCAGACGCCGATCTTCTTCTTCGCCCAGGACCGCGAGGTGGTGGAGGAGGCCTGGCCCGGCGACATCATCGGCATCCCCAACCACGGCACGTTGCGCGTCGGCGACACGCTGACCGAGGGCGCCGCGATCCGCTTCACCGGCATTCCCAACTTCGCGCCGGAAATCCTGCGCCGCGTGCGGCTCGGCGATCCGATGCGCGCCAAGCAGATGCGCAAGGCGCTCGAGGACCTCGCCGAGGAAGGCGTCACGCAGGTGTTCCGCCCGCTGTCCGGCTCCGACTGGATCGTCGGCGTGGTCGGCCCGCTGCAGCTCGAGGTGCTCGCGACGCGCATCGAGGGCGAATACAAGATCAAGATCGGCTTCGAGACGGCGCCGTTCGAAACCGCGCGCTGGGTCTCGGCGGACGATCCGAAGAAGCTCAAGGAGTTCATCGACGGCAACCAGAGCGCCATGAGCGAGGACCGCGACGGCGCGCCTGTCTATCTCGCGCGCAACGCGTGGGAGCTGAACTACACGACCGACAAATGGCCCGCCATCCGCTTCAGCGCGACGCGCGAGCGGGCGTAGTGGTGGTCGAAGCATCCAGAGGTTGTTAAACTCTCCGGATGCTCAGCGAAGAAGCGTGGACAACCGATAAGGCGATTCGCCTCGTTGTCGCGATCCTTGCCGTTCCGGTGTTCCTGGTCACCGGTCTGCCATTGGCGCCTCTTGCCATCTTCAGCGCGTTGTTCGCCGAAAAGTTTCCACTTCGCTGGGCGGTGTTCCCGATCGTTGTCCGGCTGCCGGTCTACGCCTTCCCCGTCGTAGCAGCTCTGTGGTTCCTCATCTGATCATCCGCTTCAGCGCGACGCGCGAGCGGGCTTAAGAAAGAGCTCCGCGTAGGGGCGGGTTTCAACCCGCCCTAGTGTCTCTTTGTCGGCGCGACCCTCATCCTCCGCCTTCTCCCGCAAGCGGGAGAAGGAACGCGGCCCAGCGCTGTTCCGGGACCCTCTCCCGCTTGCGGGAGAGGGGAGGGTGAGGGTGGTGCCGCAAGTGCATTCTCTCCCCAACACGAGCGGCGCCACCGCTGGGCGGGTTAAAACCCGCCCCTACGCAGACCGACGTTCAAAGCCCCGCCACCGTCATCGCGTCGATCATCAGCGTCGGCGCGTCGACGCCGTAGCGGAACTCGAGATCGTCGGCGGCGGTGATGCGCTGGAACATCTCCAGCAGGTTGCCGGCGACGGTGATCTCGCTGACCGGGTAGGTCAGCTTGCCGTTCTCGATGCGGAAGCCGGCGGCGCCGCGGCTGTAGTCGCCGGTGACGTTGTTGACGCCCATGCCGATGAACTCGGTGACGTAGAGGCCGTCCTTGATCGCGCCGATCAGCGCATCGCGGCTCGTCTGGCCCTTCTCCATGTAGAGGTTCGTCGAGGACGGCGACGGCGGCGAGGTGGTGCCGCGCGCGGCATGGCCGGTGCTCTTGAGGTTGAGCTGGCGTGCCGAGCGCAGGTCGAGCAGCCAGGTCGTCAGCACGCCCTTGTCGATGATGGCGCGCCGCATCGGCGCGATGCCCTCGCCGTCGACCGGTTTCGAGGACAGGCCGCGCTTGCGGAACGGGTCGTCGATGATGGTGATGTTCTCGGGGAACAGCCGCTGGCCCATTTTCGCCTTGAGGAAGCTGGTGCCGCGCGCGATCCCGGCGCCGTTGATGGCGCCCGACAGGTGGCGCAGCAGGCCGCCCGACACGCGCGTGTCATAGACGATCGGCAGCTTGGTGGTTTCGATCTTGCGCGGGTTGAGGCGCTTCAGGGTGCGCTCGGCCGCGCGCCTGCCGACCGTCTCCGGCGATTCGAGGTCGCTGCCGTGCAGGACGCTTGAATAGTCGTAGTCGCGCTCCATGCCGGTGCCGGTGCCCGCGAGCACCGCGACCGAGACGCTGTGCGACGAGCGCGCATAGCGCGCGGTGAAGCCGTTCGAGGCCGCCATGGCGACGCGCGAGCTGCCCCAGCCGGCCTCGGCGCCCTCGGAGTTGGTGATGCCGGGCACGGCCATCGCCGTTTCCTCGGCGGCGCGGGCGCGCTCGACCAGCAGCTCGGCGGCCGGCTCGACCGGGTCGAACAGGTCGAGATCGGGCAGCGCGCGCGCGAGATCAGCGGGATCGGCGATGCCGCAGAACGGATCCTCGGGGGCGGCCTTGGCCATCGCCACCGCGCGGGGAACGAGCTCCTCGATCGTCCGCAGCGAGCGGTCCGACGACGACACGATCGCCTGCCGCTTGCCGACGAACACGCGCAGGCCCAGATCCTGCCCCTCGGAGCGCTCCAGCTTCTCGAGCTTGCCGAGGCGCCGCGCATGACTGATCGACGTGCCTTCGACCATGACGGCGTCGGCGGCATCGGCGCCGGCGCGCCGGGCGCGGCCGATCAGGTCGGTGAGGAAATCGAGATCGTTGTCGACGAGCGTGGCCATGGGAGCTCCGGTACTGAGGGGGCGGGAGTGTACTGAACTGGCGGGCTTCGCCCAACTATCCCGACTCGGGCGCGGCACCCCGGCTCTCGGGCCGGGTGGCGCCGGTGAACGGCAGCAGCAGCATCCACACCAGACCCTGGCGCCGCTGCTGCTGATACTGGGCCAGCCCGATCGTCATGCCGTCATGGCCTGATTCGGGCTGGGCGCGATAGCTGCCGCACAGCCGGTCCCACCAAGGGAAGTTGAAGCCGAAATTGCTGTCGGTCTCGCGCCGGATGATCGAGTGATGGACGCGGTGCATGTCCGGCGTCACCACGATCCAGCGCAGCACCCGGTCGAGCCCGAGCGGCAGGCGCCAGTTGGCATGGCTGAACATGGATGTGGCGTTGAGGACGACCTCGAACAACAGCACGGACAGCGCCGGCGCGCCGAGCGCGGCGATGGCGCCGAACTTGATGCCCATCGACAGCACGATCTCGATCGGATGGAAGCGCACGCCGGTGGAGGCGTCGATGTCGGGATCGGCGTGATGCACCATGTGCAGGCGCCAGAACAGCGGCACGGCATGGAACAGCCGGTGCTGCAGGTAGATGACGAAGTCCTGCGCCAGGAACGACAGCGCGACGGCGAGCCAGTAGGGGGCCGGGATCGCGTTGAACAGGCCCCAGCCCCGGTCCTGCACGAAACCGGCAAACGCCACCGCGAGCAGCGGGAAGGCAAGGCGCAGCGCGCCGGTGCCGACGGCGATCAGCGCGATGTTGTTGAGCCAGCGGAAGCCGCGCGACACCGATAGCGGCCGCCGGGGCGCCAGGCTTTCGGCCAGTGCCAGCAGCACCAGCAGGCCGACGAACACGCCGAGCCGGATCGGGCCTTCGTTCTGGCTGATGAAATCGCCCATGCGTCCAATATAGGCGCAGTCGGCATCCGAATGGAGACACCCCGGGAGAGTCATTGACCGGTCCGGCCCGCCATGCGGGTATCGGCGTACAGCAAAAACCCAGGAAGGTGCGCCGATGGCCTCGTTACCACGGTGGCCGCCCGTGCAGATGTTGTGCGCCGTTCTGGCCTGCATGGCGCTGTGTGCCGGCTCGGCCCGGGCGCAGACCCGGGCGGAGTGCGAGGAGGGCATCCGGTTCATCCGCGACGCCCTGGCGCGCACGACGGAGGCGGCGCCGCGCGCGACGCTGACCCAGGCGCTGCGCGATGCGGAGCGCGAACTCGGCGAGGGCGAGTACGACGAGTGCCTTGAAGCCGTCGAGGACGCGAAGTTGGTGATGGCCGGCAAAGAGCCGCCGCCCCGGGCGCGGGAAGCGCCCGAATATCTCTCGGCCGACGAAGGCCTGCCGGTCACCGTCGAGGACGCCTTCGTGCCGCGTCAGGGCGAGATCGAGGCGAAGGCCGGCTTCATCTACGATCGCGTCCGGCGCCAGACCACCGGGGAGGACGACGAGGATCCGCGGCGCACCGGGCGCAACCGCTACCGGCCGTGGGTCGAGGTCGAGGCGGGCGTACTGCCCGGCCTGTCGCTGACATTGGGCACCGAATACAGGTTCGGCGACGCCGACGATACGAAGAACGGCGAGGTCGAGGTCGGCGGCAAGTGGAACTTCCTGGGGGCGCAGGGCTGGTGGCCGGCCCTGGCGCTGAGCGCCAGCGTGTCGCTGCCCTACGGGTACGACAACGACAGCACCGAGACGACCTTGTCCCTGCTCGGCAGCATGCCGCTCGGCGAGGGCGACCGGGCACCCTATCTGCATGCCAACCTGTCCTGGTCGCATGCCTTCAAGATCGAGGAGGGGGACCGCAGGGATCTGTTTGCCGGCGTGCTCGGCATTGCCGTGCCGGTCGCGCCGACGACCGGGCTGATCTTCGATGTCGTGCGCGAGCAGGAGTCGGAGCGGGGCCGCTACAGCAACCTCGCGGAGGTGGGCATCCGCCACATGCTGCCCGGCGATCTCATCCTTGCGGCGGGTGCCGGCGTCGGCTTCGGCAACAGCGACACCGATTTCCGCGCGCTGGTTGGCATCCAGAAGTCGTTCTGAGCCGTCGCATCCCCCCGCGTCGGCTGCCGCGCCGGTTGGCCTGCCGCGCGACATTCGCGTAAGTTGCCCGCACCTCAGCAGGGGGAGAGATCGTGGCAACCATCGCGGTCGGCGGGTTCCAGCACGAGACCAACACCTTCGCGCCCAGCAAGGCGGGCATGGAGCATTTCGAGCACGGCGGGAGCTGGCCGCCGATGACCGCCGGAACAGGGCTGTTCGACGCCGTGCGCGGCATCAACCTTGCCCTCGCCGGCTTCATCGAGGCGGCACAGAAACAGGGGCACCGCTGCCAGCCGCTCGCCTGGGCCAACGCCTCGCCCTCGGCCCATGTCACGCAGCAGGCCTTCGAGCACGTCTCCAGCCTGCTGCTGCGCCGGCTCGACGAGATCGGGCCGGTCGACGCCGTCTATCTCGACCTGCATGGCGCCATGGTCGCCGAGCATGTCGACGACGGCGAAGGCGAGATCCTGCGCCGCGTGCGCAAGGCGGTCGGCCCGCGGGTGCCGATCGTCGCCTCGCTCGACCTCCACGCCAACGTGACGCAGGCGATGATCGACGGCGCCGAGGCGCTGATCGCCTACCGCACCTATCCCCATGTCGACATGGCCGAGACGGGCGGGCGGGCGCTCGGGTTCCTCGAGCGGATCCTCGCGACGGGGGAGGCGCCGAAGAAGGCGTGGCACCAGCTTCCCTTCCTGATCCCGCTGACGGCGCAATGCACGCTGGTCGACCCCGCGAAGGCGCTCTATGCGCGCATGGCGGAGCTCGAGATGCGGGAAGGCGCTGCCTTGTCTTTCACGCCGGGCTTTCCGGCCGCCGATTTCGCCGATTGCGGGCCGGCCGTGTTCGGCTACGGCTTCGACCGCGACGCGGTGAAGCGGGCGGCCGACGCGCTCGCCGCGGACGTCGCCGGCTCGGAAAGTCGCTTCATGCCGGAGATCCTCTCGCCCGAGGAGGCGGTGCGCCGGGCGATGGCGCGCTCGCGGCCGGGCGGACCGCCGGTCGTGATCGCCGATACGCAGGACAATCCCGGTGCCGGCGGCAACGGCGACACGGTCGGGCTGCTGGACGCGATGCTGAAGCTCGACGCGCAGGAGGCGGTCCTCGGCCTGCTGGTCGATGCGGCGGCGGCCAGGCAGGCGATGGAAGCGGGCCCGGGGAAGACGCTGGAATTCTCGCTCGGCGCCAAGTCGGGCGTGCCGGGCCATGTGCCGCTGGTCGGGCCGTTCACGGTCGAGCGGGTCGAGAGCGGCCAGTTCGAGTGCACCGGCCCGTTCTACAAGGGCAACCGGATGCGGCTGGGGCCGATGGCGCTGCTCCGGCGCAACGGCGTGCGTGTCGTGGTCGCCAGCCGCAAGGCGCAGGCGGCCGACCAGGCGATGTTCCGCCATGTCGGCATCGAGCCGGCGAAGACGCGCGTGCTCGGCCTGAAAAGCTCCGTCCATTTCCGGGCGGATTTCCAGCCGATCGCGGCGGAGGTGGTGGTGTGCGCGGCGCCGGGCCCGATGCCGGTCGATCCCGCGAGCCTGCCGTGGCGCAAGCTGCGCCGCGGCGTGCGGCTACGGCCGAACGGCCCCGCCTTCGACGGCGGCTAGAACCAGCGGGTTCGACTTCCAGCGGCTGACGAGGAAGCGCGAGACGTTGGCCTTCAGCTTTGCCGGGCAGCCGGAGGTCGCGCGCAGGTCGCGCTCGAACATCTCCTTGGCGACGTCGTGCAGCTTGGCGATATAGCCGAGCGCCTCCTGGCTACGCGCGGCGACCTTGCCGGCGTCGGACATCAGGGGCTCGAAATTGGCGCGCTGCCAGTCGATACCGCACCAGGCGGCCGAAGCCGAGGCGGCGGCGAGGTCGACGATGCGGCGGGCGTCCTCGATGGAGATCAGGGCGTGGCCGCGCTCGTCCCAGGTGATGCTGTCGGGCTGCGCTGCCGTGGCGATCGCCATCATGTGCAGGACGACGTCGTCGCCGAGCATCGGCAGGAAGCGCGTTTCGCGCGACTGCGACGACGAGACGGCGAGCGAGGCGACGGCGATGCCGGCGAACAACAGACCGAACGCGGACAGGAGGACGCGGCGCATGACGGACGGGCTTTCTTGCCTAAAGCGTGGCGACGGGGACGCAAGGCAAGAGTGCAGCGCAATCGATGAAAAATGCGCTAATACCGCTCGCGAAACGCGACGATCCGCACCGTATTCATGGTTAAGCGCCGCTCATCCGCGGACGTTAACCACGTTGCCGCCGCTCCAGCGATTCCTGCCGCCTCTGCCGCGCCCGTCGCGACATCATGTTCAGCGCCTCGATCAGGGCCGAGAAGGCCATGGCGGCATAGATGTAGCCCTTCGGCACGTGCGCGCCGAAGCCTTCGGCCATCAGCGCCATGCCGATCATCAGCAGGAAGCCGAGCGCCAGCATGACGACGGTCGGATTGGCGTTGATGAAGTTGGCCAGCGGCGTGGCCGCCAGCAGCATGACGGTCACCGCGGCCAGGACCGCGATCACCATGATCGGAATGTGCTCGGTCATGCCGACCGCGGTGATGATGCTGTCGACGGAGAAGACGAGGTCGAGCACGAGAATCTGGCCGATCGCGGCGCTGTAGCCGAGGGTCGCGGTCTTGGTGTCGAACAGGTCGGGCCCGGGATCGGGATCGACGTTGTGGTGGATTTCCTTCGTCGCCTTCCACACCAGGAACAGGCCGCCGGCGATCAGGATGAGGTCGCGCCACGAGAAGCCATGGCCGAACACGGTGAAGATGGGCGCCGTCAGCGTCACGATGAAGGCGACCGTCCCGAGCAGGGCCAGCCGCATGATCAGGGCGAGGCTGATCCCGATCCGCCGCGCCCGCTCGCGCTGATGCTCCGGCAGCTTGTTGGTCAGGATCGAGATGAAGATGAGGTTGTCGATGCCCAGCACCACCTCCATCGCGACGAGGGTGGCGAGCGCCACCCACGCGGAGGGTTGGGCGGCGAGGTCGTACATGTAGTCCATGGGGGTGGGATCCGTAGAAGCCGGGCAATTCCTAGGGACTTAATGCGGCGCCTCGCCGGCGCAAGGCCGCCCAACATAGCGGTTACTACCTATTTTGGTTCCGCCGCGACTTCAGCTAGGGACCGCGCCCCCTCCGCCCGCGAGGGTCAGTTTGCCGCGACGTCGTAGATGAAAAGGCGGGACTGGTCGTCCTCCGGAACGAAATAGAACCGCAGGTTCGCTGCCTGTGACTCGGCGAAGAACGGGTTCTGCGTCATGACGAGACCCCTGTCGCTCCACAGCGCGACCGGGACCTGGTGCAGCGGCCGCCCGCTCTTGAGGTCGACGATCTCGAGTCCACCGAGCGCGAATTCCGGGCTCTCCGCCGTCACGCGATACTTGTTGAGGCCGGAGCACAGCATGCGGCTGCGGCCGAGATAGTGGCAGTCCTGGTAGTCGATGTAGTGGGCGGTGTTCAGCGTGCGCAGCTTCTCGGGCGAATCGCCTGTATTGGTCACGCGCAGCGCATCGTCCAGGTCCCAGCGGTAGAAGCGCCGCGAGCCCCAGCTCACGCCGTGCAGCGCCTTCGTCTCCGTGTCGTGGACGATGCCGCCGACATGGTCGGCGAAGCGGAATACCTCGGTCGCCTGCATCGTCGCCGGATCGACGCGATAGACGATCGAGCGGCTGTTTGGCCGGTACTCGGCGACCGGCACCCAGATGTATTTGCCGTCATAATCGATGCCGCCGGGGTGGTAGACATCGCCTTCGCCGAGCGTCACCTGCCGCAGCAGCTTGCCGGCGCCGTCGAACTCGAACAGGTGGCCGGCGCCCTTGCCGGCGGTGCGGTCGAGCCCGTCGCGCGGCTCGGGGAAGCGCTGCGTGCGCTCGATGATCTCGACCGACGACATGTAGAAGCGGTCGCCGATCTTCACCATGCCCTGCGGATGGTGCGTCGGGAAGGCGAGGGGCACGGTCGCGACCGCCTTCCATGCGGTGCCTTTGGTCAGGCGCAGAAATTTATCCGCGAGGGCGTCGTCGGCCTGAGCGGCGCCAGCCGCCAGGAGTGCCGCGATGCCGGTGACCGCTGCGATGATCTTCATGGCGTTCCTCCATTGAGTCTTTTGACCCGCTGGCTGGGCTCACTTCCAGATCGGCTTGCCTTGACCCGGCAGGCCCAGCTTCCCCCATTTTTCGGTGACGGTGCGCACGACCGCCTCGTCCATGCGCAGCTTGGTGCCCCATTCGCGCTTCGTCTCGGGCGGCCATTTGTTGGTGGCGTCGAGGCCGATCTTGGAACCGAGGCCTGATTCCGGCGAGGCGAAGTCGAGATAGTCGATCGGCGTGTCCTCGACGAGCGTCACGTCGCGCGCCGGGTCCATGCGCGTCGACATCGCCCACATCACGTCCTTCCAGTCGCGCGCATCGATGTCGTCGTCCACGACGATCACCCATTTCGTGTACATGAACTGGCGCAGGTAGGACCACACCGCCATCATCACGCGCTTGGCATGGCCGGGATAGGCCTTGCGGATCGACACGACCGCGATGCGATAGGAGCAGCCCTCGGGCGGCAGCCAGAAATCGACGATCTCCGGGAATTGCTGCTGCAGCAGCGGAACGAACACCTCGTTCAGCGCCTCGCCGAGCACCGACGGCTCGTCGGGCGGCCGGCCGGTGAAGGTCGACAGGTAGATCGGGTCGCGCCGCATGGTGATGGCGCTGACGGTGAAGACGGGAAATTTCTCGACCGCGTTGTAGTAGCCGGTGTGGTCGCCGTACGGGCCTTCCTCGCCATAGTCGTCGAGCGAGACATGGCCCTCGATCACGATCTCCGCCTCCGCCGGCACCTGCAGCGGCACGGTCTTGCAGTCGACCAGCTCGACCCGCTTGCCGCGCAGCAGCCCGGCGAACTGGTATTCGGACAGCGTGTCCGGCACCGGCGTCACCGCGGCGAGGATCGTGCCCGGATCGGCGCCGATCACGGCGGCGGCCGGCAGCGGCTCGCGCTTCTCCTGCGACCAGCGCGCATGATGCTGCGCGCCGCCGCGGTGCCGCAGCCAGCGCATCAGCGTCGTGTTCTTCCCCGTCACCTGCATGCGGTAGATGCCAAGGTTGAAGCTGTCCTCGCGCCGCCCGCCCGGGCCCTTCGTCACCACCAGCGGCCAGGTGATCAGCGGCGCCGGCTCGCCCGGCCAGCAGGTCTGCACCGGCAGCCGGCCGAGATCGATGTCGGCGCCGGTCAGCACGACCTCCTGGCACGGCGCCGTGCCGACGGTCTTCGGCTTCATCGACAGCACGGTCCTGGCCAGCGGCAGCAGCTCCAGCGCTTCGCGCCAGCCGCCCGGCGGCTCGGGCTGGCGCAGGAAGGCGAGCGTCTCGCCGACCTCGCGCAGCTGGCCGGGCACGCGATCCATCCCCCACGCCACGCGCTCGACCGTGCCGAACAGGTTCACCAGCACCGGCATCGCGCTGCGCGTGCCGTCGGCCTTGATCGCGTGCTCGAACAGCACCGCGGGGCCCTGCTCGGCCAGCAGGCGCGTCTGGATCTCCGTCATCTCGAGCACGGTGGAAACAGGCTCGCGCACGCGCACGAGCCGGCCGTCGCGTTCGAGTCTGGAGATGAAGTCGCGCAGGGAGGAGTAGGGCATCGCCGCCGATACTACGTAGCCGCGCGCCGCGTGGCGAGATAGATCCCCGGCAGCACCATCGCCGCGCCGACGAAGTGGTAGAAGCGAAGCTGCTCGCCCAGCAGCACCCAGGCCAGCCCGGCATTGTAGACAGGGATCAGGTACATCAGCAGGGACGCGCGGTTGGCGCCGAGCCGGCGCTGCACGAACTCGTAGGTCTGGTAGGCGCCGACGCCCGGCACGACGGCAAGGAACAGCATGATCCCGGCGGTGAAGCCGTCGAGCCGCGGCGCGCCGATCATCGCTGCCTCGATCAGCAGCAGCGGCAGCAGCGTCGCGACGCCGGCAATGGTCAGCGCCGTGAAGCGCGGGGTGACGCCCAGCGTTGTCGGGCGGTGCCGGATCAGCACGGTGTAGACGGCCCACGAGACCGACGCCGCCAGGATGTAGAGGTCGCCGATGGTGAAGGTCAGGCCGAGCAGCACGCCGATATCGCCGCGCGCGATGATGGTGACGACGCCGGCCAGCGACAGCGCGACGCCGAGCGCCTGCACGCGCGACATCGTCTCGCCATAGAAGATCCGCGCCAGCACGATGATGAACACAGGCGAGGCGGCATAGATCAGGCCGATATTGGTGGCCGTCGTCGTCTGCGCGCCGATGTAGACGACGGCGCCGCAGACCACCATGCCGAGGAAGCCGAGCACGAACAGGTCGGGTAGCTCGCGGCGCACGGCGCGTCGCGCGCGCCACAGCGGCTTGGCCGCGACCGGCAGCAGCAGCAGGGCGGCCAGCCCCCAGCGTCCGAAGGCGAGCGCCACCGGCGGCATCGTGTCCGCCACCGCGCGGGCGACGAGCACGTTGCTGGCGAAGAGCGCTGGCGCGAAGGCCATCAGCGCATAGGCGAGGCGTTCCTCGCTGCGCGGCTGTGTTGCCCGCGTGGCATCGGCTGTGGACAGGCGCCGCTCCCTGGTGAGAGGCCGCGTCGCGGCGGCGGAAAGGCGGCGACTATAGAGACACGGTTGCGCCGTCGCCACCGCCGCCGCCATGCGTCGGCCGCCGGTCAGGCATTGAAAACGAAATCCTGCAGCGTCTTCAGCTTTGCAATGTCGCGGACGGGCGGGGCGCCGAACATCCGGCTGTACTCGCGGCTGAATTGCGACGGGCTCTCGTAGCCGACATTGTGGCCGGCGGTCGCGGCGTCGAGCGCGTGGCTGAAGATCAGGCGGCGGGCCTCCTGCAGCCGGAGCTGTTTCTGGTATTGCAGCGGGCTCATCGCGGTCACGGCCTTGAAATGGTGGTGCAGCGCCGACGGGCTCATGCGCGCTTCCGCGGCGACGGCATCGATGCTGAACGGCGCGGCGAAGTTGCGCCTGATCCAGCCGATCGCGCGATTGATCTGCTGCAGCTTGCTGTCCGCGTGCGCGATCTGGCGCAGTTTCGATGCGTGCTCGCTCATCAGGAGGCGGTACAGGATTTCCCGCTCCGCCAGCGGCGCCAGCGCAGCGATGTCGCGCGGCGTCGACAGGAGCCGGAGGAGGCGGATCGATGCGTCGCGCAGCTCCGGCGTGACGGAACTCAGGAACAGCCCCGATGCCGGTTGTGCGCCATCGGCGCCGTCCAGGCCGAAATCCATCATCAGCGCGCCCAGCATCGCCGGATCGAGGTCGAGCCGGAGGCAGAGATAGGGCGTACCGGCGTCCGCCTCGAGAACCTGGCCGATGATCGGCAGGTCGACCGACGCCACGAGGTATTGTGTCCGGTCGTACACGTAAACGGCATCACCGAGCATCACCTGCTTGCGGCCCTGGGCGACGATGCACACCGCGGGCTGCTGCAGTGCATGGATCGGCTCGGTCGGTCGCGACGACCGGATCAGGAAGACGCGTGGAATGGCGGTGGCATGGATGCCGTCGCTCGTGGCGTATCGTGTAATCAGATCGGCCAGCTCGTCCTGTGCAGCCACCCGCCAATCTCCCATGAAAAGCGAATATACGGCCCTCCGATCCTACGCGCCTGATATCGGGCGGGTATCGAGAGACTAGCCGGTCTGGAGGATTAGGCAAGAAAACGCCAGCTTTGGTCTACCGGTCTCTTCGCTGTCGGGGCCATCGTCGCGGCTGTCCGGAACGCATCCCCCACGAGGAGAGACACATGCTCCGACACTGCAGAACCGCCGTGCTTGTCCTGGCCATGACCGGCGCCGGCGCACCCGTCATCGCCGAGGAACAGGATCCGCGCGCACGGCGCGGGCTCGAGGTCATGTCGGAACTGAGCGGGGGGCAGGGACAGCCGATCCTGACCGAACTGCAGCGCGAGTTCCCCGCACTGGGCGACGGGGTTCTGAAATATGCGCTGGGCGACATCGTCGGACGCGGCGTGCTCGACGCCCGGACGCGTCAGCTTGCGACGGTAGCGGCCCTGGCGGCCGAAGGTCAGGTGCCGCAGCTCAAGGTTCATGCCGGCTACGCGCTGAATGTCGGCGCCAGGCCGGAGGAACTGGTCGAGATCGTCTACCTGACCACCGTCTATTCGGGATTCCCGCGGGCGATCAACGCGGCGCACGCCCTGCGCGAGGTGTTCGCGGCGCGCGGCATCGCCTTGCCCGTCGAGCCCCGCAAGTAATCGCCCCAGGCAACGAGGAGAAGCTTTCATGTCCAGTATCAAAGACAAGGTCGTCGCTGTAACTGGCGCCAGCAGCGGCATTGGCGAGGCCACGGCGCGCCTTCTCGCCCGGAAGGGCGCGCGCGTCGTCGTCGGCGCGCGGCGCACCGACAGGCTCGGGAAGCTGGTCGCGGCGATCAAATCGGCCGGCGTCGAGGCGCGCTACCGCGCGCTCGACGTGACCCGGCGCGAAGACGTCGACGCCTTCATCGGCTTCGCACAGGCCGAGTTCGGCCGCCTCGACGTCGTCATCAACAATGCCGGAATCATGCCGCTATCCGCCCTGGATGCGCTGAAGGTCGACGAGTGGGACCGCATGATCGACGTCAACATCCGCGGCGTTCTGCACGGCATTGCCGCCGGCCTCCCGGTGATGAAGAGGCAGGGCGCAGGCCACTTCATCAACATCTCTTCGATCGGCGGCCGCGCCGTCTATCCGACCGCTGCCGTCTACTGCGCGACCAAGTTCGCGGTGAGAGCGATCTCGGACGGCCTCCGTCAGGAGCATACGGATATCCGCGTCACCGTCATCTCTCCCGGAGTCACGGAGTCGGAGCTGGCGGACTCGATCACGGATCCCGCGTCCCGCGAGGGCATGAAGAACTTCCGCAGCGTCGCCATCCCGCCGGACGCCATCGCCCGTGCGATCGGCTTCGCGATCGAGCAGCCGCACGATGTCGATGTCAGCGAGATCATCGTGCGGCCGACGGCGAGCCCCTACTGACGGAAAGGAGAGGGCGCATGAGCAGGATTTTGAACGCGTTGGCCGCCGCAGTCTTCGCTATCGCCGGCGTGCAATCGGCAATGGCGCAATCCGGGAGCGCAACTGCAGGAGAGGTTTCGCCGATGAACGAGCCCGATGTTGTCGGCATGTGGGTGACCGGGAACGGAGTCATCCGCCTCGAGCTGTTGCCGGGCGGGCGCTACGACGAAGCACGCGGCGAGCGGAAGAGTGCCTATACCGGCCGCTACGCGATACGCGGATCGAGCCTGCACTTCGTCGATGATTCGGGCTTCACCGCGACGGGAACGATCGTCGATGGCGTCCTGTCCGTCGGCGGGCATTCATTCCGCAAAGAATAGCTCACAGCCAGTTGAGCCGGCGCAAGACCCAGATCTCCAGCGGGAACAGGGCCAGCGCCATCACGACGACGATGGCGAAGGCCCACGGGCTGTCGGAGCCGGGAACGCCGCCGACATTGGCGCCGAGCAGGCCGGCGAACAGGCTCGGCGGCAGCAGCACGGCGGCGATGAGGGTCAGCCGGTTGGAGGCCTTGGCGTGGTTCTCGGCGATCTGCGCCGCCAGGTCCTCGTGCAAGATCGTCGCCCGGTCGCGCACCGCGTCGAGGTTCTCGACATGGCGCAGCACGCCGTCTGTCACCTCGCGCAGGCGCACCTTGCCGCGCGTGGACAGCCAGCTCGCCTCCTGGACCTGCAGCCGGAACAGCGCCTCGCGCTGCGGCGCCATGTAGCGCCGAAGCTGGATCGCGTGCCGTCGCATGTCGCTCAGCTTCTTGCGGCAGGTCAGGCTGTCGTGCTCGAGCAGGCGGTCGTCGAGCTCGTCGGCCTCGTCCTCCAGTTCTGCCACGGCAGGCTGGATGTCCTGCACGATCTTCTCGGCGATCTGGACGAACAGCTCGCCGGCGCTGCGGGGCCCGTGCCCCTGCTTGAGCGACTCGCGGATGTCGCGCAGCGCCAGCAGGTAGTGGTGCTTCTCGCGCAGGCTGATGACGCGCTGGCCGTCGACCCACAAATGGATGGGCACGAGATCGATCGCATCGCTGCCGGGCGACCGGTTGACGCCGCGCAGGACGATCAGCAGCGCATCGCCGGAGTCCTCGACCCGCGGCCGCGATTCGGCGGCGAGCAGCGCATCGCAATGGACCGGGTCGATGCCGCTGTGCCTGCGCAGCCAGTCCGCCGCGTGCGGGTCGTCGCGCTCGAGATGGACCCAGGCCACGCCCTGGTCGGGCGTCCAGCGCGACAGCGCATCCCAATCGAGGATGCGGCACCCGCCCTGGCCGTCGAGGATGCAGGCGAAACGCAGTCCCGGCTGGACGCCGTAGGTCAGCCCCGGCGCCCTCTCCTCGGCCTCGCCCGCCTGCCGCGGACGCTCGTCTCCCATGGCGGTCATGGTAGACCTGAGGAACGCGCTCGGCCACTGGCCGGAAGTGCGCCAGCGGCGCGACCCTCATCCCCCGCCTTCTCCCGCAAGCGGGAGAAGGGGCCCGAGCCGCAACGCGCTGGAAACCCTCTCCCGCTTGCGGGAGAGGGTAGGGTGAGGGTGGCTCCGCAAGAGATGATGTCCGGATCTACAAGAGTCCATGAAACGCTTCCCCGCCGAGTTTGCCGACATCCTGACGCCCAAGGGCCGCCGCATCCTCGACCGGCGCGATCCGCAGTTCCGCGACGCGTTGGCGGACCCGGACCGCTTCTTCCTGTCCATCGGCGGCGCCATCGATCGCGCCGCGGCGCGGGCGGCGCATGCGCTGCTCGACCGGCACATGCTGCTGACCCTGTCGCCGCTGGCGGCGGCGATCCCGGAGGGGTCAATCTGGAACCAGACGCGCAACTACCAGGAGCGGCTGCCGAAGACGGCGCGGGCGCGCACCGCCTACCTGGAGCGGCGGCGCGGCCGCGCGTGGCGCGCGGCCGAGGAGATCGGGCTGATCGCCATGATGCGCTCGCCCAGCTTCCGCGCCTTCGCCGAAGCCGTCTCGGGCCGGCCGCTCGATGCGAAGTTCGGGCAGCAGGTGCTGTGCTATGGCGCAGGGGACTATGCCGGCCCGCACACCGACCACCACCCCGAGGACCCGCGCGCGGCATCAGGCTACATCGATTTCCACATCAGCTTCGGCAGTCGGGCGGTCGCGCACCAGTACCTGGTCTATGCGCGCGACGGCCATTTCTCGGACATGGTGGACGTCAATACGCCGGGCGGGATCACGGTCTACCGGCTGCCGTTCTGGCACTACACCACGCCGCTGCAAGCGCGGCCGGGCCGCGTCGATGCGGCGCGGCGCTGGGTCGTGCTCGGGACGTTCCTGTATGCGACGGGCGGGGCGGGGGCGCCTCAGGTCCGCCGCGGCCGGCAGGCGTAGGTCACGTTGCTGCCGGACGCCTGGCCGAGGTTGATGGCGTCCTTGCCGTAGGACGCGCAGTGCTGCTGCGCCTTCTGCTGGTCCGCCGCGCTGAGGACGACCTGGTTTTCGTCGCCGCTCACCTTCTGGGCGCCGAACCCGGCGCAGGCCGCAAGCGCCATCAGCGCCATGACGGAAAGGAGTCGCATCATCCGCTGCCTCCGTTGATCCAGCATAACGCGGGCGAACGGTCACGGTTCCGCGCTAGGGGCGCGGGCGCAGCGGCTATTCCGCCGCGGCGGCGACGGGCGGATCGTCCTTGTAGTGCCCGTACCGTCCGAACTCGGCGAGGGTCGCCGGGCGGATGACATGGGTGCGCGGCTCAACCGCGAAATAGCCGCCCTCGCGCCCGATCAGCGGGATGATGCGGTTCCAGCGGGTGAACACCCGGCGCATCGAGGCCGAGTGGTCGATCATCCCCTGCTTCTCCTCCTCGTCATGGGCGAAGAGCAGCTCGTGCGCGGCGACGAACTCGTCGACGAACTGGCGGTCGACGATGCTCAGGTTGCTCATCACCCAGCAGCGGTCCTCGAAGTCCCAGTAATAGGCGAGGCCGACGAATTCCTTGGCGCGGGTGAAGTAGGGGAAGAACGGGAAGGTGCGGCACGACATCGAGCGGTTCTCGCGCTCGCAGAACCGCGCACCCTTGCACTCGACCGCAAGGCAGTCCTTGTGCAGGTCGGCAACGATCTCGCGGCCGGCCGCATCGGTCGGCTCGTAGACGCTCCAAATGTTCGTGCGCGTGCGCAGCAGCTCCAGCTCCGTCTTGTCGACGATCGGCACCGCGTGCCGGGTCGTGCAGCACACGGGCTCGCCGTTGTTGTGCTTGGCGCAGTGCTGCCCGCAGTCGTAGCGGGAGATCGACGTGCGGAAATTGTCGTAGATGCGTGCGTAGATTTCGCCGGGGGCAGGCATGATGCTTTGGAGTATACGAACGTCACGCATTCCGGCAACCGGGAATGCGATGCGCAAGCGTAGTAATTTGGGGCGCGTCGCCCGCGGCGCTACAGTTTGAAGATCTGCTTCAGATAGGCGGCGAGGTCGGCGGCGGCTTTCTGCGTGGCGTGATAGCTGGCCCCGACCGTGGCGCCGCGGCTGCCGCAGCCGCGGAAATACGCCGCCATCTGCTCGCCCGTGCGCAGGACCTCGTTGGTGTCGAGCCGTACCATCTCGTTGCGGTCGATGTCGTAGCGGGCGTCGCAGTTGCGTCCCGTCTGCAGGGTATTGATGAAGGCGACCCTGCTGCTGCCGTCGAAGCCGTGATAGGCGTCGCTGTAGGTGATGCTGTCCGCCGCGACGCCTTTCGACCTGAACCAGTCGACATAGCGCGCGCAGGCCGAAGGCGGCGTGTAGTCGTCCGAGCCGGCCAGCATGAAGCGAATCGGCGCGCCGCTGACCTTGTCGGAGACCTGGTAGGTGTTGCAGGGCGGATAGAAGGGCACGTGGACGGCAAAGCGCAGGTCGCCCTCGATCACGCCGCGCCGGAGCGGCTCGAGCGCGGTCTGGATCGCGGCGCCGCCGCCGCGCGAGAAGCCCATGATGCCGATTCGCTGCGGATCGATGCGCGGATGGGTCGCGAGGAGCCGCAGCGCGGCCAACGCATCGGCCACGTTCGCGGCCGGCGAGAGCTGTCCCTGGTTGGTCGCGGTCTCGGTGATGCCGCGCGGATTGAAGCTGTCGACGATGAACGCGGCGATGCCGATCTCGTTCAGCCGCTCCGCCCAGCGGCCCTCGCGCGCGTCGCTGACGCCGCCGCTGCCATGCGCCAGCACCATTGCCGGCACCCTGCCGGTTCCGGCGGGCAAGCTCAGCACGCCGGCAATGGTTGCCTTGGGGGAGGCCGTGCGGCGGACGAGCGCGGTGTAGCCGGTGGGCGTGATGCTCTCGAACTGGATCTTCCCGGTCCTGCCGTCGTCGAGCGAGCCGACCGGCTGGGCCGCCGCGCCCTGCGCCAGGCCCAGTACCGCCGCGGCGATGGCCGCACGCAACGATTTCTTCATATCTCCCCCCGCGTTACGCGATCTTAACCCGGTTGGGGCATACATGCCGTATCCGAATTCAGGCATAGTGGCCCCACGCGGGCGCCTAACTGTGGAGTTTCCAATGGCGGAGTTCTGGGTCGTGGGCGGCGAGCATACCGACACGACGTTTGCCAAGGTCGCCAAGCTCGAGACGTTCGGGCCGTTCCCGACCTACGAAGCCGCGCGCAGGGAATGGCAGGGCCGGACCATGCAGACGATCGACAATGCGCTGATGCGCTACCGCATCGTCGACGAGCGGCCGAAGGCGGCCTGATCCCCCTCAGCCGCGCAGGCGCAGCACGCGCGTCGTGCGCACCGTGCGGTCCTCCAGCTCCAGAGACGTCGGCACGTCGTAGCGCGCGATCTCGTCGAATCCGTCCTGCGGCAGGTAGGCGCGGCCGGGATCGGCCATCAGCACCGTGGCGCCGCCCGCGATCTGCGCCCGCAGCCACGGCATGACCGCTTCGGCCATCGGCCGCTCGTAGCACACATCGCCGGCGATGATTGTGTCCCAGCGCGCCGCCGGATCGCGCGTCAGGTCGGCGGTCGTCGTTCCGACGCTGACGGCGTTGAGAGCGGCATTGATGCCGATCACGGCGACGGCGATCGCATCGATGTCCGACGCCACGACCGAGGTTGCGCCTGACTTCGCGGCGGCGATGGCGCCGATGCCGCAGCCGGCCGCGAAGTCGAGCACGCGCCGGTTACGCACGCTGTCGGGCTGGTCTAGCACGTAGCGCGACAGCGCCTGCCCGCCGGGCCAGGCGAAGGCCCAGTACGGCGGCGGCACGTTCGCCGCGGCGAGGCTCGCCTCGGTCGCTTCCCAGAGCGGCGTGATCTTCGTCGCGAGGTGGAGGCGGATCTCCGGCACGAGCGGCGGTGCCGTCACGGCCGTCTGCGCGCGCACGAACGCGGCAACATCGAAACCGGGTGTCACGAGGCGAGCTGCCCCGCGACGATCCCCGCCAGCATGAGCCAGCCAAACAGGCGATTGGATTTGAACTTGGCGAGGCAGTCCGCGGGGCGGTCGAGCGCCACGGTCGCGGCCTGCCAGAAGAGCTGCGCGGCGCCGGCGGCGAGCAGGGCGTAGAACGGCCAGGCGAGCTGCGCCGCTGCGCCCGCCGCCGCGAGCAGGACCACGGTGCCGGCATAGAAAGCGAACAGGGCCGGCCGCGTGCGCTCGCCGAGCCGCAGCGCCGAGGATTTGACGCCGATCAGCGCGTCGTCCTCCTTGTCCTGATGCGCATAGATCGTGTCGTAGCCGAGCGTCCACAGGATGCCTGCGGCATACATGATCAGCGCCGGTGCCGCCAGCGCGTCGGCCACGGCGGCATAGCCCATCAGCGCGCCCCAGTTGAAGGCGAGGCCGAGGAAGAATTGCGGCCACCACGTCACCCGCTTCATCAGCGGATAGGTGAAGACGAGGACCAGCGACAGCACGCCGAGCCAGATCGCGGTCGTGCCCAGGGTCAGCAGGATTGCGAAGCCGATCGCGAGCTGGGCGACCAGGAAGGCGACGGCCTGCTTCACCGATACCGCGCCGGACGGAATCGGCCGGTCGGCGGTACGGGCGACGCGGCCGTCGAAATCGCGGTCGACGATGTCGTTGTAGGTGCAGCCGGCGCCGCGCATCACGACCGCGCCGAGCGCGAAGACCGCGATCAGCGCGAGGCTGGGCCAGCCATTCGTCGCCAGCGCGATGCCCCACCAGCACGGGAACAGCAGCAGCCAGGTGCCGATCGGACGGTCGAGCCGGGCCAGCCGCGCATAGGGGCGCAACTCCGCCGGCGCGAACCGGTCGACCCAGCCGCTTTTGGGGATGTCGCTTGCGCTTGTGCCTGTCGCCGGTGCCATGTGCTAATCCTAGCGCATGATTCGTCACGAGCCGATGCGTTATTGGATCGCCTCGCCCCAACGGGGAGAGGCCGTCGCCGCGCCCTATGCGCGGCGGCGGGTGAGGGGGCGCGCGCGGCAGCGCGCAGAAGATTCGTCGAGAACACGCAACCCGCTCAGCCCGAGAGTCTCTTGCGCGCTATCGCGCGCACCCCTCACCCCGGCGCGCGTGCCTCGCGCCGCCCTCTCCC